>Ga0065721_10005261_pt1 | contig 23967 bp, 23 predicted proteins | sample Mesricmetagenome_FD_59108 | JGI IMG/M metagenome (GOLD analysis project Ga0065721, IMG submission 59108) | Mesophilic microbial community from rice straw/compost enrichment Sample: eDNA_1 v2 (version 2) | ecosystem: Engineered > Solid waste > Grass > Composting > Bioreactor | place: USA: Davis...
ATCGACCTGCGCAGCTTCGGCTCCGCCACCCTGATCGAGCACATCCTCATGGAGTGCGATGACGTCTACGCCGCCAACACGGCGGACCAGCCGAACCGCGTGGCGCCTCGCCGCGGAGCCGGCACGGTGGTCGCGGACGAAACAGCGTTCATCGCGCAGCTTCCTAAGGCTTCTTGGAACGTTCTGAGGTTTAAGGTGTAAGACGTAAAAAGAAGGAGGCAACGGGAAATCCCCGTGCCTCCTTTTATTGTCAGAGAACTCCAACCGCAGCTAAATCAGGGGGATCAAGGGGAGCGCAACGGAAGTGAGAGACCTTATTAGGCGTCGATCAGCTTCTTATGGATTTTAACGGAAGTGACAGCCTTTATTTAGGTTAGAATGACTGCCATTCAAGGCTAATTGCAAGAATAGCGTCTCACCGTTCCGTTAGAATTCAAAATAGCGGCATTCCTGCCAAATAACGGATACCACTTCCGTTAGCGGCGTGTCTGTTGAAAGGACCCGTTCACTGGCGAACCGGTGATGAGGTTCAGAACAAAATAATCCCCGTCAGACCCGAAGCCGCGATGACGAGCACAGGATGAAGCTTGTAGCGCAGCATGCCGAAGACCGCTCCTCCAATGATCAGCACGGTCGCGATCGTCGCCCAATTAAGCCCGATGTCGGCGTCCATTCCGAGCAGCCGGATCGCCGCGTAGAGAATAAGCATCGTAATGATGGGACGCAGGCTGTACAGCACGTACCGCATCCACTTGCTGTCCCGCATCCGGTAGAAGAACATCGCGATCAGGATCGTTAGAATCAAGGAAGGAAGAATGATTCCGACTGTGGCGACAATCGCCCCGGGAAGCCCTTCGATCCGGTAGCCGATCAACGTTGCGCCGTTCGTCGCGATGGATCCCGGGGACAGCGCGGCAATCGAGATCGCCCGGGCGAAGACGTCCTCCGTCAGCCATCCGGGGCCCGCTACCTCCGATTGGATCGACGGAAGGACCGCGTATCCTCCGCCGAAGGAGAACAGCCCGATTTTCAGAAAAGCCAGCAGCAAGGATTCCAGCATGTCCGTCCCCTCCTAAATGTAATATTCCGGACCGATCGCTTCCTTCTTGACCTTCGTCTTCCTCCGGCTCTCCGTCGCGATTCGGCGGCCCAGCTTCTCTTCCACGAAGAGATAGGCGACCCCGATGACCGTTCCGCAGGAGATGACGAGCAGCGGATTCAGATGAAGAACCGTCAGACTCAGCAGCGACAGGCAGGCGAGTCCGATCGTCATCCGGTCGAAAATCGCGCTTTTGGACATGCGGTAAGCCGTCGTCACCATAAGGCCGATCACCGCTCCATGGATGCCCTTCAACGCGGCTTGTACCTTAATGTTNTCCTCGAGCAGNGAATAGAANAGGTAGAAAAGCAACCCGATGACGAANGTCGGAAGAGTCACCCCGATCACCGCCGTTATCGCACCNAGGATGCCGGCCCTGCGGTATCCGATAAAGGCCGCAGCGTTCACGCCGACTCCTCCCGGAGCCGTGCCTGCCACGGACAGCATGTCGTCCATCTCCTTCTCATCCAGCCAGCCCCGCTTGGCTACGACCTCTTCGGAGATAAGCGGAATCATGGCGAAGCCTCCCCCGAAGGTCATCGGCCCGATTCGAAGAAAGATCAGAAATAGCTCCGTTAGTTTCTTTGCGCTTTGCCTCATGGTTGCGAACATCGCTATTCCCCCGTACGTTATCGTTTCTTCTATCATACCACCTTTATTCCATTTTGGAATTAAGATAAACAAAATAGGGCTATAAGAGTTTATTATTCGAGAAAAATAATTCACTTATACGAGGGATACCGAGTGGAATAGAGGGAGTTTGTTCTAAAATGAAACAAAGATAGAAGTTCGAGACCGTCACACTAGCCATTTTGCGGTGCGTCCTCTATAATAAGAAACGGCCAATAATTCCTATCATTTTGATCGGCTTAAAGGAGGGATCCGCATGAGTCCGCTTCCCGCTCCGCCCGCTCCATCTCCCAAAAAAAGAATATTCGATCAGGTCCTGAACAAGGGGATCGTCTCCAAGGGGGAGCTTATGGAAGCCTTGTCCCTAACGAGCACGAGCCTGACGAGGCTGCTGGAGGAGCTAATCTCCGAGAACGTGCTGCAGCTTAGCGGACACGGCGATTCTACCGGCGGAAGAAGGCCGCTGCTCTACCGGCTGAATCCCGGGTACGGCTATGCGGTCGGTCTCGACATCTCGCGGATTTTCTCCTCTATCGCCCTCTTCGATATGAACATGAACAAGCTCGCTTCCGAACGCTGGAGAATGGACGAGAAGATGACCCCGGAACGGTTGATCGACCGGGTTCAGACGTTCCTGGAGCGCGTGCGGCAGGACCTCGGCATCGGCCGTGAACGGATTCTCGGGTTCGGGATCGGCGCCGTCGGCCCGCTTCATTCCGGCGAAGGAATGATCCAGAAGCCTCTCTACTTCCCGTCGCCGGGCTGGACGAACGTGCCGATCCGCCGACTCCTCGAAGAGCGGTTCGGCATTCCCTGCACGCTCGAGAACGGGGCGAACGCGGCTTTGCTCGGCGAGCATTGGGCGCTTCGCGACGAGAATGTACGGCACATGCTCTACGTGCACGTCGGCTACGGCCTCCGTTCCGCGGTCATGTCCGGCGGTCAGATCGTCTACGGCGCCACCGACATGGAAGGCTCCATCGGCCAAATGATCATCCAAGTCGACGGTCCGAGGCTTCAGGAGAGAGGCAATTACGGCGCTTTGGAGGCGTTCGCTTCGATACAAGCGCTGGAGAAGCAGGCCCGGTCCCAGCTGAAGCTTGGGAGGCAATCGACTCTGAATGCCATCGCCGGCGATCCGGACCAAGTAACCTTCGATCAATTGCTGAAGGCCCTGGCCGAAGAGGATTCTTTCGTCCGGGAGCTGTTCACCCACTCCGCCTCGTATCTCGGAGTCGGCTTGGCGAACCTGGTCAACGTGCTTCACCCCGAGAAGGTGATCCTGGGCGGAGCCCTGCTGTCGGCCCACGAGGAGGCTTTCTCCATCGCTACCCAGGTCGCGGCGCGCCACGTGTACCATTCGGACGAATATCAGCCCGAGTTCGGTAAGGGAACGCTGCAGGAGGACGCCGTCTCCTTCGGCGCGGCGTTAATGGTTTATCGAGGCTTGAAAGTATAAACGAGAAAGAGGCGGTCTTCCAGGGTCATCGCGACCACCTGAAAGACTGCCTCTTTTTACGGAAAATGCTTCGCGGGAGCCCCGCTCCTCTTCCTGCCGAAGAACATCCCGACGAGGATAACGATCATGCCTACATTCAGGCAGACATCCGCGATATTCGCGACGATGCCCTCCTTGAATTGGATGAAATCCGTCACGCCCCCGTAGAATAAGCGATCCAAGGCGTTGCCGACCGCTCCGGCGACGAACAGGCCCGTCCCGATCTCCATCCAGACCGTCTTCAGCTTGCCGCGGGACCGGTTGTACAGCACGAAGGCGACGACGATGACCGCGACCGGAACGAACCAGGGCCCGTACCCCTGAAAAAAGCTTCCCGACGCTCCCGTGTTGTTGTAGTGGATCAGGTCGATGCCCGCCCAGCTGGACGTCTCCTCTATAGCCAGATTGTTGCGCACCCAAACCTTGGTCAGTTGATCGGCCGCCAGCATGACGACCGCGATAAGATAGAAGATCACTCAGAGAGCCCTCCTAGACAGAAGATCTTAGCCCTACTTCCTATACGGAGATTTTATACGATTTCAAGGCGAAATACCAAGAGGAAGTTAGGATTTTCCATCTCTCTGTCGAACGGATGCCAACTCAAGCCGTCATCACATAAACCAATAGCACGATCAACGGAACCAGCCACAGGAGCGGAATCTGATTGACCCAAACCGCCGCTTTGAATTTCTTAAGATGATAGAGAGCCCAGGCCACGCCCGCGGAGAAAAGCAGAGCGATCGGATACAGCCAGTTGACGATATAGAGCAGCATGAGCCACTTGAAGGACGCGGAGCCCGTATCGGGATTGTCGAAGCCCATCGTTGCCATAAGAGCGACGAAGAACCAGGGCACTCCCATAAAGGTGTAAATGCTTTGGGATATCCATAAATACACGCAGGCCTTATCATTCTTAACTCGGTTCAGCACTAGACGGCCCCCTGTTCATGGACAACTTAGCTATCTTTTCCGAAAAGCCCGCTCATGAAATCCCGTGATCCACTTAAACAGCCTCTTGCCGTCCTCCGGCAGCTGGCGGTCCGGATCCAGGGATAGAGTCATCGCTCGGTAAGGCTCCGGAACCCAAATGTACTTATGCACGTAATCCGTCGATTCGAACCCGCAAGCCTGCCAGAAGCGGATCCGGGCCCGATTCTCCTCGGTCTCTTCGGCCTCGACCTCGATCAACAGGCCATCCAGATGACGCCGGGCCGCCTCGCGCCTGATCTCCTCCACGAGCTTTCTCCCGAGACCCCGTCCCCTGCTCGCGATCCGTACGGCNAGATAGTCGATCAAGAGAACCTTNGCTCCGGACAAAACCGCGGCGAACGCNATGGCTTGGACNTCGCCGGACTCCTCGTCGATCAGCGCATGCAGCAGCCCCTGCCCTTCTCCGAACATCCCCTCGATGANCCGGTCCGGTTTTCTCCCTTTGACGTCCGGGAATGCCTCGTGATAAAGCTCCAGAGCGGCTGGCCACAGCTCGTTGTCCGGCAGGCTTAAGGTTTGGAATCTCATCGTGGTCGAAGTCCCCCCTGCAGGAAACCGCCGTTCAACTTGTCCAGTCGAACAGCGGCTCCGCGAATTGCATATGGTCTACTTGGTGTGCATCTTGAACTCGAGGAAAAGCTCGTTGTAATGGGCGAGCATCTTTTTGCCTAGGTTGTCGTAAACCTCCAGCTTATCCGTCAGCTCGGCGTTCGGATAGAAGCGCTCGTCCTCCGAGATCTCGGCCGGCAGAAGCTTGAACGCTTCGGCGTTCGGCGTCGAGTAGCCGACGTACTCGGTATTCCGCTCGGCGATCTCCGGATCCAGCATGAAGTTGATGAACTGATGGGCGGCGTCCAGGTTCTTGGCCGTCTTCGGGATGACCATGTTGTCGAACCAGAGGTTGGAGCCCTCTTGCGGAACGATATAGTCGAGCTTCTCGTTCTCGCTTAGAATCTCCGATGCGTCTCCCGACCAGACGAGTCCGACCGCCGCCTCTTCGTTCGCCAGCAGCATCTTGATCTCGTCGCCGACGAGCGCCTTCACGTTCGGGGTCAATCGCTGAAGCTTCTTCAGGGCTTCCTGCAGATGATCCTCGTTCAGATCGTTGAGCGAATAGCCGAGGCTGTTCAGCCCCATGCCCATCACCTCGCGGGCTCCGTCGACGAGTAGAATGTCGTTTCTAAGATCCGGACTCCACAGGTCTTCCCAGCTCTCGAACGTGAGGTCTCCCACGAGCTCGGGATTAAACACGACTCCGACCGTCCCCCAGAAGTAGGGAACGGAGTACACGTTGCCCGGATCGAAGCTCAGGTCCATGAACCGCGGATCGATATTCTTCAGGTTAGGAACCTTGGAATGGTCGATCGGCAGCAGCAGGTTCTCTTCCCTCATCTTGCTGATCGCATAGTCGGACGGAACCGCCACGTCGAAGGTCGTCCCGCCTTGCGCGATCTTGGTCAGCATCGCTTCGTTCGAGTCGAACGTCTGGTAGATGACCTTGACTCCCGTCTCCTCCTCGAACTCCGTGATCAGATCGGGATCGATGTAATCCCCCCAGTTGTACACGGTCAGCGTGTTCCCGCCGGAATAGCCCTGCTCGGAGTTCAGGTAAGACGTCAGGTACATGAGCGCGAAGGCGGCGACCAGCACCGCGATGCCCAGTCTGGTTAGCTGCTTCATAGACGCGCACCCGCTTCCTGAATCCGTCCGCTGCGCTTAGTGATCAGATAGTATCCTACGACGAGAAGGATCGTGAACAGGAAAAGCAGCGTGGACAAGGCGTTGATGTTCAGCGCGACGCCTTGTCGAGCCCGGGAATAGATCTCGACGGACAAGGTCGAGAAGCCGTTGCCGGTGACGAAGAACGTGACGGCGAAGTCGTCGAGCGAATACGTCAGCGCCATGAAGAAGCCCGCGAAGATCCCCGACTTGATATAAGGCAGGATAACCTTCGTTAGGACGCCCCAGCCGTTCGCGCCAAGGTCGCGGGCCGCGTCGATCAGCGACTCGTTCATCTCCTGCAGCTTCGGCAGCACCATCAGGACGACGATCGGCACGCTGAACGCGACGTGCGAGATCAGCACGGAACCGAAGCCGAGCTTCAGGCCGATCATCGTGAACAAAATCAGGAAGGAAGCGCCGATGACAACGTCCGGGTTCACGATCAGCACGTTGTTGAGAGAGAGCAGCGCGCTCTTGGTTCTTTGCTTCCGTACCCGGTGAATGGCGATCGCCCCGATCACGCCCAGTATCGTCGAGATGAGCGAGGAGAACAGCGCGATGACGAACGTGTTCAGAACGATGATCAGAAGCCGGGTGTCGGAGAATACTTCACCGTACCATTCCAGCGTGAAGCCGTCGTACCCGTGCATCGTTCCTCCGCTATTGAAGGAGTAAACCACCAGGTAGAAGATCGGAGCGTACAACACGACGAAGACGGCTATCAAGTATAGATGGGACCACTTCCAGCGCCCGTTTGCCTTCATCTCGCTCCCCTCCTTTTCCTGCCGGTAAGAATCATGATGATCGCCATTACGATAACGAGGAACACGGCGATCGTGGCGCCCATGCCCCAGTCCTGAGTGACGAGAAAATGCTGTTCGATCGCCGTACCCAAAGTAATGACGCGATTGCCCGCGATGAGACGGGTGATCATGAACAGCGACAGCGCCGGAATGAACACCGCTTGGCAGCCCGACTTGACCCCGTCGATCGTGAGCGGGATGATGACCCGGCGAATGGTCGTCCAGGCGGATGCCCCGAGATCACGCGCCGCATGGATAAGCGACGGGTTCAGCTCCTCCAGCGAGTTATAGATCGGCAGCAGCATAAACGGAATAAAAATATAAACCGACACGAACACGAAGCTGAAGTCGGTGAACAGGATCTGCTGGCGTCCGATGCCGACCGCTTCCAGCAGCTCGTTCGTCAGGCCGTAGGTCCCGAACAGCCCGATGAACGCGTACGCCTTGAGCAGCAGGTTCACCCAGCTCGGCACGATGATAAGAAGAAGCCAGAGCTGTTTATGCTTCGTCTTCGTCAGCAGGTAAGCGGTCGGATACGCGATGATCAGCGAGAAGAACGTAATCAGCAGCGCATACCAGAAGGAGCTTAGCGTCATCTTCATATATACCGAAGTGAAGAAGTGCGAGTAGTTGCTCAGCGTCCATCCGCCTTCGACGTCCTGGAACGAGTAATACAGGATGAGCAAGATCGGAGCCGCGACAAAAAGGACAATCCAGAGCACGTACGGGGCCAGATAGAAATTGCGCGACCTAGTCCTCATCGCCGCTCACCTCGGTGAATTCTTCGATCCGCTTGTCGAATTCCTCTTCCGTCTCGTTAAAGCGCATGATATGGATCGCTTCCGGATCGAAGATCAGCCCGATCTCCTCTCCCACGGCCGCTTTGCGCGTCGAATGGACCATCCAGCGGTTGCCCGCCTCGTCGATTCCCACGATCTCGTAGTGGACGCCCCGGAACAGCTGCGAGTCGACCTTGATCTTCAGCTTGCCATTATCGGGAGTCGTGAGCTCGAGATCCTCCGGACGGATCACGACTTCGACCGGCTCGTTCTCGTGGAAGCCGCCGTCCACGCATTCGAAGGTCTGGCCGGCGAACTTCACGAGGTAATCCCGAACAATCGTAGCCTCGATAATGTTGGACTCCCCGATGAAGTCCGCCACGAAGCGGTTGATCGGCTCGTCGTAAATATCCGTCGGAGTGCCGCTCTGCTGGATCGTTCCCTTGTTCAAGACGAAAATCTCGTCCGACATCGCGAGAGCTTCCTCCTGGTCGTGCGTGACGAAGATAAACGTAATGCCGAGCCTGCGCTGCAGCTCGCGAAGCTCCGCCTGCATCTCGGTGCGCAGCTTCAGGTCCAGCGCCGACAGCGGCTCGTCCAAGAGCAGCACGTCCGGCTCATTCACGATCGCTCGAGCGATGGCCACCCGTTGGCGCTGGCCTCCGGACATCTCGGAGATCTCCCTCTTCTCGTAACCGGAGAGGTTGACGAATCTTAGCGCCTCGGTCACTTTCTTGTCGATCTCCGCCTGCTTCAGCTTCTTGATGCGAAGCCCGAAGGCGACGTTCTCGTACACGTTCAGGTGCGGGAACAGCGCGTAGTCCTGGAACACCGTGTTCACCTGGCGCTTGTTCGCCGGTACGTCGTTGATCCGCTTGCCTTTCAAGTAAATATCTCCCGCCGAAGGCGTGAGGAAGCCCGCGATCAGGCGCAGGATCGTCGTTTTGCCGCAGCCGGACGGGCCGAGCAGCGTGTAGAACTTGCCGTGCTCGATCTCGAAGCTGACGTCCTTCAGGATAGCGTCGTCGCTGTCGTACTGCATCGTCACATGGTTGAATTGAATAATGGCATTGTTGTTGGCCGACATATCCGTCCTCCCTTTGCTTGTTTCCGTGCTCTTGTATGGAAATAGCTTGAATCTACTTTCGTTCTTCTATACCCTAGCAAGTCCGAAACGAAGAAGTCGGTTCTAGTGTATACACGCGAACCCGAGCTTTCAACAGAAATTCGTAAATTATTGCGGTTTTTTGCGGAAAAAGAGGGAAATGAGGCGCTAAGCGGGGGATGAGAGGGATTGGAGGGGGTGAAGGGGATGTGCGAGCGCGGGGGGAGGCGACGAGGGAAAGCGGCGAACCGGATGCGCCTGCCTGGGATACTCATGGTTACGATATTTAGTCTACTGTTAGGTCTTGCCTGTAAGTAACTGGTTACTCTCTTGGGCCATCTACCGCGAAGTTTCGCTCATGTGAGCAGTCTGGTTACTCTCTTGGGCCATCTACCGCGAAGTTTCGCTCATGTGAGCAGTCTGGTTACTCTCTTGGGCCATCTACCGCAAAGTTCCGCTCATGTGAGTAGTCTGGTTACTCGCTTGGGCCATCTACCGCGAAGTTCCGTTCATGTGAGCAGTCTGGTTACTCTCTTGGGCCATCTACCGTGAAGTTTCGCTCATGTGAGCAGTCTGGTTACTCTCTTGGGCCACCTACCTCGAAGTTTCGCTTATGTGAGCAGTCTGGTTACTCTCTTGGGCCATCTACCGCGAAGTTCCGCTCATGTGAGCAGTCTGGTTACTCTCTTGGGCCATCTACGGCGTTAACCCACTAAATAGGCAAATCCGCTCCCCAATAGGAGAGCGGATCCTCGAACCATACCGTTTATTTATTCTTCCAAGCCTGAAGACCCAGAGCGATCGAGCCGCACAGGCCCGCGTTGTCGCCGAGGCCCGGGGGCACGATGTAGTCGGCGATGCCTTCCGCGATCGCCTTGGCGTTCACGTAGCCGTTCAGGTCCTTGCGAACCTGCTCATGGATGAGCGGGAACAGCTGCATCTGGTGCATGACGCCGCCGCCGAGGATGATCTTCTTCGGCGAGAGCATTAGGATCGCGTTGGCCAGCGCCTGGCCGATGTAGAACGCCTCCATCTCCCAAGCCGGATGGTCGACCGGCAGCTCGCTGCCCTTCACCTTCCAGCGGCGCTCGATGGCCGGACCGGCCGCGATGCCTTCCAGGCAATCGCCGTGGTAAGGGCAGAAGCCTTCATACGTATCGTCCGGGTGACGTCTCGTGAGCACGTGTCCGCCTTCCGGATGCACGAGTCCGTGAACCATTTTCCCCTCGGCATAGACGCCGACTCCGACTCCCGTTCCGATCGTGTAGTACAGGACGCTGTCCAAGCCCTTCGCCGCGCCCCAAGTCGCCTCGCCGAACGCCGCCGCGTTCACGTCGGTATCCCAGCCGAACGGAACGTCGAATTCCTTCTTCAGAGTGTCCAGGAACGGATAGTTCGACCAGCCCGGCTTCGGGGTCGTCGTTACATAGCCGTACGTAGGGCTCGCAGGGTCGATATCGATAGGACCGAAGGTTCCCACTCCGATCGCTTCCACGTTCTTATCCTTAAAATAGGAGATGACTTGACCGAGAGTCTTCTCCGGCTGCTCCGTCGGAAAGCTGACCCGATCGAGCACGTTGCCGTTCTCGTCGCCGATGCCGCAGACGAACTTCGTGCCGCCCGCTTCGATTGCTCCAATGCGCATGTGTATGTCCTCCAACTCTTTATCTAGTCCACCTACTATTGTACTGGCAAATGCTTATCGAAGCCAGATCGGAAGCCAGATCGCCAAGGGAATCCCGAGCAGGCTCATAACCAGCCCCGAGAGGCTCATCGCGAAGCCGCTGATGCCCGCCTGCGCTTCCGATTCCCGGGCAAGCCGACCCGTGCCGATGCCGTGCGCGGCCGTTCCCACCGCGGCCCCGATCGCCAGGTCGCTTCGCAAACCGAACAATCGCAGCAAGGCAGGCCCGAACATGCTTCCGAGCAAGCCGGTGAGCACCGTGAACACGCCCGTGAGCGGAGCGTTGCCCGCAAGCTGCTTCGAGAGCTCGATCGCGATCGGGGTCGTCACCGATTTCGGCAGCAATGTAATCAGCAGCTCCTTCGACCCTCCGAACGCCAGCACGACGAGCGAAGAAACGCACAGCCCCGCGATCGAGCCGGCCGCCACCCCGACGGCGATCGCCTTCAGATGCTTCCTCATAGTTAGAAGAGACTTGTAAAGCGGAACAGCCAAGGCAACCGTCGTAGGCCCGAGAAAGAAGGAGACGATCTCCCCGCCCTTCGAATAGTCCTCATAGGGAATATCCGCGACCAGGAGAAGCATGATCAGCATCCCGGTACAGGCGAAGAGAGGGTGCATCCACTTCCGGCGGCGATTCAACCGCAGGGCCAGCGCATAAGCTCCAATCGTCAGCGCGACCCCGAAGACCGGTTCTCCGGCGAGCTCTCTTAATTCAGACACGCTCGACCTCCTCCTCGCCGCCGGTCAACTTCCGGACCGTCCACCCCGTGACCAGAAGCACCGAAGCCATGCTGACGGACAGGTTCACCGCGATAAGCATCCAATGCCGCCCGATTTCCGAGAAGTACGCGATAACCCCGACGATCGTCGGCGCAAAAAACAGCATCATATGCTTAAGAAGAAACTGCGCCGATTCCTCCAGCCATTTCAGCTTCACCCAGCCAAGCAAGAGCGATAGGGTCAACAGCAGCATTCCGAGAACGTTGCCCGGAAGAGGCACATGCAAAAGCTCGTGCAGAGCTAAGCCAAGCAGATTATACAACAGCAAAATCGCGATCCCCGCCATTCCCTTTCCGCCTTTCCTCTCCCCCGAACGCTAATGAAACCATCATACATTATCTCGGCCGTCCGCGAACCAAAAACGGATTCTCCATTGGCCATTTGCCTAGAGAATCCGTTGCTTTTTATTCGTATTCGCTAATATGCCGACTGCCTCTCGGTTACAGAACCCGACGCGCCGTCACGTATTTGCTTTTCCAATAAGAGCTGTTCATGTCGGAGATCGTGACCCCTTGGCTGGTGCTCGCATGAAGGATTTTGCCGTTCCCCGCGTAGATGGCGACATGGCTGATCCAACCGCTGCCCGTCTTGTAGAAGACGAGATCGCCGACGCTGAGGTATGCCTTCGCGACCTTCTCTCCCACGTAAGCCTGCTCTACCGAGGTTCGAGGGAGCGAGATGCCCAATAGTCTGAATACGAATTGCGTATAGGAGGAGCAATCGAACGAGGTGCCCCAAATGCCCGAAGCGCCGTAAACGTATGGTGTTCCGATGTAATCCTTGCCGATGGAGAGCAGTTCCAGCGATTCGGCCGTCGCCGCGCTCGAGGTGGAGGAATCCGCTGCCGCCGTGCCGAACCAACCGATACTTGCCAACAGGCCAACCATCATAAGCTTCTTCTTCATACCGCCAAATTTCACCGAATGCCCTCCTACCGTTCCTCTATGTACTGCTTTGCAGCGCGAAACGTTTCTTGTCGTTGGGAACACTATAACACAGCCGAAACACCCTAATTTTTGCCAAGGTGAAACGAAAACCCCGCGACCCAACGGTTGAAGGCGCTTTCTTAGAAAACGATGAGAATTTCCTCATGTTTGCAACTTGTCTTTCTCATTTATCGTTACGGCGGCGGAGCGGCGAGGGTTTAACGGTTTATTCGAACGATTCCGCCGGCTTCTCTCCGACGTTCTCGGTCATCAGCTGGCGGTACTGCTGCGGGCTCATTCCGACGGTCGTCTTGAACAGCCGGCTGAAATGAGCCAGGTGGGAGAATCCGACTTCCTTGGAGACGGATGAGACCGAGCGATGCGGCTCGAACCGAAACAGAATCTTGGCTTGATTGATCCTGCGGTTGTAGAGGTACTTGAACACGGTCGTTCCGGTCACCTTCTTGAACAGATTGGACAAGTACGGCTTGGTTAGATGAAGAGCGTCCGCGATCCGGTCGAGAGTCAAATCTTCTCTATAATGCTCCTCAAGGTAAGAAATCACTCCCTGGACATGTTCCTCCTGTTGGGGGCGAAGGCTGCTCTCCTCCGTCGGCTTCTCGAACCATTGGCGAATAAGCACGAGCAGTTGCAGGAACAGCACGTCCATCCGGTCGATCGGGGAAGCCGCCCGCGCTCCCGCCACGCCTTCCCGCTTCCTCTCCCGCGACAGCTCCGCCAGAGTCCTCCACATCGGCTCAAGCTCGGCCCGCTGGTCCGGGCTNAGGGACAGCTTCGCGTTGCGCAGCTCCTCGAACGGGCTNAGCAGCATCGCGGCCGGCTCCGGTCTCAACAGCTTGTGNACGTATCCCGGGTTGAAGTGGATGATCGAGCGGATNTAGGGACGATCCGGGGANGGGTTAGGGCTGTGCAGCGTCATTCCGTGCATCAGNATGAGGTCTCCCGGCTGAAGCACCATCAGCTTGTCGCCGATGAGGTAGTTGCATTCTCCCTCTTGAAACAGATAAATCTCGAAATGAGCATGCGAATGGAACGACGCCCCCGGAAGGGGAGAGTCGCTCCGGTAAGAGCAGTCGATCGGTTGCTCGATCTGGTAGACGAACGGCACGCATATCCCTCCGGCAAAGCCTGTTAGAGACATTGTAGCATGCTTATCCCGTTACGCGAACCGCCGACTTCTGGGCGATCAGGCACAGCTCCGCCGCTTTGAACGCGTGCTCTTGAGTCATCGCGTTCTCCGTGCGATGGATGCAATCGAGAATCAGCTCGCCGAAGAAAGGGTACCCGACCTGTCCGGCAACGGAGTAGTGGTACTGCCCGCCCCGGTTGACCAAGTAGACGTGATCCCCCGTGTTCTCCCGGCCCACGTCGATATATTTGCGCAGCTCGATGTAGCCTTCCGTTCCCAGGATGAGCGTTCGCCCGTCTCCCCAAGTAGCCAGCCCGTCCGGCGTGAACCAGTCCACCCGGAAGTAATTCGTCGCGCCGTTGTCGCCGATAAGCGTCGCGTCCCCGAAGTCCTCGAGCTCCGGTTTATCCGGATTCGCGTAGTTGGCTACCTTGCTGTGCTGGACCGTCGCGTCCTTGCAGCCCGCGTAATAGAGAAACTGCTCGATCTGGTGGCTGCCGATGTCGCAGAGGATGCCCCCATAGTTCTCTTTGCGGAAAAACCACTCCGGGCGAGCTCCCTTGTTCAAGCGATGAGGCCCCATGCCGACGACTTGAATGACCCTGCCGATCGCTCCGTCCTTGATGAGCTGTCCGGCATAGACCGCGCTCTCGACATGCAGTCTCTCGCTGTAATACACCATGTATTTGCGGCCGGTTCGCGAGGAGGTCGCCTTGGCCTCTTCCAGCTGCTCCAGCGTCGTGAACGGGCTTTTGTCGGTGAAGTAGTCCTTGCCGCTCTCCATGACCCGGATGCCGAGGGCCGCCCGCTCCGACGGGATGGCCGCTCCCGCGACCAGCTTCACCTCGGGATCGTTCAGAATCCGCTCGAGAGAGTCGGCCGGTCGCGCTTGCGGGTATGTTTTCAGGAAGGCGTCGACCTTCGCGGGGTCGGGATCGTACACCCACTTCAGCGTGGCTCCCGCTTCGATCAGGCCGTTCGTCTGGCCATAGATATGCCCGTGGTCGAGAGCCGCCGCGGCGAAGACGAATTCGCCGGGAGCGACGACCGGCTTGGGCTTGACCGCCGACACCGGAGCGTAGTTCATGCCGTCGGCGCGATTGACGTCGTTGCTGCGAGGATGAATGGGTTGGTTGTCTGCCATGGATGGAGTCTCCTTGTTTAGAAAGTCCGGCTAAGATCGACCGGCATCGCCGGAGCCGCAGGCTCGCTCTTGCGGAAGGTCGAGGAGGCGATACGCTTGCTCAGCTCCTCGTAGTGAAGCTCTTCGTCGAACGGCAGCTCGACCCAGTCGTCCGTCCAAGTCGACAAGTGAATCGCGTTGGAGATGAGAAGGCCGTTGATGCCCTCTTCTCCCGGCGCAATCAACTCGGCGCCGTGAAGGACGGCGTCCGTGAAGTTCTGCATGATCCCCGCATGCTCGGGACTCGGGCCTTGATCGGGAATTTCCACCTTCCAGACCTCCGGCGTGCCGAACGGAATCTTGTTGCTCGCATTGAACTCCGTCTCGGACTGGCGCAGGCGCCAGAACGTCATCTTGCCTTCCTCGATGACGATTTTGCCGCGGTCGCCCGTCACCTCAAGGCGGTTCGTACCCGGCGCGTCCGAAGTGGAGGTGATGAACACCCCCGTCGCCCCGTTCGCGTATTCCGCGTAAGCGGTCACATCGTTCTCCACTTCAATGTTCCGATGCTTGCCGAACTGGCAGAACGCGCGGATACGGGTCGGCATCATGCCGATCGTCCACGGCCACAGGTCGAGCTGGTGCGGGCATTGATTGATCAGCACTCCGCCGCCCTCTCCGGACCATGTCGCCCGCCAGGAGCCCGAATCGTAGTACGCCTGCGAGCGGTACCAGTTCGTGATGATCCAGTTCGTCCGGCGAATCTCGCCCAGCTCTCCCGAGGAGATTAGCTCGCGCAGCTTGCGGTAGAGCGGGTTCATTCGCTGGTTGTACATGATCCCGAACGTTTTGCCGCTGGCCGCGGCCGCTTCGTTCATCTCCCGAACCTGCTTCGCGTAGACGCCGGCCGGCTTCTCCACGAGCACATGAACTCCGGCGGCGAACGCCTTGATCGCCTCCGCCGGGTGGCTATAGTGAGGGCTGGCGACGATCACCGCGTCGACGAGTCCCGAGGCAAGCATCGCTTCCGTGCTCTCGAAGACGGCGACTCCCGGCCATTGCTGCCGCGCCCATTCGCGCTTGTCCGGTAACCCGTCGCACACGGCTGTCAGCTCCGCCCCCTTGATGCCGCCATGGAAGATCGTGCCCGTGTGCGCGCTGCCCATGTTGCCCACTCCGACAATGCCGTATCTCACCTTGCTCATTCCGGTTCCTCCTGTCAGATCGACTTCGTTTTTTGACTGTTATTAATTATAAATTACCGGTGTTTCTGAGAAAAAACCGCTTCATCGTTCGAACAAATATAAGGCTTTCATCGTCTGTCAGCGCTATTGTAACACACGATAATGCCGCCGACCGGGAATCCGAATCTTAAGTTAACGACAATCAAATGGATAGGAACAGTTCTAAATGGGAGTCAAACGGCAGGCAAGAGGAATGAACGATGGAAGAGCTAACGCGGAATAAGGATTAAACAACGGGACATACTTTTGGGGGCATCAACAATTGCTGATTTTAAGCTTCCGGAAAGGAGTACCTTCATGTCTCGCCAATCGAAAAACAACAACAGAGGAAAAAATCCCGGAAACAATCAGGATTCCGAGGTCCCGGGTTCCGCTCCAGGTTCTTCCGCCCCTAATTCCGCTCCGGGTTCCGCCACAGGTTCCGCCAATAAAAAATAAGCCCGGGAGTTTCCCGAACGATGGACGGAGGTCATTACGATGTCGTCAAGCCGCAATCACCAAGAGGCGCATGGAATCGGGCAAGTGGAGAAACAATTGCAGCAGCAGGCGGATGCGGCATATGCCATCCAAGGCGGAAGCGAATTAGACCGCGAAATTACGGAGGCGGCGAACCGCGATCCGCATACCTCGTTGGACGAGCTGCTCGTGGATAACGACGAATAACGGAACATAAAGCGAATGGGCCGCCGAACGATCGGCGGCCTGCTCATTATCTTAACGGGATTGAGGATGCGTAACTAGATTATCAAGGATTTGAGGAAGCTTGAACTTACCTTACTTTGGGAAGCCTTTGTTCGTTGTTAATGTCTATTCAATAGGCGCTGCTGCTGTCATAACGAAGGCAGGGGAATAGAACTCGCCAATTCCACCGTATGTCGCAGAAATATCGTACATATAAGAGGTGCCCGGCAATAAATCCGGGTCCTCATCGACATAGCTTTGAACGCCTTGAGAAATACCAAAAACAAGATTTTCCCGTTCGGCATTCCAATCATTCGGATCATTTGTCTGCCGTCTTTTGATGACATAAGTGATTGGCAAACTATAAATGTCAGTGCTAGGACTATCTATCCATTCAATTGTATTGACAATATGCCCGTTCGCATAGGCAGACTCAACGCTTGGCTGAATCATCGTATTCACATCCGGAGCCACATGGAAGTCGACGAATGCCCGGGACAGCTTGTTTTGGTCGTCAAGCATATACAACTTGTAATCTCCCGCAATTAACTCGGATGTGTCGATGTGACCCGTCCACGAAGAATCGATCGTTTCTGAAGTAACAGCACTCTCGACAACTTCGGAGGCTTCTTGCGGAAACTCCGTATACGGGACGATATAAAGCGTACCGTATACGCTTGTCGTTACACTGAAGTACGGTCGCCATTGATTCCCATGATTGCTGCCGTAATCGTTCGCGTCAAATGTGATCAACGCATCGCTCTCCGCGATTTTTTCCGCTTCGAACTTGTTCATCTCTCCGAGCAGCCAAATGGCTCGGTTTGTTACTTCATACTGCTCCCAGCGATCGCCGTATTGCTGCGAATTTGTCAGCATGTTCTTGGCGATGGTTACGCTCAATTGCAGAAGCGCTATCGCACCTTCCTTGTACTGCCCAACTTCCGTACCTTCCGTAGCATTCGAAATCATCGTATCCGCTTGCGCAACGACTTGTTCAAGCCAAGACATGTCGTTCGGATTGCGCGCGCTCGATAAAGCGCTCCAAGCGCTGCCTAGCGCAGAATATGCATCGCTAATCTCAAGCGGTGTCGCATTCTTATTGTTCACCACTTGGCGAGCTGCGAGAATAGCAGCATAGAACGCTTTTTTATCCGCTTCGGTCGTCTCTCCCGGACCTTCGCCAATCGATAAGGAATTATAAACCGTCTTCGATAGCTTGTACTTATCGGCAAGCGCCTCAACCACAGAGACAGAATTTTGGGCTGCGTTGAAATTCATGATTTGGACATTCAACGTTGCCAACGCGCTGTCTACGGCAGTCTGCGTCCCGCTTGTATCGTTGTACACGCTGTTCGCAGCCGCAATCGCCGATTGCAGAGCGCTTTTGGATCCGAACGGATATTGGTCCAGTTCGATACCCTCAACCGCATTGTCGAACAAATTTTGCGCTTGATCGATCGCCGCCTTCAACGACGTTTTATTAGCCGCAACGGTAGAGCCCCCGCTGGAGCCGCCCCCGCCAGCGGCACCGCTATTCGAAACTGTCCCGGTTACTGGCCTTCCACCTACTTCAGCCTGAACATCGCTTGCCACCGTTACTTGCTGAGGCGTCGATTCGATCGTTGCGCCGCTAGCGTTAATCGCTGCGTTCTGAATCAATCCTTGGCCAAGAACTTTGGCAACGGCGTCCAGCACCAGCTTCGAAATCGCCACATTGTTCGTCGTCGTGATCGCTACGCCCGAAGCAGACTGACCGACCGTCAAATCTTGAATCGTGCCTTGGGGAATTTGGATCGAGATGGACGATGCGAGTACATTCACCGTCTCGAACGTGCCGCTCAAAGTTATTTTTGAATCCTTTGGCAAAGCATTCGACAGCGTCACACGTTCGACGCTCGCTCCCGCTTCGCTCGCGACCGTAGCACCGGATTGAAGTGTTACCTCTTGAATCGAGCTGCCGCCTTCAGCAACGATGCGAACGCTGCCTGTCTGTTTATTCACCAAGACTTTGACCACGACTGAATCGGTTAAATGCACGCTGTGCTCGCCGCCGCCGTTCACCGTCGTCGTTCCGTCTACCTTGACACCCTTCAGATAGACATCGCCTTCGCCGACATTCGCGGAAATCGTCAGATTGCCTTTGATCTCTGTATTCTGCAAGGTAACGCCTGGCGCATCAATAACGACATCGTTGTCGATAACCGCCAGCCCCGTCTCCGGTCCATACGTCCCCGCTGCGCTATAGATCACATTTCTCTGCTGCAACGCGCGATCGAGGATCACGACCGCTTCGGCGCGAGTCGCAAAATCGGCAGGCTTGAACAGGCCTTTCGAGCCAACGATGATCCTGCTGTCGATGACAGCGCCGATCGACCCTCGGCTCCAGGCCGGACTATTTGCCGTATCTTCGTATTGGCTCGCCGATTCAGACGACGAGAGCCGAAGCAACCTCGCCACGATTACCGCCATCTCTTGACGCGTTACGTTCTGCATGGGCTTGAACGTGCCGTCATCGTAGCCTGTCGCGTAGCCTGCCGCGACGGCCTGCGCCACATCGTTGTAGTACCATTGCCCAGGCGACACATCGGTGAAGGAACTCTCTTTTGTATCCGTAAATCCAAAAGAACGATTTACTAGCGCGAATAATTCCGCTCTTGTGATGGTTGCGTTAGGCATTATTCGACCATCCCGTTGGCCTTTGAGCAACCCTTTGTCCGACCACGCTTGAAGCGCGTTCTCCGCCCAGTGTCCGGCAATATCATTCTGCGGCTTGTCTCCCGCGGCCGCAACGCCGAAGGGAATGGCTGTTGCGAGCAATAACGCAACGACCAGAATCAAACTAAGCCTTCTTCTCACACTACCCTCTCCTTGTTGCCCAATGTTGAGAATTTCATCGATTCTCCGCAAAAATTGTAGCAAAGTAGCGCAGTGTATTATGCTGTTGTACAAGATTAGATTTAATAGATCAGCCGGTTGCCGTTCTATTATTCTCTTAAAGAATGGGCTTCTCTTTATTGATTCTACCAATTCATTCGTGTGCAACATCTGCAAATTATAAACAACGAAGCACAGCTTAATACGCTGTGCTTCGTTGTAGATATCATTATTTTATTCTTCATTCCTTCAATCCCGATACAAATCCAGCATCTCCGCCAAGAAATACTTAACTCGCTCCCGGAGCCACGATGGCGACAGCAGTTCTACCCAGTGTCGCTCCGAAAATATCCAGAATAATGCGCTCTCCCCATGCATGACCGTACATTCGTAGATCAGCCACTCCTCGCCGCGTTCAATCAACTGATGTACGGGAAACTTCGCCACAAAATACGATTCGATAAATGGCCGCATTCGCAACCGAATAACCATCGTAGATTCCCCGTAATGCATGAAGAACGTATGGTTCGCAAATTCTCCCGGTTTGAAGTAGTCTGTGCCGTGCTGCTGAACAGTGAACGGTTCGTTCAACACTTCATAATGGCTGATCTGATCGATGCGAAAGATATTGCCCTCTACGCGTTTGCTCCCGGCCGGCTCGGCAATCAGATAGAAGTAGCCCTCGTCATAAATAAGCGTGTAGGGCATGATGTCGAAGTATTGAGTCTCATGATAGATAGTCGTATATGTAATGCGAATCATCTGCTGTCTCGTAATACATTGGAATGCCAGTTCAATAAAGGCAAAGATCGGTTGTTTAAGAATCGGTTTGTAATGAAATCGATAGCTGCTGGCAAATTTCTTGAGTCGCTGCTGCATCGATGGAGCGAACGAGCCGGTGATAAAATGTTCAACCTGCTTGACTTCTTCCGCGCTCAGCCCCCGGCATCCGTACATCACCATCAGCACTACAATCGCACTGCTGAACTTCGTTCCCGAGTTCTCTTCGTCAAGTCCGATCAACTTGTAGCTTCTGCGCGAGCGGCTGTACTGAATCTCCAGCGGCTTGTGCATCAGTTCATTGCGAATGATAGCAATATCCTTCTTGATCGTCTCGTTGTGTTTGCCATAGGTTGTATTCAGTTCCTGCAGGAACAATTCTTCTCCGTCGAGCAGCCGCAACATAATTTGCAGTACGCGGCTTAATGAATTGATTTCGCTCAAGCGCTCATCCCTCGCTTATCGTGACGAACTTGCCGTTGCCAGCTTGGCATTAATGGCTTCATCCGCGGCAGCAAGCCCTTCCGCAACCGGCATGTCTCCAATAAGCATCGCTTCCATCTGCTCGATCAGAATCGGTCCGGCAATATCGACGTGCTCAATACGGGCAAGGGACGCCTCAGCTTCAAGCTGCGCCGGGCCCGCGGACATCTCGGGATGCTGCTGCACGAATTGCTTATAGCTGTCCAGCTCGGATACGCTCTTGCGAATCGGCAAGTAGCCCGTCTGCTCCGCCCATCGCGCATTGTTCTCCGTACTCAAGAGAAACTTCATATAATTCCATGCCCCTTGCTTTCGCTCTGTCGTTCCGCCATTAAACATGGTAATGTTCGTTCCTTGGATGAAGGCGACGGATCGTTTGCCCTTCGGCAATGCGGCCGTTCCCCATTCGAACTTGCCGCCTACCGCCGATTGTACGAACGATATGCCTGCCGACGAACCGACGTACATCGCCACATCTCCGCGACCGAACGGCGTTGACATGAACTGGTCCTCGCTTGCAAGGCGGGCGATGCCGTCTTTTAACATTCCTCGCACGAACCCGATGCCGGCTGCGCCTTCCGGCGTATTAAACGTTGCAAGTCCCGTCTGCGGGTCATAGAACTGTCCGCCGCCTTGCAGCACATAATTGAACGCTTCGCCCATGACCGCATTCTCGAAGCCGGTTCCGATAATTCGCCCCTTACCATCCGGCTTTTCCTTCGTTAACTTGACCGCGGCCGAATGCCATTCCTCCCACGTTGCCGGAACGTCCAGACCCGCTTCGTCCAGCATCGTTTTGTTATAGAACAGTACTTGATCGCTCTTATTGAATGGCAGGCTGTAGAACGTGCCATCCCAGTTGTTCTCGTTCAGAAACACCGGGTATATGTCTTGCAATTCATCGGCATTCCATCCCGTCTGCGGCTCTGCCATATAATCGTTCAGCCTTTCGACCAAATCCGCTTGCACAAATTTCTCCGTCCAGTCAAAGTACGTTTGCGCAATCGTCGGCAGTTGCTTCGCTTTGACCGCAGCGGTCAGTTTCTCATTCAGCGAGCCGTAATCCCCCTGGTTGACCAACTTGACTTGCACGCCCGCCGACTGCGCGTTGAATTCGTCGGTTAACTCTTGCAGCGTCTTCTCTAGGTCGCCGCTCATCGCGTGCCAGAACTCGACTTCGACCGGTTCGTGCGCCAACAACGGTTCTCCCCGGCTTGTACATGCTGATGTCAGGAAAATAAAAAGTATGGCGATGATTGCGGTAATCCGTGTCCGTTTAGCCATCATGATGTTAGCTCCCTGCTATGATTTGAACTGGTGCGTACGCGGCAAAGCCAAGAGGATATGCTTGCGCATTATGAAATAAAGAATCGTAATCGGCAGCACCACGTACATAGACACTGTCATAAGCAGTTGATAGTTCGTCCCTGCCTCGTTGCCGAATGCAAGCAATCCAACCGCTAGGGTGCGCTTCTCCGCGCTGTTAGTAATGATGAGCGGCCATAAATAATCGTTCCAGACGCCGATCATCTTCAACAGCATCAGCGCCCCAATCGGCTGCGCTGTGACGGGAATAACAATCCGCGTCAAATAGACAAACGGGCTGCACCCCTCTGCTTGCGCAACAAGACGGTATTCCTGCGGAATCGCCGCGAACGATTGCAGCAAATAGAATATCGTAAAGGCATTCAGCAGCAGCGGCAGCATAATTCCCGTGTAACTGTCTATATAGCCGAATCGGGCAATCGTTATATAATTCGGAATGAGCATTAAGTCAGGAGGAATAAATAGAGTAAAGATCATCAGAGAAATCGCGAGCTTACGACCGTAGAAGGCAAACGACGTAAAAGCAAATGCAGCGCCGATAGCCATCGCCGTTCCGACGACAGTGCTCATCACCGAAATAAGCAATGTATTCGCGAAATATTTCGGCAGCGGAAGCATCTGCCATACTCGTGCATAATTACTCCATTCCCACCGCCAGGTCCAATCTCGCAGCTGCACGATAACCTCCCCGGCAGGTCGCAAAGAGACAAACGCCATCCAACCGAACGGGAACAACATGACAATGCCTGCCAATGCCAACAAGAAATCTACCCACATTCGTCTCGGCATCGTCAAAGCTTCCCTTCTTGCAACAGCGAGCTTATTCGCACGTACCTATAGATCAACAACAAGCTTATCGCTGAAAGTAAGATCATCAGCACGCAGGCTGCCGCCGAAGCGATTCCATAATCCGCCTCGGTATAGAACTTTCGAAAGATGTAATAGGACACCGTCAATGCACGATCCATTGGCCCGGCGCGGCTACCGCCAAACAACGCGTAAACTTCGTCGAAGGTCAGGCAAGCGCGTAAAATAGCCCCAAGCAGCACGTAATAGAAAACAGGCGATAGTAACGGCAGCGTTATGTGCGTGAATCGTTGCCAGACCGAAGCGCCTTCCATCCGTGCAGCCTCATCGTACTGAGGCGGTATCGCCTGCATGCCGACGAGGAGCAACAAGATGTTCAGCCCCAGACTATGCCAAACCGCAAATACAATTAAGGAAGGAAGCGCCCACTTAGGAGAAGTGAGCCAGCCGACCGGCTCCGCTCCGATCGCCTGTAAAGCCGTATTGACGATGCCGTACTCGGTATGGAACATCCAACGCCAGGACATCGACACCGCAAGGATTGAGGTTACAAGCGGAAGGAAAAAGGCTGTTCGCAGCCATTCTCCGAACATTCGTCTACGGTGCAGCGCGTAGGCGATTCCGAGCGATAACAGTATCGATACCGGAACAGCTGTCACAACCAATATGATTGTATTTCTAAGCGCCCGCCCGAACGTCGGGTCCAAGAGGAGAAGACGAAAATTGCCGAGCCCGCGGTCCCACACGATATCGCGATAGTAATCATATTCGGTATAAAGGCTGACATCGAACGCCTTGAAGGTCGGGTATAAGCAGAAAAACGCGACAATCAGAAACGCGGGCGATAGATAGAGCCATGCATGCAGCGTACTTCGCCATGATCGCTTCATTTCGCCGACTCCCAACGGAACCACCTCGGGTTGCAACAAATCCCATCGTTCGCATTTTTTAAACTCGATAGCTTTGATTATACCTCAGTTCATCTCATTGTAAATCCAAAAACGCAAGTACCTCGAAGCGGTTGTAGGCATACGAAGACATTAAGACATCGGCCGGATGAACCCTTAGTTTGGCTGCTCCCTTGGGGGAGCATCGCTGCGGGGAGCCCCGCTTTCGATCACGACAAACAAACAACCATCCGGAAGACTAACCGAATGGTTGTTAAAGGGGATTCATTTAGAGTTCCAGTTCTTATGAAGAGGAGAACTACACCGCCAACTTGGCGATATCTTCGCCGTGGACGAACAGAGCTCCGCCGCGTACAAATATCTTGCTCTCTCGGAGTCGCCCGTCTCCCAAGCACCGGCTTGGCAACGAAGCACCGCTACTCTGCGCAGCCACTCGAGGCCTCGAACTCCCCACCCAGGTAACGCTTCACAAAATAACCCCATCCTTAAAAATCGCAATCTCGCGGAAGCCGTTCGTCTCGTTATGAGTGCGTCGGTCGCCCGAAGCGAGCCCGAGCAGATAATCCCACAGC
>Ga0065721_10002350_pt1 | contig 23961 bp, 22 predicted proteins | sample Mesricmetagenome_FD_59108 | JGI IMG/M metagenome (GOLD analysis project Ga0065721, IMG submission 59108) | Mesophilic microbial community from rice straw/compost enrichment Sample: eDNA_1 v2 (version 2) | ecosystem: Engineered > Solid waste > Grass > Composting > Bioreactor | place: USA: Davis...
GAACCGTAGGTCGGATTAGCGCAGCGTAATCCGACACAATCGCTGTAAAAGTGAAATCTTCAACCTCAACTGGCTTCCCCAACTGCTAAAGCCCATAAGACAAATTCAAATAAAATGTACGTCCCGGCCAGGGATGGGCGACAAAGGCGCTTTCGTTGGTGANGTTGTCGATACCGAAACCCAGCTCGAGCTGGTCGCTGAGGTCATAGGTGGTCTTGAAGCNCAGGCGGGTGTAGCCGTCCTGCGCACCCATGGTTTTGCGGGCGGTATCCATGTTGTCCAGACGACCAAAACTTTTATCGGCGTATTGCAGGGTTCCGCTGATGTCCCAGCGGTCGCTGGCGTGGTAGGTCATCATCAGGTTGCTGCGCCAGCGGGGCAGGCGTGGGTAATCATTGCCTTCAATAGTTGTCGCAGGATTCGCACCCTCGGCCGTGCTGTTGTCGACGATGGTGGATTTGGTATAGGTGAGGTTAAAGCGAACATCCAGCTCTGGTACAAACAGGCTGTAACGATTGAAGACAAATTCCACACCATCGGTGTCCACTTCATCNATAGCGGAAAAGGTGGTAATTGAACCGCCGCCTGGCAGCAGGTTGGACTGGGATTCGATNGCATCCTTGATCGTTTCAGTGAATAAATTTACCCGCACATAACCCGTATCAAACTGTTTCTCGATCATCAGGTTCTGATGGATTCCATCCTCCGGTTTTAAATCCGGTCTGGCTTCGATGATCGTGGAGTAGGATTGGCTCTGCGTAAATAATTCCTCAACGATGGGGAAACGATAAGCCTGGGCTACGGAATAACGCACAAGCCAGTCCTGAGCCGGTTGATAGCCCAGTGAAAATTTGGGTGAGAACTTAGCACTGGAAGATTCCGGCACTGTCGCCAGGTCAAATTCCATGGTGGCGGGATCATCGTCACCAAAATAGCCGTTAAAGCTTTTCCAATGTTCGTAGCGGCCACCGAGTGTCAGGTCCCAGCTGTCATTGATGTTCCAGTTCACCTGAAGAAACCCAGCGCTGATCTCGGTCTCGCCACCGCTGCGGCTGGTATAGCCATTATTATCAGCATGCAGCCAGTCAAGGGAGTTATATACATTCAGGTTTAACCGGTAGGCTTCGTAACGCACACCAGCTACGAGCTCAACTCCCTCCAGTCCGACGTCACTCATCACCAGTTTTCCATCCAGCGTCTGCCAGCCGGTGTCATCATAGTCGGTGGTCTGGCCTCGGCCCGAAAATTGTGGATCAGCCAGGTGGTGGCTGGAAGCGCGGGTATTATCATTCAGAATGCGGAAGTCGCTGAGGTTGCCTTCAAAACGCAACCAATCGTTGAGATCGCCTTTGATGCGCAGTCCCACCGATAAACTTTCGCGATTAAGTATGCTCGCACCTAGGAGATTGCGCTTGTCGTTAAAGCCCATGCCATCCTGCACAGCGCGGCCTGAATAAATCGGCTGACCATTGAGGTCGCTGAGGTAGCTGTTGGGTTTATCGCGCAGGGTTGTACGATCTTCGTAGGCAATATTTAACAGCGTGGTCCAGTTGTCGAAGTCGTAACCGATCTTTACTTTAATGTTATCCGTCTTGCTTTGTTCAATACCTGTATCGCCAAAGTAGAGGACCGGCTTACCGAAGACGTCCTGTCCGGGTACTGCGCCGGTTACTGTAATGGCATCTTCACTCGGCACGCCGTTGTCAAAATAAAACGATTGCGGCTGGCTGTCATTTTCCAGGCGGTTGTAGGAAACGTAAAAACTCAGATCTNCAAATTTATCGCCATACGANATGAACGCCTTATGTCCCTGAAGTGTGTCCTTGAAACCATAAGCCGCAAAATCCTGCAGGAAATAGTCGAGATCCACATGGACCTCACGCTGTTGGGGAATGGCCGTTTCAATGACAACCACGCCGCCCATGGCATTGCCGCTGTGCTCAGCGGAGAAAGGGCCGTAAAGAATTTCCACCTGCGCAATTTCGCTGGCGCTCACCATGGTCCAGCGCGGCGCGCCGTTCCAGCGGGATTGCAGGAAATAATGCAAGGGCACGCCATCGGCGAATACCATTGAGCGAGAGGTGGCAAACATGTTGGAGCCGCGCAGACCGAGAATACCGTTCGCGTCGCCGATGTAACGCTTGCGGATGACNATACCGGGTTCATACTTCACCAGGTCTTCGGTGGTGGCAATGTTGATGCTGACCATGTCCTCCTGGGTCAGCAGACTGGTGGGGTTGGTGTAGCCAGCTTGCCGGCTGTCTTTCTGTTCACCCCAGACGCGAACTTCTTCTATCGATCGTTGTTGTGCTGCTTCATGTGCGATGGTGTATTGACCGAAAAGTGCCAGGCCTAGCAGCGGGATCTGTCTGGCAAGGCTGGTGTGACGCAGACCCATAACATCCCCATTTTTGTGGTTATAGATAAAGGAGAATCTAGAGGAAAAGTGGGTGTGGTCCAATGTGGCAAATTGTCGCACCGATCGTATCCGTACGATGCGGCACGACGACAGNGAAATATTTATTCCGAATAAGTGGTGGGCGGTACTGTCCCGACGCCGCGCTCGGTACTGGTTTCTTCGGTTGTACCGGCTTCACTNGAGTNTGCACTGCTGTAGGACTCTGTGGTGGCCGGTGGAGGATTCTGCGTGGCCGGGTTCACCGTGGTCGGTGAATTGTTGGTGGTTGAAGGCTGGGGTTCGTCCTTGGGGGAGCATGCCAGCGTGAGACAGGCCGCAGCGCCCAGGGCAAGGACGCGGGTAGTGCGAAGCAAAGCGGGCAGTTTGTGCATGGTGAAACCTCCTCATTATTGAACAGTTTCTGCGGGTTGTTCCGATGGATTGTGAACACCGGGATTAATCTCTCGGGGAGCCGGCTGCAACGCAGGCCGTTCAGTTTCAACCGGTTTATCGGCGGGAGATTCAAAGGTTCTGCGCGGCGGAAGCTCCATGTCGGCCGGGGTCACTGTTGCGAGCAGTTGTTCCGCCAGGGCCAGGTGTTCCTGCAACACCGGCAGATTTTTTTCAGCAAAGCGACTCAGCTCGCGGTCATCAAGAAATACCGCTTTCTGAAACAGTGCGATGGCTTCTTCATGGGTGGTGATCTGGTTGCGTGCGTAAGCAATATCAAAAGACTCACCGTCGCGCACCTTCAGCATATCCAGCTTGGCGGTATTAATCAGTTCTGCTTCGTCGGCAACGGGAATATCTTTCTGACGAGCAACGCGAATCAGCTCGCGATTGATCGAGCCATGCTCGCCGACCATCATCCGCGCAAAGCGTTTAACATCCGGATGGGACGCCTCCCGTTGCGCAAGATGGCCTGCCTCAATCTCGGCGATGCCCTTAGCGGAAGCCTGATCNACAAACACCTCTGCGGTCAGCTGNNCTTCGGCAATAGCCAGCACNCAGCAGAACGACATCAGCAGGATAGAGATATAACTGAGTGCAAAAGTGGTCGTTTTCATGTTTTNTTCCAAAAACCAGACGTTGATNTAAAGTTGCTCCGCTTATCGTTTGGCGACAGCTTCCGGATCAGCATCGCGCGACAGAAAAGCAAATGTAATTTCGGCCATGTGTTCATTGAGCCAGTCGGCCATCGCAATCTCCTGCGGCAGGATCAACTCACAGATACGCTGGGTTTCAATATCACCGGCTGCCTCGGCAGCGGTGATAAGAATGGTGTAGGCCGCGATCTCCATCTGCTCGAACACATAACTGCTCAAGGTGCCTTTTACGACTTCGTCATTCACCGCCATCCCGGCCATGGACTGACTGAATGCCATCANCCGACCGGCGGCATCTTTAATGATCGAAGGGCTGTGGCCGAGCCGTTCNAGGCANCCTTTGAGCAGCTGCAANTGCGCATGAGTTTCCTCAATGTGCAGCTCGATGCGCTGCCGCAGTGCAGGATAATGTTCCAGTCGCTCCGCCATATTGATGAGCATCTTCTCTGCCTGCTGCTCCATGGCGTGAGCATCGCGCAGCCAGTCGAGTAAAGTTTCCTGGGGTGTTAACATAAATCGCTGCTCAGAGATTGTCGGTCTGGTCGGTGTCATCACCGATGTCTTTCATGTGCTGATGGCTGTCGTAATTTTTCCCGTCCCGATCCTGATAAATGTCGGTACGGGTTTCTGCGGTGGCTGCAACCAGCTGTTCAGCCATGCGCAGGTGCTGCTCCATGGTCGGCAGCTGTCGCTGAACAAAATTCCGGATATCGTCATCGGCAGACTGAGCCGCGCGCTGAAACAGGNGAATTGTCTGCTGGTGGGCGATAACCTGGTTGTTGGCATAAGCGATATCGAAAAATTCGCCGGTGCGNACCTTCAGCATCAGGGGTTTGGTGCGTTCCTGCAGTTCTTTNCCCTCCGCCAGAGTAACCTCCTTCTTCTGCGCAATCGTCAAGAGTTCGGCATTGATATTTTCATGATCGCGGATCATGTGCTGAGCAAAGCCTTTCACTTCCTGGGAACTGGATTGCTGCAGCGCCAGTTTGGCATTGGCAATCTCTACCCAGCCTTTCATCAGCGCTTCGTCGATAAAAAATTCAGTGTCCTCGTCCGCCAGGGCGAACAGTGATGCCACGCCAAATACTATCGCCACTACACAGCCGCGCAGAAGATTAAATCCGTTCATAGGCTTACCCTTTTTTAAGTGAATATGGCAGTAACCGGGAGAATGACTCGACAGCAAACGCCTTTACCGCTGGGCTTTCATCTAAAGTCACCGAGTGATTCCATTCTAGGTGGTAGGGAAAAATTTCTTTGTGCGTGTGCGTACACAGATTTGAATTACATCGAAGCGGCGGGATAATGCGCAACGCGGGCGCCGATCACCATCTCACTGATCCAGGCGGTGAGGATATTAGTGTAAGCCTGCTGGCAGGTTTCGCTGGACAGAGCGTGGTCTGCACCTTTGATGATGCGATGCGTCAGGGAAGTAGCATGCATAAAAGCGGAGCGGTAATTCATCAACACCCGGTGAGGTACAAAGTCGTCGTGCTCCGACTCCACCAGCAGCACGTCGCCGGTAAATTCGGTACAGGCAGCGAGGGCGCGGTTATCGGCCGGTGCGATAGCCTGGCGGCGATAGCGGGCGAGCTGTTTTCGATCCAGGCTTTGTTTGGGTCGGCTCCAGTCCTCGTCCCAGTAGAGCGCGGGAACGCGCAGCGCAAGCCAGCGCACTGGACGCAACGTCGATAAAATAGGTGCGAGATAACCGCCATAGCTGGTGCCGATGACAGCGATACAGGAGGGATCAATGGCCGGATGGCTGGCCAGTTGATCATAAGCAGCTACGATGTCATCAAGGCTGTGCTGGCGTGACACTTCCGTCAATGCAAGCGGATTGTTCTGATGACCGCGCAGATCAAAGGTGAGGCAGACACAACCCAGACCGGCAATACCTTTTGCACGGGCAATGTCGCGTTGCTGGCTGCCGCCCCAGCCGTGAACAAATAACACGCCCGGTACCTTTGTGCCGGGTGATAACAATGTTCCGGTAATCTCTACATCTTCTACTTTAATGGCAACGGCTTCAGTTCGTGTCGTCATAGATTGAAAGCTCCGCATACTTTGTTATCGGACCGACCTCGGCGTCTTCGCCGCGATAAAGAATGCACGCCTGTTCCGGCGGCTGGCAGGCGCCATAGACTTCACGTGTACTCGCGCGCACCGCTGACACAGTTTCATCACTTAAAAATTTCTCCAGTGCCAGCACTTCTGCACCACTGGCGCCGCCGATACGCCAGGATTGTTCGAGTACGCCAGAGCGAAANTCGCCNGCGGCAGTGAAACCCTGAGCNACATCGTAATTGCGTCGCGACGCCAGCAGGCCGAAACATTGATGGGCGGTGACTTCATACAGGCGCGCCTGCGCGATAGCCATTCTTACTCTCTCTGAAAGTTTGAGACGCAGAAGTTCCGCATAGCCACCGCGCACGGTGGTCAGGCGGGAGCCGCCATAGACTTGCTCACCCCAGTTGTTGCGCGTGAGCTGCTGGGTGCCTACATAGCTGATCAACACCCCCGCAACTTCCGACTGCCCGACGCTGAGCGTCATCACCTGCTGCAGGTCCTCTTCAAGAACCAGACCCCACACGCCAATCTCCGCTTCATCAATTCGTGCCAGGACCTGCGTCAGTTGTTCCTGGTCTTTAATGCGGAATTGCCCACGGCCAGCGTTGGCTCGTACACATTTGAGGCGCAGCGGACCCCGCTGCAACAGGTGCTGCGCAGCGTGGTAGGCATCTTTGATGGAAAATGCCGTGAAGCCATGCAGTACAGCACGGGAGGTGGCGGTACTGAATTCCTGACTCCATCCGGCGGGCATCTGACTGTCATCGTCGAACAGTGGATGGGTAATGGCTTTGGTTGACATGAAAGGTTCTGAAACCCAGCCGCCAAAAAAATCATCAACAGTGCTGAGGCCAAAACGTTGCTTCTCTGCAGTGCCGATGAGTGTATCGCTGGGAATAACGTAAAGCATATCTGATCTTGCGTCGGCAATTTCGCCAGTGGGCAATCCCAGCAATGCAGCGATGTGTTCGGTGAGTCTTTGCAGGCTCTGCAGTTCGTGTTCGGGTATGGTGCTGCGCATCGGCAACAGACAGACACGCTGTTTTCCATGAGTTACTTCTGCCAGAGAATGCATGATGAGAGTTCGCCTGTATCAGAATCCGCGCTAGCGTAAAGCTTCGATGAGCTGCTCTTTATTCATGGTAGAGCGGCCGGGAATATTTCGCGCGCGGGCTTTTTGCAGCAGAGCTTCTTTGGTTTCCAGTTTGAGCGAATCACCACGGGATACACCTTTTCTTGAGGCAGCAGCCCGTTTTGCAGACGTCTTCCGTGCCTGTTGTTTCTCATTGGAGGGTTTGCTTTTGCCGGAGCCACTGCGCTCGCCTCCGCCGGATTGTTTATTGACGGTAGCCCACGCAATGGCTTCGGCTTTATCAGGTTTTACTCCCTTTTCTTTATAGCCTTCCTCTATGTGTTCGGCTTTTCGCTTCTGCTTTTCGGTGTATTTGTCTTTGCTGCCTCTGGCCATGATGCGTCTCCAGATCTGATGAGTCTGTCGCTTTGACAGTCTGACGTGGCTTTGTTTTGCGAATGAGCGGCACAGACCGGTAAAGTGANTGCTTCGACGACAGCAATGTGTGCTGGGCAACGCTTAAATCTAAAAAAAANTTTTAATCGTCAAATACTCTAAAAACAGAACGAACCTATCAACAGGATCATCCTCCATGAGGAAGAGCTTATGCTCTGAAGTCATTAACCTGTAAATCAAGTATGAGGAAATCACTATGACACAACAACGAGGTGGTAAAGGTAATTTTGCCCGTGATCCCGAGCGCGCTGCTGAAGCAGGAAGAAAAGGTGGCCAGGTGAGCGGGGGTAACTTCAAGAATGATCCGGAACGCGCTGCAGCAGCTGGTCGCAAAGGTGGAGCGAACAGCCACGGCGGCGGCCGCAAATCCTGATGCGCATGTCAGGACCGTTACGACGGAGGCGACCTGCTTCCGTCGTTGTTTATAAAAATATTGATGAGATTGTCTAACAATAATTGATGCTGGTTGCAAAGAGGAGCGAATAAATGGCGGGCAAAGACAAGGCCAGTGAGTTGGCGGGCACGCAAACTAAAGATCGCGAGAATACCAACAAAAAGCTGGAACAGCTGGAGACCTTTCGCGAGGACGCAACAGGTCAATCCCTGACAACCAATACTGGTGTCAAGATCGCCAATAACCAGAATACTTTAAGAGCCGGTGAGCGGGGTCCGTCCCTGCTGGAAGATTTTCTGATGCGTGAAAAGATCACGCATTTTGATCATGAACGTATTCCCGAGCGGGTGGTTCATGCACGCGGTGCTGCAGCCCATGGTTATTTCCAGGTGTATGAGCCTCTGGCGGACCTGACCAAGGCGCACTTTCTTAACGACCCATCACTGAAGACACCGGTCTTCGTCCGCTTTTCTACAGTTCAGGGCCCGCGCGGTTCTGCTGATACTGTGCGCGATGTGCGCGGGTTTGCTACAAAATTTTATACAGAGGAAGGTAACTTCGATCTGGTGGGTAATAACATGCCGGTGTTCTTTATTCAGGATGCTATCAAGTTTCCTGACTTTGTTCACGCCGTCAAACCCGAGCCTCATAATGAAATTCCCACTGGCCAGTCGGCCCACGACACCTTCTGGGACTTTGTGTCGTTAACACCTGAGTCGGCTCATATGGTGATGTGGGCCATGTCTGACCGAGCGATCCCGGTCAGCTACCGGGCGATGGAGGGTTTCGGTGTGCATACCTTCCGTCTTNTCAATGCCGCCGGTAAGAGTGTGTTTGTAAAGTTTCACTGGAAACCTGTCTCTGGTGTCTATTCACTGGTCTGGGACGAAGCACAGAAGCTCGCCGGAAAAGATCCGGATTTCCACCGCCGAATGTTGTGGGAAGATATCGAGAAAGGTGATTACCCGCAGTGGGAGCTGGGTGTTCAGGTGGTGCCGGAAGAAGATGAATTTAAATTCGACTTTGATCTGCTTGATCCCACCAAGATCATCCCGGAAGAACTGGTGCCGGTGCGACCGGTGGGTCGTATGGTGTTGAACCGCAATCCGGATAATTTCTTTGCGGAGACAGAGCAGGCCGCCTTCCATATCGGCAACATTGTTCCCGGTATCGACTTCACTAACGATCCGCTGCTGCAGGGCCGGCTGTTCTCTTATACCGATACACAGCTGCTGCGTCTGGGCGGACCGAATTTTAATGAAATTCCGATCAACCGTCCGGTATGTCCCTTCCACAACAACCAGCGTGATTCCTTTCATCGCCAGACGATCAACAAGGGGCGTGCCAGTTACGAACCCAATTCCATTGACGGAGGCTGGCCCAAGGAAGCACCGGAAGCGCCGGTGGGGGGCGGGTTCGATTCTTATCGAGAGACAGTGTCGGGTCACAANATCCGTGATCGCAGCGAATCCTTTGGTGATTTTTTTTCCCANGCCCGCCTGTTCTGGAAGAGCATGAGTCTGCACGAGCAGGAGCACATCATNGCGGCATACAGTTTTGAACTGGGTAAGGTGGAGCGGATGTACATTCGCGAGCGTGAGGTGAATGAAATTCTCGCGAACATTGATCTGGTACTGGCCACTCGCGTGGCAGAGAACATAGGTGTGCAGCCACCGCAGGGGCCGACGGTGCCGTTGCGTATTACCTCGCCGGATGTCTCGCCGACATTAAGCCAGGTCAATTTGCTGCCGGGCAATATTATCTCGCGCAAGATCGCCATCCTGATTGCCGACGGCGTAAACAGCATCGACATTGACTATGCGATGAAGGAAGCGGCCAGCGGAGGAGCGAGCACCAAACTGATCGGGCCGTCGCTGGCGCCGGTCAAGGCTGCAGACGGTACGACGTTTACACCTGATGCTTCCATGGATGGCATGCCGTCCATTGCGTTTGATGCCGTGTTCATCCCCGGAGGTGAAGATGCTGCTAAGACCTTGGTGGCAAGCGGCACGGCGGTGCATTACCTGCTGGAGGCATACAAGCATCTGAAAGCCATCGCGTTGTGTGGTGCAGCCTGCGAGCTGACTGCGCGCCTCGCGTTGGATGCCGACGATGGATTAATTACCGGCAGGTCAGCCCAGGATGTCTTCACCGGTTTTGCGGCAGCCATTGCAAATCATCGTGTATGGGCGCGGGAGCCACGGGTGAAGTCGATTCCGGCTTAATGGCGGATGGGTGATGGAGAGCCGGATAGGACTTGTGGTCCGTCCGGTTTTTTTCTTTGAGTTGTGGTTGTGAAATGTGGGATGGGTATGGGGGTAAGTGGAATATTTGGAAAGCAGGTCGGATTAATTGGAAGGTAAGTCGGATTACGTCTTTGGCTAATCCGACTTACGAGAGAACACGAAAAAGTATGGGCGGTCAAGTGGAGTTGGCTGCGTTGGATGTGGGTATTGTCAGGCAGCGTCGTTTCGCTTTTAGTTTTGCCAGCAATGCGCTGGTGACTTCGGGTAACACGGTTNTTTGNTCGCAGANTTTATTCCTGTTGCTGGTAATGGCCGGGTGTCTGGTGTGGTCGGTTGTGGTGGATGCCCATAACCTGAATATCCGAGATTCGATCCGATGAATTTACCGCATGCAGGGCTTCGAGATATACCCGCGCCTGGTTGACAGAAATCGTATTGGATTCCGCACGGATTTCAGCAGTCTTTGGCTGGTTGTTCAGGATGTAACTGACAAGGAAAAGATGGTTGTCGAGCATAGTAGTACCCTCGCAAAAGATTCTTCCTAACCGAGACATTCTGCGTTGATACTTGTTCCACAATCAGTCTTGAGTTTGCGTGTCCACTCCCTCATTTGTCGGCGGGTCACGAAACTCCTTTCGCTGGCAAAGTTCTTAGGCAAACCAGTGAGGGAAAATTTATNTTTAAAGAATTTCCGCATTACACCGCCTGGACCGACGTCATGAAAACGGAAGGAAACTTTGTGGGCTTGATTGAGTACCAGTCCAAGCGCNGTGGTTCGCCGGTCAATGNNCTGTGGGTGATTGCCTCCGACTGCGTCTGTGAAGACGAAGCGGANGCGGTAACCGACGCCATGCTGGAGCAGATTGCTGACATCACGCGATCAGGTCAGGTTGTTTACAGCGACGGCATTACGCTGTGATTTTTTGCTGCGTCGGATGACACAGAAAAGACGATTGAATTTCACCGATTAAGGAGAGCATGATATGCCACGTTCCATCTGGAAAGGTGCCATCAGTTTTGGCCTCGTGCACATACCTGTTGGCGTGGTATCAGCCACTTCATCAGAAGGTGTGGATTTTGACTGGCTTGATGAACGCAGCATGGAGCCGGTGGGATATAAGCGGGTAAACAAGGTAACCGGTAAGGAGATATCCAAGGAGCATATTGTTAAAGGTGTGCAATATGAGAAAGGCCGTTACGTTGTTTTGAGCGATGAAGAAATCCGTTCGGCTCACCCCAAAGCCACGCAGACCATTGATATTTTTTCCTTTGTAGACAGTGAAGAAATTCCGTTAACCAATATCGACACGCCCTATTATCTGAGTCCTATCAAGCGTGGCGAAAAAGTTTACGCGTTGTTGCGGGAAACACTGTGCAAGACCCACAAGGTGGCACTGGCCCGGGTGGTCATACGTACCCGCCAGCACCTTGCCGCCGTAATGCCGCTGGCTTCTGCGCTGGTCATGGTTCTGCTGCGGTGGCCGGAAGAAGTGCGCGATCTGGACGACATGGGTTTTGGCGATGCCATCGCCGATGTGGATTTGAGTAAAAAAGAACTGGATATGGCGCGTCGGCTGGTGGATGACATGTCCGCAAAATGGAAGCCGGAAGAATATCAGGACACCTTCACCGATAAGATCATGCAGCTGGTGGAAGAGAAGGCGCGCGCCGGCAAGATCGAAAATGTGGAGCGTGTGGACGATGAGGAAGAGCGGCGCACGGCGGATATTGTGGATCTGACTGAGCTGCTCAAGCGCAGTCTGGGCGGCAAGCCGCGGGACCGCAGCGACATCGGCAAGCAAGCGAAAGAAAAACAGGAACCGGAGGCAAAAGAAAAACCGGCCTCGTCACGGCGAAAATCGCCGGGCAAGTCAGCATCAAAGACAGAATCCACCGCGTCCGGCAAAAAAACCGCATCGCGGACCAAGAAAAGCGCCAGCGCAACGCCGGCCAAGTCCACCCGGAAAACCAGCACCCGCAAAAAAACGGCGGGCAGTTGATGTAGCTGTAAATCATCGCATCCGGGTCAGGCAAGCGCAGCGGCATCCGGCGTCTCAAACTTCACGTCCTGCACAACTCTTTTCAGAAAAGGGACACCACTGTTATGGCGAAGTCCACCATGAGCGACAGCGAGTACAATCGCAAACGCAATTTTGATATCACTTCAGAACCACGGGATGAAACCGGCGCGCGCACGGCAAAAACGGCCACCGGAAAATCGGCAGACACAGCGAAAAAAAAATCACGCAGCAAACGCGCCAGCGCGTTGCGTTTTGTAGTGCAGAAACACGCCGCACGGCGCCTGCACTATGACTTTCGTCTGGAGCTCGACGGTACGCTGAAAAGCTGGGCAGTACCCAAGGGTCCCAGCCTCGATCCCCAGGACAAACGCCTCGCGGTACATGTCGAAGATCACCCGCTGGCCTACGCCAGCTTTGAAGGCAGCATACCCAGCGGACAATACGGCGCAGGACACGTCATCGTCTGGGATCAGGGCGTATGGCGGCCCCTGGATGACGACCCGCAGGCGGCCTATGAAGCCGGCAAACTCACATTCACCCTGGTCGGCGAAAAGCTCAGCGGCGACTGGAATCTGGTGCGCACCACCATGCGGGCCAGCGGCGATAAAGAGCAGTGGCTGCTGATCAAGGAGCGCGATCAGGCGGCGCGGCGGGCGGCAGATTACAACATCGTCAAGGAAGAACCGGACAGCGTGCTCAGCGCTGCGCGCCTTCCCGACAAACCCGCTACATCCAAAACCATCAGCCGTCGAACCGCTGCAGCGGAGCCCGCCAGGGCGAGTGCCTCCCACAATATCCGGCCGATCAAGCCGGACCAGCCCTTACCGCAACATCTTGCACCGGAGCTGGCGACACTGGTCACCGAGCCCCTGACCGGCAAATGGCTCTACGAATTGAAGTTTGATGGTTACCGCATCCTCGCTCGCATTATCGACGGCGAGGTGCGACTGTTTACCCGCAACGACAACGACTGGACTCAGCGCATGCCGCGACAGGTGGAGGCGGTTAAGGCGCTGGGGCTGGAAAATTCCTGGCTGGATGGCGAAGTGGTTGTTCTTAACGACCAGGGCCTGCCGGATTTTCAGGCCTTGCAGCGGGCCTTCGAGATCGGCCGCAGTCACAACATCGTCTACTACGTATTTGATGCCCCGTTTCTCAACGGGCGCGACATGCGCCGCCTGCCGGTGGAAGAGCGCCGGGCTGAGCTGGAGAAGGTTATGCCGCGCAACAACAAGGGGCTGGTGCGGTTCTCTACCGCATTTGAGGATGGCCACACGGACATCCTCGCTACGGCCTGCGCCCTTTCGCTGGAGGGCATCATCGGCAAACGCCTCGGCAGTCCTTACGTGTCCCGCCGCAGCGCGGACTGGATCAAGCTCAAGTGCCGCCTGCGGCAGGAATTCGTCATCGTGGGTTACACCCCGCCCCAGGGCAGCCGCACCAGTTTCGGGGCACTGCTGCTCGGCGTCCATGCCGGAGTGAATGACCCGGAACTGACCTATGCAGGACGCGTGGGTACCGGCTTTACCGCCACCAGCCTGAAGGAGATCCACCGGCAGCTGCGGCCTTTGGAGCGGCCGGATTCACCCTTGAGCCACCGCATCTCCGGCGGCGAGTCCCGGGGCGTGCAATGGTTGGAACCGACGCTGGTCTGTGAGGTGGAATTCGCGGAGTGGACCGGTGATAACCGTCTGCGGCAGGCCTCGTTCATTGCCTTGCGCACCGACAAGCCGGCGAGTGAGATCATCCGGGAGCAGCCGGGCGCACCCGCAGGCAAAACTGACGCATCGGGCAAAGCCAAAGCCGAGCGCAAGACCGTAAAAAGCCGCCAGACCGTAAACACTGAAGAGGATACAGAGCAGGTGGAGGACAGCACCAAGTCATCACTGGCCGGTATCAAGGTCACTCATCCTGACCGGGAGATAGATCCTGAAAGCGGTACCCGCAAGGTCGACCTGGCTCGCTTTTATGCAGACATCGCGGAATGGGTCCTGCCTCATCTCGATAACCGCCCGGTTTCCCTGTTGCGACTGCCCACGGGGCTGGGCGGCGAGCAGTTCTTTCAGAAACACAGCGAGCGTCTCGCCATCCCGGCAGTGAAGCAGCTGGACCCAGCCCTGGCCCCGGGCCATGCCCGGCTGATGGAGATAGACACACCGGCGGCCCTGATAGGCGCGGTGCAGATGGGGGCGATTGAGTTTCACACCTGGGGCTCCACCAGCGACAGGATCGAAAAGCCCGACCGCATCATTCTGGACCTGGACCCGGACCCCGCCTTGCCCTGGAAAAGCATGGTTGACGCCACCCGGCTGACCCTGGCGGTGCTGGATGAGCTGGGCCTGGAGACATTTCTGAAGACCAGCGGCGGCAAGGGTATCCACCTGATCATCCCTCTGGCGCGCCGGGACGACTGGGCCACGGTAAAGGAATTTGCCAAAGCCATCGCCCAATTTATGGCCCGCCAGCTGCCGGACCGGTTTGTGGCGCGCATGGGGCCGAAGAACCGGGTAGGGCGGATCTTTGTGGACTACCTGCGTAACCAGCGCGGCGCCAGTACCGTGGCTGCCTATTCAGTACGTGCCCGGCCGGGCCTGCCGGTTTCCGTGCCCATCAGCCGGGATGAGCTGACCCACCTCAGCAGCGCGGCCCAATGGCATGTGGGCAACCTGCGTCGGCGGTTAGCCGCACTGAAGTCTGATCCCTGGGCGGAGTACGCTAACCAGCAGCGGATCACCCGGGCCATGTGGAAACGGCTGGGTGGAACGCCCCCTGATTGAGTGACTGCCCTACGGCAGCACTGCCCGGCGGCTCAGCGAAGCCCCGGCGATGTATCGAAGCAGAAGGAGCGCCAGATGATAAGGGCCTATCGAGATAACGCGCTTTGTCTGGCAACGCAGTATTAATGCGGACTTCCTGTTTCGCTGGTGAATCAAAAACACGAGGTTTGCAGATGGTGAAGAAAGCAAAGACCACCACTTTCCTGAAGGACCCCCTGTGGTACAAGGACGCGGTGATCTACCAGGTCCACGTCAAATCCTATTACGACGCCAACAACGACGGCTCCGGGGACTTCCAGGGCCTGATCGAGAAGCTGGATTACATTGCGGAGCTGGGCGTCAACACCATCTGGCTGCTGCCTTTTTACGTCTCACCCCGCCGCGACGACGGTTACGATATTGCGGAGTACCGCTCGGTGCATCCGGAATACGGCACCATGGCCGACGCGCGCCGCTTTTTGAAGGAGGCCCACCGGCGCGGTCTGCGGGTGATCACCGAGCTGGTCATCAACCATACCTCCGATCAGCATCCNTGGTTTCAGCGCGCCCGCCGTGCGAAGAAAGGCTCCAANTGGCGCGACTTTTATGTCTGGTCTGATACNAACCAGAAGTACGAAGGAACGCGCATCATCTTTTCNGACACCGAGAATTCCAACTGGACCTGGGACCCGGTGGCAGGGCAATACTTCTGGCATCGCTTCTACTCCCACCAGCCCGACCTCAACTTTGATAACCCGCTGGTACTCAAGGAAGTCCTCAGCATCATGCGCTTCTGGTTTGACCTGGGGGTGGACGGCCTGCGGCTGGATGCCATTCCTTATCTGATCGAACGGGAGGGCACATCTAACGAAAACCTGCCGGAAACCCACGAGGTGCTCAAGCAGATCCGTGCCGAGCTGGATGCCAGTTACCCGGACCGGATGCTGCTGGCGGAGGCCAACCTCTGGCCCGAGGATATCCAGCAGTACTTCGGTGAGGGCGATGAATGCCACATGGCGTTTCACTTTCCGCTGATGCCGCGCATGTACATGGCCATTGCCCAGGAAGATCGTTTTCCGATGACCGATATCCTGCGGCAGATGCCGGAGATCCCCGAGAACTGCCAGTGGGCCATCTTCCTGCGCAACCATGACGAGCTGACGCTGGAGATGGTCACCGACGATGAGCGGGATTATCTGTGGGAATACTACGCTGCCAACCGGCGCGCGCGCCTGAACCTGGGCATCCGCCGCCGGCTGGCACCGCTGATGGAGCGGGACCGTCGCCGTATCGAGCTGTTGCACAGCCTCCTGTTATCCATGCCCGGTACGCCGACCCTCTACTACGGCGATGAAATCGGCATGGGCGACAACCTCTTCCTCGGGGACCGCCACGGTGTTCGCACACCCATGCAATGGTCGCTGGACCGCAACGGTGGCTTCTCCCGCGCCGACCCGGCGAGTCTCGTGTCGCCGCCGATCATGGACCCGCTCTACGGTTACCAGACTGTCAATGTAGAGAGCCAGGAAGTCGACCCCCATTCGCTGCTCAACTGGACGCGGCGTATGCTGGCGGTGCGCAAGCAGCAGAAGGCCTTTGGGCGCGGCACCCTGAAGATGCTCGCGCCCACCAACCGGCGCATCTTTGCGTATCTGCGGGAGTACACCAGCCCGGAAGGCGAGCATGAGCTGATCCTGTGTGTGGCCAACCTGTCCCGCGCGGCCCAGGCGGTAGAGCTGGATCTGGCGGCCTATGCCGGCAAGGTGCCGGTGGAGATGATCGGCGGTTCCTCATTCCCGCCTATCGGCCAGCTCAGTTACCTGTTGACCCTGCCGCCCTACGGCTTCTACTGGTTCCTGCTGGCGGATGAAGCGCAGATGCCTATCTGGTACGTGCCGCCGGTAGAGCCAATGCCTGACCTGCCGCCGCTGATCATCAAGAACGACCTGCTGGAACTGCTGCAGGCGCCCAACATCAATGTGCTGGAGCATGAATCCCTGCCGGACTACATCTCCCGCCGCCACTGGTTCTCCCATCGCGGCCGTCAGCCGGAAGACGACAGGCTGCACCTGAGTTACCTCATTCCTTTCGGTGAGGCCGATAAGAAATATGCCCTGACCGAAGTGGAAGTCCGCTACGACAGCGGCAGCGAGTACTATCAGTTGCCCCTCGGTTACGCAGCTGAGCGCTGCGCAGGCAGTGTGCTTCCCCAGCAGCTGGCCATGGCCCGCCTGCGCCAGGGCCGGCAGGTTGGCTTATTGACGGATGCCACCACCTTGCCCGGCTTTGTGCGCGAGGTGGTGCAGAGCCTGCGCCATCGGCAGGTATTGACCCTGGACGGTCACGAGGTGCAGTTCATCCCCGCACCCCTGCTCGACAGGGTGACCGAAGACGCGGAACGTACGGAAGAGGAAATCAGCTTTATCGCCTCCGAACATGCCAACAGCTCGGTAGCCATCGACGAAACCATGCTGCTCAAGCTTTATCGCCGCGTCCTGCCGGGTATTCACCCGGAGGTGGAACTCGGACGCTTCCTGACCGAGCGGGGCTTCACCCACACGGCGCCCTTCCTCGGAGAGGTGCGGCGTGTGGATGCGCAGGGCCAGATCTATACCCTGATGGTGCTGCAGGGCTATCTGAGCAATCAGGGGGATGCCTGGCAGTGGACGCAAAATACCCTGGAGCGGGCAGTACGCGACCAGCTGGCTGGCGGGGACTCTGCCCTGGAAAACGAACGCACGGCCCTGGACGAGCTGGAGGCCTTTACCCATATCCTGGGGCGGCGCCTGGGAGAACTGCACCTGGCGCTGGCGCAGCCTTCGGATAACCCGGACTTTGACGTCATCATTGCCAGTGAAGCCGATGTAGCCCGCTGGCGCAGCGAGGCCCGCAGTCGGATGGAAACCGCCCTGCAGCTGCTGGAGCAGGTGCGTCACGACCTGCCCGGTGACGAGGCTGTCCTGGCGGAGAATCTGCTGGCCCGGAGCGACCAGGTCCTGGCGCGGCTCGAACGGCTGGCCGAAGACTCCATGGGCGGACTTCTGCAGCGGATTCACGGCGACCTGCATCTGGGGCAGGTTCTGGTGGTGCAGGACGATGCCTACTTCCTCGACTTTGAAGGAGATACCTGCCTCAGTCTGGCGGAACGGCGCCGGCGCCAGAGCCCCTTGAAGGATGTTGCCGGCATGTTGTGCTCCTTCGACTATGCAGCCGCTACCATCCAGCGGAATCCTGCTGGTGTGGATGATTCACCTGAGGCCGAAGCGGCACGTCGGTCCATGATGAATGTATACCTGCATCAGGCACGCCACAGCTTCATAGAGGCCTACCGGATGGCTGCCGCCGAGCTTCCCCATGAGTGGGTCGAGCGGGATGGTGAAGGTGCGGCGCTGCTGTTTCACTGCCTCGACATGGCGGCTCACCAGATCCTTGAAGAGCACCACCGGCGTCCCGACTGGATTGGCGTGCCGCTGCAGACGCTGGCACGGCTGGTGGATCAGTTGCAGCTGGAGGAATAGCGGCTGGTTTATGGAGGAGAGGAGCCGCGATCAGCGCCCTCTTCGCTCCACCAGCGCAGCGAAGCGCGATATCACCGCAGCCGCCTCGGGCGTATCCCTGACTTCCCGCAACAGCAGCACCTTTAAACCTGCGTCTGCTGATGAGCGATCAGCTGCCATTCGCCGTTACGTCTGATGTAGGTAGAGCTGCACAGTGCAGAGTAAGCGGAGTGGGGGCCGCCGCGGTCTGCGGTGGCGGCGTAGATCAGTACTCTGGTGTCAGATGTGGGTTCCAGTTGCTGCTGCTCGGTGAATGTGACTTTACTCCAGCGCGAACCGGAATGGATTGAATCGACAACGTCTTCCCGGTGCATGATGCCCACCGGCTCAGGAAAGATCATGCAGGCCTCCGTGGCGAGGTACTGCTCGTAATACTCTGCGGTGCCTTTCCAGAAACCCAGTTCCCGTTGCCAGATGTCTTCGACCATGACCTGCTCCTCGCGCAAACAACCTGCTATCAGAGATTGCAAGGGTGGGAATAAATTCAGTACTGATTAAAAGGATGTTCAGCCGGCGCAGCGACCGGCCGGTTATCAGACGTAGAGGCCAAGCAGGCCCAGCTTTTCAAAATCTACAGGTTTGGCAAAGTGCTGATTAAAGCCTGCATTCAAGGCTTCCTGACGGTGGTGTGCCTGACCGTAGCCGGTAAGGGCAACAAGCAACGCGTGGTTCATCTCGGGGAGGGTTCGAAGCTGATGAACAATGGTCTGGGCAATCTGCGGACGGATGCCGTTGATGATACAGTCCGCACCCATCAGGCGTGTGGCAGAGATGGTCTTCAGCAGATGCTGCGCAACCAGGGTATCTACCGTCGGGACGCCGGTAATGTCGATGATGGCAATGGCCGCACCCGTCTCGACAACTTTCTGCAACAGGTTTTCCATCACCACCTGTGTTCGGGCGCTGTCCAGCGTACCGATCAGCGGCAGTGCGATGATGTTCTGCCACAACTGCACTACCGGCGTGGACAGTTCCAGCAGTTCCTGCTGTTGCCGGGCGATGACCTGCTCGCGGCTCTTTTGATAGGAGTCAATGGATAACAATCCCAGACGATCAAACAGCGAGCTGGTCAAGGCGATTTCTTCGCTCAACAGCTGCGGCTGGTCACCCAGCTCTTTGCGCAGAAAAGAGAAAAGCGGCTCTTTAAGAGAAAAGATAAAGGAAGCAGTTTCTGTCGAAGTGAAACCTTGACGTACACGGGCAATGGAAATTTCGTTGATCTGATGGCGAACTGCAGACCAGGCTGACTCATCAATATTGATAGAGGTTGTAGTGTTGAGTGTATTCACCAGCAGGGGCAGGAACTGGGTTGCCTGTTACCGGACCTCGTTCTCAAGCGATTTGTTGCGTTGGGTCAGTCGTGCTGTTACCCCTTGCAGCCAGCCCTCCAGCAACTCAATTTCGTAGGTGGATATGACTTTCGCCAATTGCGTGCCTTTTTCACTATCACTACGCATATTCGTCCTCTGATATCTAAAAGATTGGTGGAAGATGTAACCGATCTTGAGCGGCGGCGCAGAATAACACGTTGGATCTACAAATCTACAGCCTCTCCCTGGAAGCAGGCACCAGTTTGGGATGTGTCGCAAGATGCTAAGAAAAACGCGCAGTTACCGGACCCCGGCAAATGAAAAAAAGAACGGTTCTGTGGGATATCGTACAAACCAATCAGGCCGGATATGCCGGTATTCGGGGTTGGTGGAGGTGGAGGCGGAGTACTGCGTTTCGTTTGTAATTGGGGTGGGTAGATCTGCAGCATGAAAAATAATTTAATGGGTAGCAGGTCCTTTCTAAAACATCATCAGAGATTCGACAGAGGAACGAACAATGAAATTTCCCAAAAATCTGGATAGTGAATTTGTTGTAATGACTCCGGATAAGCAGGCGGTTATTGAACGATGTGATGCCGAAATATATACCCGCCTCGACCAGAACTACGATAACTTTGCCGGCCATGAGCTGATCTCCTCTTATGAATTCCAGTCCGACTGGTCCAGCTGGGAGATGCATCCGCAGGGTGACGAGGTGGTCGTTCTGCTGACCGGTACAGTGACCTTTCTGTTTGAAGGGTCCGATGGGCAGACAGCTGTGCATTTGACGGAGCAGGGGCAGTACCTCGTGGTGCCAAAGGGGACATGGCATACGGCGAAGACGCAGGTCAAAAGCAAGCTGCTTTTCATTACTCCCGGTGAAGGAACACAGCACAAGCCGGTGTAATAAAATTCGCCGATAATGTGATAACCCTGACGAAACATCTTGGACTTAAAGTTACTCCCCTTGTCTTAGCCGTGATCTTTGCAGGGCTGATGCGATCCGCTTCCTGGGCTTGCAGCCCCGTTCTCTGTTCCGGAAATACTGGCTGCTGGTTTAATGGATATAAATCCGCACACTTGATGTAAATCAAGGTTGGCTCATTTCGACGCGTACAGGCCGGAGAAGAGTGTCATTATAAAGCTATCAGCCAGTATTACTGGCGTGGCTGCTGTTTTTGTCTGCAAGCATTCCCACAGCTCACCGCAGCCTGTTCTTTTCATTCAGCTCATTCGTCAAAGGAGCAGAAAATATGAAAAAAATAACCGCGTTGAGTGCATTCCTGATCATGACCTGGACGGCGGGTATCGCTCATGCCGATCCGGTGCTGCGGGATCGCGCTAACAGTATCTTTAAACCTATTCCCGAGCGGGTTGCCGAGGTGGGTGGCCAGAGAGTTGTCGAGGCCCAGGTCAAGCTCGGTCATAAGCTTTGGTTTGATCCCCGCCTGTCGCGCAGCCATTTGATCAGCTGCAACACCTGCCACAACCTCGCCATCGGCGGTGGTGATAATGTGCAGGTATCCATTGGCCACGGCTGGCAAAAGGGTCCGCGTAATAATCCCACCGTACTTAACGCTGTTTTTAACGCAGCCCAATTCTGGGACGGGCGGGCTGCTGACCTGCGTGAGCAGGCGATGGGGCCATTGCAGGCACCGGTTGAAATGAACAACACACCGGACCGTATTGAAGCAACCCTGAACAGCATTCCGGAGTATGTCGAAGAGTTCCGCAAAGCCTTTGGTGGAAAAAATCCAGTCACTGTTGACAACGCCGCGCGTGCGCTCGCTGCATTTGAAACGACGCTTATCACACCCAACGCACCATTCGACCGATTCCTGAAAGGTGANGACAAGGCACTGTCGAACCAGCAAAAAGAAGGCTTGAAATTATTTATGGATTCCGGCTGCACCGCGTGTCACAACGGCATGAACCTGGGCGGTCAGGCTTACTTCCCCTTTGGTGTCGTCAAGCGTCCCGGCGCAGACATTTTGCCGCCGGAAGATAAAGGACGCTTCGCGGTTACCAACACCGCCAGTGATGAATACGTGTTCCGCGCATCACCGCTGCGCAACGTTGCGTTGACACCGCCTTACTTCCACAGTGGTGAGGTATGGGATCTGGAGCAGGCGGTGGCCATCATGGGTGACAGCCAGTTAGGNCGCGAACTGTCCGCNCCGGAAGTCGATGCAATCACCGCCTTCCTGCGCAGCCTNACAGGCGAGCAGCCACAGGTGGCTCTGCCAATACTTCCACCCAGTACGGCGCGGACACCAAAGCCGGATCCAACGCTCACGGCTGACATGCGCTAAAAGAATTTGGCCGGCACTGGATAAATGTCGAAGAATAAGATCAGTGCCGACCCTTTTTAATGCTGCTGCTTGATAAAATATATGCCGGTTTTGGGTAAGGATTCGTCCGGTATCAACTTCCACCCTTCTCATTACTCACCCGCATCGCCTTGGCTCGCTTTTCCATGATCAGGTAGGCCACGCAGGCAATACTTAACGGCAGGAGAAAATACAGGGCGCGGTAGCCCAGCAGGGCGGCGAGGATTTCGCTTTTGTTGAACTGATGTTGAAGTGTGGTGAGGAAGATGGTTTCGAGTACGCCGAGGCCGGCGGGGATGTGGGTGATGATACCGGCGATGCTGCAGATCAGCAGGATACCGAGGATGGTGGGATAGAAGGCGTCGTCAGGCAGAAGGAGGTAGATCAGCAGGGCCATCAGCATCCAGTTGGCAGCGCCCATGATTGCCTGAAGCGCGGCGAACTGCCACGTGGGCAGGGTGATTTCGTGGTCGCGTATCTTCCAGGTGCGGCGTGTCGAAAAGCGGCAGGCGAGCAGGTAGGCGGCGGCAACGAATAGTAAACCGACACCGATCAGTTGCAGTGCGGTGGCTCCCAGGTGCCATTCATCCGGCAGATTGAGCAGGCGCGCAGAAAAAATAATGCCGAGCAGGATAATGTAGCCGAGCCAGTTGGTGACGACGTTGATGGTAAAAATTTTGGTGATGGTACCGACTTCCAATCCCAGACGTGAATACAGTCGGTAACGTACGGCGAGGCTGCCGACCCAGGCGCTGAGATTCAGGTTGAAGGCGTAACACACAAAGGCCAGTGGCAGGATCTGGCGTGCGGGCAACTGATGCTGCGTGTAATGGCGGGCGAGCAGATCAAAACAGCTGAATAAGCCATAACTGGTCAAGGCGATGGCTGCGCCGAACAGCAGTGTAGTGGCTTTAAATCCGGTAAGCGCTTCTTTGACTTCCTGCCACTCCAGATTCCTGATCAGGTTGAACAGCAGGCCGAAGACAACGATAAACAATAACAAGGTCAACCCACGTTTGGTCCAGGTCCACCAGGCTTTCTCCTGTTTTTTTTGCGCGTGTCCTTCCTGCTCTTTGGCGGTAGCGGAACCTGATGTACTCATACCGTTTTTTCCTGTTCGCAGGTGGNAGNTTTAGTATCGCTGTCATCCAGCAGTTCTTCCGCTTTAACCGGTTCGAGCACCGGTGTGTGNGCTGGCANCCAGCCGGCGATCGCCGGAAAATAACGTGCAAAGTGAAAGCAGATNAAGACAAAAGGCAGTCGCCACCAGTAGCCGCGCATGATGCGTTCGAGGCTGATNGGCTTACAGGTTTTCGCNGAGAGTTCTTTCAGGTGATTATACAGTTGCTCGTTAAAGGCCTTGTCTTTGATAAACACATTGGCCTCGAGATTCATGGCAAGACTGAGTGGGTCCAGGTTGCTCGAACCTATGGTTACCCATTCGTCATCCACCAGNGCCACCTTGCCNTGAAAAGGGCGTTCGCAGTATTCNAGNATAGTCACGCCTTCCTTCAACAGNTAATTGTAGAGCGCGCGGCTGCAGGCGCTGACCCAGGGCATGTCTGGCTGGCCCTGCATGATCAGTAATACTTCGAGACCTTTACGCGACGCATTGCGCAGTGCGCGCAGTAACCGGTAACCAGGAAAAAAATACGCATTGGCAATCACGATCCGTTTTTTTGCGGAACTGATCGCCTGCAGATACAGACGTTCGATGTCGCTCTTGTGGCGATTGTTGTCGCGTACGGCGACCAGCATCTTGCTGTTGCCCGTCGGTGGATTTTCAGCAACAGTGGCGGCGGGTATGTCGATGGGGCCGCTCTGACGGGGTGTGGCTTCGCGCAGCAGACGCAGGCTGGCGGCGTGAATGTCGGCGACGATAGGGCCGTGAATTTCCGCCGCGTAATCCTGTTTGGCCATCTCACCGAAGTCAGCGATATGTTCCTCTGAAAAATTGATGCCGCCGACAAAAGCGGTCTTGCCATCCACCACGACAATCTTGCGATGCAGACGGCGGAACATATTGGTTCGCATCCCGAAGGTACGCGGACTGGGATCGAAGACGCGCAGCGTAACGCCGGCATCCACCATCGCGATCAAAAACGGCGTGCTCAAGTCGAAGGTGCCGTAGCCGTCCACCATGACCTCAACACGCGCTCCGTTTTTGGCGGCGGTGATCAGGGCCTCCTGCAGTTGCTGCCCGATTTTATCTTCAGAGATGATGAAGGTTTCGAGCAGTACTTCT
>Ga0065721_10050042_pt1 | contig 23924 bp, 17 predicted proteins | sample Mesricmetagenome_FD_59108 | JGI IMG/M metagenome (GOLD analysis project Ga0065721, IMG submission 59108) | Mesophilic microbial community from rice straw/compost enrichment Sample: eDNA_1 v2 (version 2) | ecosystem: Engineered > Solid waste > Grass > Composting > Bioreactor | place: USA: Davis...
TGAAGAAACGGGGATTGTACGACGACAGGAATTTCTGGCGGGTATACGACAAATTACCACCTATGCTGAAACGAACATCTTTGTAACTGCCATGGTAGGTAATAGAACCTTCCTGTCCGAATTGCGCATCGCTGTTGATGTTCTCATCGGGCAGGGTATAACCAATTTCGCTGGGCACCAGCACATCGGTTTTCAAACCACGCAGACCGGTACGTTTACGATAGAAATAATCGAAGGCACCGGTGATTTTGCCGTTCAACAGGCTGAAGTCGAAACCCACATCGGTGATACGGCTTTTCAGCCAGGAAATGCGCGTAATGGGAACACCGCGGTCGCGGGCGCCCACAACGGCCTGGCCGCTTAAAATGGCAATGCCTACATTATAATTATATCCTTCGTAGTAGGCAAAGGGAGGCAAACCCAGCTGTGTACCATCATCGCCCAGTTCGCCATAAGAACCGCGGAATTTGAAATCGGACAAGATGGTTTGGTTACCCAGCCATTTCTGCATAAACTCTTCTTCTGTGATACGCCAACCGGCAAACACGGAGGGAAAATAACCTACCCGTTTACCAGGTGCAAACAGGTAAGAAGCATCGCGGCGTGCAGACAGTTCAAGGAAGTATTTATTGTTGAAGGAATAGTTCAAACGACCAATATAACCAATACGGGCTTCGCGATCGTCGCTGTCGTCGTAGGTATCGGCGGTATTGAAATAAATCAGCGGTAGAATATTGGTACTGGGCACAGAGTGTATCCAGTTACGTAATTTCTGGCCCTTAATGCGTTCTGATACGAAGGTGGCGCCCACCGTATGCGAACCGAATGTTCTGTTGTAATTCAGTTTCAACTGCTGGGTAATGGTGATTACCTTACGTTGCTCCCTTTCGCGCCAGGGGTTGGTGCTGCCACCGGTATGGTTGTACTCGTCGGTAAGTGGATCGTAGGTATAGGTTTTGTACGTGTACTCATGGTTGTTGAGCACATAGTCGGCCAGGTAGTACGAATACACGCCGCTCAATACAAGCCCTTTTATAAAAGGCACTTCATAATCGGCGGTGAAATTCGATTGTAGTACCCGCCAGTCGTTATGATATTTACCGGCCTTGTTATAGTTCAGGTAAGCCCAGTTGGTTTCGTTGTGTTTAATATCGTTCAGGTAGTCGGGGTTATCGTTGGCATAAGGCCTTTCAAGCGGTGTATTACGCAAAATGGCAAAACGTGCCAGCCAGTAATCGTCGCCACCGGGTACACCGGGGTTATCCCTGGTTTCAATACGGCCGTTGATATTTACGCCCACTTTCAGACGGTTGGCAATCCTGGCTGAAATGTTGGACTGGATATTGGTGCGGTTGAATTTATATTCCCTGCCCAGTACCGAGTTTTGATACAGGTGGGTGGCCGACAGGTAATAATTGATCTTGTCTGAACCACCGGTCACATTCACGTTTACCGAATGCTGGGGAGAATTTTTGGCCATGATAAAGCTTTTCCAGTCGAAGCTCTGATAGCCGCGTTCGGTGCCTATGCGGTATTTCTCCAGTTCTTCCGGTGTAATGGTGGTGCTGCCATAGCGGTTGATCTCGGCTTCGGCCCGGTAGCGCATATAATCATATGAGCTGGTCAGTACATCGGGGAAGCGGGTGAAGTTCTGAATGCCGGTATATGCATCTAAATTGATGGTGTTTTTAGTACCCAGTTTGCCTCTTTTGGTGGTTACCACCACCACCCCGTTGGCAGCGCGTACGCCGTATACAGCGGCAGAGGCATCTTTCAATACCGTGATACTTTCAATATCGTTTGGCGCCAGGTTGTTGAATTGACCGGCGTCCATTTGAATGCCGTCTATTACAAACAGCGGTTCGCCCATGTTGCGTATCTGGATGTTGGCGCTGGCGCCCGGACGTCCATCGGCCATACGAAAACTTACACCGGGCAGTTTACCGGCCAGGCTGGTACTTACCGTTGCACCACCATGTACACGGCCAATATCCTGTGCGGTGACCACGGCCACGGCACCGATGAGTGATTCTTTTTTCTGGGTGCCATACCCTACCACTACTACTTCGCCTAAGTCGAGTCGTGATTTTTCCAGTTTCACATCAAAATAGGTTTGGCTGCCTACACGCAGTTCCTGTGCGGTGTAGCCAACCGATGAAAACACCAGCACCGTGGTGCTGCCCGATACATCGAGGGAGAAATTACCGTCCTCGTTGGTGGTGGTGGCATTTTTGGTGCCTTTCTCCATCACCGTGGCCTGGGCGATGCCTACACCTGCGCTGTCTTTAACAACGCCGGAGACCGTGATTTTTGAACTGGATTGTGAAAAAACTGAAGAATGCAGCAAGCAAAGTGTAAACGCAAGAATAAGCAGTCTGCTGGATGCCCCGGGGCCGTTTATACAATAAGGGAACCCACGCAGCAGGCGTTTGGTAAATTTCTTCATGTGCAATCAATTGTTGGTTAATAATAGCAGTTATATAACTGTATGATTTAAAGCATGAAATAAGTTCATTCGTCCCAGATGCATTATTCACCATGTTTCAGTTTTTATTCAACCTGTTACATTTTAGTTTTATTCGTACAGGGTTCTTAAATTTCGAGCCTGAAAGACGAGGTCGGAGGTCAGAAGTTGGAAGTAGGCGGTCAAACAGAACTTCTATTTTCCCACTTCCTCCTCCGACTTCCTACTTCCAAAACCACGCTTGTGAATAAATTACTACTATACATAACGGTGCTTGCCGTTAGCACCTTTACTGCCACTACCGCCAGGGCGCAACCTTATTATTTCAGGCATTATCAGGTAGAGAACGGGCTGTCGAACAATACGGTATTCTGCAGCCTGCAGGATACAAATGGTTTTATGTGGTTTGGCACCAAGGAAGGACTGAACCGTTTTGATGGTTACCGCTTTAAATTGTTCCGACTAGACAGCCCCGATGAAAGCAACCTGAAAAGGGATTTTATTTATTGTCTCTCACTCGACGCTGCCGGCGCCATGTGGGTGGGCACACAAAATGGTTTGTACCGCTACGATGCCCAAAAAGAAAAGCTGGTAGTTTTTATCGACACGCTGTCCGAAATCAATGCCATTGAATGGGACCGCGCGGGCCGGCTTTGGTTCATTTCCAATACCACTGTATGTCGCTACGATTTTACAAGCGGCGTACTCACCAGCTTCCCGCCATCGCGTTATTTTGAAGCCACGGCGGTATGTTTAGATGAAGAAGGCGTTTTATGGTTTGGTACCGCTGACGGACAATTGCAGCGATACGATGCCGCCACCGAAAGCTTTACCAGCTTCAACCTGTTTTCGCATTCCCTGCGAATGCCCATGTGCTTTATTAAAAAGATACAACCTACCGGCAGGCGCTCCATTTTTGTGGGCACCACCTGCCAGGGCATCAAACTGTTCGACATCAACACCGGCGCCTATAAAGATATATTGATGTACAGCGATGAGCGCACTACCATTTACGTACGTGATATATTGAAGCATTCCGAAAACGAATTCTGGTTTGCCACCGAATCGGGTATTTATATTTTAAATACCATTACCAACCAGTTTACCAATCTGAAAAAAAAGATACTGGATCCGTATTCCATTTCCGACAATGCCGTGTACACCCTGTGTAAAGACCGGGAAGGCGGTATGTGGGCAGGTACTTTTTTTGGCGGCATCAATTATTATCCCAAACAACATACGCCTGTTCAAAAATTTTATCCCGACCGTACACCACTTACCATCAGTGGTGGCGCGGTGCGTGAAATTTGTGAAGATGCCGAAGGCAATTTATGGATAGGCACCGAAGATGCCGGACTGAATAAACTGAATATTCCCACCGGTGTCATCACCCAATTCAAACCCCGTGGCCAACCTGGCGACCTGGCCTATCATAATATTCACGGCTTACTGGTGCGGGGCAACCAGCTTTGGGTAGGTATGCTGGATCATGGCGCCGATGTGCTGGATATCAGAACCGGTAAGGTAATCAAACATTATTCGGCCGGTACTGGTAAGCATCAATTTAAAAACGATTTCATAGTTACATTTTTAGAAACCCAATCGGGCGAATTGTACCTGGGCACCGGTTTGGGTTTGTACCATTACCGGCCAGCCACCGATGATTTTGAGCTGGTGCCCGAAGTGCCGGAAAATGAATTTATTTCCTGTTTAACCGAAGACCATACCGGTACCATTTGGGCAGGTACCCGGCGGCATGGCGCAGCTTTTTACAACCCCGTTACCAAACAAAGCGGCTTGTTTCGCAACAATCCCAACGATACCAACAGCATTGGCCTGAACGATATCAATGCCATTTGCGAAGACAGCCGCTACAATATATGGATTGCCACCGAAGGCGGTGGTGTTTGCAAACTGGATTCTGCCAGAAAAACAATCACACGCTATACAACGCGAAATGGTCTGCCCACCAATTTTACTTTCAAGGTGGTGGAAGATAATAATAGTAAAATTTGGATCACCACATCGAAGGGACTGGTGCAACTGGACCCTACAAACGACAGCATGGTATTGTACACCCAGGCACAGGGCTTATTGTACGACCAGTTCAACTACAATTCGGGTTTTAAAGACAATACCGGCCGATTGTATTTCGGTTCCATCAAAGGCATGATCAGTTTCAGACCCGAGGAATTTTCCGTGAGTCGATACGTGCCGCCAGTTTATATTACCGGTTTCCAGGTGCATAACAAGGAATTACCGATAGACAGTGCCGGTTCGCCCCTGAATCAATCCATTTTGTTCACACAGTCCATTACCCTGCCCTACGACCAGGCCTCTTTCAGCATTGATTTTGCTGCGCTGGGATTTTCCACCCCCGATAAAACCGAGTATCGTTATAAAATGGACGGGCTGGAAAAAGAATGGACGCATGTAGGTCCCAACCGCAAAGTATATTTTACCAACCTGGCGCCGGGCAATTATATTTTCCGCGTAATGGCCGCTACCAATGGCCGCTGGGGCCGGGAACAGGTATTAAAGATTGTGATTCTGCCGCCATTCTGGGCCAGTTCATGGGCACGCATCATGTATGTATTGGTGATCATAGGCATTTGTTATTTGCTGGTACGTAATTATCATAAACGGCAGAAAATAAAAAAAGAAAAAGAAATATATGAGGCCAAGATCGATTTCTTTACCAATGTGGCGCACGAAATTCGCACGCCATTAACACTGATAAAGGGGCCGGTTGAAAATTTATCGGAAATGGTAGCCGGGTTGCCGCAAATCAAATACGATGTGGTTACCATGGAAAGAAATACCAACCGACTGATGGCGCTGGTAAACCAGATACTGGATTTCAGACAAACCGAGGCCAGGGGTTTTAGCCTGGATTTTACCAAAGTGAATATCACCACTTTATTACAGGAAGTATATGAGAATTTTGAACCGCTGGCCCGTAAAAAAAAACTGCAATATGATATTCAACTGCCACCTGTTGCCATTCACGCAATGGCCGATGAAGATGCTTTACAAAAAATTTTTAGCAACCTTTTCAGCAATGCGGTGAAATATGCAGAAAAAAAAGTGGCAGTAGAACTGCACCCTGTTAAAAAAGACGATACATTGCTGCGAATTGAGATATCAAACGACGGTCCGCTGATACCGGCGGCCATGACAGAAAGAATCTTTGAGCCTTTTTTCCGTTTGAAAGAAACCACCAAACAAAAAGGCACGGGTATCGGTCTCTCACTGGCCCGCTCCCTGGTACAGTTGCACCAGGGCAGGCTGTATGTGAAAGATACCAATGGCGAACCAATTAATACATTTGTATTGTTATTGCCATTGCAACCGGATACTAACCTGCCCGGAAAGCATGCATGATTGCCATATATATCAACCTTGCCAAATGTTACCTGCTATTTTGCTTGTCGACGATGAGGAAGAAATCCTCGAATTCCTGGAACGTATATTATACGTCAAGTATACTATTCACAAAGCCCTGAACGCACAGGAAGCCCTGCAGCAGTTACAGGAGCATGCCATACAACTGATCATCAGCGATGTGATGATGCCCGATATGGATGGTTTTGCATTGTGCCGGGCCATCAAATCGAACGTGGAGCATTCCCATATTCCCGTGATATTACTGACGGCAAAAAACAACCTGCAGTCGAAAATAGAAGGCCTGGAACTGGGCGCCGACGCCTATATTGAAAAGCCCTTTTCGAAGGAGCACCTGCAGGCGCAGATTGCCAGTTTGCTGGCCAACCGCAATATGGTACGGGAATATTTTGCCAGCTCGCCGCTGGTGCACCTGAACAGCATTGCCCATACCCGGGCCGATGAACATTTCCTGGAGCTGCTGCATAAAACCATTTGCCAGCATTTAGAAGACCCCGGGCTGGATGTGGAGCAACTGGCCCGCTATATGAATATGAGCCGGGTTACGTTGTACCGGAAGATCAAGGCCATTTCGAATTTAACGCCCATTGAACTGATCAATGTAACGCGGTTAAAAAAAGCGGCAGAGCTGCTGGCAGGCGGCATGCACAAGATCTACGAGATATCGATCATGGTAGGCTTTAGCTCACAAAGCAATTTTACCCGGAATTTTTCCAAACAATTTGGCGTAACACCCAGCGATTACCAGCATCAAAAAAAGTTAAATAAAATTACGTGATGGTTGCAGCGCTCCGTTTCCTGTTGTTATGCTACCAGATATGATTCCCTGATTCAGGCATAGAAAGTGGCCACATCGCAGTATTTCCTGATCACCGATTGTATTTCTTCCAGCCGGAAAGGTTTGGAGATATAATCGTTCATACCCGATTCCAGGCATCTTTCCCTGTCTTCTATCATGGCATCGGCGGTTAAAGCAATAATGGGAATGCTGTTTTGGCTGCCGGGTAAGCGGCGTATTAGACCGGCGGCTGCAAAACCATCCATCACCGGCATGTTCACATCCATAAATACCAGGGAAGGTTTGTAGATGGTTACCATATCCAGGGCCTCCCTGCCGTTACGGGCCTTGATCACTTCCACCCCCATTTTACGCAGCATTTCGGTGATGAGCAACATATTCACCGGCTCATCTTCCACCACCAGTATTTTGGTTGCATTGGGCAGGGCATCTATCCCGGGCAACAGGTTTTCCGATTCGGCATTGAACGACTCCCGGAATATGGCCGACAAAACACCATTCAGCTCGGCCAGCTTCACCGGCTTAGACAAGAATTGGTTGATGCCGACGCTCTCTGCCTCATGTTGGTAAAGCGCCTTTTCAAACGACGACAACATGAGTATAAACGGCTCGTTGTGGCCTTTCAACATTTTTTTGATCTCTTTCACCAGGGTAATGCCATCCATCACGGGCATTTGATGATCGGTGATGATGAGATCGAACATCCGGTTGTTTTTCAAAGCCTGGGAAATAAGCACCAGGGCATCGGGCCCGTTGTCACAGATTCTGCAGGGAATTTGCAGGTATTCGAAAATACTGCGCATGAGCTGGCAATTGGTGGCATTATCATCCACCACCAGCACTTCGCGCAGCTGTGATTTTGCATCGAAGGTAACGGGTGGTTGGGCAGTCACTACCTGCAGGGACAGGTGAAAACTAAACAAACTGCCATGACCGGGTTCGCTGTCAACCGCCAGTTTACCACCCATCAGTTCTACCAGATTTTTTGAAATGGTAAGCCCCAGCCCGGTACCGCCATATTTACGGGTAGTGGAATTATCGGCCTGTGTAAAACTTTCAAATATCCTGTTCAGATGTTCTTTGGATATTCCAATGCCGGTATCTTTCACTGAAATAGAAATATCAATATAATGCTGCCCGTTTCTTTCGCGGGTGAGTCCCGATTGTACATTTACAAATACTTCCCCGTTTGGTGTGAATTTGATAGCATTGCCGATGAGGTTGATCAGTACCTGTTTTATGCGTATCGGGTCGCCTTTTAGTTGCGAGGGCAGCCTCGGATCGATATAACAAATGAGCTCCAGCTCTTTTTCCTGGGCCTTGATAGATAATATATCGATCGTTTCCTCCACCAGTTCGTTCAGCTTGAAAACAGTATCTTCTATCAGCAGTTTGCCGGCTTCTATCCTGGAGAAATCGAGAATATCGTTGATGATGTTGAGCAGGCTATTGGCCGATTTGCTTACATTTTTCAGGTAATCGCGTTGTGTACGTTGCAGATTGGTGGAGAGCACCAGGTCGGTAAAACCAATAATGCCGTTCATGGGCGTACGCAGTTCATGGCTCATATTGGCCAGGAATTCGCTCTTGGCCTTGCTGGCGGCTTCGGCATTTTCCTTGGCTATTATCAGTTGTTCTTCTATTTTAATGCGTTCAACCGCAGCCCCCAGCGTAACGGCAAAGGATCTGAGGATGGACAGTTCCGCGTTGCTCCAGGCACGCTCTTCCCGGCAATTGCTGAAACCTACCGTACCCCAGAATTGATTCATTACAAAAATGGGAATGCTAACAATGGATTTGATGCCTATTCCCTCCAGCTGAACTTTCAGCGCCTCGTCCTCTACTTCACTGGTTAAGCGGTAAAATATCCTGTTGCCGGTTAAAATACTCAAAGAAACAGGCATTTCATCCAGGCGTTTGCGGTTTGGCAGCAGGGGGGGTATCGGGTTGTGTCCATCGCGCCAAACCATCAGGCCGTGTCCATACCATTCACCGTCCTGTTCATCTTTCTGCACCCGGTAAATATGCACCTCTTCTACATTGATCTGTTTTCCCAATAAACTGATGGCTTTATGCATAGCCTTGTTCAGTTCGTTATTCTGGATCAACTCATGTGTGGCGCCGGCAACAGCCTGCAATAATCTGTCTTTTTTATTCAAATCGTTCGTGGCCTCCAGCAATTCCTGGTCGCTTGTTTTCAGGTTATCGCGCATAGTGATCAGCGCCTTGCCCAGGGTATCTTCTTCGCTTAGAGGTTGATAAGGCATATCGAAGTTGCGTTTGCCTATTTCATGCGCAAACCGGCTGGTGGCCTGAATTTTTTCAGAAAGATGATTTACGGCTTTTACCATCTGCCCCATTTCATCGTTGGAGGGGCTGTGTTCAACGGTGCGTGTAATACCCCTGCCCAGGTCGTGTATCAGCGCCCTTATGCGGTGAATGGGTTTGATGATGAGATTGGTCATATAAACCGACAACAGCAAACCGGCCAGCACAAAAGCAATGGCCATGGCAATGATCAATGTACGCAACTGTACGGCAGATCGCTCCAGTTTGATACCTTCCTGGGTACGCACATTGCGGCAAAAAGCACCTATATTGTCCAGCTGTTTCAGCAAGGCGGCCGTACGGGGCAGCACTTCGTCTTCCACTACCCTTTCTGCTTCCAGTTTGATCACCGGGTCGTCGTAGTCTTCAAACCGTTGCAGGGAGTGCATGATATGATTTTCTATCGACAGCAATTCTTCAAAACCGGCATATACTTTCTGCAGACTGTCGGCCCATTGCGGTTTGTTCCATGGCCGGTTGTAGTGCATCATTCTTTGTTTCAACCCGTAATAACCCGAATCGTGTATGGTTAATAACCGGTCTTTATCTTCCTGCTTCGACCGCAGGAAGACCCAGTTGGTGGTATACATTTTTGATTCCATGACCATTTTGGTGAAATCGTCCAGGGTATGCAGCGAGGGATCCACTACCTTGGTGACATATAACGCCAGTTCCTTATTGCGTTCAATGGTAATGATGGTAAACACGCCATTTATCACAAAAAGAGCAACGAAAAGCCAGAAGCTCCAGTATATTCTTTGTTTGATGCTGATGTTCATGGGGTTCAGGATAGTTGAATGGCTTTGATTTATAACAGAACTTGAATGCCGCCTGTAAACATGAAAGGTATATCATCGGTTTTAAAATATTCCCTGCTGGTATCGTTCAGTATATTTTTAAAACTGGTACTCAACTGCACTTTCTTTACCAGTTCATAGCTTATATGGGCATTTACCAGGCATTTGCCATCTATATGGTCAATACCCCGTATACCATCGTTATAGGTAACCGAAGACGAATGGCGTACCTTATGGCTCGACATATAATAGGCATTCACGCCGATATGCAATTTTCCCGTAGCCGCATAATTGACGATGAATCCGCCAAAAACGGCAGGCGTATTCCTGCGGGGCGATACTGACCCCATGGCGGAATAGATATTGTTTTGTTGCGGATGGGGTGAAAGATAGGTGGCCGGCGTTTCGGGCAAATTGGTAAAATGCGCATAATGATCCATGGCCGAATACTGTACGGTGACATAGGATTTAATTTCCCATTTTCTTTGGCTGTAACTTATGGCCGCAGTGGCGCCCACCTGTTTGCCGATGACCGGTAAGGTGGTAGGCATTAACGGAATCACCAGCAGGGTATCGGTGCCCCGCATTTCCATGCGACCTTGTTGCAGTATGGCGGCGCTGTAATTTTTCGACCAGAGCCTGAACAATTCCAGTTCTATATTCCAGTTCCTGGCAATCTGGCCACGATAACCCAGTTCCAGCATATCTACTTTCAGCAGGTCCAGGTTCCTGTTCCCTTCCAGCCTTAACATAAAATATTTCCGGTTGCCGATGGGGAAATAGCCGGGTACGGTTTGATCAACATAAGTATCATAAATGGAAGCCGAACGCGGTGTTCTTGAATACACGGCGCGCACCATATGTTTTTTACAGAGGTTATAGCCGGCTGCAAACTGGTATGATAAATACATGTCGCCGGGATAGTTAAAGGTATTGGTGGCCACCGCCGCTACCAGGCTGAGTTTTTTATGCAGCATTTTGTATTCACTGCGCAACCAGGCCGATTGGGTAATGATCTCTCCTTTTGTGTTAAAGATACCCGTTTTATTTGCCGTATCGGAATATTTTGTATCATCGTAAATGGCGCTGCGGTAACTAAGCCCCGGTTTTAATGATAAATGGCCGATGGTACAATTATACATCAGCGAAGCATCGAAGGTATTGAAATCGTATTTGTTTCCCGGCTGGTGGTCGGCCGATTGCACGCCATCCACATAAGATACCTGGGCGCTGAGACGGCCGGCCTGGGCGCGCAGATCGATGTAGCGGCTATTGCTATGCGAGGTGGTCAAAGGCCCATAGCCATTTTCAGACGATACACGTTGCACCCTGTTGTGCTGGATACCGGTACTCAGGTGCAACGAAACGTTTTCGGCAGGATCATAACCGGCAAAAATATTTCCTGCATATTTTTCCATCGACACGGCGGGATCGGGGAACAGGCTTTCCGTATCGTGCAGGGTATCGCCCAGCTGGCTCACCAGATAATCCGGATCTTTCACCCATTTATCGGTGAAATATTCATAGAAGTTCGATTGTGTACGATTACGGCCCTGGTAATTGCCCGAAGCAATAAGCGCCCATTTGTTGCCCTTGTAACCAATGGAGGCATTCTGGATATGGGTGCGATAATTACCCAGGCTGCTGTTGGCCACCGCATTTAAGCCTTTTTTCACAGCCTGGCGCGTGATGATATTGATGACGCCGTTCACGGCATTGGGACCATAGAGGGCGCCCGCCGGACCTCTTACCACCTCTATCTTTTCCACATCGTTCAGGTCAATAGGAACGGCTTCCCAAAACGTGCTTCCTTTCAGATAATTAAATATCGGTCGGTTGTCGACCATCACCAGGGTGGTGACCGAGGTTCCGTCCAGCATGGCATTGGGTGTGGTATAGGAACCTCTAAGCTGTACATCGAAGTTGCCATTAGTTTGTTCACGCACCAGCATTCCGGGTACCAGGCGCAGGGCTTCCATGATGGATGTGCAACCCGCTCTTTGTATATCTTCTTTGGTAATTACCGAAGCCGAAAGTGGCGCTTCGAACAGGCTTTCAGATGACCTGGACACCGACACAATCTTCACATTCAACAGGTCTTTCAAACTCATATTCTCCAAATCGTAGGTACTATCGGTTTGACCGTAAACTGGCGCCAGCCCTTTTAACAGGCAGGCCGTCAGGGCCAGAAGTTTTGGAGTTAATTTCGTCTTCATGTACAGGGTTTGTTGGGTATTCACAGCGTACGTGCAAGGGGGTAATTCACAATACCGGTGCAAAGAACGACGAAACCGGGTAGAAACAAGGCCGGCAGGGCCTATTGGTTCAAATAATAAGGACTTCCCACCGGGCGCAATTAAGGGTATTATTTACCAGCCAGTACTATAAATTTCATATTCCGGAAACGGGACTACAGTCCGTTTTACAAGGTATATCCACTACCATACGGCAACCTGCACCGGGTTGGGTAACGATGTGTAACCGGCCACCTGCCACTTCTACCCGGTTACGGATATTGATAAGGCCAATGCCCTTTGATTTTTTTGCCGGATCGAAGCCTTTTCCGTTGTCCTCGATCACCAGCCGAATGGCATCCCCCTCTTTGAAAATGGCTATCAATACCTGGCTGGCAGCGGCATAGCGGGTGATATTGCTGGTTTGTTCCTGTATGATGCGGTACAAAAGTAATTGCATATCGGGCGGCAGTTCGTCTACCAGGGATGGATCGTATTCAAAATCTACCTGCATATCCTGCATCAACCGCATATTGCCGGTAATCTCCTCTACAGGTTCTACCAGGCCTACTTCGCCGATAATACTGGTATTAAGCGATCTCGATATCTTGCGTATTTCCTGTATGGCCATTTCAATGTAGTCATGTGTTTTTTCAAGCAAGGGATCTATGTCATGGCCATTGCCTTTTACAGCGCTTAATAAAATGCTGGCCGATGAGAGTATCTGGTTCACATTATCGTGTAGTTCTTTCGACAGTTCGTTGCGTTCATGATCCTGCGCATTGATGATGGCCTTGTTAATCTGTATACGTTCCTGTTCTTTCTGGTGTTCCAGCGCGGCTTCCAGTTTTCGTTTTTCAGTAAGGTCCTGTATGGCGCCGATGACGCGCACCGGCTGGCCCTTTTTGTAAATGATATAGCTCCGGTCGGAAAAATGTTTATAGGTACCATCCAGGCAGCGGAACCGGTATTCATCCTGCCAGTAGCTGTTGTGCGACATGATGCAGGTATTGATCTGGTGTATTACACGCCCTCTGTCGTCGGTATGTACTTTATTGTACCACCAGAACAGGTCGCCGCCAATCTCGGAATGCGGGTAACCGGTAAGGCGACTGAAAGATTCGCTACGATATACATGACCCGCTTCCATATCCCAGTCCCAGATGGAATCGGAGGTGGCCTGCGCCGCATAAAAAAAACGTTCATTGCTTTTTACGATCTCTTCCCGGGCTTTTCTTTCATCGGTAATATCTATCGCCTGGCCGCCTGCCAGGCGTTTGGAATGGGAGGTTTGCAGCAGGAATTTATGCACCAGGTAAATACCCGGTGTTCCATCGGTACGAAAAGAGTTTTCGATGGTGATCAGGGGAAAACCCGTTTCAATGACCTTTTTATTATTAGCCATGTATTCGGCGGCCATCTCTTTGGGAATATGATTGAACAGGTTGGTGTGCAGTTGGCTGTCGGTAAGATGCCACACCTCCTTGAACAGATCGTTCATATAAATGATGACGCCGTCTTCATCCAGTATCCAGGCCGGGCTGTGCGAGTTATTCATGAACGACCTGAATATGCTCTCGGATTCTGCCAGTTGACTGACAGACTCCCTGAGTTCCCGGATGATACCATGGTATAGTTCTTCCTCCAGTTTCATAAGCCACGGGTTATTAACACATTCCGGATGGGGAAACGCGCAGGGCCATTTATCCATTCCGGCATGCCAAAAAAGTACGGAAAATGTTCCTTTGGTTATTGATTAGATGGGATGCTTTGAAAGCAGGTGGCAAAAATACCCGGGAAACCGGTTCATGAGGGGTGAAAACAGGTGCATTACAGGTATTTACGAAAAAACGCTGATGGGTGCTATATGTGAATACTTAGGGTGCCAACAGCCAGTCTTCCTTTAGCAGGGAATAAATATACAGGTCAATAAACTGGTTGTTAACAAATTCGGCCTGGCGAATGGTGCCTTCTCTTTTAAAGTGCAGGCGCTCCGGTATGGCCTGGCTTTTCGTGTTGGCCGTGCCGCAGCGTATTTCTATCCTGTTCAAACCCAGTTGAACAAAGCTGTATTTCAGCAGTTCCTGTACGCAGCGGGTGAGAATGCCCCTGCCCTGGTGCTGCTGGTTGAGCCAGTAGCCGATGGAGGCGCATTTATTATTCGGATCGATGTGGTACAGGCCTAAACGGCCAACCAGTTCATGCTGCATCATGATCACAAAACCCAGTTCCATTTTGGCCGCCATGCGTTGTTTGGAATTGTAGATATAAGCCCTGAAATCCTCTACAGAACGCATATGGTCAACCCAGGGCAACCATTGGCGCAGGTAGTGCCGGTTCAGTTTTACCAGCTCATGCAGGCGTTCGGCATGATGGTAGTCGATGAGCTCCAGCACAATGGCTTCATCTACAGGTAATGCTTTGACCATGGGCGCAGGTGTTGCTTGCTTAAAAATACGTTTATATCAAATAATTGCTTATTTTTGCACCCGCATTTTCAAAATGCCAGCTCTTTTTTGCCGGATAGTATAATGGTAGTACGACAGATTCTGGCTCTGTAAGTCAGGGTTCGAGCCCTTGTCCGGCAACCAGCTTTCCCGCTTCCGCGGGATTTTTTTTGCCCTACATATCCCATCCACCTGCTGATTCAGCACCTTTATCCGTTTTTCATTTACTTATTTTTTCGTACCCGGGCCTACCCGATTTTATAACAAATATGCACTGATTTTTAATTAGCAAGCCATATCATTTAAGAGGTCAAACAGGCCGCTATACCAGTTAACCGTTGCAGCTACTTTTACCCTGGCTAAATCCAAAAAAGCCTTACCTTGTGAACATGCCCCCATACATCATTGCAGCGCGTAAACACTAACGTGTTTATTTATTCGATACCAGCGAAAACAGGTTCTGTTACAAAGCATTCAATATCCAGGTATTCACCGGCAGCAGATGCAAATGTTCATTCCAAAAATACTTGATCATTCCTTCTGAAAAGGGCAATCCGCCTAAGAAGATGTCGGTTATAGTAAACGGGCGCACCCTGGTAAATACATGTCCGTAACCATAACCGGAATACACATTTAGAAACCTTAAAAAACTTTTTATGAAACTTTCCATCCCTGCGGAGAGGTTTTGTTTAACCAACAGGTTCCGGTTGAACTATCAAGATTCAGAGCGCCTGGCGCCGTTTGCAGAAAACGCAACATAACGGGAGAAATGAAGTCGGAAGTATGAGGGTATGAATTTTCCGACTTCGAACCTCAGACTTCAGACTTCATTTCAAATGATTTCGTAAGTTGTAGCCTCAAAAAACTAAACGGCCGTTTTTTTTGAACGAACTGGAACTGATACAAAAACTCCGGGAAGGAGACGAATTGGCGTTCAAATCATTGGTAGCTACCTATCAGGATATGGTATACAATACTGCATTGGGCATTGTACAAAATGCCGAAGACGCGGAAGATGTAGCCCAGGAAGTATTTATCCAGGTGTACCGTTCCATCGATCAGTTCAAAGGCGACGCCCGTCTTTCTACCTGGATATACCGCATTACCACCACCAAGGCATTGGACCATATTCGCAGCCGCAAGCGAAAAAAGCGCTTTGCCTTTATTACCAGCCTGTTTGGTCCAAATGACGAGCTGGTGCATGAACCCATTGATTTTCAACATCCCGGGGTAGCGCTGGACCGCAAGGAACAGGCAGCCCTTTTATTTCGTATGATCAATCAACTGCCTGATAATCAAAAAGTAGCCTTCACCCTGCACAAAACGGAGGGGCTGAGTTACCAGGAAATTGCCGAGGTAATGGAATTATCGGTATCAGCCGTGGAATCCCTGCTGTTCAGGGCCCGGCAAAATCTTAGAAAATTATTAGAAAAGCATTTTGAACAGGAGAAAAATGCGTCCTGAGCAGGATTTGTACCAATTTAGCGTCAAAAATATTAGCTTACATATAAATTGAAGTCATGTCAACCAAGTCGCATAATAACTCCAGGAGGATAGACGAAGTGCTGGGAAGTCTGGATGGGGTACAACAGGCCAAAGCACCTGAGTTCCTGTACACCCGACTCAAAGCCCGGATGGACAAGGAGTTTGACCAGGGAGGTTTTCTTGGTCGCTGGCTTACCCGGCCTGCCCTCGCCCTTTCTCTGGCAGCCTTTATCCTCATTTTGAACGCCACCACCATTTTGGAACTGTGGAACCAGGCCCCCTCTGTTGCCAGCGTTGAAAGCCAACCACTGGCAGCCACCGATTACGTGGTGAGCTCGTATCCTGTTTATGAAGAAACCCTCATTGAACCATGATGAGGCCTGTTCGACAAAAATGGTTATTGGTACTCGTAGCGATCTTATTTTTAACCAATATCGCTACGCTGTCTATAATCTGGTTTAACAATCCCTGTAAACCCAAACATACCGACGAGCCCAAAAAGGAAAAAAGAATGGGGCAATTCATGATCGATCAATTGCGATTCGATTCTGCCCAGGCCGAAGCTTACCGCTCCCTGCGCGATTCGCTGGTAACCATTCAAAGACCGGTATACGATTCCCTGCGCATGGCCAAACTCAGGTATTACGACCTCCTCAACATGCCCAATGTGAACGACAGTCTGCTGCAGGCCCGCAGCAATGAGGTGGCCGATGTGCAAAAAAAGCTGGACCTCATCACTTTCCGCCATTTTCAACAGGTACGCGCACTGTGTCGCCAGGATCAGCTGTTGAAGCTGGATACCGTGGTGAAAGAAATTGTGAACCGTATGACGCCCTACCGCCGCAAGGGAGGACAAAACGATTCTGCCAACCGGAAGTAAATATCTACCGGCTACATTGAAAAATATTCCAATTACTAATTATTATTATCTGTTGCCCCGCCGCTAAGGTACATTGGTGGCGAATTAGCGCATCCGACACATCAGAATTACCACTTTCAGGGTATTATTCAAACCTGGTTAAGGTTGTTACTTTGCAGCATTGATTGATTAAAAAAAACCTTTGATATGCTCAAGACGCTGCTTTTGACCAGCCTGTTCTTTATGGCGCTGCCGCCCGCATACACCCAGGACTGCACGAACTACTATTACCTGCAGAACAACAAGACCATAGAAATGAGCATCTACAATAAAAAGGGCGTCCTCACGGGCAGGCAGGTGTATTCCGTTTCAAATGTAACAAACGATGGACCGGCGGTAAAGGGCAACGTAAACACGGAGATGTTTGATAAAAAAGGCAAGTCGGTTGTTAAAAGCCAGATGGATATAGCCTGTACCAACGGCGTAATGATGATGGATATGAAAATGATGCTGCCTGCAGCCCAGCAGGAGCAGTTTGCAAAGGCCGATGTAAAGGCCGAAGAAGTATATATAGAATACCCCGCTACCATGAAGGCCGGCGACCAGTTGAAAGACGCCACCCTGAATATGACCATCGATCACAGTGGCATGACGCAAACCGTAACCATGGTGGTGAGCGACCGCAAGGTGGAAGGGAAGGAACAGGTGACCACGCCGGCGGGCACCTGGGATTGTTTCAAAATCAAATTCAAAAGTAAAACAACCATTAAAACCATGGGTGTAGGTATACCCATGAATATCGACGGAACCGAGTGGTTTGCCCCCGGCTTCGGGATAGTTAAAACAGAAAGCAAATACGGCACCACGGCTATTACGGCCATTCAATAAACGAAGTAATATCCTCAGACAAATGAAACCAGAGATTGCCCCGCGGTTTAAAAAACCAGGGGCATTTTTTTACGCCTTCTGCAAAACCGCTATACAACGCTGCAGCGCATCCTTCCAGAAAGGAATATTACAATGAAATACGGTTTGAATTTTATGTGTATCCAGCAACGAAAATGCAGGTCTTCTTGCCGGTGTGGGATATGCCGATGTAGGAACGGGATTCACCACGCAATTGCTATTCGTGATTTCCTTAATAGCTTCGGCAAATTCATACCAGCTGATGCGTCCATGATTGCTGTAGTGATAAATACCCGGTTGCCATTGAATCATATCCAGGTCGCAGCCGGCAATGATATGCAGTATGCCCTGCGCCAGGTCGGCAGCGTAGGTAGGCGATCCCACCTGGTCGTTCACCACGTTGATGGATGGCCTTTCCTGCATCAGCTTCATCATGGTTTTCACAAAATTCTTCCCAAACGATGAGTATACCCAGGCGGTACGTATGATGATATAATCAGGTTGAATTTCCTGGCAATATTGTTCACCCTTTAGTTTCGAAGCGCCATACTGGTTCAAAGGCCCGGTAGGCGATTCTTCCTTATAAGGCACGGGAGATTGCCCGTCGAACACATAATCGGTAGAAATATGAACAAAGCGGGTATTATTGGCTTTACAGGCCGATGCCAGCACCCGCACGCCTTCTGCATTTATACGGAAAGCCGTTTCCCGATCGGTTTCTGCCTGGTCTACCGCGGTATAAGCGGCACAGTTGATACACCAGGCCGGCCGGAATTCGGCAAAATACCGGCCAACGGTGGCCTCATCATCAATGGGCATATCATCGCGGTCGGTAAAAACAAATCGGTAAGCCGGGTACGCTGCTGACCAAACCTGTAACTCCTGCCCTAGCTGTCCGTGAGCGCCGGTAATAAGAATTGTAGGTTGCGACATATAAGTTGATTAACCTTCAAATACAAATGTGTTCACACAATTGGCAAAATCGGGATTTTGCAGGTCTTTGTCAGACACGATGGCTTTATCGGCAGGTATTTTCCAGTCAATTTTTAAAACAGGGTCGTTGTACAAGATACCTCCTTCGCTGGCCTTGTTATAAAACTGGTCGCATTTATACGACACTTCGGCTGTTTCGCTCAACACAGAAAATCCATGCGCAAAACCGGCAGGAATAAATAACTGTTTTTTGTTTTCTGCCGAAAGCTCAATGGAAAATGATTTACCATAGGTGGGCGATCCTTTACGAATGTCTACGGCCACATCTAAAATGGTGCCGGCCAGCGCACGCACCAGCTTGGTTTGGGCAAAGGGGGGCAACTGGTAATGCAATCCCCTGATCACGCCATAAGCAGAACGGGATTGATTGTCCTGTACAAATTTGAGGTGAATGCCCTGTGCAGCAAAAATTTTTTCGTTGTACGACTCGTAAAAATAACCCCGGCTGTCTTCGAAAACCAGGGGTTCGAAAATGAATAGTCCGGGAAATCCTGTTTCAACAAAGGGCATGGTGTACGGTTTTATCGCCTTGTATATTGTTCTTCGTAATAATGCTGGTAATCTCCGCTGGTAACATGTTTCACCCACTCTTCATTCTGCAAATACCAGTCTACTGTTTTTTCCAATCCTTCTTCAAACTGCAGCGAGGGCTGCCAGCCCAGCTCTTTGTTCAGCTTGGTGGCATCTATGGCATAACGCAAATCGTGCCCCGGTCGGTCCTTTACATAGGTGATCAGTTTGGCAGAAGTGCCTTCGGGGCGGTTCAGTTTTTTATCCATGATATTGCACAAAAGGTGCACGAGGTCGATATTCTTCCATTCATTAAATCCGCCCACATTGTATTTATCACCGGTTTTACCGCGGTGATAAATCACATCAATAGCCCTGGCATGGTCTTCCACGAATAACCAGTCGCGTACATTTTCGCCCTTGCCATAAACCGGCAGCGGTTTATTGTTCCTGATATTGTTGATCATAAGGGGAATCAGCTTTTCAGGAAAATGATAGGAGCCGTAGTTATTACTGCAATTGCTCATCACCACGGGCAAGCCATAGGTATGGTACCAGGCCATTACAAAATGATCCGACGAGGCTTTGGAAGCCGAATACGGTGAACGCGGATCGTAGGGCGTTTCCTCGGTAAAAAATCCTTCCTCGCCCAGCGAGCCATACACTTCATCGGTGCTTACATGATAAAAGCGTTTGCCTTCCATTTTTGTGGCCGATTCAGACCAGTGTTTGCGGCAGGTATGCAGCAGGGTGGCTGTGCCCAGTACATTTGTTTTAACAAATGCCAGCGGATCGATAATGGAGCGGTCGACATGGCTTTCGGCAGCCAGGTGTATCACCCCATCGAAGTGATATTGTACGAACAGCTCGTTCAAACGGTCGCTGTCGGTAATATCGGCCTTTTCAAATTTGTAATTCGGGGCATTTTCTACGTCTTTCAGGTTTTCGAGGTTGCCGGCATAGGTCAATGCATCGGCATTCACGATCAGGTAGTGGGGGTATTTGTTTACAAACAGGCGTACTACATGCGAGCCGATAAAACCGGCGCCGCCTGTTACCATGATCGTTTTGGAAAATTTGCTCATAATAAAAACAATACTTAGCCCTTGCTCACGAATTCCTTGGGTTGTTTGAACCAGTCTTCCCTGGGCAATGATTTAAAATATTCGTAAGTGATTTTTAATCCTTCTTTGCGGCTCACCTTCGGGCTCCATCCCAGCACTTCTTTAGCGCGGGTAATATCCGGCTGGCGCTGTTTGGGATCATCAACCGGCAATGGCTTGTACACGATCTTCTGGTTGGTGCCGGTCAAAGCAATGATTTCCTCGGCAAATTCCTTCAGTGATATCTCATCGGGATTGCCCACGTTTACCGGGTAATGATAATCGCTCAGCAGCAGGCGGTAAATGCCATCCACCAGATCGTCTACATAACAAAAACTGCGGGTTTGCGACCCATCGCCAAAAACCGTAAGGTCTTCGCCACGCAGGGCCTGGCCAATAAAGGCGGGCAGGGCGCGGCCATCGTTGAGGCGCATACGCGGACCGTAGGTATTGAATATACGTACGATGCGGGTTTCCACCCCATGAAAGTTATGGTAGGCCATGGTGATGGCTTCCTGGAAACGTTTGGCTTCGTCGTACACACCACGCGGCCCCACCGGGTTTACATTACCCCAGTACTCTTCGTTTTGGGGATGCACCAGCGGGTCACCATAGATTTCCGAGGTGGAGGCCACCAGTATGCGGGCGCCTTTTGCCTTGGCCAAACCCAGGCAGTTGTGCGTACCCAGCGATCCCACTTTCAGGGTTTGAATGGGAATCTTCAGGTAATCGATGGGACTGGCGGGTGAAGCAAAATGCAAAATATAGTGTAACTCGCCGGGAACATGTATGAACTTCGATACATCGTGATGATAAAATTCGAAATGCTCCAGCTTGAATAAATGTTCAATATTGCGCAGGTCGCCGGTGATGAGGTTATCCATGCCAATTACATGGTATCCTTCATTGATAAAACGGTCGCAGAGGTGCGAGCCCAGGAAGCCGGCGGCTCCTGTAATCAATACTCTTTTCTTTGCCATAGTTTTATTTGTTCTTTCCATTGGCCGGAACTGCAGTGGCGCGGCCTACACTTACATAATAGAATCCCAGTTCCCTGATAGCGTCGGTTTCGAACAGATTTCTTCCGTCGAAGATCACCTTGTTCTTTAATGCAGTAACTATTTTCAGGAAATTAGGTGTGCGGAACTCATTCCATTCGGTGGCAATGATCAATGCATCGGCGCCTTCCAGGCAATCGTATTGATTGTCGGCATACTCAATCTTATCGCCCAGCAAAGCACGTACATTGTTGATGGCCTCGGGGTCGAATGCGCTCACTTTGGCGCCTTCTTTCAATAACTCATCTATGATGTATAAAGCCGGTGCTTCGCGAATATCATCTGTATTGGGTTTGAAAGCCAGTCCCCAAAGGGCAAAGCGTTTGCCTTTCAGATCGTTGTTGAAATATTCTTTGATCTTGGGCAGCAGGTGCAGTTTTTGCCTTTCGTTCACATCCATCACGGCATTCAGTATCTGGAAGCTATAACCTACCTCGTGCGAGGATTTCACCAGGGCCTGTACGTCTTTGGGGAAACAGCTGCCGCCATAACCAATACCGGGAAACAGGAAACGTTTGCCAATACGTTCGTCGCTGCCAATACCACGGCGCACCATATCTACATCGGCATTCAGTCTTTCGCACAACTGGGCCACTTCGTTCATAAATGATATTTTGGTGGCCAGGAAAGAGTTGGCGGCATATTTGGTGAGCTCGGCCGAACGCACATCCATATAAATGATGGGGTTGCCCGAACGTACAAAAGGCGCGTACAATTCACCCATGATCTTGCGGGCCCGCTCGGAAGAGGCGCCTATCACCACGCGGTCGGGTTTCATAAAATCTTCCACCGCTACCCCTTCGCGTAAAAACTCGGGATTCGACACCACGTCGAACTCGCCTTTATAATTCTGTGCAATGGCTGCCTGTACCTTTTCGGCGGTACCTACAGGCACCGTACTTTTATCTACTATTACCTTATAGTCCGACATGAGGGTACCCAGGTCCTTTGCTACGCCCAATACATATTTCAGATCGGCGCTGCCGTCTTCGCCGGGGGGTGTGGGTAAGGCCAGGAAAACGATCTGTGCATCTTTGATGCCTTCATTCAAACTGGTGGTAAACCTGAGGCGTTCTTCCTTCAGGTTTCGAAGGAATAATTTTTCCAAACCAGGCTCGTAAATGGTGATCTGGCCGGAAGATAGTTTTTCAACTTTCGATTTGTCGATATCAATGCAGGTTACATCATTACCTGTTTCGGCAAAACAGGTGCCGGTCACTAGTCCAACATAGCCGGTTCCAACAACAGCGATTTTCATGCGAGTATTTTTTTTTGATGTTAAAGGTTGGGTAGCCAGTGCTACCGATTTACTGATTGTCGACAAACTCCAGCACTTTACCGGAGATAAAGGCAAGTTGTTCGTCGCTTAGTTCGGTATGCATAGGCAGGGATAGTACTCGATCTGTAAGCCAGTCAGTAATTTTAAGGTCATAGTTCGATCCTCCAAAGGCGTCGAACATTTTCTGACGGTGGGCCGGAACGGGATAGTAAATCATAGAGGGGATGCCGTGGGCGGCCAGGAACTGGTGCAATGCATCGCGGTTCACGCCTTCCAGCAGCAGGGTATATTGGTGGTATACATGATCGGTATATGCCGCCTTATAGGGAACGGTGATCTTTGGATGACCGGCAAACGCCTGGTCGTAATAAGCGGCAGCTTTACGCCGTGCGGCTATATATTCGTCAAGATACTTCAATTTTACATTCAATACAGCGGCCTGTATTGAATCGAGCCGGCTGTTACAGCCAACCCGGTCGTGGTAATACCTTTTCGACTGGCCATGATTGGCCACCATTTTCAGGGCGACAGCCAATTCGTCGTCGTTGGTAAAAATAGCACCGCCATCGCCAAAACATCCCAGGTTTTTCGATGGAAAGAAAGAAGTGGCGCCTACCGTGCCGATGGTGCCTGTTTTTTTAACGGTACCATCGCTGAAGGTATAGTCGCCCCCAATGGCCTGGGCATTGTCTTCTATCACGTACAGGTTATGCCGGGCGGCAATCTTCATGATCTCCTCCATATTGGCCGCCTGCCCGTACAGGTGTACCGGTACAATGGCTTTTGTTTTAGATGTAATGGCCTTTTCAATGGCCACCGGATCAATACAGAATGTTTTGGGATCCACATCCACAAAAACCGGCTGCAAACGCAGCAGGGCAATTACTTCGGTGGTGGCAATAAAAGTAAAGGAAGGTGTGATCACTTCATCGCCGGGCTGCAAATCAAGGGCCATCATGGATATCTGCAGGGCATCGGTGCCATTGGCGCAGGGGATCACATGTTTTACACCCAGATATTTCGACAGCCCACCGGTAAAGTCCGTAACAGATTTGCCCTGGATGAAAGCAGCACTGCTGATCACCTCCTGTATTGCCAAATCCAATTCTTTCTTAATTTTTGCTGTTTGCTGCTTTAAATCAACCATTTGTATGGGCTGCATACCACTATTTTTTTCTTAAACGCGCACAAACCTACTGCAAAAAAATGGGTTTGGCAATACCACTAATTAACGACATTTGCCTTTCCTAATAAACT
>Ga0065721_10050043_pt1 | contig 23924 bp, 21 predicted proteins | sample Mesricmetagenome_FD_59108 | JGI IMG/M metagenome (GOLD analysis project Ga0065721, IMG submission 59108) | Mesophilic microbial community from rice straw/compost enrichment Sample: eDNA_1 v2 (version 2) | ecosystem: Engineered > Solid waste > Grass > Composting > Bioreactor | place: USA: Davis...
TCAGTCCGTCGATGCGACGAAGCTCGGGGCCGTTTTTATTGGCCAAATTCGTCGTGCTTCCCACATCGTATCCCATGACCCATAGCGTACCGTCTTTCTTGATAACCATCGTTCTTAAATACCCCGTAACGATAGAGGAAACGTCGTTCAGGTTCTTTAACTGAACCGGTTTTTCCACGATTTCCGTGGTTATCGGAAGTCCCAGCTTTCCGCCGTAGTTCTCCCCCCATCCCCACACGGTTCCGTCTTTTTTGATCGCGAAAAATTGCCGGCCATGACCGGTAGATAAGGCGACGACGTCTTTTAACGCTCCGACTCTTTCCGCCTTATAATTTTCGTTCGCGTTCCGTTCCGAATAGCCCGTCCACTTCCATACCGTCCCGTTCTTCCTTAAGATCAGAACATCGCCGAGATTGTTGGCCGAAAGCTCCTTAGCATCGTTAATATTCTCGAGTTTGCGAGGCCCCTTATCATAACGATCCGGATGCCAAATCCATACGCCCCCGTTCTCGTCAATCGCGGAGCCGATGCCGCTGGCCGAGATTTTCGCGATCCGAGACAGGCCTTCGATGGGTTTCGGAGCCGGGAATTCGGTCGTTCCGTCCGTGATATCCGCGGAGTTCAACCGGTACTCCGCTCCCCATTCCCATACGGTTCCATCTTTCTTCAGAAAAATTTCCCGGTGTTGAAGGGATTGAATGTCGACGATATCCTTAAGGTCCAGCATCGCCGCCGGAACGTTGTCCCGGAACGTATGCTTGCCATCGATGACGTCCGCAATACCTCCCCAATACCATACCTTACCGTCGGTACTATAGACCGCGCTGCGATAGTCGGAAGCCGTTACGGCAAGCTGCGGTACCGCTTTTGCTTCCTTAACCGGAGCAGCCAACGCTTGCGATGCTAGAACGAGCGTTAATCCGGCGGCTATCAGCACGGACTTCCGAATTCTCGCTAATCGACTTCTAGAAACAAAACTCTTCAACCCAGCTCACTCTCCCGTCTTGTTTTTTTCTTCCAAAAACATATACGTTAAACTAGGTAAATAGTTTTTGTTTTTATTATATTTTTACATTTAAGGTTCTGGGGCCCATATCGAACTCATTGCTTTTTCGTTCTATGCGTTCGGAGAAAATAAACTGTTAGACTGAAGGCGTTGAATTATCGCGGTTTTTAAGTTGAAGAATCGTCAGCCTCTAGAAAATTAGTTTTAGACTGGTCCATTTAAAGAAACAGCGGCAGACCAAGACTTGAAAATAAAGTCTTAGACTGCCGCTGTTCGTTCAACTAACGTCTCCCGTTAACGCAACGAGAAGGCAGAGGGATCGTCTAGCCCGGCTGCTGTTGTGGTATATTCAGCTATCTTACGTAATCCGTAACCGATATTGCCGAGAGTAAGCTCCCGATTAGGAGTTCTCTCTTCGCATCGCCAATTAAATAAGATCCTCCACCGACAATAAATTTTCCTTTGTTGTTTCCACCGAGGCTTATTACGCCTGTCCTCGTCGTTCCGTCGCGATCTCGGACATGGACATTGAAATCAATATTATTGACTTCATCGCCGTTGTCATAGGCGGAGTCCCATCCAAATCCTGAAATCTTGTATCCGTTTTCCCCCCACTGCTGCAGTTGCCTTATAAAATCGCTTTTCTTAAAGGCATAAAACTGCTCATACGTTAAATCTTTATTTTTGTTATAATATTCATTCCTATCCCTCAACCATTCATCGATATTCTCTTCGGGAATTTTCGTACTTTCGTTCGTATAATAAAACTTGCCATCCTCCAGCTTCCTGTATTGGAAATCTTCCTTGCGGAGTTCCTTCGTAACGATTGGCAAACCTTCTTGCAATGACTCGTAATAATATTTCACATTCACATAAGAGAAGGCTTCCTCATAGTTCCCTTCTTCTATATTGTGAATAAACCGGTAAGCGCTGTAATGATCATATAGATTCGTGTATGAAACCCCTTCACCCCGATACTGATTCATGCCCAACCAGATGAACGGCACGAGAAGCAGAAGAGCCGCCGCGCTAAGGGTCCATCTTCGCTTCATTCGTTTTAATACTCTCTTAGCGGAGAGATCACGATTTATGAGGGTGGGCTGATTATCAGAAGGTTGGATTAGGCTGCCTTCCACCATCTCACTGGTCATCGCCGCCTGCCTCTCTCTGCACGCCGAGCATCCCGTCAAGTGCTCCTTAACTAGTTCCTTGCTCTCCTCTGAACACGCCCCATCGATATAAAGCGGCAGCAAATCGTACACCACGTTGCAAGGCACTCTCATGATTTCTCCTCCATTCCTTTTACAATTCGCTCTTTCGCCCGGTAAAATGTCATCTTCGCCCAGGATTCCGTCTTGCCGAACAAGTTTGCAATGTCTTTGAACTTGAGTTCGCCGAATACCTTAAGAGTAAACACTTCCTTATAGGGCTCGGGCAGCGAATGCAGCACCTGATGGACCAGCATCGCTTGCTCCCTGAGAAGCAGCTTCTGCGTCCATTCTTCACCGTTCACGCCTTCAAGCAAGTACGCTGTAGTGGAGGGCCGCCTTCTAGAAAGCTTCTTACGCTCGTTCAAATAAAGATTCTTGGCGATTTGGCACAGCCAACTGTAGATGGAGCTCTCCGCTCTGAATCTATCGATCTGGAGGAAAGCGCGGTACAGTGTCTCCTGCGTTAACTCCTCAGCCGACTCCTCATTATGTGTTAACGACAACAAAAATCGGCGTACAGGACCAGCGTATTCGTTATACAAATCCGTAAAATCGTTCAATCGTTTTCCTCACCTCGTCCCTGCCGAACCGCATATCTATTAGACAACCTCATTTCGAAATCGTCACAAAAAACAGGAGCGTGGACAAAATTTCGTCCAACGCTCCGTTTGCGCAGCCAGAACTCTGCGAAATCTGCTAAGGTTTTATAGGCAAGGTCCCTACCCCCTCGACGAACTATCTGCGGCCGAGCCGCGATTCGCGCGATGCTTGCCCGGGAAACCGCTCAGCTTCTCCGTGCACAAGAGCATGGCCAAGGCGAACGCGACGAGGAAGAAAGGGAAAATGCCGATCTGGAACCGGGAGGCCAGCATGCCCAGAAGAGGCGGCACGAAGGTGCTGCCCGTATACGCCGCGGCCATCTGATAGCCGATGATCGACGGGGCGTGCTCCCCTCCGAACCGGGCGGGCGTTTCGTGCAGCATGCAGGGAAAGATCGGCGCCAGCCCGAAGCCGATGACGATCAGTCCGGCCAGAGAGGCGGCGGGCGGAAGAGGCAGAGCCAGAAGAGCCGTCCCGGCCAGCGCCAGCAGCTGCCCGTATCGGATCAACGAACGGTTGCTCATCCGGAACGTGATGAAGCCCGTCAGCATGCGTCCGATCGTAATGCCGACGTAAAACATCGACACCCACTGAGCCGCGGCGCCCGCGGACAGGCCTTTGGCGTTGACGAGAAAGCTGCTTCCCCACAGCCCGACGCTGGCTTCGACGCCGCAATAGAACAGGACCGGGGAGATTCCGGCGTCTCCGGATTCGATCCCATATTTCAGTAGATTTCCGTCCGTGCGCGTGATAGTATAACTCTAGTTTTGGCTATATTTGTATCGCGCGGTCTATGGCGAATCTACCTTGCGAAGGGGTTGAAACCATGTTCGGAAAAATCGCTTCCGACGCTTTGGGGCTAAGCGACAGATGCAAAGTCATCAAGCCTGCCGATTACGACAGCTGCGCTTCGGACGACTATTTGCTGCACGAGGACGGAGAAAAAATTTATTTTCTGCTGAAGTCCAGATCGGACGAGTATTGCTTCACGAATTATGCCCTTATTCATCTCGACGGGAAAAACGCCGTGAGCAAGAAACGGATGCTGAGAAGATACAACTTTTCCGCTTACGACATCTCGCAAGTGTTTCTCGAAACCGCGGGCACGCTCGATCTCGACGTCGAGATCAAGTTCCGGCTCGGCGGCATGGATTTCTCGATCGACATCGCGAAGGAGAACCTTCCGGAGCTGAAGCAATTGTACAAGGTGCTCGTCTCGATGGCCGACTTGATGGCCAAGAACAAGGACCTGATGGATTTCGCCGAACGCGCCGTGCAGATCGCCAGCGCCTCCGTCGGGGCCAACCATTCTCAAAACGCGAATCTCGCCGACCAATTCGAGAGAATTACCGCGTATTCGTTCCTCTGGTTAAAAGAATCCAAATCCGATTATACGAGCAAAAAGGATTATACGGATATTTTCCAGAAGTTCATCCAGTCATAGGGCAGAGAACCCCCGACCCGGGCCCGGCGTCGGGGGTTTCTTCTTCGTTATCGACCGCCCGAGTTCGGAATTTGCCAGTCGATCTCCCGGCTTCCGACGCTTCGCAAAAATTGGTTCGTTCTAGAGAAAGGCTTGCTGCCGAAGAAGCCCCGGTAAGCCGAGAGCGGGCTAGGATGCGGAGTCCGAATCTGCAGATGCTTCTTGTTCGTGATCAGCTCCGCTTTCTTCTGGGCGTGGCTGCCCCACAACAGGAAGACGACGGGGTCGGCCTTCCGGTTCACCGCGGCGATGACGCTGTCCGTGAACTTCTCCCAGCCTTTGTCTTTATGCGAGTTGGCTTCGTGCGCGCGCACCGTCAGCACCGTGTTGAGCAGGAGCACTCCCTGCTTCGCCCAATGAAGGAGATGCCCGTGGTCGGGAATCTCGCAGCCCAGGTCGTCGCGCAGCTCCTTGAACATATTTTGCAAGGACGGAGGGGCGCCGATCCCTTCCTTCACCGAGAAGCTTAGCCCGTGGGCTTGCCCCGGTCCGTGATAAGGGTCCTGTCCGAGGATGACGACCTTGGTCTCCGAAAGCGGCGTGTAGTGCAAAGCGTTGAAAATATCGTACATATCCGGGTACACGGCTCTCGCGCGATACTCCTCCGCCAGAAAGGCTCGCAGCTCCAGATAATACGGCTTGGAAAATTCCGGCTCCAGCTCGGCGGCCCAGTCGTTTTTCAAAATGGTCATGTCCGTTGTTCCTCCCGGGGCTCCATGATTCGACAAAATTATACCATAATGGACGGGAGCAGGGGGCGGACCCGGTCGAACAAGCAAAAACGCCTTCGGCGTCCTTGGACCCGGAAGAAGCTTTGCGGAGACGATACAGGCAATGATAAGCGTGAAACTTATCAATTCTGCATCGTAAATAAGAGGCCCTACCCCTGCGGATAGAGCCTTTTCGAGGGATCTTACCTTGATGGATAGCCTCGCCGGATCACTGCTTTATCGAAATTGTCGCCTCCGCGTACCGACGTGTATAATCGTACTATTGGAGACCAACCAGAAAACCGTAGAAAACCGCGAAAGAGTCCGGAGGCATGCACATGCAGCGCGCATATTTCAAAAAGTGGTATCTCGTCGTTTCCCTGATCCTTTCCCTCTACCTTGTCGCGGTAACGATCATCGGCTTTACGTCCGTGCCCGAATCCATCCTAAAGCCGCTCGACGAGGTCGCCTATTACGTCCTGTGGTTTTTCATCGCGGAGCTCGTCGTTCTGTTCTTCGTCGCCAAGGACGCCCGACGGTTTTTCAAGGAACAATGGCTCAGCATCGTCGCGGTCGTATCCTCGATCTCGATTACTCAGCTTGCCGACGCGCTCGTCGGAATCGGAACGTTAACGGGGCTAAAAGCCTTGAAAGGCTTCAAATCGGTCAAAGGCGTCAAATCGCTGAAGTTCTTCAAAGCCGCGAAGGGCGCCAAAGTCGCCAAGTCGGTCAAAATCGGCAAAAAAGCTTCGAAGGCGGCCAAGCGCGTCGACGAGCTGGAAAAGAACAAACCGTAATCGGACGCGCGAAACAGCCGACCATCGGGAATTGAACGCGCGAATATTCGCTACCGGCAGCTTCGCGGACGATCATTCGGCCCCGGCCCGGTTCCGTTCCAGCTCCCTCTCGAGGCTCTCGAGCCCTACTCCCATCGCCCAGTAATGGTTCGACCGGAAGATCGGCTTCAAGAGCGGGGACAAATATTTGAGCAGCGGTTTCTCGGCGTTGACGTACCATTCGAATTTCGCGTTCACGTACTCCCCTTCCTGCTCGAACAGCCACTCCCCGCGCCCCGCCAAGTCGCCCGAGGCTTTGAGAGACACGCTATACGGAGCTTTCTCGGATGTCTTGCAAGACGTCCATCGAAGCTTGTACGGCAGTTTTCCTCTGGAGACGATCGCGTACGTCTCGTTCCCCGTTTCCTTATCCGGGCCGGCCTTCCGAATGCTCAGATAGACGTCCGGCCACCACCGTTCATAGTCCTCGAAGTTCGAGCACAGACCGTAAACCTCCCATATATCCGCTTTGATCCGCCATTCCGTAGGCATATAGTATTCGTTGGCCGCCATGCGATCCCTCCGGTTTCTTGGGTTACCGGACGAGATTAACCGATCGCGCTCCCAAAATTCTCTCAAATCGTTATTCGCGAGACGGGTCGACGAGCTGCCGAAGCCATCGCACCGAACCGATTAAGAAAGCCGGCCGCATCGGGGGCCGACCGCCGAGCCCTTCGGAATCCGCTATCGCGATGATCGCGGATTTTTATGCCTTTCGGCAGGCTTAATCGTCCGATGACAAACCGAATGTATACTGCATGTAAAGCTGTACAACCTATATTCGTTGACTTGAAAGGAGTCGTTTCGTGGGTATTCATACGTATTTTCAGTCATTAAACGATCTGGAACGCATCATCCGGTGTCCCGGCAAATTCAAATTCGAGGAGCACAGCGTATCGGCCCATTCCTGGAAGGTCGTGCAATACGCCAAGACGTTGGCCGATATCGAAGAAAGCCACGGAGTCGAAGTCGATTGGAAGAAGCTCTACGAAATCACGAGCAGCCACGACTACGGAGAGATTTTCATCGGGGACATCAAAACTCCCGTGAAGCATTACTCCCTGGAGCTGCGGGCCATGCTGCAGAAGGTCGAAGAAGGGATGGTCGCCCATTTCATCGACGAGCATATCCCGGAGGAGTTCCGGCCGATCTTCCGCAGGCAATTGCGCGAGGGCAAGGACGATTCCGTGGAAGGGCTCATCCTGGAAGTCGCCGATAAGATGGACCAAGTCTACGAGGCCTTTACCGAGCTGAAAAGAGGCAACACGGAAAAGGAATTCATCGTCATGTACCGCAACGCGATCATCAAGATCAAGGAAATCAAGCTGCATTGCGTCGAATATTTCTTGGGCCATATTTTACCCGACTTAGTCTGCGAGGGCTCCCAATCCCCGATCGACATCGCGAAGATCACGAACGAAGCTTTATCGTCTTAACCTCCGCTTCTCCTCATCATCCCTCTCTCCTCTTTTTTCAAGAATCCCGTACTTCCGTGCGCAACAAAACCAAGCCCGGGAATAAGGCTTCGGCGGGCTTGGTGCGTTCCGTTTTCGTTTTTTCAATCTTGAGCGGTCGGGGACTTGGCGCGCCTCGCGACGTACAGAGCGAGCACGATGAGCACGAGCGCCATGACCGGATGGAACGCTCCCGCCCCCTTCAGGTTCGCCGTCAGATATTGCAGGAAAATCAGCCCGAACAAAGCCAGGCACAGCCAACCCGTACCCTTCGGCAACCGGCCCAAATAGGCGAACAGGATCATCAGCAGCGGGACGACTTCGAACAGATGCACGAAGACGACGTGGCTGTCCCAGTGCTTCGGGTCGTTAAAGATCGCCATCCCCGCCAGCAGCGTCTGCGCGACGATGCAAGCGACCATCAACCACGCCAGCAGGGCGAAGACCCGCCTCCACAGCCGGATGCTTTTCTTCTTTTTTTCATCCATTTTCGCTTTCTCCTTTCCGTCTCTAATCAATCATCGGCGCCGGGTCCATCGGTTGACGAACAGAAGCCCGAGGACCGCCCCCGCCGCCGCCAAAATGAAAGGAAGGTATCGGAAGCCGATCGCCCTGTCGAACAGCAGCAGCCCGACGATTCCGATCACCTCGGACAGCACGAATCCTCCGACGAACCCGCCGAGTATCGCGAACAGGACCATTCCGGCCTTGTTTCTCATCTCCTGAATCCTCCGTTTTTCCTCGCGAATGAACTTCATGCCGTCATCTTACCAGCCGGATGTTGCGAACCTTTGACGAAGCTTTACGGTTCCCGTGAAATTTTCCCGATGCGAGACATTTGCGGCTATACTGGAGGGGAACGAATCTTCGGAGGGAAGGTGACGGAATGACGCGAACGTTGCTGCTGGTCGACGACGAAGCCGGCGTGATCGAATTCATGGCGCCGTTCCTGCGCCAGGAAGGGTATCGCATCCTGACCGCCTCGACGGGCAAGGAAGCGCTTCTGGTCGCCCGGGAAGCCCGGCCGTCCCTGGTCGTGCTCGACTGGATGCTGCCGGGAATGAACGGAATCGACGTCTGCCGGGAGCTGCGCCGGATCGGAAGAATGGGCATTATCATGGTGACGGCCCGGGCGGAGGAAAGTGACAAAATCGTCGGGCTAGAGGTCGGAGCCGACGATTATTTGACGAAACCTTTCTCGCTGCGGGAGCTCGCCGCCCGGATTCGCTCCGTCCTTCGGCGCGTCGAGGGCGATGAATCTTCTCCCGCGACGTTGGAGCGGGGCGAGCTGTCGCTGTCCGAATCGCAATGCCGGGCGTGGCTGCGGGGTCAAGAGATCGCACTCACCCCTACGGAATTCAAGCTCGTGCTTACGCTGGCCGCAAGGCCGGGCATCGTCTACAGCCGCCTTCAGCTTCTGCAGGCGGCGCTGGAGGACGACGTGCTGAACGACGAACGGACCGTGGACGCCCACATCAGCCGCATTCGCAAGAAAATCGAGGACGACCCCGCGAACCCGCGCTACATCCAGACGGTGTTCGGATTCGGCTATCGGTTCGGGAACGGGACATGACATGACGGTTAACCGGAAAATATTCGCGACGATCGCCGTCTTCGTGGTCGGTCTGGCCGCGATCTTCATCTTCGTGACGAACTTCGTCGTGAAGGAGTCGTTCGACGCGATGGTCGGCAAGGTTCGGGGGAAAGAGATGGACGCGTTGGCGGAGGGGTTCCTCCGATCCTATGCGCTTAACGGGAATTCGTGGGAAGGGATCGGAGAGGGAGCCGAACCGGCCGGCGCGGACTGGAAGTCCCATCCGGACGCCAGTCTCCTTCTGTTGTCCTCAAAGGGCGAGAAGCTCTATTCCGCGGGGCCGGCGGTGGACCGGATGGTGAAAAACCTAGGCGTGAAACAAGCGCTTCGCTCGGAAGGACGAACGATCGCCATCCTGTATTACTACGATGCGGATATCGCCAATCTGTCGAAGCTGCGGATAGGCGTCCCCGTATCGGTGACGTTCCTGCTGACCGCCTCGGCGATCATCCTGGTCCTGGTCTCGCTGTTGGTCGCCTATGGGATCGCGAAGTTCATAACGGCGCCGCTGCGCAAGCTGATACCGGCCATCGAGCGGCTAGGACGGGGCGAGCTCGGCACGCAAGCCCCCGTCCTGTCCAAGGATGAATACGGCAAGGTCGCTCTCGCCTTCAACGCGATGTCGGATCGCTTGCGGCGCACCGAGGACGTCCGAAGGACGCTCGTCGCCGACGTGGCCCACGAGCTCAGGACACCGCTGACGATCGTCCGGGGCAAGCTGGATCTGCTTCAGCAGAGCGGAGCCGCGATCGAGCCGGAAAGCTTGCTGCCGGTCCAGGACGAGCTGATCCGCTTATCGCGGCTCGTGGACGACCTGCACCTGCTCTCGCTCGCGGAAGCCGGCACGCTTCGCCTGGAGAAGAAGCCGACGAACATGGCCGAGCTGGTACGAAGCGTGCTTCGCCACGTGCAGCCCGACGCCGGGCGGAAGCAAGTCGCGCTGGCGCTGGAAGAGGGGGCTTGCGAGAAGCCGATCCCGGCCGACCCGAACCGGATGACCCAGGTGCTGCTCAACCTGCTCGTCAACGCCGTCCGTTATACCCCCGCGGGAGGCTCGGTCACGGCGGCGGTGCGGGAACGTTCGGCGCCTGCGGCAAGGGACGGGGAGCCCAAGCTGACGATCTCCGTGGCCGATACGGGAGTCGGCATCGCCCCGGAGCAGCTCGCCAACGTCTTCAACCGGTTCTACCGGACGGACGAAGCCCGCTCCCGCGACAGCGGCGGCATGGGGCTGGGGCTGGCCATCGCGAGGGAGTTCGTCCGAGCACACGGAGGCACGCTCGAAGCGGAAAGCGAGCTGGGCAAGGGCACCGTTTTTGTCGTGGAACTGCCTATGTAGAAGGACTGAATCGCCGAATTGGACGGACTCGTGTACGCTTAGGCCATTCGGATTATCGAATAAAGGAGAGACGTCGACGATGCCAAGAAAGTCGGAAAACGTTCCATGGAGCGCGGGAACCTGGTCGAACGCGCCGGCCGCGTCGAGGGAAGAGAACGGCTTGCTGATCGTGGCGGCCAAACGCGGAAGCGATTATTGGGAGAAAACGCTCTACGAGTTCGAGCACCGGGACGGCCATGCGCTGCTGGCCGAATGGGAGGACGGCGACGCGATCGAGGTCGGCTTCCGTCTCGACTCCTTGACCGAGCTGTACGATCAAGCCGGATTGATGCTGTGGCGCGGGCGGGAGCAGTGGATCAAAGCGGGCGTCGAGCTGAACGACGGCGTCCCTCATCTGGCCGTCGTCGCGACGGACGGCTATTCGGACTGGTCGCTCGCGCCGGTGCCCGAGTGGACGGGCAAGGAAGTGACGATTCGCGCTTCCCGCATGAAGGACGCCGTCATCATCCGGGCTCGCGCGGGCTCCGAAGGCTGGCGAACGGTACGGGTGGCCCGCTTTCCGTATGCGACCGGCAAGCAGGCCGGTCCTTTCGCGTGCGCTCCGACGAGGGACGGCTTGGAGGTGGCGTTCACCCGTTGGGCTCGGACCGCGCCGGACGCCGAGCTTCACGCCGATCCCCCTACGGGGGAGTAGACAGGCGTGAAGCCGGCTTACCGCGGGGACTCGCGGCGAACGAACATAACGGGGCAATAGCCTCGCCATGGCGCAGAGACGTTGCCGCACGAAGGCGCTGGGCGTAGCCGCACGGGATATGGCCCTCTCAAGGCCCAAAATGGGCCTTGAGAGGGCCAAGCGACTCGCGACGGCGGATGGATGCTTCCGTGGCGCGGTTCGCCGCACCAGAGGAACTGCAGCTCCGGCCATTCGCAAACTATCGGCTCCTCCCGCTCGTATATTAGAGGAGAGATTCCTTCTTAATACCCGATCTACGGAGGAGGCCCATCATGAAAAAGATAATCGACAAAGCCGTTGTGATCGGCATCTTGCTCGCCTGCTGCATTCCGTTTCTGTTCCTGTGGCTATGGCATGAGATCATGAACGCGCCAATGGTGCCGTGAACCCGATCGCTTCCTCAACGACGACGGCTAGTCCCAACGCCCTCTTCTTCGGATCGTTGGGACTAGCCGTCGTTTTCAATTCTCTCCATACGCCCAGTTTCCTTTGCGGAAAACCGGCTCGAACGCGCCGTCCGGAAGCTCGCCGTCGATCTCGAGCTCGGCGCTGCCGATCATGAAATCGACGTGCGTCAGGCTGACGTTCGCTCCCCGCTCCAGAAGCTGCTCGGAGGTAAGCTTCGTCCCGCCTTCCAGATTCACGGGATAAGCGCTGCCGAGCGCGAAGTGGCAAGAAGCGTTCTCGTCGATCCCCGTATTGTAGAATACCCGCTTCATCCGGGAGATCGGCGAATCGTTCGGAACCAACGCGATCTCTCCGAGGTAGGACGCCCCTTCGTCCGTCTCCAGCAGCGACGCGAGATGCTCCCGGCCCGATTCCGCGTCGAAGGCGACGACTTTTCCTTCCCGAAAGGTCATCGTCATCCCTTCGACGAGCCGGCCGTTCAAGTTAAGAGGCAAGGTGCTCTTCACCCTCCCGTTCACGCCCAGCCGATGCGGCATCGTGTACACTTCTTCGGTCGGCATGTTCGCGACGAAGTAGACGCCTTTCTCGTTCTCCCCGCCGCCCCCGCGCCAGACGTGCCCTTCGGGAAGGGCCACGCGGATATCCGTTCCGGGAGCGCGATAGCGCAGACTCTTGTAGCGCTTCCCATTAAGCGCGTCCTGCCTCGCCTTCAGCTCCCGAATATGCTCCCGCCAAGCCGCGACCGGATCGTCCTCGTTCACGCGAACCATCCGGAAGATCGCTTCCCACATCGCCTCTACCCGCTCGCTCTCCGGCAGATCCGCGAACACTTTGTCCGCCCAGGCGCGGGTCGGCGCTTTGATCAGCGACCAGCTGATTTTGCTGCTCCTCGTATAATTCGAATATTCTTTGCGCGCGACGGCCGCCGCTTTGACCGCCCGCGATACTTTGCCCGAATCGATCCCTTGGTACAGATCCGGATTCGGCACCTTAATGTGCAGGATCGCCCCGCCCTCTTCGGCGAACCGCACCATGCCGTCCGCCAGCCACTGCGGATAATAGTCGAAGGAATCGTCCGCCGCGTTCTCGAAGCGGGCGCGGGTGACCGCATCGTCGTCCCATTCCGTCAGCACGTACTTGGCTCCCGCTTCGTACGCTTTGGCGACGATGAGCCGCGCAAGCTCGGCGGTCTCGATCGGGGCGTGCACGATCAGCACTTGCCCCGGTTGAACGTTCACTCCGACTTTGACGACCAGTTCGGCGTATTTGCGAAGCAGCACCTCGAAATTTTTCATCTATAAGTTTCCTTTCCCTTATCGCTAATCTTGAAATCCGTGCCTTATAATAAGTATAACAAGAATCGCGGAAATGATCTGGGCCGCATTCGACACTTTCCATTGAAGGGTGAGGAATCATGGACTTCACGGCGTTAACCCGTTTTATCGATCGCGTCGCCGCCTGGCGCATTCCGTGGGCGGAGGTGATCGTCATGCACCGCAACGAGACCGTTTTCCGTTATCGCAACGGATATGCGGACCTCGAAAAAAAGCTCCCGATCGACGATCGCCGGATTATCCATATCTATTCGATGACGAAAATTCTGACGTGCACGGCGGCGCTTCAACTGGTGGAGAAAGGAAAAATGCTGCTGAACGATCCTCTGTCGGCCTATCTGCCGGAATACGCCGACATGACCGTGCGGAAGACGCTGCCGGACGGCGAAGTCGCGCTGGAGAAGGCGAAGAGGCCGATCACCGTTCGCGATCTGTTCACGATGACGGCCGGCTTCTCTTACGACCTCGGATCGCCCGCCATCCGGGAAGCCGCCGAACGCACGGGCGGCAGATTGCCGACCCGCGAATTCGCGGCGGCGCTCGCGAAGGAACCGCTGCACTTCGAGCCGGGCACCCGGTGGAGCTACAGCGTGTGCCACGACGTCCTCGCCGCGCTCGTCGAGACGGTGGACGGCAGACGATTCGGCGCCTACGTGCGCGATGAAATTACCGGCCCGCTCGGCATGCGGGACACGGGCTTCGACCTGTCGGAGGAGCAGAGCCGGCGCTTGGCTCCCCTGTACGAATACAGCGACGAGCTGGGGAAGCCCGTCCCCCAGGAAGGGAACAGCTTCCGGGTCGGCACGGAATTCGAGAGCGGCGGCGCCGGGCTGCTGTCCACCGTAAGCGACTACGTGCTCTTCCTGAACGCGTTGACGAACCGGGGAACAAGCCCGAATGGCGTTCGCCTTTTATCCCCTGCGACGGTGGATTTGATGAGGACGGATCACCTCTCCGAGAGCATGCGGAGCGATTACGGCTGGGAACAGCTGGCGGGTTACGGCTACGGCCTCGGAGTCAGAACCCATATCGCCAAAGCCCGAAGCGGTTCGCTTAGCCCTCTCGGCGAGTTCGGCTGGAGCGGCGCGGCCGGATGCCTGGCCGTCATCGATCCGGAATCGCAATTGACCGTGATGTACGCCCAGCATATGCTGAACAACCAGGAGCCTTACGTCCATCCGCGATTGAAAAATATCGTGTACGGGTGCTTGTAGCCTCGTCGCGCGATTCAAAAAAGAGATAAATTCTAAAAAGCGGCCGATTCCCGTCGGCCGCCCTTGCGCCTTTAACCCCTTGGATTTACTTTTTCTCCATTACGGCGAAGTAATTTTCTTCATCGTCCGCAAAGTTAAATACTTTTTCCCCGGAAGGCATGCTTACTACTTCTCCGACTTTGACATTTTTGCCGGATAAGTCGGCATGCAATTGATCGACGTTGTCCGCGAAAAACATTAAAGACGGCGTGCCGAGATTCATGTCGGGCTCCATTTTAGCAACGAGTTCCTTATTTTGGAGAACGATACTTGTTGCTGCACCGTTAGGGGCAACTTCGATCCATCTCATCCCTTGACCGTTATCCTCCTCGGCGAGTACGGCGAATCCTAATTTTTCCGTCCAAAAAGCCCGTGCCTCATCCTGGTTGTTCACGTACAGCATCACTTGACCGAGTTGACTAATCATGGTTTTAACTCTCCCTATAGACTTATTGTCAATCCAATGTGCCATGAATGGAATATACTACACAAGGAATATTCGTGTCAATGTATATTTCGTGCTGCGGAGAAACCGACCGTTCCATCTGAAAATCTGCCAGCCTTCACATTCCGATCTATTTTCGCGCACAAGCAAAAACGCCTTCGGCGTCCTTGGACGCCGGAAGAAGCTTTGCGGAGACGATACAGGTAATCATAAGCGTGAAACTTATAAATTCTGTATCGTAAAAAAAACGACCTCGTCACGGAGGTCATCGCGAATAGACTTTTCATGGCATTTATTTTAAATTTAATTAAAATAAAACACAGGATCACCGTCGGCTGCTTATTCGTTTCTCAACGATCCGGGCCAATTCGCGCGAGGCGCGACGAAGGTGCCCTTGCCTTGAATCCGGACGACCAGGCCCTCGTCGGCCAACCGGTTCATCGCCGTCTTCACGGTCATTTGGCTTACTTGGAACTCGCGCATCATGTCCACCTCCGATTTCACCAGATCTCCCGGCCGAAGCTCCCCGCTGCAAATTCTGTCGATGACGTTGCGCTCGATTCGTTCGTACTTGAAGAGTCCGGATTTTTTCTTCACGATCCATCACCCCCCTTCATTATTTTAAAATATACCAAATTGATTATATAATTTCTAAAACAAATAAATTATACTTCAATAAGTAAGCGCTTGCAATTATTTGAATGGGAGGATGATCAGCTTGAGGAAATCTTCCGGGTTGACCAAAGCGGGCATAGCGATGATTCTCGGCTTTCTGCTCGCCCTCGGCTCCGCCAGCGCGTTCGGACCCTCGACGATGTACACTTCTCCAAGTTCCGATCCGAGCCCGGGAGCCCTGTATCCCCGCGTATTGACGCTGAAGCACAACGGGACCTACAACGGCCGAATGCTCGCCACGTTCGAGAAGTACGTCAACGGAACGCCGACCTTCCCCATCTACCAGAGCACCAACGGAGGCGCAAGCTGGACCCAGATCTCCCAAGTCGCGGACGCCGTCAACGGCTGGGGGCTGAGGTATCAGCCTTTCCTCTTCGAGCTTCCGCAAGCGATCGGAAGCATGCCGGCAGGCACGATCCTTCTGTTCGGCAACTCGATTCCGGGCAACTTGTCGCAGACGAAGCTCGATATGTACAAGAGCACGGACAGAGGCCTGACTTGGACGTTCGTCAGCTCGATCGCTTCGGGAGGAGCGGCGCATCCGAACGGACTGGAGGACCCCGTATGGGAACCGTTCGCGCTCGTCTACAACAATAAGCTGATCGTGTATTATTCCGACGAGCGGGATCCGAACCACAATCAGAAGCTCGTCCACCAGACGTCGACGGACGGCGTCAACTGGGGGCCCGTCGTCGAGGATATCGCGCTCGGGAACAAGCGTCCGGGCATGCCCGTCGTCGCCAAGCTGGGCAACGGCAACTACATTTATACCTACGAATACGGCGGCGCGCCGGAGGCCAACTTCGCCGTTTACTATAAAATCTCCTCCAACCCGGAAAGCTTCGGGGCGGCCAATCAGCCCGGCACGGTACTCAGAACGAGGGACGGCGTCGTTCCGACCAGCTCCCCGTACGTGACGTGGCTTTCCGGAACCGGACCGAACGGGACGATCGCCGTATCCGCCTATTCCAGCTCGGACATCTATCTGAACGCCGAGAACGGCGCGGCCAACCATTGGACTCGCGTCGCCAGTCCGGTGCCGAGCGGCTACAGCACGGCGCTAGAGCCGCTGGCCGACAATCACAGTCTGTTGATCCTATCCAGCGGCGCGTTGCCTAACGGCAGCAATCGCAACTCCGTCGCGTACGGGAGCTTGGAGATAGGAGACGGCAGCCTGATCAAGCGGATACAGGCCCATTCTCCGGCCAACTATTTCTTCAGGCATTACGACTTCCTGGCCCGTTTGTCCGCCGACCCCGTCTCGCCGACCAACGACTCCAGATTCCGCGTCGTTCCGGGATTGGCCGATCCGGCCGCGGTATCGTTCGAATCGGTCAACTTCCCCGGCTACTACTTAAGGCATTACAATTACCAGCTCCGGCTGGACCGGAAGGACGGATCGTCGGTATTTAATCAAGACGCCACCTTCTATAAGGTACCGGGATTGGCGGATTCTTCGAAATCGTCGTTCCAATCCTACAACTTCCCGACGCGTTACATCCGGCATTACGACTACCAGCTCCGCATCGATCCGATCGGCACCGCTCAGGAAAGAAGCGACGCGACCTTTAGCATTCAGTAGATTCGGCGAGAATAGGCGAGGAACGCAAGCAAAAACGCCTTCGGCGTCCTTGGACGCCGGAAGAAGCTTTGCGGAGACGATACAGGTAATCATAAGCGTGAAACTTATAAATTCTGTATCGTTAAAGAAATCCCGTCCGTACGGAGTTCGCGCTCCGTCCGGACGGGAATAGCTGTCGTACTACCAACTTTCACGTTCCCCCTGCCGGTACCGCCCGGACGCAAGTCCGAGACGCACCGCAAGCTGGCTTCGGCGCTTAAGGCCCAGCTTTTCGAAGACGGTCGAAAGATGCTTTTTCACCGTTCCTTCGCTTACGTACAGTCGCGTGGCGATATCGATGTTGGAGAGACCCTCCGCCACGAGTCGCGCCACCTCCCGTTCTCGCGCCGAAAGGAGCTCCCATCCTCCGGACTCGGAGGGTTCGGAGGACTGCCGCCAGGGGATGCCCGCGCGGCGCATTAACTGCTCAAGAAGCCGGGCCAGACGATTCCCTCGAGTGTCCAGCACAAGCATAGGTGCAGGAATCCCTTCGTAACACCCGTGCTCCGAGCCAGGAGCGACCTCGAACCCCATGCGACTGTGCGTCCGCATAAAATAATCGATAGGCGGCGGAGAGGCGAGAAGAAGCCTGCCCGAGCAGATATAGCTGAACATAAGGGAAAAAATCTCGTTATGGCTGAACGGGTCGGTCCAGTCCCGGTAATCGATCGAACGGATGAACCAGCCTATAGGCTCATCGGGCTTCGCCGCCATCGACCGGCGCACTGCCGAGGACAGAGTCGCCATGTAAGGCGCGCTGAAAGGATCCTTCGCCATATAGGGCAACGTTCCGGCGTGAACCGGCAAGATGGCGGCCAAACCGGCGACTTCGCGGTTTGCGCCGCGCAACAGAAACAAACTGCGGCTATCCGTCTCAAGCCATGACCGAAGGTTCAATCCCTTCAGACTGGCTTTCGGCAGCGCATCCGGAAATGCCGTACTCATTTGTTGTCCGCTATCCGGATCAACGGCGGCAACGGAGATGATTCTGTCGGCGAAAGCCATACGGGAACGAATATAGTCCTCCGCTTCGGTAACCGTCTCGCTGTTGACCTGTTCCCATAGAGGAGCTGCGCCGACGTCCCGGTAAAAGGCCGTGATCGTTTCTCCTCCGACGTACCGATACAATTCCCCGACTTCATGGCCAATGTTTCGCTTGCCCGCATTTTCCAGAATACGATCGGCCGAATAGCAAGCCAACCTGGCGGCGAAAGCCCGATAACGGTCCGGTTCGCGCTCGCGGAGATAAGCCGATACCGCATCCCGCATCAGATCGTGCATCGCCCAGCCCCGTTCGGCCTTCCTAATGAAAGAGATCCGAATCAACCTGTCGAACAGGCCGGATGGCAGATCCGAAACGGCTAGCGCGGCAGCGAGCAGGTTGGCGTGAAACCGCTTGGGAAGAGCCGCCGCTTCTACGAGCAGGCGAAGTTCGGGATCCGTCGCCTCCTTAAGCCAGACATCCGCCATCTCGTGAAACCACGCCCGACTGTTGACGGCATCCGCTTTCGCGCCGACGCTCGTTCGATGCGCCGTTGCCAGGGACAAGGCCAGGGGATGACCTAGCGAAGAATTCCACACCCGCTCTTTCTCTTCGTCCTCCGAAAGGCCGCACCGTTCGGCATAAATGGCCGCCTCCTCTCGCGACAGCGACTCCAGCGGAATCGGATTCCATCGTTCCCGCCAGGCAGGCGATACGCTCCAAGCTCCCCCGAGCTCATGCCTTCCCGCGACGATGAGCAGAACGAGATCCGCTAAGCGGGGAAACAACCGCTCGCGCAGCCAACCTTCCATATCGGCAAATTCCTCAAAGGTATCGAATGCAAGAACGACTCGGCCCTGCTTCGACCTCTCGCGCAACGCTTCGACGCAGGCATCAAGCCAAGCGGCGGCCTTCGCCTCGCTTCCGGGCAGCCTGTACGTCTCAACGGCCAGGAACGCCAGTATTCTGCGGCATAATTCGTCCTCTCGATGCGCCATGTCGCCGCTGTCAATCAGCACGAAAATAGCTCCGGCACGCTCGGCCATCCGGCGGAAAGCCGCAAGCAGCGTCGTTTTGCCCACGCCCCCCGTTCCGCTAAGACTCCACAGCGTTCGCTTCTCCGGCCGACCTTCCAAATAAGCGCGGAAGCGCAGCAGCTCGGCGCTTCGCCCGACGAAATAGTAATCCTCCCGGTCGGCGAAGCTGCCTTCGTTCTCACCGGTTCTATCGCGCTCTTGGTTCGAATCCACGATGGCCGCACCCGCCATTCGAATATAGTAACCTATTCCATTCAAGTATAAGGCTATTCTCTGCGCAGGGATAGTATTCGACCGGGGGAATAGTCTTGGCGAAAACGAAAATAACGCCCGGAACGAAGCGATTCGTCCCAGGCGTTAACGTCGTCGGAGCGAGGCGGTCACGCGGCCGGTTTCAGAATCATGAAAATAAACAATACGATGCCGAGTCCCGATGCCGCGTACAGCCAACTGCTTGCCCGATTGACCCATTGCTGCTGCTCGGCCGGGAAAACGGATGCCTGCAGGTTGCTCGGATCGAATAGCCAGTTTTGCAGCTTTTTCATATTCGGGGAAAACGCCGCAGCCATGATGATCTGTATGAAAATGTAGATGACTAAAGAACCGAGCATCCAGATCTGAGCGAAAGAACCGTATCGGCCGGTCAAAGCAAGCCCCACCCCCGATAGAACGGCGATCGTTCCTCCGATTTTCGGAAACAGGTCCATTGCCTTGGTATAGCCGAACGATGTCCGGAACTGCTGCACGCTCTGGTTCCGCCTAAGCAAAACATGGCCCAAATAAGTAGGGCCGATCCCGATCAGCGCCGACAAAACATGGATGACGACCAATCCTTCCAACCAATCCATTTTTCAACCTCTCCCATCTTTATCTATAAGGCTTAATCGCCTCCGCAAAACCTTTCCCCACTTTATCACTTGAACGAAGAAACGATAATTATCCGAAAGTCGCAGGGCCGGTAGACTTTAGTTGTATTTGCGTCGCCATGGCGAATTTTTGGGCTCTCCGGCCCCCCGTTAACGGTCTGGGAGAGTTTTGGGAGCGCGCGCAAGTAAAATTTCACGAGATTAACTTTTTAATAGCTTAATAGAACGATCGAAGGAGAAGGTGCATTCTATGGGCAAGCGTCGCGGATATCAGTCCTATATAGCTTTGATAGTGGTCTTATTATTGCTGATACAGAGCTTCGGAAACGCGCTGCAAGCAAGCGCCGAACAGCCGGCTTCCGGCTCGAACGTTCAGAGCCTCGGCCAGGCCATGATCGGCGAGGTCGTGTCGGTGAACGGCACGGAGCTCGTCTTGAAGCAGGAAGCCATTCGCGCGGAGCGGGAAGCGAACGGGGAGATCGAATCCTCGGAGCTTCCGACGGGCTTGGCGGAATTCGTGACCGTTCGATTGACCCCGAAAACCGTCTATCAGACGAAAAACGGCTCGCCGAACATTCAAGTCGGCAGCGGATTGCTGGTGGCGGGGCAGCTCGCGAACGGCATACTGACGGCGGACTTGGTCAGCGATATGTCCAAGGCCGCGCCGATCGAAAATCCCGTGCTGCCGGACTCGATGACGGAGGGAACGGAACCGCCGGCCGCGATGGCAGCGAGCGCCCCCTTGTCCGCCGACGCGGACGTTCAAGCAGAGGATTCCGGCACTTCGCCGGCCGCGCTTCAAGCGTCCGAGCCTCAAGCTCGGACCATGGCCTCGACGACGGCCTCGGCGACGGCCTCGACGACCTCGACGGTCGAGTATCGTCTGCAGGGACAGTCCGGGTTCCCCGGCATCCATTGGAATTGGCCGATTATCGATATCGTCGATCTGGGCGATCTGGCGAAAATCGGCGTGTGGTTCGAATTCAACGCGGGGCTGGGCGCGGCTTGGGATTGGCCGGTCGACGCGAACTTCAAGTTTCCGAAGCTGGTCGTCGGCCAGACGTCCAAGTTTACCGTCCAGATGACGCCCAAGGGAGTCGGAGCGAACGAGCATACGATGTACTCGACCTTCGGCGTCGGATTTTACGTCCACTTCATCCTCCAAGCTTTGGGCAAGCAATATAACTTGGGCATTCCGATCTTGAATTTCGGGTTCGGCAACTCGACGAACAAGGCCGCTCCGTTCTGGGGGGAGTCCTTCTGGATGGACCGTACGACGAACATCACGATTCCGATCCCGATCCCGAAAACGCCGCTCAAATTTAAAATTTCGCTCTTGTTGGATTACGTGCTGGGCGGAAACGATCCTTTTATCATGGATACGACCCGGCCGAGCGCCGCGGGAGCGATCGTCAAGGATCGCTTCAATTACGTCGCGGACAGGCACGTCGTTCGAACCTCGACCTGGGATATCACGCCGACGGCCGCGTCGGGCACCGTTCAATTCCCGGAGGTTCTCTATGCACCGGCGGTGAATTACGCGCAGCTGCAGATTAAAGTGGGAGGATCCTCGGGCATGATCCCGATTCCCGCGTTTCCCTACCCGCCCATCTACATCTCTACGAATATTACGCTCGGGGCCAAAGGAACGCCTCCCGCGGTTTCCTTTACGGCCGCGCCCGAGATGAAGACGGAGCCCTACCTTCCCGGGGGCAAGGTCGGAGAAGCGTACAGAGCCGAATTAAAGCCGGCCGGCGGTTACCCGTTCGCCGCGGAACGACAGGCGCTGAACGGGCACGGCGGCTACAAGCTGTCCGTCGTATCCGGCGCGTTGCCGAAAGGCTTGGCGCTGGATCCGATCGCCGGCGTCATCGAAGGCACGCCGCTTGCGCCGAACGAGAACGATACGTTCGCGATCCGCATGACGGACTCCGAAGGCTTTTCCATCGAGAGAACTTACAGGATTCCGATCCTGCAGACGGGAACGGAACGCGTTCAGATCGGGCAGTTCGTGAACCAACCGTACAGCTACCGGTTAGGAGTCAAGGGCGGCACGGCTCCGTTCGCGTGGACGCTCGAATCGGGAACTCTTCCTCCGGGCTTGTCCCTCGACGCCGCGACAGGCGTTCTGTCGGGCACGCCGACGGCCGTCGGCACCTATCCGATGAGCTTCCGGGTGTCGGATTCGACGAAGGCGGCAACGGGCGGCCGTTGGGACAACCTGGAGGGGACGGTCGAGGCGACCGCCGTCATCGCTCCGCCCGGCGCAAGCGGGCAATATCGCTGGCGGGCCGAAGGAACGATCTCCGACGATCCCGGGAACGGCAACGGGATGGCCTATAACCAGGCCGCGGACGAACTGATGCGATTTACGAGCGACGGCAAAACGATGACGTACGCGAACGGCGTCTGGCAGGAAGCGACGGGCTTGTCGGCCAAGCCGATTCCGAGAGATTACGCGTCGATGGCCTATTCGCCGAAGCTTGGCGGCATCGTGTTGTTCGGCGGCTCCGCGAACGACTGGTCGGGGCCCGTCGGCTACAACGTTTTCGGGGATACGTGGCTCTGGAAGGACGGCGCATGGACGAAAATCAGCGACGGCGTATTCTGGAAGGTAGAGCTGGTAGGAGGAAAACCGGTGCGCACGATCTCCGGCACGGACGCTCCGCCGCCCCGGCTCAATGCCGCCCTCTCTCCGGACCGGAACGGAAACCTGATCCTGTACGGCGGACACGAGTACATGACTCCCGCCTTCGGAGATACCTGGGTGCTGTCCGAGTCGGGATGGGCGCAGATGACGACCGCTACCCAGCCGCCGCAGACTCTCGATCCTCTGATGGCCTTCCACGAAGGCATCGGGAAGCCGGTGCTGATCGGGCGCCACTTGGCGAACGGAAATACCGAAGTGTACGAATGGAGCGGAACCGACTGGATCGACAAGACCCCCCAAGTCTATCAGGCGGGAACGGGTCCGCAAGAGCTGTATTTATCCGGCGCCGCTTATCATCAAGCCTCTCGCCAGCTTGTCTTGTACGGCGGCTACGAGAAGGAAGCCGGAAGCTATGGCAACGGCCCGATGAAGCACGACTTCTGGGGACTCGGCACGCTGGGCGGCACCGGCAACGGGGACGGCATTCTGTCCTCCTGGACGCGCATTCGGGCCGTCGACCAGCCGTCGTTCCGCAATCCGGCCCTGTCCGGATCGTACTCCTATCCGGTCATGCTGGCCTACGACCGTTCGCGGGGAACGCTGATGGCGTTCGCCAAGGAATTCGCGGGTACGGACAATCAATACAGCCTGAGCTTAAGCGGCTTGGTCGCCGAGCCGTCCGTCCTTCCCGCGGACGGGGTGGCCGTCACGCGTCTGACGTTCCAAGTCGCGGACGGCAGCGGCAATCCGATGGCCGGACGTACGGTGAAGCTGGCGGGGACGGGCAGCGCGTCGGGGACTCTGCCGACGAAGACGGCGGTTTCGGACGGCTCCGGCCTAGTCGTTTTCGACTATCGAAGCGCGCAAGCGGAGACGCTGGCTCTGCGCATCGACGACGACTCGACGGGAGAAACCTTGGGCGGAACGACGGTCTCGTTCACCGAGCCCGTTCCCGACGCGAACCGTTCCGCGTTGACGTTATCCGCGGCGGAAATTCCCGGCGACGGCGCAACGTCCGCCGAGCTTGAAGTCGCCGTCAGGAACGAGAACGGCGTGCCTCTCCCGGGCTACGAGGTCGTCGCGGTCCCTCTCCATTCCGCGACGGCGCGGGTGGCGGCGGCAAATCCGGGCACGGAGACGACGGATTCGGACGGAATCGCGTCGTTCGCGATTACGGACACGACGGCGGGGACGCTGCGGCTCGCGGTATCGGCCCGCAAAGCGGCGGATCCCTCCTCTCCGAGCTTCCCGTTGGGAGAAATCTCGCTCCTCGTGCGGCAACATCTACCGCTTACGGTTACGACGGGCGACCTGAGCGCCGGGCAAGCGGGGGTTGCTTACCAGGAGACGCTGGAAGCAAGCGGCGGAAACGGAACCTACCGTTGGAGCATCGCGGACGGCGAGCTCCCTTCCGGACTTGCCCTAAGCGAGGAAGGACGACTTGCGGGCACGCCGGCTCCGGGCAGTCACGGAACCTACGGCCTGACCGTCCGGGCGACGGACGAATCGGTTCCGGTCCAGACGGCCGACGCGGCGCTGGAGCTCCGGATCGTTCCGACGCGGCTGGTCGCGCTTGCCCCGGTCGTTCATGAAGACGCCGATATTAGAGTCGGCGATTATGCCAGCATTCGATTGCAGGCGGAAGGCGGAAGCGGCGGCTACGAGTGGACGATCGCGGCAGGCGCCC
>Ga0065721_10050044_pt1 | contig 23899 bp, 22 predicted proteins | sample Mesricmetagenome_FD_59108 | JGI IMG/M metagenome (GOLD analysis project Ga0065721, IMG submission 59108) | Mesophilic microbial community from rice straw/compost enrichment Sample: eDNA_1 v2 (version 2) | ecosystem: Engineered > Solid waste > Grass > Composting > Bioreactor | place: USA: Davis...
GAGCCGCAACCGAAGTTGGAGCCGCCGATCAGGATGGACGTGCCGGCGTATTGCGGGCGATTGAGCACGAAGTCGGCGCGCGGCTCGCCCTTCGCGTCGAAGCGCAGGTCGTACAGCAGCCCTTGCGCCAGCCCCGATTTGTCGATGCCGCGCAGGAACTGCTTCGGCATGATCTGGTCGGTGTCCAGGTTCTCGATGCGGATCGCCGCGGCCTTGCCGTCGATACGAAGCGGTTCAGTCATGGTGGCGCTCCAGTGCGCGTACATCGGTGATGCGGCCAGTCACGGCGGCGGCGGCCGCCATCGCAGGGCTCATCAGATGGGTGATCGCCCCCCTGCCCTGCCGGCCTTCGAAATTGCGGTTGGTGGTCGAGGCGCAGCGCACGCCGGCCTCCAGCACGTCGTCGTTCATCGCCAGGCACATCGAGCAGCCCGGCTGCCGCCATTCGAAGCCGGCGTCGATCAGCAGCGCGGCGATGCCCTCGGCCTCGGCCTGCGCCTTGACCGCGCCCGAGCCGGGCACCACCATCGCGCGTACCCCGTCCGCCACGCGCCGGCCGCGCACCACCTGGGCCACCGCACGCAAGTCCTCGATGCGGGCGTTGGTGCAGGAGCCGATGAACACATGCTGGATCGGCGTGCCGGCGATCGGCGCGCGGGGCTCCAGGCGCGTATAGGACAGCGCCTGTTCGGTGCTGCGGCGTGCGGGGCCCTCCGGTTGTTCCAGCGGATCGGGGATCCGTCCGCCCACCGGCACGACCTGATCCGGGCTGGTGCCCCAGGTGACATGGGGCGCCACGTCGCTGGCATCAAAACGGTGTTCGACGTCGAAGGCCGCGTCGGCATCGCTGCGCAGTGCGCGCCAGGCGGCAAGCGCCTGCGGCTGCAGTTCCTCATCGATATCCGGCGCGCGTTGCAGCACGTACTCGATGGCGGTGGCGTCGGGCGCGATCAGCGCGCCGCGCGCGCCGGCCTCGACCGCCATATTGCACAGCGTGAAGCGGGCCTCGACGCTGAGCGATTCGATCGCGCTGCCGCAGAACTCGACCACATAGCCGCGTGCGCCCTGCGCGCCGATCCGGCCGATGATCATCAGTACCAGGTCCTTGGCCGTGGTGCCGGCCGGCAGCGTGCCGTCGACGCGAATCCGCATGTCCTTTGCGAGCCGGTAGACCAGCGTCTGCGTCGCCAGCACATGCTCGACCTCCGAGGTGCCGATGCCGAAGCCGAGCGCACCCAGCGCGCCATAGGTGGTGGTATGGCTGTCGCCGCAGATCACCACCATGCCGGGCCGGATCATGCCGTGCTCGGGCGCGACCACATGCTCGATGCCCTGCAGCCGGTCGTTGGTATCGAACAGCGCAATCCCGTGCCGGTCGCAGTTGGCCTTCAGGTTGCTCGCCTGCAGGGCCGACGCAGGGTCGGCAATCACGCGGATCGCGCCGGGATGCGTCGGGATGATATGGCTGACCACGGCGACGTTCTGCCCCGGCATCAGCACCGGCCGGCCCTGCTCGTGCAGGCCGGCGAAGGCCTGCGGGCTGGTGTACTCGTTCATCAGATGCAGATCGCAGAACAGCAGGACGTTGTCGTCGTCCAGTCTGGCGACCGTATGCGAATCGACCAGCTTGCGATATAGCGTGCGGGGAATCATGCAGGGTTCCGAATGAGGCGATATGTCATGCCGCGATGTTCCGCGGCGCCTGTCGCGGGCAATGTGCCTGGCTTATGGCTTACTCCGCCGAGATGCCGCGCTCCTTGATCAGCTTGGCCCACAGCGGCATTTCCTTGGCGAGGCGGGCGCGGGCCTGCTCCGGCGTGGACGGCATCGGATCGAAGCCCTCGCGCACCATGCGGGCCTTCAGTGCCGGCGCGTTCAACGCGGTATTGAGCGCGGCGTTCAGCTTGGTAATCACCAGCTGCGGCGTGCCGGCCGGGGCGAACACCATGAACCACGTCTCGAAGGCATAGCCCGGCAGGCCCGCCTCGGCGATGGTGGGCACATCGGGCATCAGCGGCGAGCGCTTGGGTCCGGTCACGCCGATCGCGCGCAGCTTGCCGGCCTGCACCTGCTGCTGCGCGGCGGACAGCACCGGGAAGCTCATGTTGACCTGGCCGGCGATGGTGTCCATCAGCGCCGGACCGCCACCGCGATACGGGATATGTTCGATCGGCACATTGGCCACGCTCTTGAACAGCTCGGCCGCCATATGGAAGGTGCTGCCCGGGCCCGCCGATCCATAGGTGTACTTGCCGGGCTGGGCCTTCAGCATCGACAGCAGCCCCTTCAGGTCCTTGGCCGGCAGCTGGTTGTTGACCACCAGCACATGCTGGGAGCTCGCCACCATGCCGATCGGCGCCAGGTCCTTCTGCGTGTCGTACGGCATCTTCGCAAACAGCGACGGATTGATCGCCAGCGACACCGTCTGCAGGCCGATCGTGTAGCCATCGCCGGCCGCCTTGGCGACCGCATCGACGCCGATATTGCCGCCGGCGCCGCCCTTGTTCTCGATCACGATGGTGCCGCCGAGCGCCTTGGCCCATTCGTCGGCGACGAGCCGCGCCGCGATATCGGCGCTGCCGCCCGGCGCGTAGGGCACCACCAGCTTGATCGGCCGCTCGGGATAGCCCTGCGCATACGCGCCCGCGGCGACGACCGTGCTACCGAAAGCCAGCGTCAGGCCGGCGCAAAGGAGTTGCAGTTTCATCGTTGTCTCCGTCCACTCGGGGGTTCGTTGTTGATTTCGTTATTGGTTTCGTTGTTGGTCTTGTTGTGGAAGGCATCGTATCATTGATGAAAACCAGCATAATTTCCGGCCGGATCATGCTTGATTAACTCCGATTCACGAATCACCACTCCCGTCGGTCGCTCGGCTCCCCCTCCACCAGATTCACCCTTCATGGACGGCTTCTCCGATCTCGCCTTCTTCGCCACCGTCAACAAGCACGGCAGCCTGGCCGCCGCCGCGCAGCAACTCGGCGTCACGCCCCCCGCGGTCAGCAAGCGCCTGGCCGCGCTCGAGCGGCGCCTCGGCGTGCGCCTGCTGCAACGGACCACGCGCCGGCTCAGCCTGACGCCCGAGGGCGAGACCTATCTGGTCGAAGGCGCGCGCGTGCTCGCCGAACTGGAGGCGCTGGAGCGCACCGTGGCGGGCAGCGGCGCGACGCCGCACGGTCTGCTGCGGATCAGCGCGACGCTTGGCTTCGGCCGGCGGTATATCGCGCCTGCACTGTCCGCCTTCGCGCGGCTGCATCCGCGCGTCGAGGTGCAGCTGCATCTGAGCGACCGCCCGGTCAATCTGGTCGAACAGGGCTTCGATGCGTCGATCCGCTTCGGCGAGTTGCCGGACGCGCGGCTGACTGCGCGGCTGCTGGCAAACAATCGCCGCCTGCTGTGCGCCACCCCTGCGTATCTGAAGGCCGCCGGCACGCCGGCCACGCCGCAGGACTTGACGCGGCATCAGTGCATCTTCATTCGCGAGAGCGACGAGACGTTCGGCACCTGGCATTTGCGCAGCGGCACGCGGCAGGAGACCGTCAAGGTGCGCGGCCCACTGAGCACCAACGACGGGGAATCGGCGCTGGGCTGGGCGCGCGAAGGGCATGGCATCCTGGTGCGTTCGGAATGGGATGTGGCGCCGCTATTGCGCAGCGGAGAGCTGCAGCCGGTGCTGAAGGAATGGAGCCTGCCGAACGCCGATATCTACATCGTGTTCCCGACGCGCAGCCATCTGTCGGCGAAGACGCGCGCGCTGGTCGATTTCCTGCTGCAACGCTTTGCCGCGCACCGGCGCGTGGATAGCGGCGCGGCGCACAACGGCTGGTGAGGGTGACGGCGGCGTGCCGGCGCGTTTAGTCGCACTCAGTCGTGCTCAGTCGTGCTCAGTCGCGATACGGCCGCAGCGGCGCCGCCACCGCCTCCAGCGGCTTGCGTTCGGCGTCGACCGCGTATCGCCACGCCAGCAGACCGGCGATGATCACCAGCGCCGCGCCGATCGCATAACCGATCGCCACCGCTTCCCGGCTGCCCGTTTCGACCAGCATGCCGAACAGCGCCGGCGCCACGAATCCACCGGCGCCGGTGCCGATCGCAAAGAAGATCGAGATGGCCAGTGCGCGGATTTCCAGCGGGAAGACCTCGCTGACCGTCAGATACGCGGAGCTTGCCGCGGCCGACGCGAGGAAGAATACCGCCGACCAGCACAGCGCCAAGCCGCGCGCCTCGACCCAGCCCTGCACGAAGGCCCAGCCGGTCAGCGCCAGCCCCACGCCGGACAGGCAATAGGTCAGGCCGATCATCCTGCGCCGGCCGACCTGGTCGAACAGCGGGCCAAGGATCAATGGGCCAAGCACGTTGCCGAGCGCGAAGGGAAACAGATAGAGCGCCACGCGGGCATCGGGCACGGCGTAGAAGCGCGTCAGCACCAGCGCGTAGGTGAAGAAGATCGCGTTGTAGAAGAAGGCCTGCGAGATCATCAGCGCCAGCGCGACCACGGTGCGTCTCCGATAGCGATGCAGCATCACGTCGGCGACATCGCGCCACGGCGTCGCCTGTCCCGCGGTGCGCGGCATTTTTCGCAGCACGGTGTCGTCGCGGGCGGTATGCGCCGAATGCCCGTAGACCTCGGCCTCGATCCGCTCGACGATCCGCAGCGCCTCTTCCGGGCGGCCATGCGTCAGCAGCCAGCGCGGGCTCTCCGGCACGTCGCGCCGCACCAGCAGGATCGCCACGGCCAGGACCGCACCAAGCGCGAAGCCCGCGCGCCAGCCCAGTTCGGGACCGAGCACGCGCGGGTCCAGCAGCACCAGGCTCAGGCCCGCACCGAGTGCCGCGCCCAGCCAGAAGCTGCCATTGATCGCCAGGCTGACGCGGCCGCGCACGCGTGCCGGCACCAGTTCGTCGATCGCCGAATTGATCGCCGCTTATTCGCCGCCGATACCCAGGCCGGTGACGAAGCGGCATAGCGCAAAGACCGCGAAATTCGGCGAGAAGGCGGTCGCCAGCGTCGCGCCCATATAGACCGCCAGCGTCAGCAGGAACAGCCGCTTGCGGCCAAGGCGATCGGTCAGGCGGCCGAAGATCAGCGCGCCGAGCACCGCGCCGGCGATATAGATCGAACCCGACCAGCCGAATTGCGCGGCCGACAGCCCCAGCGTATCGGGCCGCTGCAGCACGCCGCCGAGCGAGCCGACCAGCGTGACCTCCAGACCGTCGAGCACCCATGCCACGCCGAGCGCGATCACCACGCGCCAGTGCCAGCGCGACCAGGGCAGCCCATCGAGGCGCTCGGGCAAGGCCGCCGCCGGCGCGATCGTGCTCGCCTGTGCGCGCGCCGTCATCACGCCTTTCCGTCGGACTTGTCGGACTTGCCGGACTTGCCGGACTTGCCGGAGCCGCCGGACTTGCTGCACTTGGTGCCCTTGTCCTTGCCGATGGAACCGAGCTTCGCCTTGCCGCCAGCCTTGCCGCCAGCCTTGCCGCGAGTCTTGCCATCCTCCCGGTCATCGAGATGACCCGGCAAGCCGCGCGCCTTGCTGCTGCGCGCCAGCTTGACGGCATGCGCGAGCGCCAGCGCGAAACCGGGCACGGTATCCAGGCGCCCGTCGATGTGGCGACGGAAGAAATCGGCCCAGCGGAAATCGGGATAGGCCTGCTTGACCTTGTCGTAGCCGCCGGCCAATTGGGCGAAGGCCTCCAGGCTGCGGTACGGATCGTCGCGCATCTCGGCCAGCGAATGCGGCAGGGCCGCGAGCCCCTGGCGCTCGCCGTATTGATCGTAGGGATGGACCAGATGCCGGGCCTCCATCTCGAGCCAGAAGCGATCGGGCGGCAGCGCGCTCCAGTTGTGCTTGATCACCACCGGCACGCTTTCGATGCCGAGCTCATACCAGGCGCGCGCCCAGTGATGGTGGTCGATGACGTAGAAGGCCGGGCCGGGGCCGATCACGACATGGATGCGATGCCGCTCCATCAGCTCGATCTGCTTGCGGCCCTGATGGCGCAGGGTCACGTCCATCTTGCTCTGGACGTGATACAGGCCAACGGTCATTTGCGTGGGCCGCAATTGCCTGACGGGCAGCGTGACACGCGCACCCTTGCGCCAAACCTCGCCGGTCAGCGCTTCGGCCGGCGGCACCGGCACGGCCCCGCTGGCCGCCGTCCTGTCGTCGGCCGATTCCAGAGTGTCGCGCAACCGGGCGGTCTCGCCGATGCGTTTCATTGCCTTGCCTCCCTTGCGGCCGTCTTGCCGTGGCTTCATGCGGGCCTTTTGGTGGTTCGCTGATGACCCGGGCGGGGCAAGAAGCATGCCGTCGCTGGAAACCTGTTACGTGGGGAATCATCGCGGCCACTCGATATCGCGGATTGTAAAACCTGCAATATCGGGTTGCCGGAAACTTCCCGGAAACTGCTCGGGAATTGCCTGACCGCGCGTTATTTCACTGCCAGACTTCGGCCCATTTCTCGAATTCGCTCGGGCGCAAGCGGAACCGCGCAATGCTGCCAAGATGCAAGGTCATCAATTGCGTTTCGACAACCTCGACAAAGCGGGAGCGATCCTGCTCCGCCAACTGCTCTGCGCGGCTTCGGATAAAGGCCACGGCCTGGACCTTGTTCATCCGCATGCGCACCACCTGCGCAACGGTCTCGCCGATCTGGATTCGATATCGCATGCGGAACGGGTCGGGCTCCCCGACCGACTGGCGGACAGCGGAGTAGCGCGCGCATGAGCGCTGGTAAGCCCATACGAACACGTCGCGCAGCAACTCGACTCGATTCAATTCATAGACGGCCAGCATGGCGCTGATATAGACCTGCTGCGGAACGTCGACGAAGGACAGCGGACACAGATTCTGCCGGATCAGCGGAATATTGGCGGCCAGCCGCGAGACCCGTTTATTGACGTCCTCGAACGGCTGCAGATAAGGCAAATGGACCATGGCGAAAAACGCCTGCTCGAACGGGTCCTCGATGGCAGCCGCCGTCAGCAGCACGCGGTCGAAGCATTCTGCTATCCGCTGCGGGCCGTCCAACGGCGTGAACGACGTTTGCCCGATGCCGACGGCAATGGTGCGCAGCCGCCCGCTGGCACCGGGATCCGGCAGCAGGTTCTCCGAAAGCAGCGCGTGCAGATTCTGGATCGTATAGCGGTTGAACTGGATGTCCTCGGCGCCCGCCAACAGGAACTCGATGGCCTCCTTGTGGTTCAGGATCATCTGCGCTTCGAGTGCGTCCTTGCCTTCCGCGGCTTCGCCGACGGACAGCAGATGCTCGGTTTCCAGCAACGAATACGTGTTGCCTTCCAGGCGACTGGAGTTCCACGACAGGTCGATCAGCAAGCGGCTCGCGATTTGCCGCGCGTAAGTGCCGGCGGGCTCATGGGCATCGATCACGCTGCCCTGCGCCTTCAGCTCCGCGCGTATCGACTCCGGAAGATAAAACGTTCGATTGGGACGGTAGCCGTCGAGGAACGCCAGGTTGTAGCCGACCGGATTGCGCTGCGACAGCGGTTGCAGTACATGGGCCTGAAACGATTCCGCCTCGGCGGTCAGGGGCACCCGAAGACCGTCCCGCCCGGTGGTCCTTACCTCCAGCTTGACGCTGCCCGCAGCGGTGACCAGCGTCGCCAACCGATACCGCGTCGCACGGCCGGCCCGCTCGCGGCGCAGGTATCCTTGCGAGATCAGATCGTTCAACCACCGCTGCAGGGTCCGCTTGGTCGCAACCTCGTGCAGGCTCGCATCGATCTGCTCAATGCCGACGCCTTCTGGGTGGCGCGCCACCACGTCCAGGACGACTTCGTATTGCCGGGTTGGGATGGGTCTTGGCATCGCTTAATGTCGGGATTGGGTAAATCGCGACATTAAAGGCGGGCGTAGTGTCGCGAAAACCGATTATCGCGACATTGATAGTGTCGCGCAACCAGGCTGGATGGCCCCGAAGCCACCGCCTCTACGGCAACTACCGCCGCGCAGCTTCCTTTGATATGAAGGCACAACGCATTACCAATCTCGACACACTGCTCTCCGAGGTCCGGGCCTGCAGGGCCTGCGAACCGGATTTGCCGCTCGGCGCCCGCCCTGTACTGCAGGCCTCGCCGCAATCCCGCATCCTGATCGTCGGCCAGGCGCCGGGGACGAAGGTCCACCAGACTGGCATCCCCTGGAACGACGCCAGCGGCAAGCGGCTGCGTGAGTGGCTGGGCGTCGATGCCGAGACGTTCTACGACCCGACCCGATTCGCCATCGTGCCGATGGGCCTCTGCTATCCCGGCCGCGCTGCCAGTGGCGACAAGCCGCCGCGGCCGGAGTGCGCGCCGATGTGGATGGACCGGATTCTGGCCGGGCTGGAGCACATCGAGCTGACGCTGCTCGTCGGCCTCCATGCGCAGCGGTATTTTCTCGGCGCCGCGAACAAGCCGTCGCTGACCGAGACCGTGATGGCGTGGGCGGAATATGGGCCGCGATATGTTCCGCTGCCGCATCCCTCGCCGCGCAATGTGGCGTGGTTCCAGCGGAACGCGTGGTTCGGTGAAGAGGTGGTGCCGATGTTGAAGACGCGCGTGGCCGAAGTATTGGAGAACGACGGGGTCAATGAGGCGGAAAAGGCGGCACCACGTCGAATCGCGGCGAAGCCGCGTCCCTAAAGCCTCTCTGCAAATCCTTCTGCCAGCGCTTCTGTCAGCGCTTCTGCCGGCCCTCTTGCCAGCCCTTCTACCAGCCCTTCTGCAGGCCCCCTCTGCAGCCCCCCTCTGCAGCCCCCCTCTGCAGGCCCCCTCTGCAGGCCCCCTCTGCAGGCCCGCTCTGCAGGCCCGCTCTGCAGGCTTCCTCTGCAGGCCCCTCTGCAGGCGTCTCTGCAACACTGATTTCCCCATCGGTAAATTTCACCTCCCCGCCGGGGCGCCGGATCGCTTTATCTGCGAGCTCGCACGCCGCTTTCGCCCACCACGCCGGCTCTCCTTCCGCACCGTCGAACTGGCACACCTGATGCTCCCCGCTTTAAGCGCTTCCCCGCCGCCGGGCGGGGGGTGTAGCCATTGTTCTCAAGGAGGCGCAAATGAACGACGGAATGCACGAGGAGCGGCGGGAAGGCATGCAGCGCGACACGCACGGCAGCAAGCCGGGCCTGCTGCCATTTGCGGTCGCGGCAGCGGTTGGCGCGGCGATCATGTACCTGTTCGATCCGCAGTCGGGCCGCCGGCGCCGCGCGGAGCTGCGCGACAAGGCCGAGGCAAGCCGCCACGACATGCAGGATCTCGCGGAGAAGCAGGCAAAACGGATCACCGACCGGATGCAGGGCATCGCGGCGAAGGTGCGCAGCGCGACCGGCCTGGGCAAGCACTCGGCCGATGACAACACCATCGCCGAGCGCGTCCGCGCGGAAATGGGCCGTCTCGTGGGCCATCCCGGCGCGATCGACGTGGCCGTGGTGGGCGGGCGAGTCTGGCTGAGCGGACACATCCTGTCGGCCGAACACGAGGCACTGATCGCGGCCGTGCGGGCCATCGCGGGCGTACAGGATGTCGACGATCGCCTGACCGTGCACGAGGAAGCCGGCAACGTGCCGGAGTTGCAGAGTTAGCGGTATCGCGCTGCCGCCCGACAGGCTGGTCTTCCCCGGCCCTGCGGAAGTTCGGCGGTGTGCGAAGTCAGGTCACCGGGCCCCCGCGTGCGGGGGCGACAGCGACCTTATTCGACGCCGCCGGGCTGCGGGCTCAAATAACCCCTCGAATAGCCCCTCGAATAGCCTCTCGAATGGCCCTTGCATGGCCGCCCTTGAGCTGTCCGACCGTCACGAGTTCTGAATCCCGCGCCGCTTGATGAATTCGCCCCACACCTTGGCGTCCGTCACGGCGCGCTGCTTGATCGCCTCGGCCGACCCTGCCAGCGGCTCCAGATAGAGCGACGCCAGCTTGCTCTTGACCTGCGGATCCGACAGGAAGGCCTGCACGGACGCATTCAGCCGAGCCACCACCTTGGCATCCATATTGGCCGGCCCGAGCAAGGCGTACCAGCCAGGCATCACGGGCACGTCCAGACCCGCTTCCTTGACCGTCGGCACATTGGGCAACTCCTTGGCGCGCTTCTGCCCGACGATCGCCACCGGCACCACGTTGCCGCCCGTGATCTGCGGCAGCGCCGAACCCACCACGCTGACCATCGCATCGACTTCGCCGGCGATCACGCCGGTCAGCGCCGGACCCGAGCCCTTGTAGGCGGCGTGTGTCAGCTTGATGCCGGCCTTGTCGGCCAGCATCTCCATCGCCAGATGAGTGGAATTGCCGACGCCGGCGCTGCCGAAAGTCAGTCCGCCGGGCTTGGCCTTCGCCTTCTCGATGAACTGGGCCATCGACGTGATGCCGCTGGCCTTGCTGGTCACCAGCACGAACGGCGTATCGACCACGGGAGCAATGAAGGTGAAGTCCTTCTGCGGATCGTAGGGCAGCGACTTGTACAGATGCTGGTTGAAGCTGACCTGCGACACACCGGTCAGCAGCAGCGTGTAGCCGTCGGCGGGCTGCTTGGCCACGAAGGACGTGCCGATGATGCCGTTGGCGCCGGCGCGATTGTCGACCACCACGGACTGACCCAGCTCCTGGCTCAGCTTGTCGCCCAGCATCCGCGCGACCACGTCGCCGCCCGAGCCCGCCGACTGCGGCACGATCAGCCGGACAGGACGGTTGGGATAGGCATCCTGCGCCATCGCGGCGCCGGACAGCGTCATCAGGGCCGCCATCGCGGCGCCCATCAAGGAACGGTACATCTGCAGTTCTCCCCAATCATGCGAATTGAAATGGTCTCGACGGCTGCGGTTCGCTGGCTGCGTTTCGCTGGCCGCGTTTCGCTGGCTCCATTGGCACCGGCGCGCCACACGCCCTCCCATCGGCGCAATGCGCCGCCATCAATCCGGCTTGTAGAGCGATGGTAAGAATTCGCGCGAGTGCCAACCAATACGGAATCTCGATGTCGCCATAGGTCGAACCTATGGCGGATTCCGGGCTGCCCCTCCCGCGGGCATCGGGAATCGCCGCGGTGCATGCCCCGCGTTTTGCATCGGCATTCGGCCCTGCTTTGGCGCATCTCGATGCGCTCGCGGCCGATCTTGCGCGCCGCGGCGCAGCATGCCATAGGCCAGCCCTATATCCATATCGGCATTTCGTCTTTCCAGGGCTCGGGGGGCGCTGCTTACCATTGCCGCAAGCCAACCGACCCCAACGCAAGATTCATGTCCGATATCGATCTCCGCGGCAATGCCTGGAAAACGCCGGCCAGCACCTATCTCGAAGCGCGCCCCTCGCGCTTTTCTGTTCCCGATGCGCCGCTGTCCTGTTATGTGACGATGCGCGACGGATGCCGGCTCGCGGTCGATGTCTTCGTGCCGCAGCCGCTGGAGGCCGAAGGGCCGGTCCGCGACAACGATGCGCCGGCGCGCTATCCGACCATCGTCATCTTCACGCCCTATTTCCGCCGTTTCCGGCTGCGCGAGCCCGGTGCGGAGCCGAGCCCGAATACCGCTAAATACCGCGACGCCTTCGTACCGAAGGGCTATGCGGTAGTGGTGGTCGACGTACGCGGCACCGGCGCCAGCTTCGGCACGCGTGACGCGCTGCGATCGCCGACCGAGCGTGACGACTATTTCGAGATCGCGGACTGGATCGTGGCGCAGCCCTGGTCCAATGGCCGCATCGGCTCGACCGGCATCTCCTATCTGGGCGCGGCCGCCTGTTTCCTGGCCAGCACGGGCCATCCCGCGGTCAAGGCGATCGCCCCGCTGTTCGCGGTCTCCGACATCTACAGCGAGCAGCTGTACCCGGGCGGCCTGCTGTCCAAGGTCTGGGTGCAGGCCTATGACGAACTGATGGTCGCGCTCGATCAGGACGATCGCGCGCTGCTGGCCCGCTATCCCTACTTCAACGATCCGCGCTTCGATGGACCGGAGCGGGTCGACGCGGACACCGACGGCAGCCTGGTACAAGCGGCCATCGAGCAGCATCGCAACAACTTCGCGCTGGCCGATCTGGCGCCGGAGTTCGCCTTCCGCGATGGCGCCACGCAGCACGACCCGGCGCTCGATTCGGGCAGCTGCAGCCCCTATCGCTATCTCGACGGCATTGCGCAGGACGTCGCGGTGTATTCGATCTCGGGCTGGTACGACGGCGGCGGCTATGCGAATGGCGCGATCACCCGCTTCCTTTCACTGCCCAATCACGACAGCCGGCTGCTGCTGGGCCCCTGGGACCACGGCGCGCGCACCAATATCTCGCCGTGGCGCAACCACGCCGCCGCCGACTTCCCGCTGCTGGCCGAGGTACTGCGCTTCTTCGATCATCATCTGATGCAATTGCCCACCGGGCTCGAGCATGAGGCCCGCGTCCACTACTACAGCGTGCACGACGAGCAATGGCATGCGGCCGCGACCTGGCCCCCGGTGCCGGTGGATGACACGCAGCGGCTGTATCTGAGCGCGGATGCGGAAAGCCTGTCGCCGGCATGTCCCGCGGCGGAATCGGACCGCGACACGATGGCCGACTTCAACTGGTCCACCGGCCGCCAAACCCGCTATGAGCGGCTCGGCGCGGCCAATATCGAGGACTACTACCCGGACTGGAGTGAACGGCAGCAGGACCTGCTGTCCTTCGATGGCGCGGTGCTGACGGCGCCGCTGTCGATCGCCGGCCATGTCGTGCTGAACATTGGCCTCGCCAGCTCGCAGCCCGACGCCGCGCTGCATGTCTTCCTGTCCGAGGTCGAGGCGTCCGGGCAAGTGCGCTACATCACCGAAGGCATGCTGCGCGCGCTGCATCGCAGGACCGCGCCGTGCCCGCCGGAATACCGCACCACGTGGCCCTACCGCACGTTCGCGAAGGCCGACGCGGCGCGTCTGGTGCCGGGGCAGACCGAGCGCCTGCACTTTGCGATGCTGCCCGTCGCGTGGACGTTGGCCGCCGGAAGCCGGCTGCGTCTGTCGATCGCCGGCGCGGACCGTGGGCACTTCCCGCAGGTGCCACATGGCCGTCCGCCGCGGCTGTCGATCCGGCTCGGCGGCGAGCTGGCTTCGTATCTGGATCTGCCGATTCGCAGCTCATCCCTCGGTTAGTCCCGCGGCTGGGTCCGTGGCTGGCCCCGCTGCTGGAACGCGCAGCGGGGCGCCGGCGGATGCTACATTGCCGGCGTGCCCCGCCACCGATCCGGCCGCATTCGCGACCGATTGGCGTGAGCCACCATGCCATCGCCTCGCCGAATATGGACCTGAAGCAGCTGCGCTATTTCGCGCGCATCGTCGAACTGGAGAGCATCACCGCCGCGGCCGATGCGCTCCATATCGCCCAGCCCTCGCTGAGCCAGCACGTCGCCAACCTCGAAGCCGAACTCGACGCCAGATTGCTGGTGCGCGGCCCCTCGGGCACCAGACCCACCGACACCGGCCTTATCCTCTACCGCCACGCCAAGATGGTGCTGCGGCAGATGGAAGAGGCCAAGGCCGCGGTACAGCACGGCCGCGACGTGCCGTGCGGCCACGTCAGCGTGGGATTGCCGACCAGCACCTCCCGCGTGCTGGCCCTGCCGCTGCTGCGGCATGTGACCGAGCACTTCCCCGATATCACGCTGGAGATCGTCGAAGGCTCCAGCGCCGATCTGGCCGAATCGTTGGCGCTGCAGAAGCTCGATCTCGCCGTGGCAATGGACGTGCAACAGCGCCCCAACATGCAATCGACTCCGCTGCTCGACGAACAGCTGATGCTGGTCGGCCGGCCGATTCCAGGACGTCCGGGACATCCGGGACATCCCCACGCCATCACGCTGGCGCAGGCCGCGGCGTTGCCGCTGCTGTTGCCGAGCTTTCCCAATTCGGTCCGCGTGCTGTGCGATCGCGCGCTGGTCAGTGCCGGCCTGCAATGCCGCCTGGTCGCGGAGACCAGCGCGGTATCGGTGCTGCTGTCCGCCGTGCGCGAGGGACTGGGATGGACCATCCTGCCGTGGTCCGCGCTGGCCGGCGACGAAGACGATGCGCTTGCGGCGATGTCGATTACCGACGCGACGCTGGAGCGGCGCGTCAGCCTGTGCCTGTCGTCGTCGGCAAGCCTGAGCCTGGCGTGCCGCAGCGTCGAGGCCGCGCTGCAGACCATCGTGTCGGAGATGGTCGAGAGCGGGCAGTGGAAGGGAGTCAGGCTGATCGGCGGAGCTTCGCCGGGCTAGGCGAGGCCCATGCGGCTGATCGGCGCAGCTGGGCCGGGCTGACGAGGCCCACGCGGCCGATTCACGCCTCGGCGGATGCGGGCGGGCGCTCCAGATAGCTGGCGACCTGGCGCCTGAGCACCGGCAGCTTGCCGGTGAAGAAGTGGTCCGCGCCGGGCACCACCACGACCGGCAACTGCTGCGGGCGGGCCCAATCGAAGATGGCCGACAGCGCGACGCGCTCGTCGTTCTCCCCATGAATCACCAGTGCATTGGCGGGGACCGGCGGCGTATCGTAGCTGCGGTGATTCGCGACGGAGCCGGACGGCATGCCGGTCAGAATCAGATGATCGATCTCGATGCCGCGTTGCGTAAGCCGGACCGATGCCAACGCCGCAACGAACGCACCGAACGAGAATCCCGCCAGCGCCAGCGGCAGACCGGGGTATTGCTCGCGAAGATGGTCGACCACCGCCAGCATGTCGTTTGTCTCGCCGACACCGGCATCGTGCTCGCCCTGCGTCGCACCGACGCCGCGGAAATTCGGCCTCACGGCCAGAAAACCATGCGCGCTCAATTCGCGGGCCAGCTGATGCGGCACCTTGTGGTCAGCGGTCCCGCCCTGCATCGGATGAGGATGGCCGACCACGGCAATGCCTTGCACCGCGTCTTTCGGCGAGTCGATCAGCAATTCGATTTCGCCAGCCTCGCCGCGAATCAGCGTGCGGGTCGTCGTTCCGGGGGTGATTGTCAGTGCCATGGCTTGTCTTCGATCGTTTGGACGCGGAGCCCGTGCTGGTCCGCTGTGCAATGATCGAATGGTAAGGCAATTGGTTGATGAGGGCCTTTGTTGGGATGCGGCCCGATGGATTGATTGATTGATTGATTGATTGTGACAACGGTGGTCGCATTCGCACTCTAGAGTTCGCCGATCCTGGTTGCCTCTGCGTGGCGCAATACGAAGTCGGCGGTTTCCTCCACCGTCATGGCCGAGGTATCGAGCCACAAGCCGATTCGCGGCGTGTGCTCCAGCCCTGCAACCAGCGACGCAGGGGTCCAATCGCCGGCATAGGCCGTCTTGCGCCGTTCGGCATCGCGCCGCGCGACCACGTCCAACGTGGGGTTGAGCACCAGTACGCCGGGGGACCAGCGGGACAGCCTCGTGTGGACCTCGTTCAGATACTCGCCGAGTATCACGTCCTGATAGATCACGGTAAAGCCCGCATCGGCATAGGCTTCGCACGCGTCGCACGCCAGGCGGTAGCGCAGCGAGAGTTGTTGCAAGGCCTCGTGCGTCAGTTCGGGTGTGATCTCCGCTCTGCCGTTCAAGATCAGAATACCCGCCCCCAATTGGATCATCAGAGAACTTCAATGCCATAAAGAACGCGACAAAGAAGATGAAATGATCAAAAAAATAATTCTTCTTCTCACCCGATGAAATTGATTAAGACTCTCAATTATTGTCATTATCACTATTACCACTAATTTGCGTCGATGCTTCGGAGATCTCTGTGCTATCTTGCGCGAATTCCGTATGACGTTTCGTCATGCGAAGTTCTTTAATGAGCTGGTACGTGATGCTAACAAATATGGTGCAAAGTACGGGCAGTCCGACCAATACTGGCTTCCATCCCGCACAGCGAGCAAGCGAAAAGATCAATATTACACCCGCCAAACCAAGAAGCGCCATATATGCCACGGCAGCCCGCCGCCATACGCCCATATTTGCGATTTCTCGTGCACGATCTTCGCGCTCCCTGTTATCGGCACATACATTGCGCTTGCTCGGTTCAGGTATTTTCATCATTGTCGCCATAGGTGCGCTTCGCTTTTCGCCAAGCGGATTCTTCGAATGGGCAAAGGCCAAGCGCCTGCGCTTTTGCTGCATATCCTCCAATCGCCGTCAGTGTCAGGTCGAGTGTGCAGCCACTACCCTCCACGTCCCGGCAGCTACAAGCTTTATCGCCAGGAACATTATCAATGCCGCCAGAACGACCAAGGCGGTCATAACCCATCCTTTCAGCTTTCCATCATTTTGCAATCTCAATTGCTCAACCCATCCTCGAATCTTCGCCATGCAACTGCCCTACGGTCGTTCCTTTGGCGACGTTATCCGGCCAACAAAGACGCAAATTACAGCCAATGCGCCGCACCCTATTGAAACAGCGATTGCAACAGGCGCCCAAGCTTTCTGCACAGCGGTTCTCCAGCCAAGCGCGTCAACCAACGACAAAATCAAACAGGCTTGCACAATCACAATTGTCGCAATAAATACCAATAGATAGCTATACTTCTTTGCCCATTCGAAAAGGGGAGGCCCAATCAAACCTGAAATCAATCCGCGGACGATATCGTCATTCACAAGCATCATCTCCAATCGAGCGCAACTCTATAGTATTGCGGCATCTTGACCTGCTCGGTCCCGAGTCTGTCCCAACAACTTCTTAACGGTGTCGAAGTCACGAAGTTTTCCCTACTGAAGTCCGGTCTCGAAATGCTCCAGCCGCGGCGCCGATCTTCCCTTGCGCGGCGCGCTCACCCCTCCGCAAACAACTCAAATATCAAATCCCTCAACCACTGATTGCCGGGATCCCGGTGATAGCGCCCATGCCAGAACAGATTGATCTGGATGTCCGGCAGATCGACCGGATGGCGGATCGATTTGAGGCCGAAATACGCGGCGCTGCGCTCGGCGAACTTCTCGGTGACGGTCGCCACCAGGTCCGTGGTGGCGACGATATCGGCCAGCGCGACGAAATGCGGCACGCGCAGGCGGATGTTGCGGCGGACCCCGAGCTTGGCGAGGATTTCGTCGACGCGGGCGTGGCCGGTGCCGGCCGCGGTTACCACGACGTGGTCCGCGCGCTCGAAGTCCTGCAGTCGCACGGTGCGCTTGTCCAGCGCATGGCCCGCGCGAAACATGCAGACGTAGCGCTGGCGAAACAGCCGGCGCTGGTAGAACTCTGATGGCAGTTCGGGCAGATGGCCCACCGCCAGATCGACCTGCCCCACGCTCATCGCGTCGGCGAGGTCGATCGCGGTATTGCGCACGGTGGCGATCGACACGCCCGGCGCCCTCTCGCGCAGCGCGCTCATCAGCCTGGGAATGAAGTGCACCTCGCCGATATCGGTCATCGCCAGCTGGAAGCTGCGGTCGCTGCGCAATGGGTCGAACTCGACCTTGCGGTTCAGGGCTGACTGCAACGCATCCAATGCATAGGCGACCGGCTCCGCGAGGTCCTCCGCCACCGGCGTCGGCAGCATCCCCTTGGCGCTGCGCACGAACAGCTGGTCATCGAAGAGTCGCCGCAATCGCGCCAGCGCGTTGCTGACTGCCGGTTGCGTCAGGCCAAGTTCGCGAGCCGTTCCGGACACAGTACGCAGCCGCAGCAGGTGCTCGAACACGACGAGCAGATTCAGATCGACGTCCTGCAGCCGCATGTCTCCCCCTCTCTCGTTATCACTTTGGTGAATGGGTCATATAAGCGGGATTCTATTGGTTTATCACTGCCGATGTCCGATGATGGGTCCGGACTATAACGACCACCCCCACTACAACCACAACAACAACGACGAACCGGAGACGACATGGAAGTCCGCGTCCTACCCCATGGACAGCGTCTGGACGTGCCGCAGGGCGAGAATCTGCTGCGCGCGTTGCAGCAGCATGGCGTGCCGATCTCGTACAGCTGCATGGCGGGCCGCTGCGGCACCTGTCGCTGTCGTCTGGTCGAGGGCGATGCGCGGCCAGCCGGCGATGACAGCGCCCACGCCCCCATCAACGACGATGAGCAGGGCGGACGTGCCCTGCTCGCCTGCCAATCGATGGTGATGGGTCCCTGTACCATCGAGATCCCCGAGCCCGACGAGGTGGTCGTCCACCCCGCTCGCATCGTGAAGGGCACGGTGACCGCACTGGCGGACCTGACGCACGACATCAAGCTGATTCGAATCGCGCCGGCCAAGCTGATGTCATTTACTCCGGGCCAATACGCGATGCTGCAATTCACGCCGGACCATATTCGCCCCTACTCCATGGCACGGCTGCCGGGCGATGGGGAACTGGAATTTCATGTGCGGATGGTTCCGCAAGGCCGCGTCACCGGCTATATCCGTGAACAGCTGAAGGTCGGCGATACCGTTCGCGTCAGCGGACCGCTTGGGACGTCGTATCTGCGCACGCGCAATGGCGATCCCATTCTTTGCATTGCGGGCGGGACGGGCCTGGCGCCGGTGCTCGCCATCGTGCGAGGCGCGATCGCCGCGGGGCTCTCGAATCCAATCCATCTGTATTTCGGCATTCGATCGCCGCGCGACGCGTATGGGCTGGACTGGTTGAACGAACTGGCACGGCGGCATCCGCGTCTGCGCATCGATGTGGTTTCCACTGAGACGGGCAGCGACCGCGATCTGCGCACCGGGCTCGTCACGGAAGCGGTCGCGCACGACTACGCCGATTTGAACGGATGGCGTGCCTATCTATGTGGCGCACCGCCGATGGTCGAGGCCGCGACGGTACTGCTGCGCGATCGCGGCATCCAAGCCGACCATATCTACGCGGACGCCTTCTACGCATCGAACGATTGATTCACCCGCGCCCCGAATGCACTGACCAACGACCGCCAACCATCCAACAAAAACCAGGAGACATCCCATGGACAGCAATGCCCCACGCAGCGACCCGATATGGGCAGACGACGGCATCAGCCGCATCCCATTCCGCGTCTACACCGACCAGCAGCTCTACCAGCGCGAACTGCAACGCTGCTTCTATCGCCGCCATTGGAACTATGTCGCCCTGGAGGCCGAGATTCCCAATCCCGGCGATTTCAAGCGCACCGCGATCGGCGAGCGCTCCGTCATCGTGGTCCGCGATGCGGACGGCGATATCAACGTGGTCGAGAACGTCTGCGCGCATCGCGGCATGAAGTTCTGCCGCGAGCGCAGCGGTAATCGCAAGGACTTCCACTGCCCCTATCACCAGTGGAACTACGACCTGAAGGGCAATCTGCAGGGCGTGCCGTTTCGGCGCGGGGTCAAGCAGGACGGCAAGATCAACGGCGGCATGCCCGCGGATTTCCGGCCGGAGGAACACGGGCTGACCAGGCTGAAGGTCGCGACGCGCGGCGGCGTCGTCTTCGCGTCGTTCGATCACGAGGTCGAACCGCTGGAGCGCTATCTTGGCCCGGACATCCTCGGCTACTTCGATCGTCTGTTCAACGGCCGCAAGCTGAAGCTGCTCGGCTACAACAAACAGCGCATCCCGGGCAACTGGAAGCTGATGCAGGAGAACATCAAGGACCCCTACCACCCCGGCCTGCTGCATACGTGGTTCGTGACCTTCGGCCTCTGGCGCGCCGACAACAAGGCGCGCCTGGTGATGGACTCGCATTTGCGTCACGCCGCGATGGTTTCGACGCGCGGACAGGGCGGAAAGAGCGACGTGACTTCGGGCGTCGCCAGCTTCAAGGACCAGATGACATTGCAGGACGACCGGCTGCTCGACATCGTGCACGAGCCCTGGTGGGGCGAACCCACCGCGGTGATGATGACCATCTTTCCCAGCGTGATCTTCCAGCAGCAGGTCAATTCGGTATCCACGCGGCATATCCAGCCGCGCGGTCCAGATACCTTCGATTTCGTCTGGACACACTTCGGCTTCGAGGACGACGACGAGACCATGACGCGCCGCCGCCTGCGCCAGGCCAATCTGTTCGGCCCCGCCGGCTTCGTCTCTGCCGACGACGGCGAGGCCATCGAATGTTCGCAGCAAGGATTCGCGCAAAAGCCATGGCATCGCGTGCTGGCCGAACTGGGCGGACGCACCGCGGAGAACACGGACCATATGGTGACCGAGACGCTGATTCGCGGCATGTACGCCTACTGGCGCAAGGTAATGGAGGTCTGAAATGGAATTCGCCGACTACCACGCGTTGCTGACCTTGTACGCCGATTACGCCAGCGTCGTCGACAACGGCGACTGGGACCGCTGGCCCGATTTCTTCACCGACGACTGTATCTACAAGGTCCAGCCGCGAGAGAACCACGAACGCGGCCTGCCGCTGGCGACGCTGTCGTTCGAAAGCAAGGCCATGCTGCGCGATCGCATCTACGGCATTCGCGAAACGCTGTTCCACGATCCCTACTACCAGCGCCACATCGTCGGCGCGCCGCTGGTGCGCAGCGCCGACGGCGAGCGCATCGTGTCCGAGGCCAATTACGCGGTACTGCGCACCAAACCCGATCAGCTGACCGATGTGCTGAACGCCGGCCGCTATCTCGACACCGTCGTGCGCACGCCCGATGGCCTGCGTTTCGCCTCGCGGCTTTGCATATTCGACAGCGAGATGATCCCCAACTCGCTGATCTATCCGATCTGATGCTGGAGACAACGATGACCGAAGGCTGGACCGAGGCCGCTCCGCTTGCGAGCGTGCCGCAGGACGATGTGATCGCCGTGGATGTGGGCGGACGCGAGATCGCGCTGTACGGCGTCGATGGCGAAATCTATGCCACCGACAACCTCTGCACGCATGGCCACGCGAGGCTGTGCGACGGTTTTCTCGACGGACACGAGATCGAATGCCCGTTGCATCAGGGCAAGTTCGACGTCCGGACCGGTGCGGCCGTGTGCGCGCCGGTGACGGAGGGCGTTCGCAGCTATCCGGTGCGGGTCCAGGGCGGGAAGGTCTTTATCGACCTCGGCGCCCATAACGCCGCGCGGAGAGAACCGCCCGCCTGAAGGCGACTCCGCGTAAACCCTGATAAATCCGGCCCTTGTTCTCTGTGAAATATCACACTAGTATCACTCCAACTTCAGAGAGAACGAGAACCGGACCGTGGCGACATCCATTCGACTGGTAGGAACCGACGACGACAGTGGCAAGCAGACCGCCTCCCAGACCGGGGCGGCCATGCGCGAGCTGGCCTATACGGAAATCAAGCGGCGCATCATTTCATGCGAATTCCGGCCTGGCGAGCCATTGAACGAGGCCCAGGTCGCGGCCATGCTCAGGCTGGGCCGCACGCCGGTCCATCAGGCGCTGCATCGGCTGGAGGTCGAAGGGCTGGTGTCGATCATGCCGCGCAAGGGCGTGCTGGTGACCCCGCTGTCCCTGAACGAAGTGCTGGACATGATCGAGGTTCGCGCTACCAACGAGGTGCTGTGCGCCACGCTGGCCTGCGAGCGCGGCCACGACAGCGATTTCAAGGCAATGCGCGACATCGTCGATCGCTCGCCCCCGCTGATCGCCGGTCGTGACATCCCCGCGCTGGCATCGCTGGACCTGAAGTTCCATACGGCGATGTCCGCCGCCTCCCGCAATCGGGTACTGGCCGAATTGCTGCGCGGCCTGCACGAAAAGCAGGCGCGCTTCTGGTTCCTGTCGCTGTCCGACCCGCAGCATCTCGAGAACGTCTACCAGGAGCACCTGGAGATCGTCGACGCGCTGGAGCGCCGGGATGTGCCGGCGGTGCGGGAAGCGGTCCGCACGCATATCGACGAATTCCGGAAGAACATCATCCGGACGCTCTAACCCCCTCTTTTCCCCAATCAAGGTAGTACGCAATGCCGACACTGCATTTCCAAGTCGCCGGCGGGGGCGAACTCGCCCTCGACATTCAACGTCTGATCATCGCCGGATGGACCGGGCGCGATCTCGAGGCCGTCCAGCACCATATCGAAGAGCTGCAGGCCATCGGCGTGAAGCCGCCCGCCAGCGTGCCGACCTTCTATCCGCTGGCGGCGTCGCTGCTGACCACGGCCGATGTCATCGAGGTGCCGCGCGACGACTCCTCCGGCGAAATCGAAGTGGTGCTGCTGCAGGCGGGCGATGGACTGTACGTCGGCGTCGGCTCGGACCACACCGACCGCAAGGTCGAGGCCTATGACGTGACGGTGTCCAAGCAGATGTGCGACAAGCCGGTCGGCAAGCAGGTCTGGCGCTTCGAGGAAGTGGCCGACCACTGGGACAGCCTCGAGATGCGCTGCTGGCGCGTGCGCGACGGCGAGCGCGCGCTGTACCAGGAAGGCAAGGTCACGCGCCTGCTCGACCCGCGAGAGCTGATCCAGCGCCTGACCGGCGAGTCGTCGCTGCCGGCTGGCACGGCGATGTTCTGCGGAACCCAGGCGGTGATCGGCGAGCTCGGCCATGGCGAGGCCTTCGAGGTCGAACTGCATGACCCGGTGCGCAACCGCACGCTGCGCCACGCGTATCGCGTCGAAAGCCTGGCGGTGGCCGAATGAGCGAGTCGACCATTGCGGCGCTGGCGGCCAGGCTGGCTGCCGGACAGACCACCAGCGTCGCGCTGACCGAGCAGGCGCTGGCGCGCATCGACAGCCATCGCCGTGCCGGCGGTGTTGCCTTTATCGAAGTGGACGAGGCCGGCGCGCTCGCCGCTGCGCGCGCCGCCGACCAGGCACGCGCCGCCGGGCTGGTGGCCTCGCCGCTCGCCGGCCTGCCGGTGTCCATCAAGGACCTGTTCGATGTGCGCGGACAAGTGACCCGCGCCGGCTCGCGCGTGCTCGACGGCAATGCGCCGGCGACCGCGGACTCGCCCGCCGTGGCGCGCCTGCGTGCTGCCGGTGCGGTGCTGATCGGTCGCACCAATATGAGCGAGTTCGCGTTCTCGGGACTGGGCCTGAACCCCCACTACGGCACGCCGCGCACGCCTCTCGACACCGAGCGGATCGCCGGAGGGTCCACCTCTGGCGGCGCGGTCAGCGTCGCAGGCGGCATGGCGGTGGCCGCGCTAGGCACCGATACCGGGGGCTCGATCCGCATTCCGTCGGCGTTCTGCGGCCTGACCGGTTTCAAGCCGACCGCGCGCCGCGTGCCGCTCGATGGCGCCGTGCCGCTGTCGACGTCGCTGGATTCTGCCGGCCCGTTGGCCCGATCGGTTGCGTGCTGCGCGGCCATCGATGCCGTGCTGAGCGGCGAAGCACTGGACGCGCGTCCGGCTTCGCTGGCAGGGCTGCGCCTCTACGTGACCCGCGATTTCGTTTGCGATGGCCTGGAGGCCGAGGTCGCCCAGGCATTCGAGGACATGCTGTCGCGGCTGTCGGCGCAAGGCGCGCGCATCGTGCCGTTCGACTTCCCCGAGCTGCGTCGCCTGCCCGAGATCAACGCGGCCGGCGGCCTGACGGCGGCCGAGGCGTGGGCGCTGCATCGCGAGTGGCTGTCGCGCGATGGCGATCGCTACGACCAGCGGGTTGCGCAGCGCATCCGGCGCGGCGAGCAACTGAGCGCGGCAGATTACATCACGCTGCTCGCCGAGCGTCGCGCGATGCAGCGCCAAGCCGCCGAGCGGCTGCGCGATGCCGATGCGTGGCTGATGCCCACCGTCGCGATGCGCCCGCCGCGGCTCGATGCGTTGGACCGTGACGAGGACTTCTTCGCGACCAACGGACTGGTGCTGCGCAACCCGAGCGTGATCAATTTCCTGGACGGCTGCGCGGTGTCATTGCCGGTCGCACCCGGCATCGGCCTCGGCGTTTGCGGCCTGCATGGCCAGGACGCCCGCGTGCTGCAGGTCGCCGGATCGACCGAGCCGCTGCTGCACTGATGCGGCCCTGCCTGCGGTCGGCGCGCGGTCAGCCGCGGTAGGCACGCGGCAGGCGCGCAGTCGCGCCCGACTGCGGCGGTCCGGCCGGCGCACGCGGCACGCCTCGGCAGAGAGAAGACCGCGCCGCCACTGCGGTGCCCTCCAGCACAGCGACCCTCCGA
>Ga0065721_10004597_pt1 | contig 23890 bp, 21 predicted proteins | sample Mesricmetagenome_FD_59108 | JGI IMG/M metagenome (GOLD analysis project Ga0065721, IMG submission 59108) | Mesophilic microbial community from rice straw/compost enrichment Sample: eDNA_1 v2 (version 2) | ecosystem: Engineered > Solid waste > Grass > Composting > Bioreactor | place: USA: Davis...
CGGGCGCCTTCGCGAGGCCCGCGCGGGCCTCCGCGACATCGGCCTTCACCTCGTTCGTCGCGGCCGCGAGCCGGTCGACGAGTCCCGGCAGCTCGGTCGTGAGCTTCTCGACTGCGGCGAGGGTGCGCTCGGCTTGGTCGACCGCCTGCTGGGCGCCGCGCACGGCGACCGCGGCCTCCGAGGTCTGCGATGCGGCGAGGGCGGTGCGTGCCTCGCCGAGGGCCGTGCCGGCGAACGCGACGAGCTCTCGGGCCTGCGGCATCCCGTCGGCGACGGTGCTCACGGCGGCGGCGCCGAAGCGCTCGCGGAGGGCCGCGACGGTCGACTCGGCGCCGTCGATGCGGGCCGGGAGGGCGGCGTGCGCCGCGGCGACCTGCTCGAGCACCTGCGGCGCGTGGCGCTCGAGCTGCCGGAGCTCCTCGAAGGCCGTCGACTGCTGCTCGAGCGACGCGGACGCCTCCTCGCACAGCCGGACGATCTGGGTGGTGAGTTCGCGCTTCTCCGCGGGCGTCTCGGGCACGGCGTCGTCGAGACGCTGGCGGATGGCGAACGCCTCGCTCACCTTCGCCTTCGCCTGCGCGAGCGCGGCGGCGAACTCCGCCGTCGCCTTCTCGCCGAACTGCGCCTGCGCGAAGCCGAGCTCCTGCTCGTTCGTCTGGAGCGCGTCGTCGAGCGCGACGAGGAGGGTGCCGGCGCGCTGGTCGAGGCCCCTCTGGTCGAGCTTCTCGACGGGCTCCGTGGTGTCGCCTCCGCCTCGGCGGCGCTTCACGAGCTTCGAGATGCCCCACGCGCCGACGCCGACGACGGCCGCGCCGCCGAGGATCGGCAGGATCGGGATGCCGCCGCCCGACGATCCGCCCGAGGACGGCTCCTGCGCCGGCTGGTCGCCGACGAGCTCGTCGCCGATCGCGTCGGCCGCCTCGAGCGCCGCGCCCTCCCAGTCGTTCGCGCGGAGCTCCGCCTCGATCCGGGTCGCGACGCGGTCGTACTGGTCGTCGAAGAGCAGCTGGTCGTTGAGCTGGTACTGGCGGTCGTCCACGGCGACCGCGAGGAGCACGTCGTCGGCGCCGAAGCCGCTGAGCGCCGCGGTCGTGTCGGCCCACAAGCCCGGGTCGGACGGGTCGTCGAACGAGCTCACGTAGACGACGAAGAGCGACACCTGCGCGCGGTCGAAGAGGTCGTCGAGCGCCGACTCGATGCGGCCCGTGCTGCCGAGCACGCCGGCGGAGTCGACGACGTAGGCACCCTCGAAGTCGACGGGCGGCTCGGCGAGAGCCGCGGCGGGGGACAGGAGGACGAGGGCCGCGCCGCCGAGAAGCGCGCCGGCGATCGCCGTCGGTCGCATTGCAGGTACTCCTCTCGGGACCGGCTCGCCGCTCCCGCTCAGGGCCGCCGCATCGGGGCGGTCTCCGTGAGGAATCCTAGCGGCGGGACTCAGCGCAACTCGACCGGGACGAGCTCTCCGTAGACGACCTCGTTGCGCCCGTCGGCGGCCTGATCGAGCACCTCCACGACTCCGCGTACGTCGTACGCACCCGGCTCGAGCGGAGTGGCGGGGTCGCAGGATTCGACGACGGCGCCCAGGGTCGTCTCCACCGCGTCGCCCGCCGCGAGGTCGTACGGCGTCGTGGCCGCGTCGGGGAAGGACGCCCGGCCGACCACGACGCCGTCGCGCACGAGCGTGAGCGCCCACGGCGTCGTCGCCCCGGTCGCCGCGGCGTCGCCCTCGTTGCGGAGCGTCAGCGTCGCCGTGAGGCCGTCCACGTCGCCGCCGAGCACCGTCTCCAGCGCCCACGTCGGCGACGCGCCGTCGATCGGCGGCTCGCCACAGGCATCCATCGCCCAGCGCAGGTCGGCGTCCGCGGGCGCCGGAGCGGACTCGTAGGAGCCGCCCGCCGCCTCGTCGGCGACCATCATCGTCGTCTCCTCCCGGGGGAGCGTCGCGACGACCCCGGTGAAGACCGCGCCGACGACTGCGACCGAGCCGAGCGCCTGCGCGGCGAGCACCTTCGGACGGCGGCGGCGGCGCGCTCGCGTGATCACGGCATCCAGGTCGATGGCGGGCCGTCCTTCCGGATCGGGATCGCGCAGCAGGGCGCGCAGGTCAGACTCGGTGGCCACGGGCGGGCTCCTTCCGGGGACGCTCGGTGCGCGGCGTGAGGCGGTCCTCGACCGTTCCGTCGTCGGCGAGCGAGATCGCCATCTTCGCGAGGCCGTCGCTCAGGTAGCGCTTGACCGCTCCCGAGCTGATCCCGAGGGTCTCGGCGATGTGGTCGACCTTGAGGTCGTCGTAGTACCGCAGGACGAGGCACGCCCGCTCGCGCGGCGTGAGCTTGCGGAGCTCCTCGTGGAGGTCGAGGCGCGCGTCCGTCGCGAGCGCCGGGGAGGGCAGCTCGTCGGGGCGGTACTCGAGCGGCGCGATGCGACGCCACCGGCTCGAGCGGCGGCCTCCGTCGAGGTGCGCGTTGAGGATGGCGCGCCGCACGTAGGCCTCGGCGCTCTCGACGCCGAATCCGTTGCGAAGCCGACCGAAGGTGCGCACGAGCGCGTCCTGCACGAGGTCGGCGGCGTCGTCGCGGCTGCCGCACAGGAGCGTCGCGTACCGCAGCAGCGCGTCTCCGCGCTGCGCGACCAGCTCGGTCACGACGCCTTCCCAGGCCGGCTTCGCCGCCATCCGCACCTCCTCCTACCTACCCAGACGCTCATCCGTCGATTTCGGTTGGGTCGGATCGTCGATCCGTGGCAAGTGTGACGGATCGGCGGGGAGGGATGCCCGCAGACGAGGGAACGGCGCGCCTCCAGCGAGTAGGCGCGCCGTCCGGTCTCGGGTCGGTGTCTGTCGCGGCTCAGGCCTTCGCGGCCCGCATCCGCTCCCGCAGCTCCTCGAGCTGCGCGGTGACCGCCGGGGGGACGCGGCCGTCGAAGCCCGCGAAGAACGCCTCCGCGTCGTCGGCCTCCGCGAGGTGGGCGTCGGGGTCGATCGCGAAGAGCTCCTGCCAGTCGGCGTCGCTCACCCCGGCGGCCTCGTAGTCGATCGAGCCGGGTGCGGGCAGCCAGCCGACCGGGCTCTCGACCGCGGCCGCGGTGCCCTCGACCCGCTCGAGGATCCAGGCGAGGACACGGCCGTTCTCTCCGAAGCCGGGCCACAGCCAGCGGCCGTCGTCGCCCTTGCGGAACCAGTTGACCTGGAAGATCCGGGGCACGCCGCCGGTCTTGCGCAGCCCCTCGCCCACGTCGAGCCAGTGCTGCCAGTGGTCGGCCATGTTGTAGCCGCAGAAGGGGAGCATCGCGAACGGATCGCGGCGCAACTCCCCGACTTTGCCCTCGGCGGCCGCCGTGCGCTCGGACGAGATGGTGGCGCCCAGGAAGACGCCATGCTCCCATCCACGTGCCTCCGCCACCAGTGGCACGTTGGTGGCACGACGGCCGCCGAAGATGATCGCGTCGATGACGACGCCCCGCGGGTCNTCCCAGTCGTCCGAGATGGACGGGCACTGGGNNGCGGCCACGGTGAAGCGGGAGTTNGGGTGNGCNGCGGGNNGCCCNGANTCGGGNGACCAGTGNNGNCCGGTCCAGTCGACGAGCCCGTCGGGGGGCGTGTCGGTCAGGCCCTCCCACCACACGTCGCCGTCCTCGCGGAGGGCGACGTTGGTGAAGATCGTGTTGCCCCAGATGGTCTCGACCGCGGTCGCGTTCGTCGACGCGCCGGTGCCGGGGGCGACGCCGAAGAAGCCGGCCTCGGGGTTGATGGCGCGGAGCTTCCCGTCGGGGCCGGGGGCGAGCCAGGCGATGTCGTCGCCGATCGTCTCGACCGTCCAGCCGGGGATCGTCGGCTTGAGCATCGCGAAGTTGGTCTTGCCGCACGCGCTCGGGAACGCCGCCGCGACGTGGAACACCCTGCCCGCGGGGTTCGTGACCTTGAGCAGCAGCATGTGCTCGGCGAGCCACCCCTCGTCGCGCCCGATGACGGAGGCGATGCGGAGCGAGAACGACTTCTTGCCGAGGAGCGCGTTGCCGCCGTAGCCGGAGCCGAACGACCAGATCTCGCGGGACTCGGGGAAGTGGGAGATGTACTTCGTCGAGTTGCACGGCCAGGGGACGTCCTGCTCGCCGGGGGAGAGCGGGGCGCCCACGGTGTGCGCGGCCTTCACCCACTCGGTGTCGGGGCCGATCTGCGCGAGCGCCGCGTGGCCCATGCGCGTCATGATGCCCATGCTCACGACGACGTAGGGGGAGTCGGTCACCTGGACGCCGAGTCGGGCGAGCGGGCTGCCGAGGGGACCCATCGAGAACGGGACGACGTACATCGTGCGACCGCGCATCGAGCCGGCGAAGACGCCCTCGAGCTCGGCGCGCATCCGGTCGGGCGCGACCCAGTTGTTCGTCGGGCCGGCATCCTCCTCCTTCTCGGAGGAGATGAACGTGCGGGACTCGACGCGCGCGACGTCGTCGGGGTGGCTGCGCGCGAGGAAGCTGTACGGCCGGAGCTCGGCGTTGAGCTTGATGAGGGTTCCGTTCGCGACCATGTCGCGGATGAGCTCGTCGGCCTCGTGGCGGGAGCCGTCGCACCAGACGACCGTGTCGGGGGTCGTGAGGTGGGCCATCTCCTCGACCCAGGCGACGACGCGCGGGTCGGTGCCCTCGGGCGGAAGGGCCCAGCTGGCGTCGTGGACGCGCTCCTGGGAATCGAGTCCTGCGACGACGTCGGGAGTGCCGTCGAGGGCCCGTGCGCCGGTGGTGAGTGTCACGGTGTGCTCCCTCGCTGGTCGGGGCGGTCCGGGTGGATCGTGGTGAAAACCGCCTTCTGTATCCACTCTGCGCCACGTTCGCGGCGGGTAGCGACCGAAACGGCACGAAAGATCCCGCGAAATTTCCGTATGCTGCATTTCATGCCCGATCTTGCGACCCTCGGTCAGAGGATGCGTCACTTCCGCACCGAGAAAGGCCTCACCCTCGAGCAGCTCGGCGCCGACGTCGGCGTCGCCGGCAGCCAGCTCTCCCTCATGGAGAACGGTCGGCGGGAGCCGCGGCTGAGCCTCCTCACCGCGATCGCCGAGCGCCTCGGCATCCCGCTCAGCGAACTGCTCGAAGAATCCGCCCCCACCGAGCGCGCCGCCCTCGAGATCGAGCTCGAGCGCGCCCAGGCGAGCCCCGTCTACGCCCAGCTGGGGCTCCCTGCCGTGCGCCCCGGCAAGGGGATGCCGGACGAGACGCTCCGCGCGCTCGTCGGCCTCCACCGCGAGCTCGCCCGCCGGTCCAAGGAGGCGATCGCGACGCCCGAGGAGGCCCGCCGCGCCAACACCGAGTTGCGCGCCCGGATGCGCGCCCGCGACAACCACATCCCCGAGATCGAGGACCTCGCCGAGGAGGCCCTTCGCAAGGTCGGGCACGTCAGCGGCGCCCTCACCCACCGCTCCGTGACCCTCATGGCGCAGCAGCTCGGCTTCGAACTCGTCTACGTCGGCGACCTCCCGCACTCCGCCCGCTCCGTCATCGACCTCGAGAACGGACGCATCTACCTGCCGCCCGCCTCCATCCCCGGCGGCCACGGCCTCCGCTCGATGGCGCTCCAGGCGATCGCCCACCGCCTCATGGGTCACGAGGCGCCGGGCGACTACGCCGAGTTCCTCCAGCAGCGGCTCGAGATCAACTACTTCGCCGCCGCCTGCCTCATGCCCCGCACCCAGGCCGTGCAGTTCCTCCGGCAGGCGAAGGCCGACCGCGACATCGCCCTCGAGGACTTCCGGGATGCCTTCGGCGTCACCCACGAGAGCGCCGCGCTGCGCTTCACCAACCTCGCGAACGACCTCGACATGCGCGTGCACTTCCTCCGCGTGAGCGGCGACGGCGCCATCAACAAGGCGTACGAGAACGACGGACTGCCGCTGCCGATGGACGTCACCGGGTCGGTCGAGGGCGAGATCGTGTGCCGGTACTGGAGCGCCCGCCGAGCCTTCGTGCGCACCAACCGGACGACCGAGTTCTACCAGTACACCGACACACCGAAGGGCACTTTCTTCGAGTCGACCCAGATCGGCACGAGCGCCAACGACGAGTTCTCCATCACGATCGGCGTGCCGTTCGACGACGCCAAATGGTTCCGCGGCCGCGAGACGCAGCGGCGCGAGCAGTCACGCTGCCCCGACGCGAGCTGCTGCCGTCGGCCCCCCGCCGACCTCGCCGAGCACTGGCAGGGCAAGGCNTGGTCGAGCGCCAAGGTGCACGCGCACATCTTCTCGCCGCTGCCGTCGGGCACNTTCCCNGGCGTCGACGACCGGGAGCTGTACCGAGTTCCTGGAGGCGCACGCCTCGTCGTGAACCGGTCGTCGAGCAGCGCGCGCAGCCCGCGGCTCTGAGGTGCCCTCGCGCCCCCCGCACGGCCGACCGATCGCGGCGCGATCGTCAGGAACCGGCGGCGGGACCCGAAGATCGCGTTCCTAGGACGAGAGAAGGCCCCCCTGGCGGGAGGCCTTCTCTCGTACGTGCCCTCGCGCCCCCCGCACGGCCTGCCGACCGCTGCGCGATCGTCAGGAACCGGCGGCGGGACCCGAAGATCGCGTTCCTAGGACGAGAGAAGGCCCCCCTGGCGGGAGGCCTTCTCTCGTACGTGCCCTCGACACGATTCGAACGTGCGACTTCTTCCTCCGGAGGGAAGCGCTCTATCCACTGAGCTACGAGGGCGCGGCCTTTAGGTTAGCAGCATGCCCCCCGCCGTCCCGCGCCGTGACGTCTCGTCGAGCATGGTGCTGCGCGCCGACGGCCCCACCGCGTTCGTCCTCGCGGTCGCCGTCGCCGACGGGGTGCCGACGACCACCGAGACCCTCCGGGTGCGTCTCGACGCCGACGAGGTGCCGACGCGCGAGGCGGTCGACCGGCACGGCACGCGCCTCCATCTCTTCGAGACCGGCCCCGGCATCCTCAGCATCGACTACGCCGCGACGGTCCTCGGGCGGGCCGCCCCCGCGGACGCGAGCGAGCTCGACCTCGCCGAGTTCCTCCGGCCGAGCCGATACGTGCAATCCGACGCGCTCACCCCGTTCGCGCGCGACACCTTCCCGGGGCTCGAGGGACAGGGGCTCGTGGATGCCGTGGAGGAGTGGGTGCACGGGCGGCTCCGGTACGACGGCGCCGCGACGACGCCCACGGGCGGCGCCGTCGAGACGCTCGACGCCGGCGCGGGCGTGTGCCGGGACTTCGCCAACGTCGTCGCGGCGCTCCTGCGCGCCCTCGACGTCCCGGCCCGGCTCGTGTCGGTCTACGCGCCCGAGCTCGAGCCGCGCGACTTCCACGCCGTCGTCGAGGCGTGGGTCGCCGGCCGATGGGCCGTCGTCGACGCCACGCGCCTCGCGCCGCGCGCTGGCTTCGTGCGCATCGCGACGGGTCGCGACTCGGCCGACACGGCGTTCCTCACGAACACGCTCACCGACATCGAACTGCTGAGCCTCGACGTGCACGCGACCGCCGAGGGCGTCGAGCCGGAGGCGGGACCGCGGGAGCCCGTCGAACTGGGCTGACGCTCCAGGGGGTCAGAGCCGCGAGAGCGCGTCGAGGGCGGCCTCGATGATCGGGGTCGGCTCGCCCGGCTCCACGAACGCCGGCGACGTGATGACGAGCCAGTAGGAGCCCTGGAAGACCGTCGCCGTGCCGGTCGCCGGGTCGAAGTACGCCTCCTCGCCGTAGGTCGGCACCATCTCGCTCGACGCGAACGCCTCGTCCTTGAGTGCGGTGAGCTCCTGTTCGCCGAAGCTGGCGACGACGAGGTCGATGCTGATCCCGCCCGACTCGCGGACCCAGCGGCAGACGACGCCGCCCGCGTCGAGCGCGCGCTCCCCGGCCGAGTCCGGCCCGGGCTGGAACGGTCCGATGAGCGCGAAGTTGGGGTCGAAGGCGTACATCGCGTCGGCGTCGACGAGCTCCGCGCACGCGATCTCGAGGTCGCCCTGGGGCTCCGTCGCCGGATTGGTGGGCGTGGGCGTCGGAGTCGCCGACCCCGACGGTGTCGGGATCGCGGCGGTCGGGGTCGGTTCGGGCGCCGCCTCCACGCAGCCGGCGAGGGCGAGGGCGGCCGCCACGGCGACGGCGGGGAGGGTGACGGTCCGGGCGGCGGTGATGGCGCGGCGCATCCCCCCATCATGACCCCGACTACGATCGACCGTTGTGAACCCCGCCGAACTGACCGCCGCCCTGCTCGAGCTCGTCCGCTCGGCGGCGGGGGAGCGAGCCGCGGAGATCTCGCCCGACGACGTGACCCTCGAGCGTCCGCGCAACCGCGAGCACGGCGACTGGGCGTCGAACGTCGCCATGAAGCTCGGGAAGCGCCTCGGCCTCGACCCGCGCGGATTCGCGACCGACCTCGCCGCGTCGCTCCGCGAGGTCGACGGGATCGCCGCCGCCGAGGTCGCCGGTCCCGGCTTCCTCAACATCACGCTCGACGCCGCGGCGGCCGGAGCCCTCGCGAAGGACATCGTCGAGGCGGGTTCCGAGTACGGCCGCGGGCACCTCTACGACGGCGTGCGCATCAACCTCGAGTTCGTCTCCGCCAACCCGACCGGGCCCATCCACCTCGGCGGCACGCGCTGGGCCGCGGTCGGCGACAGCCTCGCCCGTCTGTTCCAGGCGCAGGGCGGCGACGTCACGCGCGAGTACTACTTCAACGACCACGGCGCCCAGATCGACAGGTTCGCCCGCAGCCTCGTTGCGGCGCACCTCGGCGAGGAGACCCCGGAGGACGGGTACGGCGGCGCCTACATCCAGGAGATCGCGGCGCGCGTCGAGGCGGCGTACCCGGGCGACCTGTCGACGCTCCCGCGCGACGAGCTGCAGGAGGTGTTCCGCTCCGTCGGCGTCGACCTCATGTTCGGCGACATCAAGGCGAGCCTCCACGACTTCGGGGTCGACTTCGACGTCTACTTCCACGAGGACTCGCTGCACGAGTCCGGGGCGGTGCAGCGCGCCGTCGACCGGCTGCGCGAGCTCGGCCACATCTTCGAGGCCGACGGCGCCGTGTGGCTGCGCACGACCGAGTTCGGCGACGACAAGGACCGCGTCGTCATCAAGAGCGACGGCGAGGGCGCCTACATCTCGGGCGACCTCGCGTACTACCTGAACAAGCGCGAGCGGGGCTTCGAGCGCAACCTCATCATGCTCGGCGCCGACCACCACGGCTACGTGAAGCGCCTCATGGCGATGACGGCGGCCTTCGGCGACACCCCCTACGTCAACCTCGAGATCCTCATCGGCCAGCTCGTCAACCTCGTCAAGGACGGCGTGCCGGTGCGGATGTCGAAGCGCGCGGGCACGGTCGTCACGATGGAGGACCTCGTCGACGTCGTCGGCGTCGACGCCGCGCGGTACGCGCTCGTGCGGAGCTCCGCCGACAGCCAGCTCGACATCGACCTCGACCTGCTCCAGAAGCGCACCAACGACAACCCGGTCTTCTACGTGCAGTACGCCCACGCCCGCACGTGCGCCGTCGCCCGCAACGCCGCCGAGGCCGGGGTGTCGCGCGCGGAGGGGTTCGACGCGTCGCTCCTCGACCACGAGACCGAGAGCGCGCTCCTCGCGGCGCTCGCCGACTTCCCCCGCATCGTGCTGCAGGCGGCCGAACTCCGCGAGCCGCACCGCGTCGCCCGTTACCTCGAGGAACCTCTCGGGGTCCTACCATCGCTGGTACGACGCGTGCCGCGTGCTCCCGTTCGGCGACGAGGAGGTCGGTGATCTCCACCGCACCCGCCTCTGGCTGAACGACGCGACGGGTCAGGTGCTGAGGAACGGCCTCGGCCTGTTGGGCGTGAGCGCGCCGGAACGGATGTGACTGTGAGCAGCGACGACGCCGCGGCGGCACCCGAGCCCCAGCCCGAGACGCCCGCCGACGCGGAGACCGCCGTCGTCGTCGCCGAAGCTCCCGCCGAGGCTGCCCCCGTCGAGGCGGCGCCGCCGAAGCGCAAGCGCCGCGGGTGGCTCATCGCCCTCATCGTCGTCGGCGTGCTCGTCGTGCTGGGTGTCGTCGCGTTCCTCATCGCGGACGCCGTGGCGAAGGACTACGCGAAGGACTACGTCCGGGCGCGCATCGTCGAGGTGCTCCGCCTGCCGGCCGACGCCGACGTCGCGGTCGACCTCGGCGGAGGCTCGATGATCCTGCAGGCGCTCGCCGGTCGCGTCGACACCGTCGACGTCGAGGTGCCCGACGCCGCGTTCGGCGACCTCAACGGCCGGCTCGAGCTGCATGCCGAGGGCGTCCCGCTCGACGCGGCGGCGGCCGTCGACGTGCTCGGGGTCGAGTTCTCCCTCGCCGCGGAGGACCTCGCGGCGCTCAGCCAGGGCGAAGACACCGAGACCGCCCCCGACTTCGCGATCGTCGACGGCGAGCTCACGCTGAGCTCCGAGTTCGAACTGTTCGGCGTCATGCTCCCGTGGGGCCTCGCGGCGGTGCCGTCGGCGGCCGACGCCGAGCTGGTGCTCACACCGACGCGGCTCACGATCGGCGAGGCGACGTTCACGGCCGGCGAGGACGACGACTCCTTCCTCGGCCTCATCGCCCAGGCGCTGCTCCAGCCGCAGAGCCTGTGCGTCGCGTCGGAGGTGCCGCAGGCGCTCACGCTCGTCGACGCCGCGGTCGCCGGGGAGGAGCTCGTGCTCTCGTTCCGGGGCGATGGCGCGTCGCTCGGCGGTGTCGAGTTCAGCACCCCCGGGACCTGCCCCGAGGACTGACGCGCGACCCCCGGCGCTCCCGATAGGATCGGTGCGGGCTTCAGGGACCAATCCGGGTTCGCTCGCCTCACATCCGATTCCGTCTTCTCATGTGAGCGTCCTGTGACCGCCTCTCCTCTCGCACCGGGCTGGCTGAGCCACCCCGACGACGCGAACGCGCTCGACGCCGCCGTCTGGCCCGCCTCGGCGCGCCGCGACGACGCCGGAGCCGTCACGATCGCGGGCGCCGGCCTGCCCGACCTCGCCGCCGAGTTCGGCACCCCGCTCTACGTCGTCGACGAGGTCGAGCTCCGCGATCGGGCGCGCCGCGTCCGCGAGGCGTTCCGGTCGGCCTTCGCGCCGCTCGGCACCGACGTCGAGGTCTACTACGCGGGCAAGGCCTTCCTCTGCACCACCGTCGCCCGCTGGGTCGTCGAGGAGGGCCTCCGCATCGACGTCGCGAGCGGCGGGGAACTCGCCGTCGCGCTCGCGGCGGGGGTCGCCCCGGGGCTCCTCGGGATGCACGGCAACAACAAGAGCCTCGCCGAGATCGACCGCTGCGTCGGCCTCGGCGTGGGCGCGATCGTTCTGGACAGCGTCGTCGAGATCGACCGTGTCGCGCGCGCCGCGGAGCAGCACGGCCGCGTGCAGCCCGTGCGCCTGCGCATCAACTCGGGAGTCCACGCCTCCACCCACGAGTACCTCGCGACGGCCCGGGAAGACCAGAAGTTCGGCATCCCGCTCGCCGACGCCGCCGCCGCCGTCGCGGCGATCCGCGAGCGCCCGTCGCTGCGGTTCCTCGGGATGCACTCCCACATCGGGTCCCAGATCTTCGAGTCGGCGGGCTTCGGCGAGGCCGCGCGCCGGCTCCTGGCGCTCCACGCCGACCTGCTCGCCGGGGGAGAGGTGCCGGAGCTCAACCTCGGCGGCGGCTTCGGGATCGCCTACACGAGCGCCGACGAGGTCACCCCGATCGCCGACATCGCCGCGGACTTCGCGCGCGTCATCGGCGACGAGTGCACCGCCCTCGGCATCCCCGTGCCGACGATCGCGATCGAGCCCGGCCGCATCGTCGTGGGGCCGTCGACCGTCACGGTCTACGAGGTCGGCACCATCAAGGACGTCCTCGTCGACGGCGAGCACGTGCGCAAGTACGTCTCCGTCGACGGCGGCATGAGCGACAACGTGCGCCCGTCGCTCTACGGCGCCGACTACTCGGTGCGGCTCGCGAACCGGGCATCGGATGCCGACCCGGCGCTCGTGCGGGTCGCCGGCAAGCACTGCGAGTCAGGCGACATCGTCGTGCACGCCGACTACCTCCCGGGCGACGTCGCACCGGGCGACCTGGTCGCGGTGCCCGCGACGGGCGCCTACTGCTGGTCGCTCGCCAGCAACTACAACTACCTCGGGCGGCCCGCCGTCGTGGCGGTCCGCGACGGCGTCGCGCGGGTCATCGTGCGACGCGAGACCGAGGACGACCTCCTTCGACGAGATGCCGGAGTGACCCGATGATCGAATACCGCAACCTCCGCATCGCCCTCCTCGGCGCCGGCTCCGTCGGCGCCCAGGTGGCGGCGCTCCTGCTCGAACACGGGCAGGAGCTGTCCGAACGCGTCGGCGCGGGCCTCGAGCTCGTCGGCGTGGCGGTGCGCGACCTCGACGCACCCCGCTCGGCCGACATCCCCGCCGAACTGCTCACGACCGACGCGCGCTCGCTCATCCTCGGCGCCGACATCGTCGTCGAACTCATGGGCGGGCTCGAGCCGGCGCGCGAGTACCTCGAGCTCGCCCTCAACTCGGGCGCCGACGTCGTCACCGCGAACAAGGCGCTCCTCGCGACGCACGGCCCCCAGCTCTTCGACATCGCCGAGCAGGTGGGCGCGCAGCTCTACTACGAGGCGGCGGTCGGCGGCGCCATCCCGATCATCCGCCCGCTGCGCGACAGCCTCGCCGGCGACCGGGTGAAGCGCATCCTCGGCATCGTCAACGGCACGACGAACTACATCCTCGACCGGATGCACCGCGAGGGCGCCGAACTCGCGGACGTCGTCGCGGACGCGCAAGCGCTCGGCTACGCCGAGGCCGACCCGACGGCCGACGTCGAGGGCTACGACGCGGCGCAGAAGGCGGCGATCCTCGCGAGCCTCGCGTTCCACACGACGGTGCCGCTCGAAGGGGTGCACCGCGAGGGCATCATGTCGGTCACGTCGACCGACGTCGCGGCGGCCGAGGCGGCCGGCTTCATCGTGAAGCTCCTCGCCGTGTGCGAGCGCGTCATCGACCCGGAGACGGGCGTCGAGGGTGTGAGCGCGCGCGTGCATCCCGCGCTCGTGCCCCACGACCACCCGCTCGCCGCGGTGCACGGCGCCAACAACGCCGTCTTCCTGGAAGCGGAGGCCGCGGGCAGCCTGATGTTCTACGGCGCGGGCGCGGGCGGGCTGCAGACCGCGTCGGCGGTGCTCGGCGACGTCGTCTCGGCGGCGCGTCGGCACGTCATCGGCGGTCCGGGCGTCGCCGAGTCGACGCATGCGAACCTCCCGGTGCTGCCGATCTCGACCGTGCGCACGCGCTACCGCATCACGCTCGAGGTCGCCGACAAGCCGGGCGTGCTCGCGACGATCGCGACGATCTTCGCGGAGCAGGGGGTCTCGGTGGAGGCCGTCCAGCAGGACGCGCGTCCGGACGCCACCGCTCCCACCGCTACCCTGGTGATCGGCACCCACGAGGCGACGGAGCAGGCGCTGGCCGCGACCGTCGCCGCCCTCGCCGCGACCGACGTCGTCGCCGCGGTGTCGAGTGTGCTGCGAGTCGAAGGATTGTGACGATGGCCCACCTGTGGCGTGGAGTGCTGAACGAGTACCGGGATCGCCTGGACGTGTCCGACGCGACCCCGATCGTCACCCTCGGCGAGGGAGGCACGCCTCTCATCCCGGCGCCCGCGCTGTCGGAGCGCACCGGGGCGAAGGTCTTCGTCAAGTACGAGGGCATGAACCCGACCGGGTCGTTCAAGGACCGCGGCATGACGATGGCGGTGTCGAAGGCGAAGGAGCACGGCGCGCGCGCCGTCATCTGCGCGTCGACCGGCAACACGTCGGCGTCCGCCGCCGCGTACGCGACGTACGCGGGCCTCACGGCCGCGGTGCTCGTGCCGGACGGCAAGATCGCGACTGGGCAAGCTGGCGCAGGCGATCGCCCACGGCGCGCAGCTGCTGCAGGTCGACGGCAACTTCGACGACTGCCTCGACATCGCGCGCGAACTCGCCGCGGGCTACCCCGTGCACCTCGTCAACTCGGTCAACAACGACCGCATCGAGGGNCAGAAGACGGCGGCGTTCGAGGTCGTCGACGTGNTNGGCGACGCCCCCGACTTCCACNTCATCCCNGTCGGCAACGCCGGCAACTACACCGCGTACACGCGCGGCTACCGCGAGTACCTCGACGCGGGCCTCGCGACGAAGCTGCCGCGGATGTTCGGCTTCCAGGCCTCCGGCTCCGCCCCGCTCGTGCGCGGCGAGATCGTGAAGGACCCCGAGACGATCGCGAGCGCGATCCGGATCGGCAACCCCGCGTCGTGGGAGCTCGCGCTCGCGGCGCGCGAACTCACCGACGGCTACTTCGGCGCGATCGACGACGACGTCATCCTCGACGCGCACCGCATCCTCTCCCGCGACGTCGGCGTCTTCGTCGAGCCGGCGTCGGCGATCAGCGTCGCCGGGCTCCTCGAGCAGGCGGAGGCCGGCGTCGTCGGCAAGGGCGCGACCGTCGTCCTCACGGTCACGGGCCACGGCCTCAAGGACCCGCACTGGGCGCTCCGCACGCCCGAGGGCGGCGAGGTGCAGCCGACGAAGGTCCCCGTCGACACCGCCGCGGTCGCCGACGTGCTCGGACTGGCGAGGGTCTCGTGAACGCGGCGGTGCCCCTCGGCCGCACCGTCACGGTGAAGGTCCCCGCGACGACCGCGAACCTCGGGCCGGGATTCGACACGCTCGGCCTCGCCCTCTCGGTCTACGACGAGCTCGAGTTCACCGCGCGCGCCGAGCCGGGCGCCACGATCCGCGTCGAGGGCGTCGGCGCCGACGGGGGAGTGCCGACCGACGAGTCGAGCCTCGTCGTGCGCGCCGTCAAGCACACGTTCGAGAAGTACGGCCAGCAGATGCCGGGTCTCGACGTCGTCGCCCGCAACGCCATCCCGCACGGCCGCGGCATGGGCTCGTCCGGCGCGGCGATCGTCGCGGGCGTCATGGCCGCGAAGGGGCTCCTCGAGGGCATCGTCGACATCGACGCCGAGGGTCTCCTCACGCGCGCGACGGAGCTCGAGGGGCATCCCGACAACGTCGCGCCGGCCCTCTTCGGCGGGCTCACGATCGCGTGGATGACACCCGAGGGGCCGAAGCACAAGAAGCTCATCGTGCACCGCGGCGTCTCGCCGTTCGTCGCCGTGCCGCGCGAGTCCGTGATGTCGACGGCGCTCGCGCGCAGCCTCCAGCCGGAGTCGGTGCCGCACGAGGACGCGATCTTCAACGTGTCGCGGTCGGCGCTGCTCATCGCGGCGCTCATCCAGAGCCCCGAGCTGCTGCTCGCGGCGACGGAGGACAAGCTCCACCAGAGCTACCGCGCGAGCGCGATGCCCGAGACGGACGCCCTCATCCGGGTCCTGCGCGAGCACGGCCTTGCGGCGGTCGTCTCCGGCGCCGGTCCGTCGATCCTCGTGCTCGGCAGCGACCCGGCGCAGCGCCTCCGCGCGCAGGAGCTCATCGAGGAGCACGCGGTCACCACCTGGGACTGNCTGCTGCTCGCGGTCGATTTCAAGGGTGCTACAGTGGTGACGCACGCCTCGGAGGCAGCGGCCTAGCCCCCTCCGTCGAGTGATCCCCATCAGGTTCTGACACCCTCCCCTCGCGCCTCCGTCCTGCGGATCGAAAGCGGAGAACCCGCAGAACCTTCCCCGGGAAGTTCTGTGCCCGGGCTGAAAGGAAACGCCACCCGTGACCGACGCCGACCTCACCGCGACCCCCGCGGCCGACCGCGCCGCCCTCAGCCGACTGAAGCTCTCCGAGCTCCAGGAGCTGGCCGAGCAGCGCGGCATCAGCGGCGTCGGCCGACTTCGAAAAGGAGAACTCGTGGACTCTCTCGCCGGAACCCCGGACGACGACGCCCCCGTGACCACCGACGTCCCCGCGGAGGAGACGCCCGTCGAGGAGGCGCCCGTCGCGGCCGACGACGCCCCCGCCGACGACGCCCCCGCCGACGAGGCCCCCGCGGAGGAGACCCCCGTGGACGAGGCGCCCGAGGAGGCTCCCGCGGAGGAGGCGCCCGTCCGCTCGCGCCGCTCGCGCCGCGCCGTGGCCTCGACCGCCGACGTCGCCGCGCTCGAGCTCCCCGCCGAGTCCGCCGAGGCGCCCGCCGCCGATGCGGCCCGCTCGCGCGAGGAGATCGCCGCCGAGCTCGACAGCCTCCTGCCCGACGTCACGTCGGGCTCCGGCGCCGAGGGCGAGGAGGGTCAGCCCCGCCGCGGCCGCAACCGCAACCGCAACCGCAACAGCGGCGGCAACGCCGAGGGCGGCCGCCAGGGCAACGGCCAGAACGGTCCGAACGGCCAGAACGGCGGCGGCCAGAACGGCGGCGGCCAGAACGGCCCCGCCGCCGAGGGCGAGGGCGAGGGCCGCCGCGGACGCAACCGCGACCGCAAGCGCGGGCGCGGCAACAGCCAGAACGACGAACTCGAGCCGGAGATCAGCGACGACGACGTGCTCATCCCCGTCGCCGGCATCCTCGACGTGCTCGACAACTACGCGTTCGTTCGCACGACCGGCTACCTGCCCGGCCCGAACGACGTCTACGTCTCGCTCGGCCAGGTGAAGAAGTACAACCTCCGCAAGGGCGACGCCGTCGTCGGCGCCATCCGTCAGCCCCGCGAGGGCGAGCAGAGCCGCCAGAAGTACAACGCGATCGTCAGGATCGACTCCATCAACGGCCAGACGGTCGAGGAGGCGGCGGAGCGCGTCGACTTCGGCAAGCTCACGCCGATCTACCCGAAGGAGCGCCTGCGCCTCGAGACGACGCCNGAGAAGCTCTCGACGCGCATCATCGACCTCATCGCGCCCATCGGCAAGGGCCAGCGCGGCCTNATCGTCGCGCCCCCGAAGGCNGGCAAGACNATCATCCTNCAGGCGATCGCGAAGGCCATCGCGNTCAACAACCCNGAGGTGCACATCATGGTGGTGCTCGTCGACGAGCGCCCCGAAGAGGTCACCGACATGCAGCGCGCGGTGAAGGGCGAGGTCATCGCCTCGACCTTCGACCGTCCNGCCGAGGACCACACGACGGTCGCGGAGCTCGCGATCGAACGCGCCAAGCGCCTCGTCGAGCTCGGCAACGACGTCGTCGTGCTGCTCGACTCGATCACNCGCCTCGGCCGCGCCTACAACCTCGCCTCGCCGGCGTCGGGGCGCATCCTCTCGGGCGGCGTCGACGCGTCGGCGCTCTACCCGCCGAAGCGCTTCTTCGGCGCGGCGCGCAACATCGAGGGCGGCGGCTCGCTGACGATCCTCGCGACCGCGCTCGTCGAGACCGGCTCGAAGATGGACGAGGTGATCTTCGAGGAGTTCAAGGGCACCGGCAACTCGGAGCTCCGCCTCGACCGTCGCCTCGCTGACAAGCGCATCTTCCCGGCCGTCGACATCGTGGCCTCGAGCACGCGCCGCGAGGACGAGCTCCTCACGGCCGAGGAGGTGCAGATCACGACGCGCCTGCGTCGGATGCTCGCCGGGCTCGAGCCGCAGCAGCAGCTCGAGGTCGTGCTCAGCAAGCTGAAGGAGACGCAGTCGAACGTCGAGTTCCTCGTGCAGATCCAGAAGTCGCTGCCGACCAACGGCACCGGCACCGGCAACGGCCACCACTGAGGTCTGACGTGTTCGAATCGGTCCAGGGGCTCCTGACCGAGCACGAGGAGCTCCAACAGCTCCTCGCCGATCCGGCGATCCACGCGGATGCGGCGCGCGCGAAGAAGGTCAACCGGCGCTACGCCGAGCTGAGCCAGATCGTGCGGGCGCACCAGGACTGGACGCAGGCGCAGGCCGACCTCGACGCCGCGCGCGAGCTCGCGCGGGAGGACGACGCGTTCGCCGCGGAGGTCCCCTCCCTCGAGGAGGGTCTCGGCGGCCGCGCAGGAGCGGCTGCGGCGGCTCCTCATCCCGCGCGACCCCGACGACGGGCGCGACGTCATCATGGAGATCAAGGGCGGCGAGGGCGGCGAGGAGTCGGCGCTCTTCGCGGCCGACCTCCTGCGGATGTACCTGCACTACGCGGAGTCGCGCGGCTGGAAGACGGAGCTCCTCGANCGCACCGAGTCCGACCTCGGCGGCTACAAGGACGTGCAGGTCGCCATCAAGTCGACGTCGACCGACCCCGCCGACGGCGTGTGGGCGTCGCTCAAGTACGAGGGCGGTGTACACCGCGTGCAGCGGGTGCCGGCGACCGAGTCGCAGGGCCGCATCCACACGTCGACGACCGGCGTGCTCGTCTTCCCCGAGGTCGACGAGCCGGAGGAGATCCACATCGATCCGAACGACCTGCGGATCGACGTGTTCCGCTCGTCGGGACCGGGCGGGCAGAGCGTCAACACGACCGACTCGGCGGTGCGCATCACGCACCTGCCGACGGGCATCGTCGTGTCGATGCAGAACGAGAAGTCGCAGATCCAGAACCGCGAGGCGGCGATGCGCGTGCTGCGGGCGCGGCTCCTCGCGAAGCAGCAGGAGGAGCTGGCCGCCGCGGCGAGCGACCAGCGCAAGAGCCAGATCCGCTCGATGGACCGTTCGGAGCGCATCCGCACCTACAACTTCCCGGAGAACCGGATCGCCGACCACCGCACCGGCTACAAGGCGTACAACCTCGACCAGGTCATGAACGGCGCCCTCCAGCCCGTCATCGACTCGTGCATCCAGGCGGACGAGGAGTCGCGTCTCGCCGAGCTCGCCGAGCAGAACTGAGCCGCCCGCCGTGACCGTCCGCGAACTCCTCGACCACGCCGTGACCGTGCTCGCGGCGAGCGGGGTGCCGTCGCCCGAGGCCGACGCGGAGCTCCTCGTCGCGCACGTGCTGGGACTGTCGCGCGGCCAGGTGCAGGCCCGCGCGGTGACGGGCGCCGCGATCGACGTCGAGGAGCGGCACACGGTGCTCGAACTCGTCGAACGCCGTGCGGCGCGCGAGCCGCTCCAGCACCTCACCGGCCGTGCGGCGTTCCGTCAGCTCGAGCTCGCCGTCGGTCCGGGCGTCTTCGTGCCGCGACCGGAGACCGAGTACGTCGCGCAGCTCGGCATCGACGCGCTCCTCGCCGTCCCGTCGCCGACGCCGCGCGCCGCCGACCTCGGCACGGGGAGCGGGGCGATCGCGCTCGCCCTCGCCACGGAGGTGCCGCACGCGGAGGTCGTCGCGGTCGAGAACTCGCCGCGGGCGTTCATCTGGGCGAAGGAGAACGCGACGCGGATCGGAGCCCCGAACCTGCGGCTCGTGTTCGCCGACCTCGCCGAGGCCGCCGACGTACTCCCGGCGCTCGTGGGCACGCTCGACGTCGTCGTCTCCAACCCGCCCTACATACCGCTCGGCGCCGTGCCGCGCGACCCCGAGGTGCGCCTGCACGACCCCGAGGCGGCGCTCTACGGGGGAGAGGACGGACTGGATGTCGTGCGCGCCGTGTCGGCGACAGCGCGGCGCCTGCTGCGTCCGGGCGGCACGCTCGTGCTCGAGCACGGCGAGCTCCAGGGCTCCGCCATCCGCGACCTCCTCGCCGCCGACGGCTGGACGTCCCCGTCGACGACGCGCGACCTCCTCGGCCGCGACCGCGCCACCACGGCCCTCCTCTGACCCCGAGCGCTACCGCGCTCGTCGAGCGCTGCCCCGAGCTCAGGCGCGTTCGCCGAGCGCGGTAGCGCTCGCGAAGGACTCGATCGCGTCCCGGAGCGACTCCGGGTCGGTGTAGAGGTGGGCGGTGATGCCGACGGAGGCGGCGCCGGCGACGTTCTCGGGCAGGTCGTCGGCGAAGAACGCGTGGGATGCCGGCTCGTCGTAGGCCGCGAGCACGCGCTCGAAGACGCGCGGGTCGGGCTTGCGCGCCCCGTAGCGGCTCGACGCGCGGAGGTGCTCGAGGCCGAAGAGCGGCACGAGCTCGGGGGCGAGTTCCGGCAGGTGCTCCTCGACGAGCGGGTTGTTGTTGGTGAGGAGCGTGACGCGACCGAGCTCCCGCGCCCGGGCGACGGAGGCGAGCACGTCGGGCCGCGCACGCATCGCGGAGCCGCGGTTCGCGACCCACGCCTCCCGGGCGAGCTCCGTGCCCACCGCCTGCGACCAGGCGGCGAGGTACGACTCACCGTCGGACCAGCGTCCCGCCTCGGCGGCCCACTCGCCCTCGGCGTGCCACCAGCGGCGACGCAGCTCCGCGAATTCGAGTCCGGTGAGGTCGCTGAGTCCCCGCATCCTGACCCGCCAGTCGTAGTCGTACAGGACGTCGTCCATGTCGAACACGAAGAGGAGACCCATGAGGGTTCCATTGTCGCTCACGGCACCTGGGCGTTCCCGCACCGCCTAGGGTGGAAGCGCCATGGCTCTGTACGACACGAGCATCCCCGACGACCTCCTCACCGGGATGCGGCTCGCCCGCGCCGCGATCGGACGCGGCGAGCTCGTCGTCATCCCCACCGACACCGTGTACGGCGTCGCGGCGGACGCGTTCTCGCCCGCCGCGGTGCAGCGGCTCCTCGACGCGAAGGGGCGCGACCGCACGGCGCCGCCGCCCGTGCTCGTGCCCGGCATCCCGACCCTCGACGCCCTCGCCGAGTTCGTGCCGGACGAGGTGCGCGCCCTCGTCGCGCGCTTCTGGCCCGGCGGGCTCACGGTGGTGCTGCGCGCCCGCCCCACCCTGGACTGGGATCTCGGCGAGACCCGCGGTACGGTCGCCGTGCGGATGCCGAGCGACCGCATCGCGCTCGAACTGCTCTCCGAGACGGGTCCGCTCGCGGTGTCGAGCGCCAACCGCACGGGGGAGCCGGCGGCCCTCACCGCGGCGGAGGCGCAGGCGGCGCTCGGCGACTCGGTCGCGGTGTACCTGGAGTCCGGTGCCGTCGGCACGGCGTATCCCGACGCGGAGTCGCGCGCCGGCTCGACGATCGTCGACGCGACGGCGCTCGAGCACCCCGAGGGGAAGCTCCGCATCCTGCGCCACGGCGTCGTGCCGGACGCCGCGATCGTCGAGGTCGTGGGGGCCGACCGGTGCGCATAATCTTCTACGTCCTCGTGCTGGCGACGTCGGCGGTCGTGTCGTTCGGCGGCTCCTGGCTCATCTGGAAGCTCAGCCACCGCTACCGGCTGTACCCGAAGATCCGCGAGCGCGACGTGCACACCCGGCCCACGCCGCGCCTCGGCGGGGTCGCGATCTTCCTCGGCATCCTCGTCGCCTTCGGGGTCGGGTCGTTCCTGCCGCCGCTCGCGCTCATCTTCCGCGAGCCGCTCCAGGTGCCCGCCGTGCTCGGGGCGGCGCTGCTCATCGTCGTCATCGGCGTCATCGACGACATCTGGGATCTCGACTGGTTCACGAAGCTCGCGGGGCAGGTGCTCGCTGCCGGCATCCTCGCCTGGCAGGGCGTGCAGATCGGCTGGCTGCCGCTCCCGGGCACGCTGTTCTCGCTGTCGTCGTACCAGTCGCTCGCNCTCACGATCTTCGTCGTCGTGCTCGTGATGAACGCCGTCAACTTCATCGACGGGCTCGACGGCCTCGTCGCGGGGGTCGCGATCATCGCGAGCGGCGCGTTCTTCATCTACGGCTATGTGGTCTCCTACGGCCCGACCGAGCAGAGCGACTACTTCAACCTCGCGCAGTTCATCACGGCGGCGCTCATCGGGGCGTGCCTCGGCTTCCTGCCGTTCAACTGGCGGCGCGGCGACGACAAGCCGGCGCGGCTGTTCATGGGCGACGGGGGAGCGCTCGTCGTCGGCCTCCTCATGGCCACGTCGACGGTCGCGCTCGCGGGCCAGATCGCTCCGGAGTCGNTCTCGGCGACGGCGGCGCTGCCGACGTTCATCCCGATCATCCTCCCGCTCGCGGTGCTCATCGTCCCGCTCGCCGACTTCACGCTCGCGGTCCTGCGCCGCCTGCGCGCGGGCAAGTCGCCGTTCAGCGCCGACCGCAAGCACCTGCACCACCGCCTGCTCGACATGGGNCACTCNCACNCNCACGCCGTNNTGATCTTCTACGNCTGGACGGCGGTCGCGTCGGGCGGGATGCTGCTCTTCCTGCTGCCCGAGCACGGCCTCGTCGTCGGCGGACTCGTCATGATCGTGGGCTTCGTCGCCTGCACCATCGTGACGCTCGCCCCGCTCAGCCGGCGGAAGGCCGCCGAGGCGGCGGTGCAGAGCGCGCCGGCCGATCTCGCGGCGGATGCCGGGGTCGCGGAGTTCGATCCGCTCGACGCCGCGGGCGCCGCGGGCGCCGCCCACACCGACGCCGAGGCGGCCGACGCCCTCGAGCGCCTGCACGAGAAGGAGGCGTCCTCGTGACGGTCCGCCCGCTCCTCATCCGCTCCCTGCGCTACGGTGCGCTCCTCACGGCGATCGTCGCCGTCGGGGGAGCGACGATCGGCTTCCTCGTCGCGGGCGGCCCGGGCCTCGCCGGCGGCCTGCTCGGCGGCGCGCTCTCGGGGGTGTTCCTCGCGCTCACGGCGCTCAGCATCCTGCTCGCGGGCCGCGTGTCGGGAGGCGACCTCACGAGCCCCGCGTTCCTCGGCGTCGTGTTCGGCGTGTGGACGCTCAAGCTCATCCTGTTCTTCGTGCTCTCGCTCTGGCTCCGCGACCAGGACTGGATCGACCCGGGCGTCTTCGGCGTCACAGCCATCGTCGGGGTGCTCGGCTCGCTCGTGGCAGATGTCGTCGCGTTCCAGCGCAGCCGCATCCCGCTCGACGTCGTCCTGCCGGACGAGGAGCGTTCCGGTGAGTGAGATCCGGGGCATCGAGCGGCGAGTGAGCCGCCGATCCCCTGATAGTGTGGGAGGCACGACCTTCCCCTTCCGATCGCCGCGCACAGCCGCGTCCCGATGCAGGAGAAAGCCCTGAACCTCCTCACCACTTTCCTCCCTGCTCTGCCGAGCGCCGACCCCGGCGACGGCGAGTTCCACGGGCCTTCGCTCGACGAGTTCTTCCCGCCCGCCGTGCTCTTCGAGGGCACGCCGTTCGAGCTGAACCGGATCATGATCATCCGGCTCCTCGTCGTGACCGTGCTCATCGTGTGGCTGCTCATCGCCACGCGTCGGATGCGCGTCGTCCCCACGCGGGGTCAGGTCGTCACCGAGTTCCTGCTCGGCTTCGTGCGGAACAACATCATCATCGAGACCCTCGGTGAGAAGGACGGCAAGCGGTTCATGGTGCCGCTCATGACGATGTTCTTCCTCATCCTGGGGCTCAACATCACGGGCATCATCCCGTTCCTCAACATCGCGGGCACGTCGGTCATCGGAACCCCGCTGTTCCTCGCGATCGTCTCCTACGTGCTCTTCATCTACGCGGGCATCAGGAAGCACGGGCTCAAGTACTTCAAGAACTCGGTCGCCCCGTCCGGCGTCCCGGGCGTCCTCATCCCGATCGTCGCCGTCATCGAGATCCTGTCGACGTTCATCGTCCGCCCGGTCTCGCTCACGCTGCGACTCCTCATGAACATGATCGCGGGCCACCTGCTGCTCGTGCTCTGCTTCGCGGCGACGCACTTCTTCTTCTTCACCCTGCTCGCGAACGGCGACCTGCTCGGCCTCCTCGGCATCGGCACGTTCGCGTTCGGCGCCGTGTTCACGCTCTTCGAGATCCTCGTCGCCGTGCTGCAGGCCTACGTCTTCACCTTCCTCGCCGCCGTCTACATCCAGCTGTCGCTGGCCGACGAGCACTGAAACCCGCCGGCACCCGCCGGAGCCCACTCACCACAAACCGCACAGAAAAGGAAACCCTCGTGGAAATCACCGGTCACCTCGTTCCCATCGCCTTCGGTCTCGCCTCGATCGGCTCGGCCATCGGCGTCGGCCTCGTCGTCGGCAAGACCATCGAGTCGGTCGCGCGTCAGCCCGAGCTCCAGGGCCGCCTCACCGGCCTCATGTTCATCGGTATCGCGTTCACCGAGGCCCTCGCGTTCATCGCGATCGCCACGGGCTTCATCCCCTTCCCGTAA
>Ga0065721_10050045_pt1 | contig 23889 bp, 17 predicted proteins | sample Mesricmetagenome_FD_59108 | JGI IMG/M metagenome (GOLD analysis project Ga0065721, IMG submission 59108) | Mesophilic microbial community from rice straw/compost enrichment Sample: eDNA_1 v2 (version 2) | ecosystem: Engineered > Solid waste > Grass > Composting > Bioreactor | place: USA: Davis...
GGCGGAGCTGGCGGAGCTGCTGTTCTGCTGGCGCGTGGTCAAGCACGTGAAGTCGAACGCCATCGCGATCAGCAAGGACCGGGCGCTGCGGGGCGTGGGTGCGGGGCAGATGAACCGTGTCCGCTCGGTGCGCCTTGCGGTGGAGCAGGCGGGAGAGCACGCGAAGGGGGCGGCGCTTGCGTCGGATGCCTTCTTCCCGTTCCCGGACGGCCCCGAGGTCGCTGCGGAGGCGGGCGTTACCGCGATCATCCAGCCCGGCGGCTCGGTGAAGGACCAGGAGACCATCGACCTGTGCGACCGCTACGGCATCGCGCTGGTGCTTACGGGCGTTCGCCACTTCCGCCACTAGGCGAAAACAAAACGGGCGGCGGGTCACCCCGCCGCCCGTTTGTGTGTTACAGGATTACTTACCGGCTTCCTTCTTCTCCGGCTCCGGCTTCGCGGTCAGGGTGATGGGAGCGGCGCAGGTGATCATCTGCTCGTCGCCCATACCGGGCAGGCGCGCGCTGAAGATCAGGCGCATGGGGGGCAGATCGGGGCGCGGTCGCTCCTTCAGGAAGCGCGCGTTGCCATCCGCCCGCACCAGGATGGTGCGCTCGCTCAGGTTGGCCGGCAGATAGAACTCCCCGCGCAGGTTGATGCCCGGCGGCGTGCCCACGACGCCCAGGATCAGGTCGCCCTTGAACCCCTCAGCGCGCTGAACCGTCACCTTCACCGGCACCTCTTCGTTCTGCTGCAGCGCCAGCGTATTGCCCACATCCACCTGGATTGTGAACGGCGGCGTGTCCGGAATCACCGCCACCATCTGCGAGTCGCGCGTCTGCAGCTTGGGATTGTTGTTGACCCGGTAGACTTCAATCGGGCGCGCGGTGCGCCGAACGACCCCTGCAGCGTCCCCCTCGCCGGCCGTCTCGCCCTCGATAGTGACCACGCTCGCGGCGCCCGCGGCGGTGCCCGCGGCGGCCTCCAGCAGAACGACCGCCTTGTCGTCGTCCGGTGGGATGACGGCGGGCCGCGCGGTAACGCCCGGCGGGAGGTTCTTCACGGAGACCGCGATCGGCCCGCTCACGCGCTCCCGGCGCAGCGCACGCACCAGCACTCCGACCCGCGCCCCCGGCCCGAGGTTTACCACATCCGGCATGGCCGTCAGGGTAAAGTCAGGGCCGCTTCCGATCGACTCCCAGGCATAGGCAAACTGCGGCCCGCCCTTCCCATCGGCATCGGTGACCTCTACGGTGTACTCGCCGGGCTCGGTAAACACCTTCTCCAGGCGAAGGTCACCGTTACCGTCCGCCACCTGCGAGCCTACCGGCTGCCCGTTTGCGTTCTTGACCACAACCTGGGCGCGCAGCGGCGACCCGAGCCTCCGGGCGTAGAGTTCCAGACCCTCCCCGGGCTTTGTGGTCTTCACCTTAAAGACATCCGTGCGTCCCGCCGCAGCGATCGTTCCCTTGAACAGCGCCGGGAGCGTGACGGCGGGCGCGGACGCGGGCGGGCCGGTTAGCGGGCCGCCTCCGTCCGGAAGGTCGCGCACCAGGAACGGCGCATCGCCCATCGGAGTGGGGACGGTCGTGAGGCCGTTCACACCGTTCGGGACCTGCACCGTGACGGGGTCCGCAGGCACCGGAAGCGAGGCGGCCATGTGCGCGGAGACCTTCTCGCCGGGGCGCCCTGCGGGCGGGGTAAGCACGGCGTCATAGGGCAGGGCGCCCGCGGTCAAACGGTAGACGCTGGACGGCGACCCCTTATAGAGCAGGTCGCGTACCAGCAGGGTGTACGTGCCGTCCTCCGGGGCGGTCCAGTCCAGCACAGGGTCCAGCCCGAAGCGCCCGCCGTTGCTGCGCGCCAGCGGCGTACCCTTCGCATCGTAGAGGTACAGCGATGGGTTGAAGTAGGCCTGGCTCTGCTCGTTCAGGCGGTAGCCTTTGAGGTTGAACACGAGGCGCTGGCCCTTCTTCGCATCGAAAGAGAAGAAGTCGCGCTCACCGCCCTGCGCGAGCACCCCGTTAACCACGACCGGGAAGGTGATCTTCTGCGGCGTTTCCGGCGAGGAGTTGGGCTCTTTGGCGAACGTCTCCGGCACGGAGCCGACTTCGAACGAGTAGGCCGTGGTCGCGCCGTTCAGGGTAACGATGCGCACCTCACGGATGCCCGGTGCGGCGTCCGGCGCGATAGTGAAGCGGGTGGAAACCTCGCCTGCCTTCGCCATCGCCTGCAGGTAGGTGACGATGGTGTCCCGGTCGGGCTTGGCGATGTCCGCGCCGCGCTGGTTGATCATCCGGTCCACGGTCGCCGCCCACTGCTCCGGGGTGAGGCTGCGGTTGGCGGGAGAGCGGGCCTCGTGGCAGGTGGTGCACTTCGCCTGAAAAAGGGGCTTTGCCTTCTGGTCCACTGTGGCGTTGCCGCCGACGATCTCACCCTTGACGCCGCCCGGCCCAAGAACGATGACCTCCTTCGCCCCGAGCAGGTTGCCACCCTTAACGGTGACATCCACGGTTTCGCCCGCCTTACCGCCGGCCGGGAACAGCGCGCTGATGCGCGGCGCATCCTGGGGAAAGGCGGCGGGAGCGAGGAGCGCGAGGACAAAGGCCGAGGTGAGGGCGAGAGGCCAGAAATGCCGTCCCTGACGCCGTGGGCCTGTTGGCCGTGGACTGGAGTCCCGGCTTCCGGGATTCAAGCCCGCCTCCGCGGGCTCTTCAGGTCGGGGGGCGGCTACGGATAAGCCGTAACGGCATTGAACATCGGAGCCCGCGGAGGCGGGCTTGAATCCCGGAAGCCGGGACTCCAGTCCACGGCGGAGCGACAGTGGCGATTCGGGCTTCATGGGGCTACTTCTTCTTCGGAGCTTCCGCGGCTGCAGTGGCCGCAATAGGGGCGGGGTACAGACGGGCGGCGGGGATCGCCTGCTTCTCCTGGCCGGGGTACGACCACAGGAGCCGGGCCTCAGCCTCGCCGTTGTTCTCGAAATACTCCATGCGGATCGGGATGCGCTGGCCTGCCTTGAGCGTCACGGGCTGCGGTGCAGCGTCCTCTGTAACGCCCCGGTTCGCCCAACTGTCGATTACCGGCTTGTTATTCACCCAGAGGCGCACCCCGTCGTCCGAGCGGGCGTAGAAGGTGTAGGCGCCGTCCGCGGGGGCCTCCACGAAGCCCTCCCAGCGGACGGAGAAGGTATCCGTGGTACCCGCCAGCGGGCCGTTCATACCCCACCCGAAGTCCACGCCGGGGTCCACCCGCACTGCCAGCGGCTTGCCGGAAAGCTCCATGTTCCCGAAGTAAGTGGCGCGCAGACCCGTCCCGGTGCCTGGCTTGCTCGACACCGCCGCTGTTTCAGACGGCGTAGGCGCTGGGACCGGCAGCTCCAGCAGGAGTGTGCCCTTTTCTGCGTCGTACACGCGCGTCTTGCCGTCCAGCGAGGCCGCGGCGACCTTCTTCGCGTCCGGTGAAACGGCCACCCCCCAGATATCGCCCTGCGCCTCGGCCATCTCGCGCAGCTTCTGGCCGTTCAGGCGCCACAGCACCAGCCGGCCGTCCGCACCGCCGCTGGCGAGGAACGATTCGTCGGGCGCCGGAGCGAGCGCGAACACCCCGCCCTCGTGTGCCAGGAACTCCCGCTCCTGGAACCCCCGCCGCGGCGCGGGTTCATCCGGGCGCGGCTTGGCGTCCTTCTCCGGCGGCACGGCGGCGACTCCGAAGAACCGGATGCGTCCGTCGCCCCCGCCTGCCGCGAAGCGTCCCGCACGCTGGGGGAACGCAGCCAGGCACCAGATCGGCCCCTGGGACTGGTCGAAGTTCACCACCACACGGCGGAACCCCGCGTCCCATACCTTCACCTGGTTGTCGGAGCCACCGGTCACGAAGATATTGCCGCCGTTGCCCGCATCGGTCTTCGCGGGAACGGCCACGGACAGGCACCGGCCCACATGCTCGGCAAGTTTGCCGATCTCTTTGCCGCTGGCGACGTCCGTCAGGCGCACCGTCTCGTCGTCGGCTGCGGAGAGAAGCAGGTTGCCCTGGAAGGCGACCGCCTCCACCGTGTCGCCGTGGGCGCCGACGCGGCGGACCGGCTTACCGGTCTCGGCGTTCAGCACCGTTACGGTGCCGCTCTGGCCGGGGATGCCGCCGCCCGCGGCGAGGAACTTGCCGTCGGCGGAGTAGGCCAGGGCGCGCACTCCATCTTCGGAGACGACGTACTGTGCCAGCCGCTGCCCCGTGGTCGCGTCGTACACCGTGACGCGCTTGTACCCGCCCACGGCGACCTTCGTCCCGTCTGGCGAGAAGGCAACGCTCCAGTGCGGCGCGGGCCGCGTCACCGCCGCAGCCGGTTTCGGCGCAGGGGGGGCAGGCTTCTGCACCGGGGCCGCCGCGGGCTTCTTTGTCGGGGCGGCCGTCTTCGCCGGAGCAGGCGGCGATTGTTTCTGAGCGGGGGCAGGGGCAGCGAGCAGGGTGGCAAGGGCGAGGAGGACGAGAACTCTCCGACGGTCTTGCTGCATCACGACTCCTCCACCGTAACTGGGTCGCCGACCCGGATAGGGCCGTCTTCGAGCACGAGGGCGCGTAGCCCGCCGCGGCCCGCCATCACCCGCGCAAGGCCGCCGATGCCGGTCAGGCGCTCCAGGTGCGCGCACGGCTCACACAGGCGCGTTCCCTCGCACAGCACACCGCCGATTCGGAACCGCTTTCCCACGAGCGGGTTCAGGGCGATGCCACGGGTGGTCAGGTTGCGCCGGGACTCGCCGGGGGCGAGCGTAACGCCGTGCTCTGCCGCGAGCGACTCAAGGACCTCGGCCTCCACCAGCGTCAACTCGTGGTCGAGCGGGCGGTCCGAGAAGGTGCCCTCGCGGCGCCCGTAGCGGTCGCCGTCGATGCCCGCGCCCCGGCGCAGCATGGCGCTCTCCACGGGGCGCACCGGCCCGGCGGCCTCCTCCGCGATGTGGATGGCCTCGACCGCCCCGGGCGTCATGCCAGCGCCTGTTCTACCGGCCGGCCACCGCGGGAAAGGGTAACGCGCACCCCCTCCGGCGACGAGATGCTCTGCGTGTAGTCGATGCCCAGGCAGTGGTAGATGGTGGCAGACAGATCCTCCGGCCGCACCGGGCGCTCGGCGGGCTCGAAGCCGCGGTTATCACTCGCACCGACCACGGTTCCACCTTTGATACCGCCGCCCGCGAGCAGCACCGAGAAGCAGCGGGAGTGGTGGTCCCGGCCGCCGTCGCGGTTCACCACCGGCGTACGCCCGAACTCGCCCAGCACCATGACCAGCGTCTTCTGGAGCAGGCCGCGCTGGTGCAGGTCGTCCAGGAAGGCCGCCAGAGCCTTGTCGAAGTTCGGGAGCAGGTTGTTCTTCAGGGCGTTGAACCCGTTGTTATGGGTGTCCCAGCCGCCGCTGGAGACGGTCACAAAGCGGACGCCCCCTTCCACCAGGCGCCGCGCCAGCAGCAGGCTCTGGCCAAGCTGTGTCCGACCGTAGCCGTTGCGCAACTCATCCTTCTCCTTGGTCAGGTCAAAGGCTGCGCGGGCATCGGTGGAGGAGAGCAGGTTGTAGGCCTGCTGGTAGAAGGCGTTCACGGTGCGCGCCCGGTCGGAGCCCTTCTCGAAGCGGCTAAACGCTGCGTCTACCGCTTCGCGCAGACTGCGACGCCGGTCCATGCGCTCCGGTGTCACGCCGTTGGGAAGCTCCAGGTCACGGACTCGGAAGTTGTTGTTGTTCGGGTCACCGCCCGGTGCGAACGGGTCCAGCGCCGCGCCCAGGAAGCCCGCGCCGCCGTACATGACCGGCTGCGGAATGGCGATGTAGGGCGGAAGCGCGCTGCGCGGCTGCAGGAAGTTGGCGGCCACGGAGCCGTAGGCCGGGACGCCGAACCCGGGCAGCGGCTCGAAGCCGGTCATCATGTAGTGGGTGCCGCGCTCGTGCGCCGCCTCGGGCGAGGTCATGGAGCGGATCAGAGTGAACCGGTCGGCCTGCTTGGCGAGCAGGGGCAGGTGCTCACTGATCTCCATCCCGGGGACCTTGGTCTTGAGGGCGGAGAACTCCCCGCGGATCTCCACAGGGGCGTTCGGCTTCGGGTCAAACGTGTCCAGGTGGGACGGTCCGCCCCCCAGCCAGATCAGGACCGCGGAGGTGGCGGTGCCCCCGTCGATGCCCGCCGCCGAGGCGGAGGACATAGCGAAGTAGTCGGCCATGCCGATCCCGAGTGCGGAAAGCATGCCCACCTTCACCCCGGAGGAGAGCAGCTCGCGCCGCGTGAAGCGGTTATACTCCCGGCAGGCGTTCGGATCGACGACGTTGTACTTGGGCATGGTATCTTCTCCGCTCCGATCGATTTCTTCTTAAGAGCCTGCCCGCGCAGGCGAGGTTACGGCTTTCAGGAACCGTAGCCCGTTATTAATGCCGTTGGGTTATTGCCGCCGTGGACTGAAGTCCCGGCTTCCGGGATTCAAGCCCGCTTCCGCGGGCTCCGGTGTTCGATGCCGCTACTGCGTCCCCGTAGCCGCCCCGGTCGTCGTTAGCCCGCGGAGGCGGGCTTGAATCCCGGAAGCCGGGACTTCAGTCCACGGCACAACGCGGGCGCGGCAGCTAACTCACAAAGTAGAACTCGCGCGCCGAGATCAGCGCCCACATCAGGTCCTGCGCGGCCTCATCCCGCTTGGGGGCGCTCTGGAGCGCCTTCACCGCCGCGTCCAACTCCTTCTCCGAGGGCGGGCGGCTGAAGGTTCGCAGGTACATCGCCTTCACGAGTTCGGTGTCGCTCATCTTCTGGTCCAGCAGCGTCCGGACGGTGCCCTTTGAGGCCTTGACTTTATTGTCCACATAGGGCGAGTTCAGGACGTGCAGCGTCTGCACCAGGGTCGGCTCGATCTTCGGTTCCAGGTTCGCCAGGAACTCTCGGTGCGAGCGGCCGAACGTGTCCAGGAAGTAGCTGCCGACCGGGAGCGTAAGCTGCACTGTCTTCGTCCGCTCCGGGAAGTCGCCGAACCGCTCCGTGGTCCCTGTGGCCTGGTTCAGGGCATCCAGGAGAACCTGTCCCAGCATGGGCCGCGGGTAGAAGTGGCTGAAGAACCGATCGTCCAGTGCGTTGGTCTCGTTGACGTCGCTCGCGGTCTGGTAGGTGCGCGAGTTCAGGATGACCCGGATCGTGTGCTTGATATCGTACTTGTTCTTGACGAAGTCGTCGGCCAGCGCCTCCAGCAGACCCGGGACGCTGGGCGGCGTGGTGGCCCGCATATCATCAACCGGATGGATGATGCCCCGGCCCAGATAGTGGCTCCACAGGCGGTTGACGGTCGCCTTGGCGAAGTAGGGGTTCTCGGGCGACACGCACCACTCGGCGAACGTCTCCAGGACGTCCCGATCGGGCGGTGGCGTCTGTCCCGCCTCCACCACCGGCTCCGGCGCGCCCAGGAATGTCGGCGGCGCCTCCTTGCCGCGGTTCTTACCGGTGACGCTCTTGTTGGTGACGCGAGCGCCCGGGTTGTAGAAGACCTCCTGCTCGCCGTCCAACCCGCCGCCGCGCGTGCCGACCTTACCCAGGAAGGCGGCGAAGTTCCAGTAGTCGTCCGTGGTCCAGCGGTCGAAGGGGTTCTTGTGACAGCGGGCGCAGGACATCCGCAGCCCGAGGAATGCCTGACCGATCGTCTCCATCCGGTCCTCGGGCGTCGTGTCGATGCGGTAGAAGTTCGCGGGGCCGTTCTGGTAGGTGGAGCCGCGCGCCAGGATGACCTGCTTCACGAACTGGTCGTAGGGCAGGTTCTCGCGTACAGCGTCGCGGACCCACTCCTCGAAGAGGGCGGCGCCGCGCTGCCCGCCGATGCCGTTACCCAGATTTCGAGGATGGATGCGCAGCAGGTCCCCGAGGCGCAGTGCGCGCAGGTCCACGAACTCCGGGGAGTCCAGCAGTTTGTCAATCAGCTTCGCGCGCTTGTCCGGCGACTTGTCCGCGACAAACGCTTCGACGTCCGCCGGCTCCGGCAGCCGGCCACACAGGTCGAGCGTGACGCGGCGGATGAACTCACGGTCCGTGGTCATCCGGCTGGGGACGACGTTCATCTTCTTAAGATTGGCGAGCACCAACTCGTCCACGAAGTTGCGCGTGGTGACCTTCGGATAGGGGCGCTTGTCGGCGCGCGGGAGCGTCAGGAACGACGCCTGCACCGCGCCAAGATAGCGCACGACCACGCCCGTTCCTCCCCAGCGCTTTCCGGTGACGACACCTGTGCCGTCCACCTCAGCCACCGCCGTGTCACTGACCTCGTAGTTGGCATCCTTCGTGACGTTGCGGGTGGTGCCGTCGCTGAAGCGGGCGAACACTTTGAGCGGTACCTGCGCGCCCACCTTCGGCAAGGTCACCGCCTCCGGAACGACGCTGAGCTTGACCAGGCGTGCATCCTTCTCGCTGTCGAAGGGCGCACCCGCCGCGATCCAGTCGCGCATCACGCGGTACTCGGGGGACTTCTCATCGAAGCGGGCGCCGCCGCCGTGCGGTACCTTGTTGGTCGCCTTCAGCAGCAGCAGGCTCTTCTCCGGCTCCTGGAAGTTGATCCGCCGCCCGCGGGCGGCGCGCACGATAGGCTCGTGGTCATCCTGGGGCGAAAGCGTAAGGAGCGACAGGGCGAAGCCGCCGCGTCCGCCGAACTTGCCGTGGCAGGCGGCCACAGAGCATCCCTGCTTGTCCAGGATGGGGGCGACATCGCGCAGGAACTGTGGGGCGTTCGCTGAGGGGGCGGGATTCGCGGTGACGGGGCGGAGTCCGCCCACAACCCCCATAACGAGGGCGATCAGGGTCATCGCCGCCGTGGCGACGGTGGCGGGTGGCGATGCGGCGCGGCGTGGCATCTCTTCCCTTTGCTTCCTTGCAGGCTCCGTCAAACGATTGTGCGGGCCGGCGCGCCCGAGGCACGCGGCCGCGCAACTAAAGCGCGTCAGTTCTGGATTGGTACCACAAGGGACGCTCGCCTGTCAACCGCGGGCGGCGCGGGCGTGCGATCCGGCGGTAAAAAAAACATCCCTTGGCGGGTAGACGTACAGAAACACCGAAAGTTCACCGGGGAGCCAGAATCTCCGCGACCGGGACGCGGCGGCCCTGCTCCGCGGACGCGTACACGGCCTTGACCACCGCGACGTCGTACAGGCCGACCTCCGCCGGGACCGGGGCGGCCGGTTGCCCCTCCAGGACCGCCCGCACGAAGGCAACGTGCTGGTTCAGGGGGTTGTCCCGGTGGCAGTGGGAGGAGGTGCCGCCGCTGCGGGGGAAGCGGATGGGCCGGCCCGGCTCATCCACCCGGATGACGCGCCCCGCGAACGGCCGGTTCAACTGTGCCTCGGCCGGGCCACCCTGGCCCTCGCCAAACAGCATCCGACCCTCAGACCCGAACACCTCGACCGTGTTCAGGTCCGCGTTCCACGCCGACTCAAAGACCCCCAGCGCCCCGGTCTTCTCGAACTCGCAGACGCACGCGGCCAGATCCTCGCCGCCGATGTTGGGGCACATCAGATTCTTGGAGTAGCCCATCACACTGGTAAAGGCATCATCCAGCACCCAGCATAAGAGGTTTATGTGATGGATGGAGAGCTGCATGAACGCCCCACCGCCCACCTTCTCCGCCGACCCGCGCCAGTTATCCGCCGTGGCCTGCGCCCGCAGACCGCCCCGGTGAGCGTAGCGCGCGCGGACGCTGGAGAGGCGGCCGATGTAGCCGCCCTGGACGATCTCCCTCAGGTCCCAGACCAGAGGGTCCTCCAGGTCGCTCATGTACACGCCCGCGAGTCGCCCCGCCGCCTTCGCGGCCGCGACGATGGCCTGGCACTCGGCGACGGAGGGCGCCATGGGCTTCTGCAGCAGGACATGCTTGCCGGCGCCGAGAAGCGCGACCGCCTGCTCGGTGTGCAGATGGTTAGGAGTCGAGATATCGGCGATGTGGATGTCGTCCGCCAGGGCGTCGCGCCAGTCCGTGGACCATCGGCCCACCCCCAGAGACTCCGCCGCGTCCCGAGCCGTCTCCGGATTCACGTCGACCACCAGGCGGTACTCCGTGCCCGGAATGCCGACATACGAGTCCCGGTAGTGCTTTGCCATGCCCCCGGCCCCGATCAGAGCAATGCCCAGTGCTGTGTCGCCGACCAATGCCATCCACCTCGCGTTTCGTAAAGCGGTTTATGTGGCGTCACTGTAGCACGGCCAAGAATTTCGGGTCAAGCGGTTGACGCCGTATCCCCAGCGCGAGTATAGTACGATAAGTTTCGCACATGGAATCTGTTTCCAAAAACGGAAAATCGGCTGAAGAGGGGGGCGGGGTTCCGGCGGTGGAGCGGGCGCTCGACATCCTCGAACTTCTGGAGGAGAGCGAGGGACGGCCTACTCTTACGGAGATCGCCGAGCGTCTCGGTGTCCCCAAGGGGTCGGCCCACCGCCTGCTCTCGACGCTTACGGCGCGCGGCTATGTGACTGCTCGTAGCAACGGTACCCTGCGCGGCGGCTTCACGCTCGGCCCGCGCCTGCTGGCGCTGGCGGCGCGCTCGCACGGCCGTCTGGATCTGGCACAGGCGGCTCGCGGCCCCCTGGAGCGCCTCGCTGCCATCACGGGCGAGGGCTGCCAGCTTTCTGTGCGCGCAGGCGACCGGGCGCTCTGCCTGGTGCGCGTCCCCGCGCCCGCGCACCCGGAGGTCGCGCTCATGGGGGGCGTCGGCGCATCGTTCCCGCTGCACGCGGTCGCGGTCGGCAAGGCGCTGCTGGCCTTCGCGCCCGAGGCGGAGCGGGCTGCCTACCTGTCCGGTGGCACGCTAACCGCCTTTACGGAATACACTCTGGCGGAACCAGAGGCGCTGGCGCGGGAGCTGGCCGCCATTCGCGCGTCCGGTATCGCCCGGGATGAGCAGGAGTACAAGCGCGGTCTGCGCGCCCTTGCCGCCCCGGTCTTTGGGGCGGACAGGAAGATAGCCGCCGCCATCGCCGTCCCGCTTCTCGTCGGTGCCGACCCGGGGGACGACCGCATCGCCGCCGCCCTGCGCGCCGCCGCCGCCGACATCTCATCCGCCCTGGGCTTTCGAAAGGAGGATTGACTGCCAAGACGCCAATGAAGAGAAAGAATCTCTCTCCCTCTTTGCGTCCTCTGCGTCTTGGCGGTTAAAAACAAAATGATCATCGCCGACATCAGCCAGATGGAAGGGCGCGCGTACCCCGCGCGCCGGCGCACCCGGAACCTCGTAGGCGGTGCCTCACCCATTCAGTGCCAGAACTTCAGCATGGGCTACGTCGTGCTGGAGCCGAACGGCGGGCAGGTGCCCTGGCACAACCAGGAGCAGGAAGAGGTCTACTTCATCGTCTCCGGCGAGGGCGAAATGTGCCTGGGCGAGGAGCGGCAGGCGGTGAAGGCGGGCCAGTGCGCCTACATCCCCCCAACCGTTTTCCACCAGCTCACCAACACCGGCAGCGAGCCGATGGTCATGATCTACTGCTACGGCCCGGCGGGCGACGTCGCCCACTGGCGGCAGGAGCTGGAAGGCACGCTCCCGAAGGCCGGCGTCGAAGCCCCGCCGCTGCCCGAGGGCGCGTGGCCCCAGTGCACCGACAAACCGAAGGCTTAAACATTAGGATATTGAGTTTGCATCCGGAGGACAGATGAAAACGCATAAGATCGGCGTCATTATGAACGGCGTGACGGGGCGCATGGGGACCAACCAGCACCTCATGCGCTCTATCGCTGCCATCGTCAAAGAGGGCGGGGTCAAGATCAGCGACGGCGAGGCGATTCTGCCCGTGCCGGTGCTGGTGGGGCGGAACGAGGCCAAACTCGCCAAACTCGCCGAGCAGTCTGGCATTGGCGCGGCCTACACCACCGATCTTGACGCCGCTCTTGCGGACCCGGCGAACCAGGTCTACTTCGACGCCCAGCTCACGCAGTTGCGCGCCCCGGCGGTGCGGAAGGCCATCGAGGCAGGCAAGCACATCTACTGCGAGAAGCCCAGCGGCACCACCACTGAGGAGGCGTACGAGCTTTACAAGCTGGCGAAGGAGAAGGGCGTCAAGCAGGGCGTGGTGCAGGACAAGCTGTTCCTGCCGGGCCTGCTCAAGCTGAAGAACCTCATCGACACGGGCTTCTTCGGGGAGATTCTGAGCGTGCGCGGCGAGTTCGGCTACTGGGTCTTCACCGGGCACGACGCCATTCCCGTGCAGCGCCCCTCCTGGAACTACCGTAAGGAGGACGGCGGCGGCATCATCATCGACATGCTCTGCCACTGGCGCTACGTCCTCGACAACCTGTTCGGCGAGGTGAAGTCCGTTTCGTGCTTGGGCGCGACCCACATCAAGGAGAGGATTGACGAGCAGGGCAAGCCCTACGTCTGCACCGCCGACGACGCCGCGTACGCGACCTTCGAGTTGGAGGGCGGTGTCATCGCGCACTTCAACTCGTCCTGGACCGTCCGCGTCCGCCGCGACGATCTGCTGACGCTCCAGGTAGACGGCACAAAGGGCAGCGCGGTTGCCGGCCTGCGCGGGTGCGTCATCCAGCCCTACGGCGCGACCCCACGTCCCGTCTGGAACCCGGACGTGGACCAGACGATCCGGTTCTACGACAACTGGATGGACGTCCCGACGAACCAGGTCTTCGACAACGGCTTCAAGATCCAGTGGGAGATGTTCCTGCGCCACGTCGTGCTGGACACGCCCTGGAAGTACGACCTGCGCGAGGGCGCGAAGGGCGTCCAACTCGCCGAGGCGGGCCTCTCCTCTTGGGAGAAGCGCTGCTGGGTCGACCTGGAAGCGCTGCCAGTATAAGAAGATTTATTGAGGAGGTAGAGCCTTTTACATCGAATCACAATAACGTGAAATCTCAAACGCATCAGGATGTCAGGGCATCTATGCCTATGGCAGGAGGCGGGCAGCCCGTGAGTCATCGTGTGGGTGTTGTTATGCCGCTGGGGGAGCAACGGGGCGGCGGAGAGTTGATGTTGCTGCATCTGTTGCAGCAGGGTATGGGCCAGGGGATAGATTGGACGGTTGTCTTTCTCCGAGAAGGCCCAATGGTGGCTCAAGCGCGTGAACTCGGTGCGCGTGTTCATGTAATCAACGCGGGCAGAATGCGTGAAGTTCACCGCGTAGTGGGAACCGCTCGGCAACTGGCACGCCTTGCGCGTCAGGAAAGCTGGTCACTGATTCTGGGATGGATGGGCACGGGGCAACTCTACGGGGGCCTGGCATCCCTGTTCAGTAAGGTACCTGCAATGTGGTACCAACTTGCCGTTCCTGCCGATGGGAACTGGATCGACCGACTGGCTGTGCGGTTGCCCGCCCAGCGGATTCTCACTCTTTCCAGTGCTGGGCTGGCGGCTCAGAAAAAACTTGCTCCCAACACGGAGGTGCGCTTAATCTACCCGGGCGTGGAACTGGAGCGTTTTAATCCTGCGTGTCTGCCCCCTCCTGCTGAGATGCGAAGGCGTGTCGGTCTTCCCGAAGATGTACCGGTGGTAGGGATCGTAGGAAGGCTTCAGCGTTGGAAAGGGTTCCACACCTTTGTCAATGCATTCCCGAACTTGCTGAAGAGTTTTCCCAATGCAATCGGAGTGATTGTGGGGGGGCAACATGAGTTCGAGCCAGAGTATGAAACTTATGTTGATGATCTCATCGCTCGGCAGGGGCTAGAAAACAGTATACGTCGTGTTGGCTTGCAAAAAAATGTCCAGGAGTGGATGCAAGCAATGGATGTGGTGGTGCATGCCAGTGAAGCCGAGCCATTCGGGATCGTTATCATAGAGGCCATGGCCCTTGGTAAGCCAGTGGTTGCAACAGATGTCGGAGGACCCGCCGAGATAATCACTCCTGGAAAGAATGGTTTACTGACCCGCTTTGAAGATGCCGAGCAGCTATCTAAGGCAATAATTCAATACCTGTCCGATCCCGTGTTTGCCCAGCAAGTGGGCGACGCTGCGAGAACTCGGGCACAAGATTTTTCAACCTCGCATTATGCTCACCAGGTGATCGCTGCCTGTCGCGAAGTGATCGAAGGAAAGAACTGATGCTATCCGTGTGCACTTCGGCCTGTTCGGACCTTTAGTGGGCGAGTTGCTTGGCTTGGGGGCAGCGATGGAGGGCCTGTAGAGGTCGATGGGAGTCCCGGAAGCCGGGACTCCCGTCTGCGGTGAAACTCTGCTGAGGAGGTACCCCATGTCCAAAGATGCCGCGCGTGAAGAAGCCGTCCGCCTCCTCACTGATGCAGGCGTTTCGCTGAACTGGCCGGAGGAGTACGCCCTGCCCGTCAGCCGCGTCGAGATCACCCGGCGCCTGCTCGGACTCTGCAGGGAGTCCGGGGCGGACTTCGCCTCCTGGCATACGCCGCTGACGTCCGCCCTGGACGATGGCGAAGGCGAAGACGTAGGCGTGCTAATGGAGGTTGAGGACGCCTTTGGGATGACGCTCTCAGAGTCGGATTGGGCGGAGGCGAACGCCCAGACCTTCGGGGACATGGTGCTGTTTATGGAGGAGCGGCTTCGCCGCCGCTGGCATAGCCGGTTGGCGAACGTGCCCGGCGGATGCGAGTCGCAGGCAGTCTTCTACGCCCTGAGGCGCGCTCTCGGGGACGGAGGTTCGCGGCGAACGCGCCCGTCCGATCCGTTGCCGCCCGCAACGGCAAGCACCCTGGACGCGCTGAACGACGCCGTCAAGCAGCAGTACGGCGTGGCGCTTCCGGAGGAGTACCGCCTGTTCGGGCGTCTGCCCGTGTGGCAGATGTGGTTTGCCCTCTGGCTGACGCTGTCTATTGTCCTCGTTCTTAGCTTCTCGTGCGGGGAAATGTGGGCGGCCTCGATAATCCTTGCGTACGTGCTGCTTTACCCCGTCTTTGGTCTCGCACGACCCGTCTGGCCGCGACAGTTCCACACCCTCGGCGACGTGGCATGCTACGTCGTCGCCGAACATGCCAAGAATCAGGAGCGAATGCGCCTCGCGCTGCGGACCGCAGGAACGGCTCCTTCCTCATAAGTATTAGAAACGCTGGAGATTTGACATGCCTACGACAACGACGCTTGACCGGGAGACGACCCGGCGGACACTGCAGCACGCCTTCGACTTCGCGCAGGCGCAGGTGAGGGCGCTCCTCGAAAAGTACCCCGCCGACTACTACCCCATGTACACCGTGAAGGGGAAGTTCGGCGAGGACAGGAAGCGCTGGACCCACTGGTGTGACGGCTTCTACCCCGGCATGATGTTCGTCTTCGCGGAGGCGACGGGGGACGCGTTCTGGCTGGACAAGGCCGTGCAGTACGCCACGCCACTGGAGCCGCGCCAGTACGACCGGGCGGTGCATGACCTCGGGTTCCTCTTCTTCTCCACCCATCTGCGCTGGAAGGGGCTCGGCGGCCCGGCCGATCGGATCGACCCGCTGCTCATCCAGGCGGGCAAGACGATGGCGATGCGCTTCATGGAGAAGGGGCAATATCTGCGCTCGTTTGTGGAGCCCGCCTCGCTGTTCATCGACATCATGATGAACGTCGGCACGATCTTCCACGCAGGGTTGGCGACGGGGGACGAACACCTGCTCGACATCGCGCACCGGCACTGCCTGACCTCGCGGCGGGTCCTGGTGCGCGGCGACGGCTCCACAGCGCACGAGGCGCTGTTCGACCTGGAGACCGGGGAGTGCCTGCGCCAGTCCACGCACCAGGGCTACCGCGGCGACTCGTGCTGGAGCCGCGGCCTCGCCTGGTCGCTCTACGGCTACGCCCGCTCGTACGCGCAGACGGGCCGCGCAGAGTACCTGGAGACGGCGCAGGCGAACGCGGACTTCTACCTGGAGAACACCCCCGCGAGCGGCGTGACCCCGTGGGACTACGACGCGCCGCAGGACGGCCCGCTGGCGAAGTCGCAGGTGGACACGTCGGCGGCGGCCATCGCGGCATCGGGGCTCTTTGAACTGGCTGCGCGCACGCCGGACCGGACCAAGGCGCGGGCGTACCGTGACTTCGCCCTGACGTCTCTGACATCCCTGGCGACGGAGTACCTGGGGGAGAAGACACCCGGGTTCGAGGGCATTCTGAACGGCGGCGTGTACCACATCCACAAGAACCTGGGCGTCCACGAGGCGGTGCTCTTCGGTGAGTACTTCTTTGTGGAGGCGCTGCGCAAGGCTCTGGTGCTGCTGGAGACTGCGCCCGCTGCGCCTGTAAAGGACACCACGCCCTACCCGGAGGACTCGCTGCCCGCCGAGGCTCGCATCTGGCAGGACGGCCCGACCGAAGAGGACATGACCTCGCCGGCGGATGGAGCGAGCAAATGAGCGAGAGGAACAATATGGTCCTTGCCCCTATCGCTCTCGTCACCGGGGCGTCGCGCGGCATCGGGCGCGGTATCGCTGTGGAGTTGGGACGGCTCGGCTACACCGTGGTGGTGAACTACGCGGGCAATGCCACGGCGGCGGACGAGTGCCTGGCGCTGGTGCGGGCCGCGGGCGGCGACGGCATCACCTGTCAGGGGGATATCTCCGTCGCCGCGGACCGTGAACACCTGGTGGACACGACGCTCCAGACGTACGGGCGCATCGACCTTCTGGTGAACAACGCCGGGGTCGCGCCGAACGTCCGCGCAGACATCCTGGAGGCCGGCGAAGAGTCGTTCGACCGGCTCATCAACATCAATCTGAAGGGGCCGTATTTCCTGACGCAGCGCGTGGCCAAGGAGATGATCGCGCAGGTAGAGGGGGCGGCGGCAGCGGGGGGGACGCTCCCCCCGCCCCGGATTGTTTCCGTTACGTCCGTCTCGGCGTACACGGCGTCGGTTAACCGCGGGGACTACTGCATCTCCAAGGCGGGCCTCGGGATGATGACCGCGCTCTGGGCGGCGCGGCTGGCCGAGTACGGGATCGGGGTGTACGAGATTCGACCCGGTGTGATTGCGACCGACATGACGGGCGGTGTGAAGGAGAAGTATGACGCTCTGATCGCCCAGGGCGCGTGGCCCATCCGTCGTTGGGGAACGCCCGAGGATGTGGGGCGGGCGGTCGCCGCCATCGCCCGCGGTGACTTCCCGTTCTCCACTGGCGAGGTCTTCAACGTAGACGGGGGCTTCCACCTGCGCATCTTGTAAGAGCAGCCTGCGCAGGCTGACGGCGGCGCCCCGCGTGCAGGAAGGAGGAGAACACCATGTTCAGCAATCGTCCGGCATCCGCAGGGGCTCCTTCGGGGAGCGTGCGCATCGGGAGGACGGTGGCGTGGGGGTGCGGCGCGCTGCTCGTCCTGGGGATCGGCTGGGCCGCCGCCGACCGCCTCCTGCCGCTCCGGGTGTCGCCGCCGCCCGCCCAAACTCTTCCGTCGCCGAACGGTTTCGCCCGAACGCTGGAGGCGACGAAACGTCTCCAGCGTGAGGAGGCCGTGAAGGCCGCCTTCGCCAGTGCGCCGAAACGGCGTCTGTCTACTCGGGAGAAGGAGGAACTGGTGGGTGCGAACGCGGGGGCGCTTGCGGCGCTGCGCTCCGGCTTCGACCTGCCGTACCAGGAATCGCGCCCGAAGCCGTCCCTGAGCACCGTTTTCCCGCACTATGCGAAGATGCGCACGCTCGGCCGCCTTCTGCTCCTGGAAGGGCAGGTACATCAGGAACACGGGCGGTACACCGACGCGCTGAACAGCCACCTGGACGCCGTCTACATGGGGCAGCGAACTCCACGCGGCACCGCGCTCGTCGGCGGGTTGGTAGGCTATTCCCTCGAATCCATGGGACGGCGCCCCGTCTTCTCCTTCGTGGATCGCCTGGACCCGGCTGCGGCGCGGGCGGGAGTCCGGCGGTTGGAGGCGATGGAATCGCTTCGGGTTCCCCTCTCGGAGACGCTGACCGAAGAGAAGTACGTCATGCAGGGCGTGCTCCTGGAGATGTTCGAGGAGCCGGATAAGGTCCTGCGCGAGATCAGTTCGCAGGAGCCTGCTGCGGGAGACGCGGACCCTAAGGGCAGAGCGGGGGGCTGCGCTTGATGACGTTCGCTTTGGGCAAGCGGCGCATTATGAACAACCTGAACCGCTATATGGATCAGACCATCGCCTGGTCCCGGGAGCCGTTTCCGAAACACCGGGGGGACCCGTCGGTTCCGAATGACGTCTTTTCGGCCCTTCTTGCCCCGGTGACCCTCGGAGCCCGCCTGAAAGTCGCAGTGAACGAGGCGGACAACCATCTGCTCCTGACCACGCTCGCGCTCCGGGCGTATCGGGTGGAGCGGGGCAGTTATCCGCAGACGCTCGAAGAACTGAGAGAGCAGGGTTACCTGAAGACGCTGCCAGCGGACCCCTTCTCCGCGCCGGGCCGTGAACTCCTGTGCTACCGACGCGACGGCACCCGGTACGTCCTCTACAGCGTAGGGCCGGACGGGAAGGACGACAAGGGACGCGCCATTGAGCAGAAAGGCGAGGATGGACGGGTGAGCTACGCCGTTCGCCCGGAGAGCACAGGGGATATCGTCGCGGGCGTCAGCCAGTAAGCCGGGAAACTGAGCGCAAGAAAAAAAAGCCCCTGCACCATCCGGTGCAGGGGCTTTTCGCTTGCTTACAGCAACCGAAGGGCTGTTGGGCTTAGTTCAGGTGGAACGTACCCGAGTAGCCGTTCATGTTGCCGCCCGGCTGCGGCTCGATCGGGGCAACGGTCGACGCGGTGGTCGAGACGTTGGCGCGGGCCGGGAAGTAGATGGTCTTGGTCTTACCGGTGGTGGCCAGGCTGTTGTCGTACACAACCTTGAACCACTTCACATGGCCGTCGGCGAACGCGAAGTTGCCGCCCTCGCTGTGGCGGGTGACATCCTCGAACTTGGCCTGGTCGCGCAGCGCGGTGGTGGTGAAGTTGCCGGGGATCGCCGCCGCCGACGGGGCGCCGACCGCGTGGCCCACGTTCAGGGTCACCAGACCGCCGGTGCCGGCGGTCAGACCGGTGACGGTGCCGTTGGTGGCCGGAAGGCCGGTGGCCGCGGACACCGGGTTGCTACCGGACGAGTCGCAGGTCAGGACCGTGTTGGCGACGCCCGCCAGAGCGGCCTGCGAGCGAGTGGCCAGCAGGTCGTTCATCATGTAGTCGCAGTTCGCGTTGCCGCGGGGACCGGACGGGTCGTTGAACAGGTCACGGCTCTTGACGTACGGGCCGATGAGGGAGGGGACGACCACGCCGTTGGCGTCGGTGTACTCAACACCCCAGTGCTGGCCACGGACCTGGCCGCCGAAGGTGCCCGCACCCATGATCGGGGGAAACTTCTCGTCGTAGTCCTGGATGTACTGCAGGAACGCGAGGGCGATCTGCTTCTGGTTGGAAGCACCGGACGCCTGGCGGGCCTTGGCGCGGGCCTTGGCGAAGACCGGGAACAGGATCGCAGCCAGGATCGCGATGATGGCGATGACGACGAGCAGCTCGATCAGCGTAAAGCCGCGTCGCGTGGTGGTGGAGCTCATGAAGCTCTCCTCCTTAGGGAAGTGAAACGGATGATGAATGATGGATAATCGAGGGGAGTGGTAGGCCACGCCGCCTCGGTCGTATTGTAACACGACTTCTTTTTCTGCGAAAGGTCAAAACCTCGTTATTTTCGCGAGGGGTATAATGTGTACCGCTTTTTTGACAGTGTCCAAACAGGAGATGCAGAGACGCACACCGCAAAAACTGGGGAAAACACGGGGCTGTCGAGCCGGCCGGCATGAGTCCTGAAGAGTACGCGCGGATGTACGCGCTGGAGGACCATCACTGGTGGTTCGCCGCACGACGAACTCTCCTGATGAACGCCCTGGGCCGCTGGCTGCCGGGGGTGCCGGGAGACCCGGCGCGGCCACGTCGCCTCCTGGATGTGGGGTGCGGCACGGGCGCGACCCTGACGCACCTGGCCCGGTTCGGAGACGTAGTGGGCGTGGATGTGGAACCCCGCGCGCTCGCCTTCTGCCGGGAGCGCGGAGTGCGCGGGGAACTCGCCCTGGCCACCGCCGAAGCGCTCCCCTTTCCGGACGGAGCCTTCGACGCGGCGGTTGCGCTGGATGTCCTGGAGCACCTGCGGGACGATGCGGCGGCGGTGCGTGAGATCGCGCGCGTGCTGAAGCCGGGCGGATTGCTCTTCGCCTCGGTCCCGGCGTACCCATCGCTCTGGAGCCGGCACGATGTCGCGCTCATGCACCGCCGTCGCTACACACGCGCCACGCTGTATCCTCTGGTGACCGGTGCGGGCTTTACTCTGGAGTACGCCACGCACACCGTGGCGGCGCTGCTGCCACCCATCTGGCTGCTGCGTCGCGCCCAGCGCCTGTTGCCGCACCATGGCCCGCCCCGCGCCGACGTATTTCCGGCGCCGGCCCTCTTGAACGCTCTCCTGCGCGCCGTGCTGGAGGGGGAAGGGCGTCTCGCCCTGCGCGTCCGTTTCCCCTTCGGACTTTCCCTCTTCGTGGTCGCACGCCGCGCCGTGCCCGAGGCGATGCCGCCCGCCCGGTGAATCTGCGAGAACCTGTCTGGGACAGAAAGTGGCATACTTCCTGCCACCATCCCTACAGACTAAAGGTAACCTCATGAGCATTCGCCTACGCTTTATTCTCCTGTACGCCGGAGCATTTCTGCTCTTTTGCGTCTGGCTCACCGCGTACTATCTCAACGGGCGCGGCGGCGGCGACATGGGCCGCGTCTCACAATCCGGTGTCTTTCTGGCCGCGGCGGCCCTGGCGTCGGTGCTCATGGTGCTTTTCCTGGTGCGCGAGATAGCGCGTCTGGCTCGGGAGTGCGCGCACCAGAAGTCAGACCTGGAGCAGGCCCGGCAGCGTGCCGCCCTGCACCGGGAGCAGACGGCGCTGGGCATGATCGAGTGGGACGCATCCCGCCGTATAACCGCCTGGAACGCCGCCGCTGAGGCCATCTTCGGCTTCTCCGAGGGGGAGGTGCTGGGGCGCGATCTGCTGGACCTCGTGGTGCCCGACGGGGATCTGGATAGGGCCGGGTGTCGGAGTGCCGAACCCGCGGCGAACGGGATTTGCTGCGTCGTGAACGAGAATCGAACCCGCGACGGCCGTACCATCCTGTGCGAGTGGTACTACACGCCGGTGGCGGGGGAGGGTGGGGGAGAGAGCAGGACCGTGGCGCTGGTGCGAGACGTCACGGAGCAGAAGCGCGTGGAGAACCAGCTTCTGCGCCAGAAGTCATTCCTGCGAAATGTTATCGACACCGATCCCAATCTGGTCTTCGTGAAAGACGAGGCCGGCGTCTTTACGCTGGCGAACCGCGCCCTGGCCGAGGCGTACGGCACCACCGTCGAGGACGTGGAGGGCAAGACCGACGCCGACTTCCATTCGGACCCGGAGGCCGTCCAGGCGTTCCGCGAAGCCGACCTTCAGACCCTTGCGTCGCGCGAGGAGACGTTCGTCCTCCAGGAGCCGCTCGTCGGGGCGGATGGCACGGTCCGGTGGCTGCAGACGGTCAAGCGCCCCATCCTCTCGCCGAACGGCGACGGCTACCAGGTTCTCGGCATCGCGGTGGACATAACGGCGCGGCGGCAGGCGGAAGAGCAGCTCCGGCACCTGATGAATAGCGCGCGGTGCCTCCTCTGGAGCGCGGAGGTCTGCATCCCCGAACTTGCGGACGTGCCGCCTGCCGAGGGCGCTAACCTGGTGTGGAAGTTCCTCTTCTACGATGACTCCGCGGCGCAGCGGTTCCTTCCCCTTGAGGTTCCGCCCGGTAAGACCTACGCCGATGCCGCCTACGACAGCCGGCATCCCGGCGACCGAGAGCGCACCGACCGCTTCAGCGACGAGAAGATTCGCGCCGGGGAGAACTACTCCCAGGAGTTCCGGGTGCAGGACCAGAGCGGGAAGTGGCGGTGGCTGCGCGAGGATGTCCATGTCGTCGCGCTGGGGCCGGGGCGGTGGCAGGCGGTCGGCGCGGCCATGGAGATCACGGAGCAGAAGCAGTCGGAGGAGCAGCGCCGGCATCTGATGAACGGCGCGCGGTGCCTCCTCTGGAGCGCGGAGACGACGCTCACGGACGGAACCGGCGAGGGCAGGCTGTCCTGGCGCTTCGTACACTTCGACGAGGAGGCGGCGCAGCGCTTCCTGCCGCTGCGAATCCTGCCTGGCAGAACGTACACCGACAGTCTGGCGTGGAACGGTATTCCCGAAGAGCGGGAGAAGATGAACGAGCACGCCACCGCTATGATCCTGGCCGGTAAGGACTACACCCAGGAGTACCGGGCCTGGGGGGCGGACGGCCAGTGGCACTGGCTGCGTGAGGACGTACGCGTGTCCGAAATCACGCCGGGGTGCTGGCGTCTCGCCGCGGTTGTGACGGACGTCACAGATTTGAAGGTGGCGCAGAACAAGGCCGAAGAGGCGCAGGCAGCGGCGGAGGCGGCAGCGCGGCTGAAGTCGGAGTTCCTGGCGAACATGAGCCATGAGATCCGCACCCCCATGAACGGCGTCATCGGAATGACCGGGCTGCTGCTTGACACCGACCTGACCGAGGAGCAGCGTGACTACGCCGAAACGGTACGGAAGAGCGCGGACTCTCTGCTGACGGTCATCAACGATATCCTCGACTTCTCCAAGCTGGAGGCGGGGAAGCTGACGATCGAGGTCGAGGACTTCAACCTGCGGCTCCTGATCGAGGAGGTGCTTACCCTGCTGGCGCCGCGCGCCCACGAGAAGGGGCTCGAAGCGCTCCTGATGATGATCTCCCCCGACTTCCCCGAACTCGTCCGAGGGGACGCGGGGCGGCTGCGCCAGATCCTGACAAACCTGGTGGGCAATGCCATCAAGTTTACGGAGCAGGGGGAGGTAACCGTCGAGTGCGAGCTTCTGGAGGCCGGGCCGGAGCTGCTGCGCGTTTGGATAGAGGTGCGCGACACGGGTATCGGCATCTCGGAGGAGGGGCAGGCGTGCCTGTTCCAGAGCTTCTCTCAGGTGGATGGGTCCAGTACAAGGAAGTACGGAGGCACCGGGCTCGGCCTCGCCATCTGTAAGCAGTTGGTGGAGCTGATGGGCGGGCACATCGGCGTTAACAGCCAGCTCGGGGAGGGCAGCACCTTCTGGTTCGACCTGGTTCTGGAGCGTCAGGCGCAGCCGGTCACAGTCGGTCCGCAGAGCGATTCCGATAAGGACGGGCAGCCGAACGGGGTTTGCGCTATTGATCTCCGCACCGCACCGTTCCGCAAATCGCCGGCGCTGCCGGCGTTCCTCCAGGGGCTGCGGGTGCTGGTGGTGGACGATAACGCGACCAATCGCCTGATCCTGAGGCAGCAGCTCAGAGCCTGGGGGTGCCAGCCCGAGGAGGTCGCCTCCGGCGAGGAGGCGCTTGCCGCCCTGCGCCGCACTCTGCCTGACCCGGCGGCGTCCGAGGAGGCAGGACCTGGATTTGACCTGGTTCTGATGGATATGCAGATGCCCAAAATGGACGGCGAAGCGACGGCACGCGGTATCCGCTCCCTCGACCGTCTGGCGGACCTGCCTCTCATCCTGCTGACATCCGGGGCGGCTGCACCCACCCAGGAGGAGGCGCGAGAGATGGGCTTTGTGGGCGTTCTGCCAAAGCCCGTGCGCCAGGACCATCTCGCAGAGCTCATTACGACGGTGATGGCGGAGGCGCGCACTCCTGACGGCGCGAACGCCCCGGCGCTCTCCGTATCGGATGCCCCGGTGACCGACGTGACTTCGCCCGCCGGGGGAGACGCGCGCCCATACATCCTGCTGGCGGAAGACAACCTGGTGAACCAGAAGCTGACAAAGCGGCTGCTGGAGAAGTGGGGCTATGCCGTGGATGTGGCCGCCAACGGCGTCGAAGCCATCGCTCTGCTGGAAGCAGCGGACGCCGGGGGAGGCGGGTATGCAGCGGTGTTGATGGATGTGCAGATGCCGGAGATGGACGGATTGGAGGCGACGGCGGCGCTGCGGGCGCGGGAAGCGCGCACAGGCGGCCGGCG
>Ga0065721_10050046_pt1 | contig 23869 bp, 18 predicted proteins | sample Mesricmetagenome_FD_59108 | JGI IMG/M metagenome (GOLD analysis project Ga0065721, IMG submission 59108) | Mesophilic microbial community from rice straw/compost enrichment Sample: eDNA_1 v2 (version 2) | ecosystem: Engineered > Solid waste > Grass > Composting > Bioreactor | place: USA: Davis...
CGGCGATGGTGGTCCAGCCCGTGACCTCGTAGCCCGCCGGGCCGCCGGACTCGGCCACCGTGGGCACGTCGGGGAAGGCCGGGTGGCGCTTCGGCCCGGTCACGGCGATGAATTTCAACCGGCCCGAGCGCTGCAGCGGGCCGGCGGTGGCCATCGAGCCCAGCGCGAAATTCAGCTCGTTCGTGGCCACGGCGGTGTAGAGCTGCGAGGTCTCCTTGTAGACCACGTGCTGCATCTGGGTGTTGGTCATCGACTCCAGCAGCGCCGATCCCAGGTGCACCGGGTTGCCCACCGACCAGGAACCGTAGTTCAGCGCCGTCGGGCGTGCCTTGGCATCGACCACGATGTCGCCCACCGTCTTGTACTTGCTGTCCATGGACACGCCGACGAAGAAGTAGGTCTTGAACAGCGGGGTGAGCGGATCGAAGTCCTTCACCGGGTCATAGGGCAGTTTCTTGAACAGGTGCGGGTACGCGACCAGGTGCACGTTGTCCAGGTGGATCAGCTCGTGGCCGTCGGTGGCGGCGCGCTTGAAGGTGTCGATGGCGATGAAGCCGTTGGCACCGGGCTTGTTCTCCACCACCACCGGCTTGCCCCACTTCTTCTGCAGCCGCTCGGCCACCAGCCGCACCACGGCCTCCGGGCCCGCGCCGGCCGGGAACGGCGTGAGGATGCGCACCGGGCGCGAGGGAAAGTCCTGCGCGTGCGCCGAGGCGCCGATCAGGGACAGGGCGGCCAGCGCGGCGCCGGCCAGCAGTTTCAGGGCTTGCATTGCTTGTCTCCTCGTGGAATCGATCCGTGCTCGTTGCCCGCGCATCTGCGGCACGGGTCCGCCGGCCAGTGTGGCCGGCCCCACGCTCGTCCCTGCCCTGCCGCGGCGGAGTGCGTGAACTATTGCGGACGAGCGCGGGTAATTCCCGAGCAGCGGTGTTGCACCGGCGCCCCGGGTCGGCCCTGCCGCGGCCAGGACGCCGGGGCCCGCGGCTTCAGGACGCCGCCAGTGCGGGCGCGGGCAGGATGGTGCCCACGCACTCGCCGAAGCCGATGGCGCGCGCGCCCGCCGCCTCGCAGCGCCCGCGCAGGAACACGCGGTCGCCGTCCTGCAGGAAGGCGCGCGTCTCGCCACCGGGCAGCTGCAGCGGCTGCTTGCCGCCCTGGCTGAGCTCCAGCAGCGAGCCGCCCTGCCCCGCATCGGGGCCCGACTGCGTGCCGCTGCCCAGCAGGTCGCCGGGCTGCAGGTTGCAGCCGTTGCTGGCGTGGTGCGTGAGCATCTGCGCCACGGTCCAGTAGGCGTCCCTGAAATTGCTCTCCATCAGCTTGTGCGGCGGCAGTCCCTGCGCGCGCATGGCCTCGGTCTGCAGCAGCACCTCGAAGCGGATGTCGATGGCGCCGCGCTCGCGGTTGGCGATCGAGTCCAGGTAGGGCAGTGGACGCGGGTCGCCTTCGGGCCGCTTGAACGGCGCGCGGAAGGGCTCCAGCGCCTCCATCGTCACCACCCAGGGCGAGAGCGTGCTGCCGAAGTTCTTGGCCAGGAACGGGCCCAGCGGCTGGTATTCCCAGGCCTGCAGGTCGCGCGCGGACCAGTCGTTGAGCAGCACCAGGCCGAAGAGGTGGTCCTCGGCCTGCGCCATCGGGACGGGCTCGCCCAGCGCGTTGGCGCTGCCCACCAGCGCGCCGATCTCCAGCTCGTAGTCCAGCCGCTTGCTGGGACCGTAGCCCGGCACGCCGTCGGGGCCCGGCGCCTGCTGGCCCAGCGGTCGGCGCAGGTCGGTGCCGCTGACCACCAGCGAGGAACTGCGCCCGTGGTAGCCGATGGGCACCCACTTGTAGTTGGGCAGCAGCGGGTTGTCGGGCCGGAACAGCTTTCCCACCGTCGTGGCGTGGTGGATGCCGGTGTAGAAGTCGGTGTAGTCGCCGATGCGGCAGGGCAGCGCCATCTCGGCCTCGGCCTGCGGCACCAGGCAGGGCTGCAGCGCGTCCTTCTGCGCGCTGTCCTCGGCCAGCGCCGCCGACAGCGCCGTGCGCACCGCGCGGCGCGCCGCCGGGCCCAGCGCCATGAAGGCGTTGAGGTCGCCGCCGGCCAGCGGCACCAGCGCATGCGCCACCTCGGCGGTCCAGGTGCCTTCGCGGGCGGCAAGCTTCAGGTCCAGCACCTGGTCGCCGATGGCCACGCCGATGCGCAGCGCGTCGTCGCCGCCGCGGCGGCGGAAGGCGCCCAGGGGCAGGTTCTGGATGGGGAAGTCGGTGGCGTCCTCGTTGGCCGAGGCGACCCAGCTGCGCAGTGCCGGGTCATGGGTGGCGTCGATGGGCATGGCGTACTTGGTGTGTGAATCAATGACTGCCGTTCGCCCTGAGCTTGTCGAAGGGCCTGCGGGCGGGTTGCGCGGCAGGGCTTCGACAGGCGCAGCCCGAACGGGGCTCTTGGCTACATCAGGGCTGCCCGAAGCGGTCGCCCAGGCCGGCCCAGCATTGAGCATAGGCGGCGTCCAGCGGCGCCTCCTGCAGCGCGAAGGCCGTGGGGCGGAAGCGCCAGCGGCTCTCGAACATGAAGGCCAGGGTGTTGTCCAGCTTGTGCGGCGTGAGCTGCGCGGTGCTGGCCTTCTCGAAGGCCTCGGCATCGGGCCCGTGCGGCACCATGCCGTTGTGCAGGCTCATGCCGCCGGGCTTGAAGCCCTCGGGCTTGGCGTCGTACTGGCCGTACACCAGGCCCATGAACTCGCTCATGAGGTTGCGGTGGTACCAGGGCGGCCTGAAGGTGTCCTCGGCCACCATCCAGCGCGGCGGGAAGATGACGAAGTCGCAGTTGGCCGTGCCCGGCGTGTCGCTGGGCGAGGTCAGCACCGTGAAGATCGACGGGTCCGGGTGGTCGAAGCTGATGGACCCGATGGTCATGAAGTTGGCGGTGTCGTACTTCAGCGGGCACAGGTTGCCGTGCCAGGCCACGACGTTGAAGGGCGTGCCGGGCTGCTCGTTGCGCCACAGCGCGCCGCCGTACTTCTTGACGATCTCGTAGGGGCCCGCGTCGTCCTCGAAGGCCGCCACGGGCGCGAGGAAGTCGCGCGGGTTGGCCAGGCCGTTGGAGCCGATGGGCCCCAGCTCGGGCAGCCGGAACGGCGCACCGTAGTTCTCGCACACGTACAGCCGCGTGGGGCCCTGCACCTCCACCTTGAAGGCGATGCCGCGCGGCAGCAGCGCGATCTCGCCCGGCTTCACTTCCAGCACGCCCAGCTCGGTGACCAGGCGCAGCGCGCCCTCCTGCGGCACCAGCAGCATCTCGCCGTCGGCATTGACGAAGGCGCGCCGGCCCATGGAGCGGTTGACCAGCGCCAGGTGCGCCGCCATGCCGCTCTGGGCCTCCACGTCGCCGTTGACGACAACGGTGCGCAGGCCGTCCACGAAGTCCAGCGGCTGCTGGCCCGCATCGGGGATGGGTGCCGGGTGCCAGCGCAACGGGTCCGGCGGCATGGGCAGGCCCTCGGCCGCGCCGGTCTTGAGCCAGCGCTGCTCATAAGGCGCATAGGGGCCCGTCACCACCGAGGGCTGGCGGCGGTAGAGCCAGCTGCGGCGGTTCTCGGCCCGCGGCGCGGTGAAGGCGCTGCCCGAGACCAGCTCGGCGTACAGGCCCCGCGCCACCTGCTGCGGGCTGTTGCGGCCGCGCGGCAGGACGCCGGACACCGCCTCGGTGGCGAATTGGTTGCCGAAGCCACTTTGGTAGTGCAGTTCAGTCATCGCTAGGGTTCCCCAGTGCTTGCAGGAAGGATCGTCGCCATGCCCGCGGAGGCGGGCATGGCGGTCTCAGTCGAGCTTGATGTTGTTGGCCCGGATCAGCGCGCCCCAGCGCGCGCGCTCGGACTTGGTGTAGGCGGCCATCTGCGCGGGCGTACCGGGCAGCGGCTCCAGCCCCAGGCCATGGAAGCGCTCCTTCACGGGCGCGGAATTGAGCGCCGCCTGCAGCGACTGGCTGAGCTTGGCGACGAAGTCGGCCGGCGTGGCTGCCGGCACCACCAGGCCCTGCCAGGCATAGGCCTCGAAGTCCTTGACGCCCTGCTCGGCCAGCGTGGGCACGTCGGGCAGCGTCTTGAGCCGCTGCGGGCTGGCCACGCCCACCGCGCGCAGCTTGCCGCTGAGCACGTACTGCTGGACGCTGGCGGTGTCGATCATGGCCATGGGAATCTGCCCGCCCAGCAGGTCCTGCACCGCGGGCGCGGCGCCACGGTAGGGCACGTGCGTGAACTTGAGGCCGGTCTTCTCGCGCAGCAGCTCGGTGGCGAGGTGGTGCGGGCTGCCCAGGCCGGCGGTGCCGTAGTTGACGCCCTCGGGCTGCCGCTGCGCCCAGTCGCTGAACTCCTTCCAGTTCTTCACCGGGACGTTGGGCGCGACCACCAGCAGCAGCGGGAAGCGCGCGAGCATGCCCACGGGCTTGAAGTCCTTCTCGGCGTCGTAGGACAGCTTGGCGAACAGCGAGGGGTTGGCGGCCAGCGTGGCGAAGTCGGCGGTGAGCATGATGTTGCCGATGTCCTTGGACTTGGCGACGTACTCGGCGGCGATGTTGGTGGCCGCGCCCGGCTTGTTGTTGACGACGATGGGGCGGTTGAGGCTCTTGCTCATCTGCTCGGCCACGGTGCGGGCCACGATGTCGGAGCCGCCGCCGGCGGCGTAGCCGAGGGCCCATTCCAGCGGCTTGTCCTGCGCCGCGGCCGTGAAGGACAGCGCCGACAGCGCGGTGGCGCCGAACGCGGCGAGCAGGTGGCGACGGGTGTTGTTCATGCTTGTCTCCTTGGTGGTTGTGGTGATCGTGTTCAGGGGGTATCGGCGCCGGCGCGCGCCAGGGCCAGGGCCTGGCGCAGCACGTCCAGCCGCCCGATGTGGTTGGCCAGCAGCAGGATCAGCCGCGCGTTGAGCGCGTGGCTGGCCTCGGGGCTGAGGTCGCGATGGGTGTCGATCAGCGCCTCGTAGAAGTCGTCGGGCGCATCGAGGTTGGGTTCGGTGACCAGGGGCATGGCGGCTCCTCGCGGGGACGGCGTTCGGGTCAGTGCAGCGCGCAGGCACGCGCCAGGGCGGCGTGGACGGCTTCGGGCGCCGGATGGCGCCAGCGCGCGCACACGTGCTGGTCCGGGCGCAGCAGGTAGGCGGTGCCGGGGCGCAGGTCGTAGCGCCGCGACAGCCATTCCTCGGGGTCGTTGGCGGGCTCCAGCACCAGCACCTTGAGCGGCAGCTCCAGCATCCAGTGCGGCACCGGGCCCCAGCACAGCAGCGTGAAGTCAGGACCCAGCTCGCGCAGCAGCCAGGTGTCGCGGCCGTCGATGCGCAGCGGCGCATCGGCCGCCGGCGCGCCCGGGCGCATCAGGCCCATGAAGGCGTCGCGGTCCGGCGTGTTCAGCGGCGAGTTGTCCAGCGTGGCCGGCACCGACAGGCGGCCGCTGTTGACCATCCTGCGCGCGAAGCCGTGCTCGCGCGCCAGCGCCAGCGTGGCGTCGCGGAACAGCCGGCTGATCTCGCTCTTGGGCGTGATGAAGTCGGTGGCGCGGGTGGAGTTGAGGAGGTTCTCGTCCGCGGCGTATTCGCGCTCGCGGGCGTAGCTGTCCAGCAGGGCCCCGGGCGACTGGCCGCGCAGCACGCGGTCCAGCTTCCAGGCCAGGTTGTCCGCGTCCTGCACGCCGGAGTTGGCGCCGCGCGCGCCGAAGGGCGACACGCCATGCGCGGCGTCGCCGGCAAAGAGCACGCGGCCGTGCCTGAAGCTGTCCATGCGCAGGCAGGCGAAGGTGTAGACGCTGGCCCACTCCAGCTCAAAACCAGGCAACGAATCCGGCTGCGGCTCGCCGCCCTTGCTGGCAGCCGCCGCGCGCAGCAGGGCTTGCACGCGCGGAACGATGTTCTCCGGCCGCTTCTCGACTTCCGGGTCCGCATCCCAGCCCAGCTGGAAATCGATGCGCCACACGCCATCGGGCTGCATGTGCAACAGCACCGACTGCCCAGGGTGGAACGGCGGGTCGAACCAGAACCAGCGCTCGGCCGGGAAGTCGGCCTGCATGCGCACGTCGGCGATGAGGAAACGGTCCTTGAACACGCGGCCCTTGCTCTCCAGGCCCATGAGCTGGCGAATGGGCGAGCGCGAGCCGTCGCAGGCGACGACGTGGTCGGCCCGCAGCTCGTAGCGGCCCTCGGGGGTGTCTATGCCCAGCCTCACCACGTCGCCCTCCTGCGCCAGCGCCGCCACGGTGTTGTGCCAGCGGATCTCCAGGTTGGGCAACTCGCGCGCGCGCGCCACCAGGCAGGCCTCCACGTAGTACTGCTGCAGGTTGATGAAGGCCGGGCGCTCGTGGCCGGTTTCGGGCAGCAGGTCGAACTGGTAGAGCTGTTCCTCGCGGAAGAACACCTTGCCCACGTGCCAGCGCACGCCCTTGTCCACCAGGGCCTGGCCCACGCCCAGGCGGTCCCAGACTTCCAGCGTGCGCTTGGCGAAGCAGATGGCGCGCGAGCCGGTGCTGAGCTTGCAATCGTTGTCCAGCAGCAGCACGCGCTGGCCGCGCTGCGCCAGGTCGATGGCCAGGCTCAGGCCCACGGGGCCGGCGCCCACGACCACCACGGGGTGGCGCACGGGCACGGCGGCGTCCTGGTCGGGGCTGCGCCGGTAGGCGAAGGCGGTGGCCTGAATCTCGGCACCGGTGGCGGAGTACAGCGGGTCGCGCATGGTGGGAGTCGCCTCGGGACAGGCGTGACGAAGCCTGCGGCAAACCGCATGGCCATGAAGGAAGAAGCCGGCCGCGACGGGGCTTTTTCAAGCACCCGTCAAGCGACGGCCGGTGTCAGCGGGTAGAGGGATGGAGCGCGAGGCTCAGGACTCCAGCGCCTTCCACATGTCGATGTCGCGCTGCGCGGTCCACACGCGCGGGTCCGGGTACTGGGTGACCTCGTCGAAGCAGCGCGTGACGTCGAAGGGCATGCAGTGGTCGAAGATCACCCACTTGCCGTATTTGGGCGCCATGTGCGCGTAGGCCTCCTTGTAGACGGTGTTGAGGTCCTTGCCGGCGGCAGCACCCGCCCGCACCGCCTGGTACAGGTCGGAGATGAAGGCGCGCGTGCCGGCCAGGCCCGCCTGCACCTGCTCCTCGCCCACCAGCGCCGCGCCACGGCCCGGGACCAGCGCCAGCGGCTTGAGCGCGGCGATGTTGTCCAGCGTCTGCGGCCAGTCCTTGAAGTAGGCGTCGCCCGCATACGGCGTGGCGTCGAACTCCACCAGGTCGCCCGACAGCAGCGTGCGCTCCTGCGGCAGCCACACCACCGTGTCGCCCTTGGTATGGCCGCGGCCCAGTTGCAGCAGCTGCACTTCGAGCTTGCCCAGCCACAGGGTCATCTTCCCGGTGAAGGTCATGGTGGGCCAGGTCAGGCCCGGCGGCACCGTCTCCACGTTCCTGAACAGGCGCGGGAAGCGGCCGATCTCGCTGGCCTTGTCCTGCTCGCCGCGCTCGACGATCAGGTCGTAGGTGTCCTGGCTGGCCAGGATCTGCTGCGGCTCGTAGGCCGAGGCGCCCAGCACGCGCACGGCGTGGTAGTGCGTGAGCACGACGTACTTGATGGGCTTGTCCGTCACCTCGCGGATGCGGCGGATCACGTCGGCCGCCATCGCCGGCGTGGCCTGGGTGTCAGCGACCAGCACGGCATCGTCACCGATGATGATCCCGGTGTTCGGGTCGCCTTCGGCCGTGTAGGCCCAGGCATGCTCGGACAGTTGGGTGAAGCTGACTTTTTTCTCTTCCAGGTCGGCTTGGGAGGCGAAGGCTTTGCTCATGGTCAATGCGGCGAACAGCTTCAATAATGTTTAACGACAGGATTGATCTTAGTCAGTTTGTTCGCTAATGTCTAATTCGTTTTTCTAGAGAAAACCCTGAGATTCACTGTGGACGACAGCACTTCTTCCGCCGGCGCGGAGCGCGGCTCGCGCGGCATCCAGAGCATCGAGGTCGGCGGCCAGTTGCTGCTGGCATTGGCGCACCACGGGCGGCCAATGGCCCTCAAGGACCTCGCGCGCGAAGCCGGCATGGCGCCGGCCAAGGCGCATCCGTACTTGGTGAGCTTCGGCAAGCTGGGCCTGATCGAGCAGGACCCGGGCAGCGGCCGCTACGGGCTGGGGCCGCTGGCGATGCAGCTGGGCCTGATCAGCCTGCAGCAGTTCGACCCGGTGCGGCTGGCCACACCGCTGATCGAGGAGCTGGCGTTGTCCACCGGCCACACCATTGCCATCGCGGTGTGGGGCAACCGCGGCCCGACCATCGTGCGCGTGGCCGAGGCGCCCAGCCCCGTGCACGTGGCCATGCGCCACGGCACGGTGATGAGCCTGCGCGGCACGGCCTCGGGCTGGCTCTTTGCCGCGCACCGCGCGCGCGAGGAGGTGCAGGCGGTGCTGGCACAGGAAGCGGCCGTGGGTGGCTTCGCCGGCGCACCGCTGGACGAGGCCGCCTTCGAGGCGAAGCTCGACGAGGTGCGCCGCCAGGGCATGGCACGCGTGGTGGACCAGGCCATCCCCGGCGTGAGCGGACTGGCCGCGCCGGTGTTCGACGGCAGCGGCGCGCTGCTGCTGAGCATCACCGGCATCGGCCCCAGTGCCACCTTCGACACGGCCTGGGACAGCCCGCTGGCCGGCGCAATCCGGCGCTGCGCGGCCTCGCTATCGCGGCGGCTCGGGGCGGCCTGACGCCACCGCGGTCCGCAGGCCCGCACGGACCCCAAGGTGGCGGCGGGCGGCAGGAAGTCACGGCGCTAGTTCTTCGGAACGATGCGTGCCGGGCCGGACTACTCCTTGAGAAAAGTCAATATCCTCCTTCCCGCCGCGGCGGCCTGACCGTTCGAAGAATGGGCGGCAAAGGCCTTGGCGCGGACAGTCATGGCTCATGAACCTGAGCCACTTCGACGCCCCCCGCTACCTCTCCGTGTTGCCGCTGTTCCAGCACCGGTGTCCCGCCGAGCTGGACGAGCTGGCGCAAGCGTGCCAGGTGCGCCGCTACACGCGCGGCGAAGCGGTGTTCCGCAGTGGTGGCAACTGCGATGCGCTGCACGTCGTGGTCACGGGCCAGGTCAAGCTGCACGCCATCTCGACCGCGGGCCAGGAGAAGGTGATCGAACTGGTCGGCCCGGGCTGCAGCTTCGGCGAGTCGCTGGTGTTCGGCGAGCGGCCCAGCTCCTTCAACGCCACCGCGCTGACCGACACGCTGGTGTTGAGCCTCCCCAAGGACGCGCTGCTGGCCGAGGTCAGCCGCGATCCGGGCTTCGCGCTGCGGATGCTCACGGGCCTGTCGCAGCGGGTGCAGAACCTGATGGACGACGTCGAGGCCTACGCCCTGCACAGCGGCACGCAGCGGGTGGTGAACTACCTGCTGCGCGGCCGGTCGCGCGACAGCGTGCGCGCCGCGGGCACGGTGTCGCTGCCGGTGAGCAAGGCCACCATCGCTTCGCGGTTGTCCATCACACCGGAATATTTCTCGCGCGTGCTGGGCGAGTTGGAAGCCGGGCAGATGATCCAGGTGGACAAGCGCCATATTCACATCCTCGACGCGCAGCGCTTGGCCCAGCACCCGCTGCAGTAACCCCTCCACTTCCTTCGCAGTACCCCATGCCTCTCACCACCGAAACGGGCACGACGGACGCCCGCGCGCTGCTCACCGAAGACCTGCTGCGCAAGTTCGACACCCCGGGCCCGCGCTACACCTCCTACCCGACGGCCGACCGCTTCCACCACGGCTTCGGCCCGGCGCAGGCGCGGTCCGCCATCGCGCAGCTCGCGCCCGGCAGCGCGGCGGCGCCGTTGTCGCTGTACGTGCACATCCCGTTCTGCGAGTCCATCTGCTACTACTGCGCCTGCAACAAGATCATCACGAAGCACCACGAGCGCGCCGCCGAGTACCTCGACGCGCTGGAGACGGAGCTGGCGCTGGTGCTGGAACCGCTGGGCGCGGGACGGCCGGTGTCGCAGCTGCACTTCGGCGGCGGCTCGCCCACCTTCCTGTCGGATGCCGAGCTGGCCCGTGTCATGGGCAGGCTGGCGCAGAGCTTCCGCTTCACGCCGGATTCCGAGATCTCCATCGAGGTGGATCCGCGCACGGTCACGCCCGAACGGCTGGCGCACCTGCGCGGCCTGGGCTTCAACCGGCTGAGCTTTGGCGTGCAGGACTTCGACCCCGACGTGCAGCAGGCGGTGCACCGGGTGCAGTCCTTCGAGAGCGTGCACGCGCTCATGGCCAGCGCCCGAGCGCTGGGCTTCACCTCGATCAACGCCGATTTCATCTACGGGTTGCCGCGGCAGACCCCTGAAAGCTTCGCGCGCACGGTGCAGCAGATCGGCGAGCTGCGGCCGGACCGCATCGCGCTCTACGCCTACGCGCACCTGCCCGAGCGCTTCAAGCCTCAGCGCCGCATCAATGCCGAGGAACTGCCCAGCCCGGCGCAGCGCATCACGATGCTGGGCGACGCCATCAACGGGCTGCTGGAGCGCGGCTTCGAGCACATCGGCATGGACCATTTCGCGCTGCCCGACGACCCGCTGGCCGTGGCACGCCGGGAGGGCAAGCTGCACCGCAATTTCCAGGGCTACAGCACGCAGCCGGACTGCGACCTCGTGGCGCTGGGCGTGTCGGCCATCGGGCGCATCGGCGGCTGCTTCTACCAGAACGCCAAGACGCTGCCCGAGTACTACGAGAGCCTGGCGCGGCGCGAGCTGCCCGTCGTGCGCGGGTATGCCCTGGAGGGCGACGACCTGCTGCGGCGCGACGTGATCATGGCGCTGATGTGCCAGGGCCGGCTGGAGTTCGGCGCCGTGGAGCGCGCCCACGGCATCCGCATGCGCGAGTACTTCGGCCGCGAGCTGGAAGCGCTGAAGCCGCTGGCGCAGTCGGGGCTGGTGGTGCTCGAAGACGAAGCTGTCCGGGTGACGCGCGCCGGCTGGTACCTGGTGCGGGCCATCGCGATGGTGTTCGACCGCCACCTGCAGACCTCCGGGAACCGGCAGCGCTTTTCCAAGGTGGTGTAGCCCGTGCGGCCCTCAAGGGGGCCGCACGCGTCATCGGCACCCGGCTTCCGACCTGCGACGGCCCTGCGTCCGGCGCCGCCGGACTTCCGTTAGCGCCCTGGCTTGGCCTCGCTCCATCCCAAAAATCAAGCGTGATCACGTCCTGATTACTCTTATTATCGTGCCGCTTCAATAAATGGAACATCTGGGGTGGATGCGACGGGGGATGGTTCGAAAACGGCGCCAGTCATTGAGCCGGTTGCACCTGGGCGTCGCCGCGGACGGCCGCGCGGCGCACGCACGCGCGTGCTGCGCGAGGGACAGGCGCTGGGGCGACACCACTTCGCCTTCCTGCGCAGCTGGCTGCAGGGGCTGGACCTGCGGCAGGCCTGGGAGCGCTACCTGGGCTTCGGCGAGCTGAGCGCGGACCGGCGCCACATCGAGAAGCAGCGAGTTGCCCTGCTGCAGCAGGTGCTGCGCGAAGGACACGCGCTGAACCTGAGCCTGGGGGAGGAAGAGCGCATCACGGCCGAGCTGCTGTTGCTGGCGCAACCGCCAGCCGGACCGGGGACGGTTGCGCTGCCCGACCTGGACGAGTTCATCGACAGCCAGGGGCTGGACCGCGAGGCGCACTCCGAGGCGGAGCTGCTGCGCGAGTACCGCGAGTTCTACGGGCTGGACCACGTCCAGGCCGCGGAGGCGGATGAACGGCAGCCAAGCCTCGTCCGCGAAGCGGCGCCCTTGCGCGCCCTGCGCCGCGTGGAGGCGCTGCTCGCTCGGCGCCCTGCCCCGGCCGATCCGCCGTCGCTGTGGCTGTCGCCGGCGCTGGCGGAACGCCTGAAGGCGGCCGGCATGGGGACGCTGGACGCCCTGGTCCAGACCGTGAATGCCTATGGCGCCCACTGGTGGCGGCGCGTGCGGGGCCTGGGGCGCGCGCGCGCCGCGTCGCTGACGGACTGGCTGCTGCCGCTAAGCCGGGAGTGGGAGCTGCCCTTGCGCAAGGAGGCGCTGGCGCCGCCGCAGCGCCAGGTGGCCTGGCGCACCTCGGTGCTGCGCTCGGTGGCCGTGCCGCCGCGCTTCGCGCTCCTGCCGCTGGAACAGCTGGCGGTGCCGCCGCGGCTGGCTGGCGGGCCGGGAGCGCCTGGCCTGTTCGCCACGCGCATGGCGAACCACCTGGGCGCGCAGGACGATCGCCAGGCGATCGAGGCTTGGCTGGAGCAGTACCGCGACAAGCCCGCCACGCTGCGGGCCTATCGCAAGGAGGTAGAGCGCTTCTACCTCTGGTGTCTGCTGGAGCGGGACAAGCCGCTCTCGTCGATCGACAGCCGCGACGCGCTGGCCTACCGGGAGTTCATTCGCCAGCCGCCGCCGCATTGGTGCTGTAACGCCGTGGTGGCGCGCGACGACCCGGCTTGGCGGCCGTTCCGGGGACCGCTGCAGCCCGGCTCCCAGCGGCAGGCGCTGGTGGTGGTGCAAGCGTTGTTCGACGGCCTGCGCGACGCCAACTACCTGGTGGGCAACCCGCTGCGGGCGGTCAGCAAGAAGGCGGCACTGGCGGGGGCGCGTATCGACATCGAGCGCTCGTTCACGGAAACCGAATGGCGCTTCATACGGCACCGGCTCGACACGGAGGAAGCGTCGGCCCGGCCGCGGGGCGGCGTGCCGGCGGGCGCGGAGCAGCGGCGCCTGCGCCTGGTGCTGGAGCTGTTGGCGGGTACGGGTTTGCGCTTGGCGGAGATCGCCGTGGCGACCACGGCCTCGGTGCGCAGCGTGCGCCTGGACGGCGAGGGCATCGCTGCCACCGTCTTGTACGTGCAGGGCAAGGGCGGCAAGGCGCGCGAGGTGCCGCTGGCGGACGACCTGGCCGCGCTCGTGACGGCCCATCACGCCGACGCCGTGGCGCTGGGGGAACTGCCCTCCCCCGCGCCACTGGTGTGCACCCTGGCGGAGCCGCCGCCGCGCTGGAGCGCTGCCGCGGACGGCAGCCTGAGGCTGCAACGCGCCGCCCCGGTGGGCCGGACGCTGGGCGCCAGCGGCCTGTACCGCATGCTCAAGCGCTTCTTCCACCGCATCGCCGCCGGCGCCCATGGGGTGGACGGCCTGGACGGCGCGCGGCTGCGGGCGGCCTCCACGCACTGGTTGCGCCACACCTTCGCACGCCAGGGCGCGGCGGCACAGATTCCAGTGGAAGTGCTGCAGCAGGCACTGGGGCACGCCAGCATCGCGACCACGACGATCTATCTGGGCACCGAACGGGCGCGCATGGTGCGCGAGTTCGAGAAGCTGCGGCAGCGGCGCAGCAAGGGCTGAACAGGGTCGGCAGCGGGGTGTTCTACGGTAGAACACCCCCGGCTCTGGCACTGTGGCGGAGCGGGTGAGCGCTGGCTTCGCGTTGGCCCATATGGCGCTGGCACACGCTGCGGCGATGCGGCCAGCGTCAATGCAGCGATGCATTGCGGAGGGTGTTCTACCGTAGAACACCCGGCTGCGCTGTCATCTCCGCTCTGGCATGGACCCAGGCAGCCCCATGCCAGAGCGAAGCACAGGTGCGGCAAGTCAAGGCACGAGAGCCTCCTGTGCCCGGCCCGCTCAGCTTGCGGCTGGTTTTGCGGTCGCCTGGATTCCGGCCTGCGCGCACTGCTGTCCGGGGAAAGTCGGAAACCGATTCGCATCGCCGGCCACAACGCAGGCCGCCAGCCCATCAAGTCGTCATCCCGGCGAAAGCCGGGATGACAGCGTTAATTCCACGGCCAACCCCACGGCACGCGAAGCGTGCTGACGTCGCAACGTCTCCCCGGACAGCAGTGCGCCTTCGCGGGAATGGCGACGTTTTTCCTACGGCTTGCCATGCCTCTGTCGCCGCTTTGCCTGCGTCACGGGCCGAGTGAAGCACGGTGAACCCTCATACGAATTCCATCTGATAGCCACACGCTCCATGACTGGGGACAGCAGACTCACCCGCGCGGCGTCGGGGTGGCTGGAAAGGGGCGCGAAATTCCTGTCACGGGTAGCCGCAACGGCCTTCGCCCAGCGCCGCTCCACAACGCCGGAAGCTTGGGTGTTCTACCGTAGAACACCTCGTATGGAAGGGCCCATGTGTTGGCGCCAGGGCCGCAGCCCGGTACGGCTGCAAGCGCTGGGTGTTCTACCGTAGAACACCCGCCCAAAAGAAAGGGGCCCGCAGGCCCCTTCCAATATCAATCGCGCCAGCTACGGGCGCCGCGCGTGCTCAGTCGAAGAACTTCGCCAGCAGTTCCTGCAGCCGCTTTTCCTTCTCCGGCGCCAGCGCGCCGGCCTTGAAGCGCAGCGTGAGGTTGCCCTGCGCATCCTTGTCGCACGAGCCCACCACCTTGCCGCCCAGCGTGTAGCGCGTCTGCCGGTTGAGGCTGGCGTTGCCGTCCTGCCCCGTGAGCCGGGCCAGCACTTCCCGTGCGCCCGGCCGTGGCATTTGCGCGGCCAGCGCCCGGGCGCGCTCCAGCACGCCCGCCTCGTCCCGCTCCAGCGCGGCCTTGAGCGGCGCGACGAAGCGGAACTGAAGGTCCAGCGGCGACGCGAAGGCCTGCACCACCGCGTCCGGCAGCGCCGCGATCTGCAGCGCCGTGCTGACGTTGCCCGGCTGCATGCCGATGGACGCCGCCAGCTGCCGCAGCGAGGGGAACAGCCCGGCGTCCAGCGCGCGCCGGTACATCATTCCCTGCTCCCAGGCGGAGAGGTCCTTGCGGCCGCGGTTCTCGCGCTCCATCTCAACGAACAGCGCGCGGTCCTCGATGTTGTCCACCAGGCACAGCACCGGCAGGCCCAGCTGCCGGCAGGCTTCCAGCCGCCGGTGGCCATACACCACCTCGAAGCTGCCCGCCGGCTCGGCCACCGGGCGCACCTTGATCGGCTGCACGTTGCCGCCCGCGTCCGCCACCTCGGCCTTGAGCTTGTCGAACAGCGGCGAGTTGAAATTGAGCTCGTGGCGGTTGGCCCAGCGGCTGGGGCGGATCAGCGCGGGGTCGATGAGCCGCGAGGCCTTGGCGCCGTCCCATTGACGCAGTTCGTTGAGCGCCTCATCGAGCCGGCCCTGCAGCGCCTCGGCCTGCCGGGCCTTGGCTTGCAGCACTTCGTTCTCGCGCAGCAGGTCGGATCGCGCCTCGTTGGCGAACGCCATCATCGCGCCCGGCGCGGTCTTGGGCCGCGTCGGCACCTCGGCGTCCGGCGCCAGGCCGGGCAGGTTGCTGAAGTCGAGCTTGGCGGCCTTGTTCTTGAGACTCATGGTTCAGCCTTCCTCAAACGGCGAGCTGTTCGAGCTGCGTGGCCCACACGGCCTGGATCTGCTGCTCCACCAGCTCGCACATGCGGTCGTAGGCGTCGCGCGCGCGGGCGAAGGTCTTGGCGTTCATGGCGCCGCGCGGCAGGTCGTACACCGTGCCGAACTCGGCCGACGCGGTGGCGGTGACAGCGGTCTTGGGAATCTCGATCGGCAGCACCTTGTCCGCGTAGCCCTCCAGCACCCACTGGCGCACCACCGTGCTGGCCGCGTCGTTGGACTCCACGCGCGACAGCAGCACGTCGATGAATTCGAAGGTCTTGTCCTGGCCACGGCTGCGGATGAGCTGGTTGCACAGGTCGCTGAACAGGTCCCAGAACTGTGCCGAGCTGGCGAAGTCCAGCGCGGAAGGGGGCAGCGGCATGATCACGCCGTCGGCCGCCATCAGCGCGTTGATGGTCACGTAGCTCAGCGCCGGCGGCGTGTCGATGATGATCACGTCGTAGTCCAAGCGCGCCTGGTCCAAGCCGCGGTCCAGCACGCGCCAGAACTCGAAGCCCGGGTCGCGCGTCTGCCGCGCCGGCAGCGCGAACTCCGCGCCGAACAGCAGCGGCGCCGCGCACACCAGGTCGATGCCCGGCCAGTAGCTCTCGCGGATCGCGTAGCTCAGGTCCTCGTGCGCGCCCGAAAACAGCAGCATCGCCGTGTGCTCCTGCTCGACCTCGGCATCGGGCAGCACGCCGAACAGCGTGGTGGCCGAGCCCTGCGGGTCCAGGTCCACCACCAGCACCTTGTGGCCGCGCATGGACAGGCCCTGCGCCAGCGTCACCGCCGAAGTGGTCTTGGCCACGCCGCCCTTGAAGTTGGCCACCGTCAACGTGGTGCCGGCCGCGCCCTCCGGGCGCATGTGCGCCGCGCGGAACTCGCGGATCCATTGCCGCGCCTCGGCCATGGGCCACTCGCGCCGGTTGCCCTGCATCTCGCCCGAGGGCAGGTCGCCGCGGGTAAGCCGGTAGGCAATCTTGGACTTGTCCACGTGGCACAGATGGGCCAGTTGCGCGGCGCTGAGCGTGGGGGCTGCCTTCTTCGCCGCCGGCGGCAGCATCGCCGCGCGGATGTGTCCCATCATCGCCGCCACGCGGGCTGCCTGGTGTTCGATGTCGGCCAGGCTCTGCCGACGGATCGCCTGTCTGATATCCATGGTGATGCCGCTTTGTTACGTTTTTCCGAGTGCGGGCGATTATGCACGGCACATCGGAAAAATCGCATGAAACGCGTTGCGGCGCACAAATGCTCGGCAAGCACTGCAAGCATCAAGTCTTGTTATGAGGCTTCTCCGAGAGATTAAAAAAGTTCAAGAAGACTTGAAGAGATTAAGCGCTGTGGATAACTTGATTTTTATGTTTTAAATCAATAGTTTAAATTGTATATGTGCTGTTTCCCGTCCAGTTTTTACCCGCTTCCGTCCGTTCTCTACCCGTTCCTGTCCGGATTCCACCCGGCAGCGTCCAGCTTCTATCCGGGACGCTGGCGGACTTGTGCACAGGCCCGGTCCCAGGCGCGAAAGGCTTGACGTAACAAGAAGCACGCTTGTCGCCGCCGGCGCGATGGCTGCCTGAGCGGTCACGCAGCGCGCCAAAGCGGCCAAGGAAAGCAGCCGTCCCGCTTCTAACCGGCTTCCGTAGCGCCATCCGGAGGTGGAAATCTCGACGACTGTCCATGTTCTAACCGGGCGCCGTGCCGGCATGTCGAACGGTCCGTTGGCCAAACGTCCAACTTTTAACCGAGCTGGCTGGCGCCTTGGAATGGGGCCAGGGCAGTAAAACGTCCGTGTTTTAACCGGATGCCGCCGCGGTCTCGCCCGCCATAAGCGCCTCGGATGTCCAGCTATTACCCGCCATTTGCCGCAGTTTCAATGTCTGCAGGCGTTCGGACGCAGATCACGGCCTCAAACGAAAAAACGATCGAACCTTCGCAGAGCGAACTGTCCAAGCCGGGACGGACATATGATGTGTCGATGGATGAAAAAGAAGTGTCCCGGCCGGCGGCTCCCAAGGAGGAAGGCACCGAACTGCGCAAGCCCCACGAGATGATCGTGATGGTCCCGCGCTCGCGCCGCGTCACGCTCACCGGGCGCCGGCTCTACAACGCGCTGCTGCAGGTGTCGCAGTCACGGCTGCAGGCGATGGAAACCATGCCGGCGGCGGACTACATGTTCGAAGCCCCTCTGCCCGCGCTGCTGCGCACCACCGGCTCCAGCGGCGAGGACCGCACGGCGGCCAAGCGTTACCTGCGCGAGATGCGCGGCCTGGAGGTGGACTGGGAGTCCACCGCGCCGGGCGACGGCCTGAAGTGGCGCGGATTCAGCATGCTCAGCGAAGTCGCCATCGAGGTGCGCAATGGGGAGAACTGGGTGTCCTGGTCCTACCCGCCCACGATCATGTCGGCGCTGCGCGAGCCCGCGCGCTGGGCCCGCATCGACCTGGACGTACTGGCCAAGCTGGGCTCCTACGCGGCGGTGGCGCTGTACGAGATTTGCGCCCGCTACCGCGACAACCCTTCCGGTGTCACCAGCCGCAAGCCGGTGCAGTGGTGGGCCGACGCGCTCAATCCCGCGCCCGGCGGCGCGGAGCGGCGCGAATGGCGCAAGTTCAAGAACGAGCGCGTGAAGCCCGCCATCGAGGAGATCAACAGCGAGACCGACATCGAGATCGAGCTCATCGAGCACAAGCTCGGCCGCGCGGTGAGCGAGGTGCAGTTCGCCGTGCGGCGCAAGCGCGGCACGCCGCGCGCCCGCGCCCTGGCCGAGGGACCGGTGGATGCCGGCCTGGTGCTGCGCGCGGAGTCGCTGGGCATCCGCGAGGCCAAGCTCGACGGCCTGATCAAGGAGTTCGGCGAGGAGCGGGTGCGCGAGCAACTGGATGTGCTGGAGCGGCGCGCGGTGAACCGCAAGCTGCGCGGCATCGAGCACGCCTATGCCTACCTGCGCTCGCTGCTGCGCAACGGCGAGGACGAGGCCCCGCTGGCCTTGCCGCCGGCGCCGCTGGACGGCGCCACGGTGGCCGAGCGCGAGCCCGCGGCCGTGATCGCCGCGCCGTCTTCGGTGCCCGTGGCGTCGGCGCCGTCCCCGGTGTCGAATGCCGGCATGGCCGCCGAGAACTGGCTCAATGAGCGCATCGCCGGGCTCAAGCGCGAGATCGCCGCGCTGGACCCGGTGCAGCGCCGCGGCTGGGTCGATCGGGCGCTGCAGGAGCTGGCCGCGCGCGGCATGCTCAGCGCGGTGGTGTCGCGCCGCGCCGCGCAGGGCGACGTGCTGCACGGCGTGTTGGGTTCGGTGCTGGTGCGCGTGTACGCCGAGGCGGTGTACGGGCCGGGATGGGACCGGCCGCCGGGCGCGGTGGCCTGATCCGGCGTCTTCTACCCGGCCGCCATGGCCCGCAGCGCCAGCAGCGCGGTGCCGTAGGCCGCTTCCTCCTGGGATGCACGCTCCACCGGCACGCCCAGGCAGCGCCGGCGCAGGGCCGTCCACGCCGCGTTGCGCGCGCCGCCGCCGACCGTGAGCACGCGCGACGGCGTGGGCGCTCCCAGCTCGGCCATGCGTTGATAACCCAGCGCCTCCACCGCCGCGATGCCTTCGAGCAGGCCCTGGAAAAACAGCGCGTCGTCGGCTGGGCGCGGCGATTCGCGCGGTGCCAGCGCAGGGTCGTTGACGGGGAAACGTTCGCCTGGCACGGGCAGCGGGTAGTAACACAGGCCGGTCGGGAACTCGGGGCGCAGGCGCGGCGTGAGCTGCGCCATGCGCTCGGCGTTGAAATGCTTCAGCAGCGCCGCGCCGCCGCTGTTGGAAGCGCCTCCCACCAGCCACTGATCGCCCAGCCGGTGGCTGTAGACGCCGAAAGCCGATGCGGTCACCGGTTGCGGCGACAGCAGCTTGAGCACCAGCGTGCTGCCCAGCGAGGTGACGGCCTCGCCCGCGCGGCTCGCGCCGGTGGCCAGGAAGGCGGCCACGCCGTCGGTGGTGCCGGCAACCACCTGCAGATGCGGCGGCAGGCCGAAGGCGCGGGCGATCTCCGGCGCCACGGGGCCGATGCGCGTGCCGGGTGCCAGGACCTCGGGCAGCAGCCCGGCGCGCACGCCCAGCGCCTGCAGCCACGCGGGCCAGCAGCGGCGCAGCGGGTCGTAGCCCAGCTTCAGCGCGTTGTGTTCGTCCGAGAGGCCGAGGCGGCCGGTGAGTCGCGCGGCGATCCAGTCGGCCTGGTGCAGCGCGTGCGCCGCCTCAGGGTGCCGGGCTTGGAGATTCAGCAGCCGCGCCAGGGCGCAGGCCGGGCCGCGCGCGGCGGTATCCGGGGGGGCCAGGGCCTCGATGCGCGCGGCTTCCGCGACGCAAGCCGCGTCGCCATACATCAGGGCCGGCGCCAGCGGCGTGCCCTCAGGGTCGGTGAGCAGCAGCGTTCCGGAGGTGCCGTCCACCGCCAGGCTCGCCAGCCGGGAGCATTCCAGCGGTGCCAGCACCGTGGCCAGCACCCGCCGGACTGCATCCCACCACAGGGCGGGATCCTGGCGCATGTGCGGCCCCTCGCGCTGCGGCGGGGGCAGGGGCTCGCGGGCCGTGGCCTGCACCGCGCCTTGCGCGTCGATCACCACCGCGCGGACGCCGGAGGTGCCAAGGTCCAGGCCCAGGTGCAGGCTGCCCGTGGCCACCGGGCCGGTGGGGACAGGGAAGGGGGGCATGGCCGGATTGTCGGCAGGCCGCAGCGTTCGTTCTTCGATGTGCCCGCAGGGCGCACCCTGCCCTGCGGTATCGAAGGGTCAGCACGAACGGGCGTTCAAGGTTCAGACCTTCTTGGGATACCTATCAGGGATCGATGACCGCGGCGCAGGCGTCGGTGGGAACGGCTGCCGCATGGCCGACCACGGGGACGATCTTCAGCACCGCCGAGGTGGCTCGGCAGGGGAAGGCGAGGGCGCCGCAGCCGCCCAGCAGGGACGACAGCAGAAGGGCGCAGGACAGTGAGACAACGGTACGCATCACGGTCCAACGGCAAGACGGGAGCCCAGTTGACAGACTGAACATGTAACAACCGTGAGCGCCGCCGGCCGCGGCCTTCGGTCACGCCGGCAGCCGGCCCGGGCGGGCGCGGGGCCAGGCGCTATCCTCTGCCGCCCGCCGCCAACGCGGCCCAGTGACAACTTCCCATCGCCCGCGCTTCGCGGGCTCCGGTACGGCGTGAACCTCAAGCAGCTCGAATACTTCGTCCAGGTCGCGGAACTGGGCAGCTTCAGCAAGGCCGCCGTGGTGCTGGACATCGCCCAGCCCGCGCTCAGTCGCCAGGTGCGCGCGCTGGAGACCGAGCTGCGCGAGACGCTGCTGCTGCGCAACGGCCGCGGCGTGGCGCTGACCGAGGCCGGGCGCCGCCTGCTGGAGCACGGCACCGGCATCCTGCAGGCGGTGGCGCAGGCGCGCGAGGACATGCGCTCCTCGCGCGACGAGGCGGTGGGGCGCGTGGTGATCGGCGTGCCGCCGACCATGGGGCGCAAGCTCACCGTGCCGCTGGTCGAGACCTTCAAGGCGCGGCTGCCGCGGGCGCAGCTGGCCATCGTCGAGGGGCTGTCCACGCACATCGTGGAATGGATCCTGAGCTCGCGCGTGGACGTGGGCCTGCTCTACAACCCCGAGGCCCAGCCCGGGCTGGAGGTGATGCCGCTGCTCAACGAGCCGCTGTGCCTGGTGGAGCGGCGCGACGTCCCGTCGGGCCGCGCCCAGGGGCGGGCGCTGGTGCCGCTGCGCGAGCTTGCCGCGCTGCCACTGGTGCTGCCCGAGCGCGCGCACGTCATCCGGCGCCAGCTGGAGACGCAGGCCGCGCTGGCCGGGCTGAAGCTGCAGATCGCCTGGGAGGTGTCCAGCGTGGCCGCGATCATTGACCTGGTGGCCGCGGGCCACGGCTGCGCGGTGCTCACCGCCAGCGCCGTGACGGCCTCGCCGCGGGCGCAGGAGCTGCGCGCGCGCCCGCTGACCGATCCGGCCCTCACCAGCGTGCTGTGCCTGGCGCGCTCCTCCAGCCGCCGCCCGGGGCCGCTGATGCGGCAGGTGACGCAGCTGCTCATCGACCTCAGCCTGGGCCTGCCCACCGGCGGCACGCCGGCCATCGCCGGTACCGATTGATCCGCTCCCGCCGCGCACGGCGCTTGGCGCCGCGGCCCGGCTCCGAGTGGCCGGCGGAGCCGGGTTTGGACGTACCGCGGAAAGAGGCATGCGCCAGTCCTCTTTGCGATGGCTTGATCGCCTCAGCCATGCCAAATTGATATAGCAGCTATGGGCTGAATGCGCTTGGTTCGTTGCCGGGGCATCTCCAGAATCGCGCCGCAGCGGCAGGTTGGCGCGGCTTGTCCCGGCATGCCATCTGCCCGCCCCGAGGTGCTGGGCCACCGACCACACCGAACGGGCCGGGCGCCGGGAGCCGCTTCGTACTCCCGACCAAAACCCTCTAGGAGATCCGGATGATCATCGACGTACACGGCCACTACACCACGGCGCCGGCGGCGCTGGGCGCCTGGCGCGACCTGCAGATCGCCTCGCTCAAGGACCCGAGCAAGAAGCCCGATCCCAAGGCCCTCAAGATCAGCGACGACGAGCTGCGCGAGTCCATCGAGACCAACCAGCTCAAGCTGATGAAGCAGCGCGGCTCGGACCTGACGGTCTTCAGCCCGCGCGCGAGCTTCATGGCGCACCACATCGGCGACTTCGAGACCTCCTCCACCTGGGCCGCCATCTGCAACGAGCTGTGCTACCGCGTGAGCCAGCTGTTCCCCGACAACTTCATCGGCGCGGCGATGCTGCCGCAGTCGCCCGGTGTTGACCCCGCAACGTGCATCCCCGAGCTGGAGAAGTGCGTCAAGGAGTACGGTTTCGTCGGCATCAACCTGAACCCCGACCCTTCCGGCGGCCACTGGACCAGCCCGCCGCTGTCCGACCGCCACTGGTACCCCATCTACGAGAAGATGGTCGAGCTGGACATCCCGGCGATGATCCACGTCTCCACCAGCTGCAACGCCTGCTTCCACACCACGGGCTCGCACTACCTGAACGCGGACACCACCGCCTTCATGCAGTGCCTCACCAGCGATCTGTTCAAGGACTTCCCGACGCTGAAGTTCCTGATCCCGCACGGCGGCGGCGCGGTGCCCTACCACTGGGGCCGCTTCCGCGGCCTGGCGCAGGAGCTCAAGAAGCCGCTGCTGAGCGAGCACCTGCTCAACAACATCTTCTTCGACACCTGCGTCTACCACCAGCCCGGCATCGACCTGCTCACCAAGGTCATCCCGGTGAAGAACATCCTCTTCGCCTCCGAGATGATCGGCGCGGTGCGCGGCATCGACCCGGAGACCGGCCATTACTACGACGACACCAAGCGCTACGTCGAGGCCACCGCCAACCTCACCGACGAGGAGCGCTACATGGTCTACGAGGGCAACGCCCGCCGCGTCTTCCCGCGCCTGGATGCCGCGCTGAAGGCCAAGGGCCTGTAAGGCCGCCGTCCGCACGCAGCTTTCGCACACGCAAAGGAATCACCATGTACGAACTCGGTGTCGTCTACCGCAACATCACCCGCGCCGACCGCGAGGCCACCGACCAGCTGGCCGCGCTGGGCTCGGCCACGGTGCACGAGGCGCAGGGCCGCGTCGGCCTGCTGCAGCCCTACATGCGGCCGATCTACCCGGGCACGCAGGTCTCGGGCACGGCCGTCACGGTGCTGCTGCACCCGGGCGACAACTGGATGATGCACGTCGCGGCCGAGCAGATTCAGCCCGGCGACATCGTCGTGGCCGCCGTCACGGCCCCGTGCACCGACGGCTACTTCGGCGACCTGCTGGCCACCAGCTTCCAGGCCCGCGGCGCGCGCGCGCTGATCATCGACGCCGGCGTGCGCGACGTGCGCGTGCTGCAGGAGATGGGCTTCCCGGTGTGGAGCAAGGCCATCTCGTCCAAGGGCACGATCAAGGCCACGCTGGGCTCGGTGAACATCCCCGTGGTGTGCGCCGGCATGCTGGTCAACCCGGGCGACGCCATCGTGGCCGACGACGACGGCATCTGCTGCGTGCCCGCGGCCAAGGTGAGGGAAGTGGCCGCGGCCGCCGCCAAGCGCGAGAGCTTCGAAGGCGAGAAGCGCGCCAAGCTGGCCTCGGGCGTGCTCGGCCTCGACATGTACAACATGCGCGAGCCGCTGGCCAAAGCCGGCCTCAAGTACATCGACTAAGGTTGCCGACGCAACCGCACCAATCATAAACACAGGAGAAACCATGATCCGCCTCAAGACCCTCGCCGCGGCCGCCATCGGCACGCTGGCCCTGATCGCCGGCGCCGTGCAGGCGCAGGAGTTCCCCACCAAGCCGGTGCGCATCACCACGCCGTTCCCGGCCGGCGCGGGTCCGGAGGCCGTGGTGCGGCTGGTGGCCGAGCGGCTGCAGAGGAAGTGGGGCAAGCCGGTGGTGGTGGAGAACAAGCCCGGCGCCAACGGCTTCATCGCCATCGACCAGTTCAAGCGCGCCGCCGCCGACGGCCACGAGCTGATCCACCTGGACAACGTGCACCTGGTCGCGTACCCGCACCTGTTCAAGAA
>Ga0065721_10050047_pt1 | contig 23865 bp, 22 predicted proteins | sample Mesricmetagenome_FD_59108 | JGI IMG/M metagenome (GOLD analysis project Ga0065721, IMG submission 59108) | Mesophilic microbial community from rice straw/compost enrichment Sample: eDNA_1 v2 (version 2) | ecosystem: Engineered > Solid waste > Grass > Composting > Bioreactor | place: USA: Davis...
CCGCCGCGCGGGGAAAATATCGATACGCCGAAGTGTGAGGCCGGCCCCCTCATCCGCCCTTCGGGCACCTTCTCCCCGAGGGGAGAAGGGGATCGCGGCGCCTCCAGAGCAGGGAACTACCCGATCCCCTGCACCTGCTCCTCCGGCACGCCGCCCTTCTTCTTCTGGCGCTCGAAGATGAAGAGGCCGGCGGCGACGATGATGACGGCGCCGACGAGCATCGCCGGGCGCGGCACGTCGCCGAAGACGAGGTAGCCGAGGATCAGCGCCCAGACCAGCAGGGTGTACTGGATCGGCGCCACCACGGCGGCCGGGGCGAGTTTCAGGGCGCGGTTGATCATCATGTGGGCGACGAGGGCGATGACGCCGAGCAGGGCCATCAGGCCGACGTCGGCGGCCGGCGGCGGCGTCCAGTCGAAGGGGGCGAGGACGAGGCCGGCGGCGAGGGCGCCGAAGGTCTGCCAGAAGACGAGGGCGGTGTCGGTGGTGCCGCGCAGCTGGCGGCTCAGCAGGATCATCAGCGCGAAGGCGAAGCTGCCGGTGATCGACAGCGCCGAGGCCAGCGACAGGCTGGCCGAACTCGGCTCCAGCGCCACGACGACGCCGACGAAGCCGACGAGGATCGCGCTCCAGCGCCGCCAGCCGACGCTTTCGCCGAGCACGAAGGGCGACAGCGCCGCGACCCAGATCGGCGCGGCGAGGTAGAAGGTCATGACGTCGGCGAGCGGCAGGCTGGCGACGGCGGCGTAGAACAGCACGATCTCGGCGGTGGAGAGCACCGCGCGCGAGGCCTGCAGGCCGGGCCGCTCCAGCCGGACGAGGCCGGCGACGCCGGCGCGCCAGGCGAGCGGGGCGATCACGATCATGCCGGCGACGCTGCGCAGCAGCAGCACCTGGCCGACGCCGTAGCTGCCCATCAGCCACTTGCCGAGGGTGTCGTTGAGCGAGAAGAAAAAATCGCCGAGCAGCATCAGCACGACGCCGAGCGCCACGCTGCCGCCGTAGCGGCCGGCCGCGGAGGAAACCGTCATATCCAAGGGTCCGAAGACGGCGCGGAGGATGCCGCGCCGGAAAGCCGAGCGATACACCGGAGTTCCGGGCAAGGCGAGGGGAATGTGCCGCGAGAGCGGCCGGCGGGGCGAGGGGCCGGGCCGCGGGTGCCGCTCGGGCGGAGGCCGGGGCGATCCGCCCCGCCGCCTCGTCCGTAGCGGACGTGCCACCGAAGACCGCGCCGGCGACTCCCGCGGGTGGCGGCGGTGTTCGCTTGCGGCTAGGCTCCGCCCGACTTGCGGACCGCCGCTTCCAGAACCCTTCGACGAGGTGTCCGATGAGCCATCGCCCCGCCCTCCTGCTGCTCCTCGCCGCCCTGCTCACCGCCTGCGCCGGCCGGCCGGAGGGCGGGGCGCTGGCGCCGGTGGAGGCCGCGGTGCCCGGCGCGATCACCCACGAGCTCTTCGTCGCCACCACCCGCAGCCGCGACGACAAGGACCCGAACGCCATGTTCTCCGGCGAGCGCCGCTCGCTCGACGAGGACGTGCCGCGGCTCGACTATGCCCACGTCAACGTCTCGGTGCCGCCGAGCCACGCGCCGGGCGTCGTCGAGTGGCCGAAGCGTCTGCCGGGCGATCCGGCGAAGCATTTCGTCACCCGCTCGCGCGGCTACGTCGACGGCCCGGACGACTTTTCGGCGCGGCTGCGGGCGGCGGTGATGGCGAAACCCAAGGGCGAGCGGCAGGTGCTGGTCTTCGTCCACGGCTTCAACACCAAGTTCGACGAGGGGGTCTACCGCCTCGCGCAGGTGGTGCACGACACCGGCTTTCCCGGCGTGCCGGTGCTGTTCACCTGGGCTTCGCGCGGCAGCGTGCTGGACTACGTCTACGACCGCGACAGCGCCACCCTCGCCCGCGACGCGCTGGAGGACACCCTCGACATGGCGGCGAAGGCCGGCGCCGAGAGCGTCACGCTCTTCGCCCACTCCATGGGCAACTGGGTGGCGGTGGAGGCGCTGCGGCAGGCGAAGATCGCCGGCAACCCGCGCTTCGGCGGCAAGCTGGAGACCGTGGTGCTCGCCTCGCCCGACATCGACGTCGACGTCTTCAAGTCGCAGATGCGCCGCTACGGCGAACCCGACCCGCCCTTCCTGATGATGGTCTCGCGCGACGACCGCGCCCTGCAGCTCTCCTCCTTCCTCGCCGGCGAGAAGCCGCGCGTCGGCGGCTACACCAACGACGCCGAGATCGCCGAACTCGGCGTCGTCGTCGTCGACCTCACCGCCGTCACCGGCGCCGACGACCTCAACCACGCCAAGTTCACCCTCGTCGGCACCAGCTTCGTCGCCAACCTCCAGGCCCGCCTCGCCGCCGGCGACGACCTCGACTTCGCCGAGGACCAGACCTTCGGCGACCGCCTCGGCCAGATCGGCCGCGGCCTCGGCAGCACGGTCGGCGGCGCCGCCGGCATCATCATCACGACGCCGGTGGCGATCCTGACGGCGCCGGTGGAGTTGTTGCGGGAGTAGGGGTGGGATTCTCGCCGCCGGGCCCGGGCAGGCGACGCCATTTCCCGGCTTCGCGCGCCGGGCCGCGGCGTGCGAGAATGCGGGGCATCGGCAATCGCGAGGCCGTCATGATCGAACTCTACGGGCACCCCTTCGCCTCCTTCGTCTGGAAGCCGCTGATCGCGCTCTACGAGCGGGAGGTGCCCTTCGCCTTCCGGATGGTCGATCCGGACCATGCCGACAACGCGGCGCGGACCGCGGAGCTGTCGCCGACCGGCCAGTTCCCGGCGCTGGTCGACGGCCGGAAAGCGATCACCGGCAGCAACGCGATCATCGAGTATCTCGACCGCTTCGGCGACGCGCCGCCGCTCGTCCCGGCCGAGCGGGATCTGGCGCTGGAGGCGCGGATGATGGCCGACGTCTTCGACGACTACGTCCACGTCCCGATGCAGCGCATCGTCGCCGAGGCGCTGCGGCCGGCGGACGCCAAGGATCCGCACGGCCTCGCCGAGGCGAGGGAAAAGCTCGGGCGGGCCTACGGCTGGCTCGACCGCCGGCTCGCCGGCCGCAGCTTCGCCGCGGGCGAGCGCTTCACCCTCGCCGACTGCGCCGCGGCGCCGGCGCTGTTCTATGCGGACTGGGTCCTGCCGATCGATCCGCGCCACGAAACCCTCGCCGCCCTGCGCGCCCGTCTCCTCGCCCGCCCCTCCGTCGCCCGCGTGGTCGACGAGGCCCGGCCGTGGCGACAGTATTTTCCGCTGGGCGCGCCGGACCGGGATTGAAGCGTCCGGCGACGGGGTTTCGGCGAACGCCTCGCCTCCGTCGCGGTCACGCCCCCGCATCCGCGAGCCGGATCATCAGCGTCATCGGATCGAGCGGAGAGGCATCGAAGCCGAGGCGGGCGTAGAAGCCGCGGGCCTCCTCGTCGAGCGCGTGCACCAGCAGACCGCGTATGCCGATGACGTCCGCGGCGCCGAGCGTACGCAGAACAGCGTCGCGAACGAGTGCGCGGCCGACGCCGCTTCCCTGCACGCTTCGGTCGACGGCGAGGCGGGCGAGCACAACCACGGGGATCGGATCGGGCATGTTGCGCCGGAAGCGGCCGGGTGCCTCGGGCGTCTTCACCGCTCCGGCGGCGAGGGCGTAGTAGCCGACGACACGGTCGTTCGTCGTGGCGACGAAGGTGCGCGTCGCTCCGCTCGCCTGATTGGCGAGGGCACGGCGTCTGAGCCAGTCGTCGAGCAGCGGCCGGCCCGAATCGAAGCGATCCCTGTCGTGGTGGTCGGCGATGGGGACGGGTGCCGAGACGATCATCGCCGATGGCGCCGAGCGTATCCGATGGGTCTCGACGCGCCAAGATCGGGATCGCCGTCGTCCGTCACGGTCCGCTCCGCGTCCGGTGGCGTCATTTCTGATCCCACGGCGCGGGGGTGGCCATCAGGCGGCGAAGCCTGTCGTTGCCTTCCGGCGGGGCGTCGAGACGAGCCTGAAACTCGGCGAAGGCCTGCGGTTCGACGTTGAAGATCGTCCGGTCGAGCAGGGCGTCCTCCGCGGCGCGCCGGGCGGCCTCCAGAACGAAGTCGGTCCGGGATCGTCCGAGAACCTCGGCCGCACGGTCGATCAGACCGCGCAGTTCGGGCTTGATGCGCAGATTGAGGGTCTCGCGGGCGGGGGCGCGGGTCGGCATGGCTGTCTCCGGAAACGGAGTCCGACCATATCATGACGTAATGCCAATGTCATTACGTCAGATCGGACGGCCGCCCCGCCCGCCCGCTCAGAACCCCTCGCGCAGCGCCCGGCCCTTGCCGACCGCGTCCGCCGCCTTGAGGTCGGCGAGGAAGCCGGGGATCCAGTCGAGCGGCAGCATGTTGGGGCCGTCGGAGGGGGCCTGGTCGGGGTCGTCGTGGGCTTCGGCGAAGACGGCGGCGCAGCCGACGGCCAGCGCCGCGCGGGCGAGCGCCGGGGCGTAGGCGCGCTTTCCGCCCGAGCTCGATCCGCGCCCGCCCGGCTCCTGCACCGAATGGGTGGCGTCGAAGACGACCGGGTAGCCGGTCTCGGCCATCATCGGCAGGCCGCGGAAGTCGGAGACGAGGGTCTGGTAGCCGAAGGAGGTGCCGCGGTCGCAGAGCAGGATCTGCTCGTTGCCGGTGGAGGCGATCTTGTCGGCGACGTTGGCCATGTCCCAGGGTGCGAGGAACTGGCCCTTCTTGACGTTGATCGCGCGCCCGGTCTCGCCGGCGGCGATGAGAAGGTCGGTCTGGCGGCAGAGGAAGGCGGGGATCTGCAGGATGTCGACGACCTCGCCGGCGCGTTTCGTCTGCTCGATGTCGTGGACGTCGGTCAGCACCGGGCAGCCGAAGGCCTCGCGGATCTCGGCGAGGATGGAAAGGCCGGCGTCGATGCCGACGCCGCGGGTGCCCTTGAGCGAGGTGCGGTTGGCCTTGTCGTAGGACGCCTTGAAGACGAAGGGCACGCCGGCCTTCGTCGTTTCCTCGGCGAGGAAGCCGGCGATCGACATGGCGTGGTCGCGGCTCTCGATCTGGCAGGGGCCGGAGATCAGCACGAAGGGCCGGTCGTTGGCGAAGGTGACGCCGCGGGTCGTCACGGCTTTCGGGGCGGTCATCGAGGGCTCCTTCGGGCGGGGAGGGGCGGCCGTGGCCGGTCCCGTCGTCGTCATGCCTTTCGGCGATACTTCTTATCTCCGTCGCCGTCATTCCCGCGAAAGCGGGAATCCAGCGGGCGGCGAGGGCGGGGCCGGCGATCGTCCCGAAGGGGCGGGCCGGCGCTTCTCGCGGCCCTTTCCCCCGGCGAGGGCTGGATTCCCGCTTTCGCGGGAATGACGGCCGCGCCGCCTCGCCGCGGGCCGCACCGCCTCGCCTCGGGCCGCGCCGTCGTGCCTCGGAATGCGGCGCGTCGTCCCGACGCGTTCCGCCCTCATGTAGACGAGGCGGCGGCCGTTCGCCACCGGGTGCCGCTCAGGCCAGCCCCGCGCGCAGCAGGTCGAGCATGTGCAGGATGCCGACCGGGCGGCGGCCCTCCAGCACGAAGAGCACGCTGATCTTGCCGCGCTGCATCAGCTCCAGCGCCTCGGTGGCGATGGCGTTGGCGGCGATGCTCTTGGGATCGCGGGTCATGATGTCGTCGACGACGTGGCCGAGCAGGTTGTTGGTCATGTGGCGCCGGAGGTCGCCGTCGGTGACGATGCCGATCATGGCGCCGGAGGTGTCGACGACGCCGACGACGCCGAAGCCGCTCGACGTCATGGTCATGATCGCCTCGGTCATCGGCGCGCCGGAGGTTAGCAGCGGCAGGCGCTCCCCCTTGTGCATCAGGTCGCGCACGTAGGTGAGCCGCGCCCCGAGCCGGCCGCCCGGGTGGAACACCTTGAAGTCGCCGGCCGAAAAACCCTTCTCCTCGAGCAGGGCGATGGCCATGGCGTCGCCGACGGCGAGCTGCAGCATGGTCGAGGTGGTGGGGGCGAGGCCGTGCGGGCAGGCCTCCTCGATCTGCGGCAGGGCGACGACGATCGACGCCGCTTCGGCGAGGCTGGAATCGGGCCGCGAGGTCATCGCGATCATCGGCACGCCGAAGCGCTTGGCGTAGGTGACGATGTTGGCGAGTTCGGCGGTCTCGCCCGACCAAGACAGCGCCAGGATGACGTCCTCGCCACGGATCATGCCGAGGTCGCCGTGGCTCGCCTCGGTCGGATGGACGAAATAGGCCGCGGTGCCGGTGGAGGCGAAGGTGGCGGCGAGCTTGCGGCCGATGTGGCCGCTCTTGCCGATGCCGACGACGATCAGCCGGCCGGAGGTGCGGGCGATCAGGGCGACGGCCGCGGTGAGCGCGCGGCCGAGCTCGCCGTTTTCCACCGCCGCCTCGGTCTGTTCGATGGCTTCGCGGGCGAGGGCGAGGGTGCGCGCGGCCGAGCGCGGGATCTTGACGTGCATGGGCGGGGAAATCCGTTGTTCTTGTCGTTCTCGGAGCGGAGGGCTTTGTGAAAAAACTGTCGGGCCGGATTGCGACGGAAATGCGTTTGGCGGCAAACGGCGGGCGGCGGAGACGGGACGGAGAGAACCGGAGGGGAAAGGACGGGGGCACGGCGTCGCCCCGGCCTCAGGGCCGGCTGTTGCGCCGCTGCAGCGACGCCTCCCATGCGAGTGCGTGGCCGACGATGGTGTCGAGGTCCTGGTGCTTGGGCACCCAGCCGAGCGCGGCGCGGATGCGGCTGCTGTCGGCTACGAGGGCGGCCGGATCGCCGGCGCGCCGCCCGGCGACCGTGACCGGGAAGTCGGCGCCGGAGACCCGCTTCACCGCCGCGATCACCTCCGACACGGAGAAGCCGGTGCCGTAGCCGCAGTTGGCGGTGAGGTTGCCGCCGCCGGCACGCAGGTGGTCGAGCGCCAGAACGTGGGCGTCTATCAGGTCGGTGACGTGGATGTAGTCGCGCAGGCAGGTGCCGTCCGGCGTTGGATAGTCGGTGCCGAAGACGCTCATGCCGGCGCGAAGGCCGACGGCGGCCTGGGCCGCGATCTTGATGAGATGGGTCGCCTCCCTCGACGACTGGCCGGTGCGGCCCCTGGGGTCGGCGCCGGCGACGTTGAAGTAGCGCAGCGCCGCGTAGGAGAAGCCGTGGGCGGCGGAGGCGTCGCGCAGCATCACCTCGGTCATCAGCTTCGACCAGCCGTAGGGCGACACCGGCGCGGGCGCGAGGCCCTCGTCGATCGGCATCCGCGTCGGCTCGCCGTAGACCGCGGCTGTGGAGGAGAACAGGAAGGCGGAGACGCCGCCCGCGACCGCGGCGGCGACGAGGCTGCGCGAGTTCGCGGTGTTGTTGCGATAGTATTTCAGCGGGTCGGCGACCGATTCCGGGACGATGATCGATCCGGCGAAATGGGCGATGGCGGTGACGCCGTGGCGGGCGATCACGCCGCCGACGAAGTCCTCGTCGCCGACGCTGCCGACTTCCAGCGCCGCCGCTTCCGGCAGCACCGCGTCGAAACCTGTGGATAGATCGTCGACGACGACGACCTCCTCACCCCGGTCGACGAGCGCGTGGACCATGTGGCTGCCGATGTAGCCGGCGCCGCCCGTGACCATCACCGCCATGCCGCCCGGCCCTCCCGATGTCGCGCAAAACCGCGTCGTCCGCCCCTCGAGCAGGCAGTCATAGCCACTGCGGCCGGCCCTTGGCAATCCTCGCCGGTGACCGTGAGCCGGCGAAGTCCGGTTGCGGGGCACCCTTTGCAACCACCTGTTAACAATGTGGGCGGAAGACTTGCCTTTCGCGGTGCGGTCGGAGACTTTCGGTTCGGCTGATTTGCCCCTTTCGTGCATTGATCTCCATCACGCACGCCGGCACTTCGGTGTTTCTACGAACGGGTCGTGACGATGAGCGGATCTCGGGACGGTTTCGGGAGCGTGAGAGAGCGGGCCGACGCGCGCGCCCTCGTCGCCGTCGGCGGCTCGGGCGCGCTGCCGGAGCGCCGCCGCATCCGCGTGCTCTGCGTCGAGGACGACCCGGAAGACCTGTTCCTGATCCGCCGCGCGCTCGCCGCCCTCGCCCTGCACGAGGCCGAGGTCGCGGTCGCCATGTCGCTCGGCGAGGCGCTGGAGTTGTTCGCCGCGGAGCGTTTCGACGTCTGCCTTTGCGACTTCTGGCTCGGCAGCGAGACGACGATGCCGCTGATCGAGGAGGCGCGGCGCTCGCTGAGCGGCTGCCCCGTCGTGCTGATGTCGACGATCGAGAACGACGACATCGAGCTGATCGGCCGGCGCTCGGGCTCCTGCGGCTTCATCGGCAAGGGCGATCTTTCCGCCGCGGCGCTCGACCGGGTGCTCGCCACCATCCTGCCCCGCCTCGCCGCGCCCGATCCGGTGCCCTTCGAGGAGGAGGAGATCGAACGCTGGCTGCACGCGGTGATCCGCGGGCTCGACCGCATCCACGCCGCCTCGTCGCTGGCGCTCGCCGCCCCGGCCGCGCCGCTCGAGGAGCTGACCAGCCAGCTGCTCGCCGACATCGAGGCCGACACCGCCGAGATCCGCCAGGACATCGTCGCGAGGCTGCTCGCCTTCGAGAAGCTGGTCCAGACCCACGCCCGCTACACCATCGTCGACGTCGTGCCGCAGATCGCCCATTTCGTCGACGTCGTCCGCGATCATCTCGGTGCCCGGGCGGACGCGGTCTCCTTCATCGTCCCGCGCATGGCGATCGGCGTCGAGGGCATCCCCGAATTCTTCTCCGACCTGCTCCAGGGCTTCCTCGCCGAGGCGGCCGGCATGGCCGAGGCCGGCTTCGCCGTCGCCGTCCAGCCCTCGATCCGCGGCGAACGCTTCGACCTGGTGCTGCGCGCCGCCGGGCTCTTCGAGGGCGGCGACGAGCGCACGCTGCCCGACGCCGAGGAGAAGCGTCTCCACGCCCTCGTCGAGGTCCGCCGCCTCGTCGTCGACACGCTGGCGACCGGCTGCGGCGGCAAGGTCGAACTCGGCGCCGAGGCCGGCCTGCCCTTCGCCAGGCTGTCGGTGCCGCTCAGGCGCTGAGACCGGCGTTCTGATCGACGGCCTCGATCGGCCGCCTCGGGGTGAGGGCGCAGAGAGGTCGGTTCGAACGCATGGTGATGTGAGGATTCGTGCCCGGCGCCGGCGCGAGACCTACTTCTTCGAGATCCCGAGGAACTTCGGCCCGAGGCCGAGGATCTTGTCGTCGATCGTGCCGATCACCGCCGCGTCCTTTTCCGGATAGTCGAGCCGCCCGAGCAGGTGGCGCATGATTTCGAGGCGGGCGCGGCGCTTGTCGTTGGCGCGCACCACCACCCAGGGCGCCGATTTGGTGTGCGTCTCGCGCAGCATGCGGTCGCGGGCGGCGGTATAGGCGTCGAACATCTCCATCGCCTTGATGTCCATCGGCGACAGCTTCCAGATCTTGAGCGGGTCGTGGCGGCGGTCGTGAAAGCGCTTCAGCTGGGTGACGCGGCCGATGTCGAGCCAGATCTTGATCAGCAGCACGCCGTCCTTGACCAGCATGTCCTCGAACTCGCGGGCGGCGGGAAGGAAATGCTCGTACTCGGCTTCGCTGCAGAAGCCCATCACCCTCTCGACGCCGGCCCGGTTGTACCAGGACCGGTCGAACAGCACCATTTCGCCCGCGGTCGGCAACTCGGCGACGTAGCGCTGGAAATACCACTGGCCGCGCTCGGCCTCGGTCGGCTTCGGCAGGGCGACGATGCGGGCCGAGCGCGGATTGAGATACTGGCGCACCGCCGAAATCGAGCCGCCCTTGCCGGCGGCGTCACGGCCCTCGAACACAAGCACCGCGCGCCGGCCGTCGGCGGCGAACTGGCGCTGGGCCTTGACGAGTTCGATCTGCAGCGCCTCGAGCTCTTGGGCGTAGGTCTTGTCGTCGAGCTTCCTGTCGTAGGGATAACCGCCGCCGGTCAGGGCGGCCTCCGTCAGCTCGGGCGGAAAATGCGGATCGTCGAGATCGAAGGCGACGCCGTCGACCTCGATCACCGGCACCGGGCCGAGCCCCGGCGCCGGGATCGCGATCCGCTCCGAGACCGCCGCCGTGGTGCCGGCGTTTTCCGTCGCGCCGCTCGCCTTTCCGGTCTTCTTCTTCGCCATCGCCGCCTGCCTCCGCGCCCTGTCAACGGGCCGTCATCCGCCGATGCTAGCAAGAGCTTTTCCTTGCGGCGAGCGGGGATTGCGGCGATCTATTTGATTTGTCGGCGAAGGATTGCGCTCCGGAAGTCGGCGCCGGGCCAGGGGAGGCGGAATGGACGAGGGACGGGACCAGGAGCGGGGAGGGGAGAACGAGGGCCTCGGCGCCCGGCTGAAGGCGTCGTGGCCGACCCTCGCCGCCCTCGCCTGCGCCTTCGCGGTCCTCGCGGTGCAGGGCGACTTCCCGGTGCTCGAACTCGCCCTCGCGCTCTTCGCCGTCGCCGTGGTGGCGCTGCTCGCGGCGCCGTCCGCGGCGGGCCCCCGCCGCCCGCTGATGCCGAGCCGCGGCGCCCAGCCGCCGGTCTGGCCCGACACCGGCATGAAGATGATGCTGGAGGCGCTGCCGCAGCCGGCCTTCCTCACCGACCGCAACGGCGTGCTGCGCTACGCCAATGCCGCCGCCGCGGCGGCCTTCGGACCCTCGCGGCCGGCCGATCCGCTGTCGTTCAAGCTCAGGGTGCCCGAAGTGCTCGCCGCCGTGGACCGGGTCGGCCGCGGCGAGGCCGGCACCGCGATCCGCTTCGCCGAGCGCCACCCGACCGAGCGCTTCTTCGAGGCCTCGATCGCGCCGGTGCGGCTGCGGCCCGGCGAGGCGCGGGTCGATTTCGTGCTGGTGCTGCTGTCGAACCGCACCGAGATCGTGCGGATGGAGCGCATGCGCGGCGACTTCATCGCCAACGCCAGCCACGAGTTGCGCACCCCGCTCGCCTCGCTGCGCGGCTTCGTCGAGACCCTGCTCGGCCCGGCCCGCGCCGACGAGGTCAATCGCGAACGCTTCCTCAAGATCATGCTGGAGCAGGCCGAGCGGATGTCGCGGCTGATCGACGACCTGTTGTCGCTGAGCCGGATCGAGATGCGCGCCCACCTGCGTCCCGAGACCGCGGTCGACCTCGAGGAGATCGCCCGCCACGTCGCCGCGACGCTGGCCCCGCTCGCCGCAGCCCACCGAACCGTCGTCACCGTCGAGGTGCCCGCAGAGGCGGCGGGGCAGGGGACCGGGGAGGGGGCCCGGGAGGGGGCCGGCGAAAGGACGGGAGAGGCGAGCCGGCACCTCGTCCGCGGCGACCGCGACGAACTGATCCAGGTCGTCTCCAACCTCGTCGAGAACGCGGTGAAATACGGCCGCGACGGCGGCCGCGTCGCCGTGTCGCTGACCCGGGAGCCGGGGCCCGACGGCACCCCGGGGGTGCAGATCGCCGTCGCCGACGACGGCCCGGGTATCGACCCCGAGCATCTGCCGCGGCTGACCGAGCGATTCTACCGGGTCGACGTCGACACCTCGCGCGCCCGCAAGGGCACCGGCCTCGGCCTCGCCATCGTCAAGCATATCGTCAACCGCCACCGCGGCCGGCTCGCCATTCGTTCCAAGGCCGGCGAGGGCTCGGTGTTCTCGGTCTGGATCGAATCGGCCTCCACCGCGGGTCTTTCGGCGCCTCACGGTTAGATGCTTGATATATATAGGGAATAGCCGTCATAAAACTGTAGGCGAACTGTCATAGAAGGGTCGTGCGAGATCGATACTCAGAACCCGTCGGTCGCCTCTGCCGGTGACCGGTCGAGTTCGATGGCCGGCGCCGCCGGGTGCCATGCGGCCAGACCAGGAATGACAGGGAGTTCCCCAAGATGAAATTCAACAGCTTTGCGAGCGCGATCGCGATCGTCGCGGCGACCGTTTCCTTCGCCGGCGTCGCGCAGGCCCGCGATCAGATCCGCATCGTCGGCTCCTCGACCGTGTTCCCCTACACCCAGGCGGTCGCCGAGCAGTTCGCGGCCTCCACCGGCGGCGCGGCCCCGGTCGTCGAGTCGACTGGCACGGGCGGCGGCATGAAGATCTTCTGCGCCGGCGTCGGCGTCGACCAGGCCGATATCACCGGCGCCTCGCGCGCCATGAAGAAGTCGGAGTTCGAAGACTGCCAGAAGAACGGCGTCACCTCGGTCACCGAAGTGCTGCTCGGCTACGACGGTCTTTCGATCGCCCACGCCCGCTCGGGCACCAGCTTCCCGCTGACCAAGGCCCAGATCTTCCAGGCGCTCGCGTCCAAGGTTGAAGTCAACGGCGAGATCGTCGACAACCCCTACAAGATGTGGAACGAGATCGACGCTTCGTTCCCGGCCACCGCCATCACCGTCTTCGGCCCGCCGCCGACCTCCGGCACCCGCGACGCCTTCGTCGAGCTGGTCATGCACGCCGGCTGCGACGCCTTCCCGGCGATCAAGGCTCTCGGCAAAGACGAGAAGGCCGAAGTCTGCGAGCGCATGCGCCAGGACGGGCCGTTCATCGAAGCCGGCGAGAACGACAACCTGATCGTCCAGCGCCTCGAGGCCGACAGCAACGCCCTCGGCATCTTCGGCTACTCGTTCCTCTACGAGAACACCGACAAGCTGGTCGGCGTTCCGGTCGACGGCGTCGCGCCGACCACCGAGACCATCGCCGACGGCTCCTACGCCGTGTCGCGCCCGCTGTTCGTCTACATCAAGAACGCCCACCGCGGCGTGATCCCCGGCCTCGAGGAGTTCGTCACCGAATACACCTCCGAGGAAGCCTTCGGTGAAGGCGGCTACCTCTCCGAGCGTGGCCTGATCCCGCTGTCGGCCGAGCAGCGCGAAGCCGTCCGCGCCGCCGTCGCCGCCAGCACCGCGATGGACGCGCCGAACTCCTGATTTCAGGGGGTGTGAACCAGACGGTCGCCCTCCTCGGGGCGGCCGTCTTTCTTGCGGGTGCGTCGTCGCCGTGTCCGTGTCGGGCGTGCCGCAGACCGGTCCCATGGCGACCGCCGGCGCGCTACGCATCAGCCACTCACCACTCCGGGGGCAGAACGTGGTCGGCTATTCGCTGCTACTCATCGTCATCCTGTCGCTCGTCGCCTATTACGTCGGGCGCGGCTCGGCCAGGCGCTTCGCCGGCGCGGCCGGCGGCGACAAGATCCATTCGCTTCCCGGCTACCACGGCGCCTTCATCGCCGTCTGGGTCGGTATCCCGGCCTTCGTCCTGGTGCTGCTCTGGGCCTCGTTCCAGGGCGCGATCCTCGACAGCCTGATCGTGTCCAGCCTGCCCTCGGCCTTCACCGAGGGCAAGTCGCCGGCCGAGCTCAACCTCGTCCTCTCGGAAATCCGCAACCTCGCCTCCGGCCGGGCCTTCGGCGCGCCCGCGCCCGAAGTCGAGGCGGCCGCCGCGCGGCTGGTCTCCTGGCAGCACATCGCCAGCTGGGCGATGGTGGTGGTCGCGGCGACGATGATGCTTCTCGTGCTGGTCTACGCCCGCACCCGGATCGCCCCGCGCTTCCGTGCCCGCAACAACGTCGAGCGCGTGCTGTCGGGGCTGATGGTGTTCTGCTCGGTGGTGGCGATCCTGACCACCGTCGGCATCATCGTCTCGCTGCTCTACGAATCGATCGCCTTCTTCCGCCTCGTTCCGCTCCACGAGTTCCTGTTCGGCCTGAAGTGGGAGCCGCAGATCGCCCTGCGCGCCGACCAGGTCGCCGGTGCCGGTGCCTTCGGTGCGATCCCCGTCTTCACCGGCACCCTGCTGATCTCGGTGATCGCGCTCGCCGTCGCCATTCCGATCGGCCTGCTGACGGCCATCTTCCTCGTCGAATACGCCGACGACCGGGTCCGCAACGTCGTCAAGCCGATCATGGAGATCCTGGCCGGCATTCCGACCGTCGTCTTCGGCTTCTTCGCCGTCCTGACCGTCGCCCCGGCGATCCGCGAGGCCGGCGGGCTGATGGGCATCGCCACCTCGCCCAACAGCGCGCTGGCCGCCGGTTTCGTCATGGGGATCATGATCATCCCCTTCATCTCGTCGCTGTCCGACGACGCGCTGCGCGCCGTGCCGCGGTCGATGCGCGACGGATCCCTCGCCATGGGGGCGACGCCTGCCGAGACCATGACCAAGGTGATGCTGCCGGCGGCGCTGCCGGGCATCATGGGCGGCATCCTGCTCGCCGCCAGCCGCGCCATCGGCGAGACCATGATCGTCGTGATGGCCGCCGGCCTGATCGCGACGCTGACGCTCAATCCGATGGACTCGGTCACCACGGTCACCGTGCAGATCGTGACGCTGCTGATCGGCGACACGTCCTTCGACAGCCCGAAGACACTCGCCGCCTTCGCCCTTGGCCTCGTGCTATTCATCGTCACGCTGGGGCTCAACGTCCTCGCTCTGCAGATCGTGAAGAAGTACCGCGAACAGTATGAATAAGGAGGGACCGATGTCGGATACAGCCCTTGCCGGTCCCGTCGACTGGACCTCGCAGCAGGCCGCCGGCCGCCGCCGCAGCCGCCACGCCGCCAACCGCCGCCTGCAGTTTTACGGCATCGCCGCGATCTCGACGGCGATCGGCCTGCTCGGCCTGCTGATCACCACGCTGGTGATCGGCGGCTACCCCGCCTTCCTCCAGACCAAGATCACCCTCGATTTCCCGATCAAGGCCGAATACGTCGACGCCGCCAACCCGGCCGGCGGCAACTACCGCGCCGTGGTGCGGGACGCGCTGCTCGGGATCGCGCCGGAGGCGACCACGCCGCCGCAGCAGCGCCTGCTCGGCCAGCTGCTGACCAACAACACCCAGTTCTTCGTCCGCGACGCGGTCGTCGCCAACCCGTCGGTCATCGGCGGCACCCTGACGCTGACCGTGCCGGCCTCCGACCCGATCGACCAGCTCAACAAGGGCCTGATCGACCGCGACCTGCCGGAGAACCAGCGCCGGGTCAACGACGTCCAGCTCGGCTTCTACGACCGCCTGGTCGCCGAAAACCGGGTTTCGGCGCCCTTCAACTGGGCGCTGTTCTTCAACGCCGACAGCCGCTTCCCCGAACTCGCCGGTCTCGCCGGCGCGATCACCGGCTCGTTCTACGCGCTGCTCGTCTGCTTCCTGATCTCTTTCCCGGTCGGCATCGCCGCGGCGATCTATCTCGAGGAGTTCGCGCCGCGGAACCGCTGGACCTATCTGATCGAGGTCAACATCAACAACCTCGCGGCGGTGCCCTCGATCGTGTTCGGCCTGCTCGGCCTCGCGGTGTTCATCCAGGTCTTCGGCATTCCGCGCTCGGCGCCGCTCGCCGGCGGCATGGTGCTGGCGCTGATGACGCTGCCGACGATGATCATCGTCACGAGAGCCTCGCTCAAGGCGATCCCGCCGTCGATCCGCGAGGGTGCGCTCGGCGTCGGCGCCTCCAAGCATCAGGTGATCATGCACCACGTGCTGCCGCTGGCGCTGCCGGGCATCCTGACCGGCACGATCATCGGCCTCGCCCAGGCGCTCGGTGAAACCGCGCCGCTGCTGCTCGTCGGCATGAACGCCTTCATCACCAGCCCGCCCGGCGGCATCCTGGAGGCCTCGACGGCGCTGCCGACCCAGATCTTCATCTGGGCCGACAGCCCGGAGCGCGGCTTCACCTCGCGGACCTCGGCCGCCATCCTGGTCCTGCTCGCCTTCCTCGTCGTCATGAACGGCATCGCCATCTTCCTGCGCCAGCGGCTCGAACGTCGCTGGTGAGCGACGGCGGCCCCGCACATCCCTCGATCCCCACAAGGACCTGACAGCCATGGCTCAAGCGACGCTCGCCTCCCGGGAGACCGCCCCGGCCGCGTTCCAGACGATCCGCACGCCCGACGCCCATCCGCGCCCGACCAAGGTCAAGGCCAGCGGCGTCAAGGTGTTCTACGGGCCGAAGCAGGCGCTGCACGGCGTCAGCATCGACATCCCCGTGAAGTCGGTCACCGCCTTCATCGGCCCGTCGGGCTGCGGCAAGTCGACATTCCTGCGCTGCCTCAACCGGATGAACGACACCATCGACGGCTGCCGGGTCGAGGGCGAGATCCTGCTCGACGACCGCGACATCTACGATCCCTCGCTCGACGTCGTCGAACTGCGCGCCCGGGTCGGCATGGTGTTCCAGAAGCCGAACCCGTTCCCGAAGTCGATCTTCGACAACGTCGCCTACGGCCCGCGCATCCACGGCCTCGCCCGCTCGAAGACCGACCTCGAGGAGATCGTCGTCTCGAGCCTGCAGAAGGCCTCGCTGTTCAACGAGGTCAAGGACCGGCTGCACGAGCCGGGGACGGGCCTCTCCGGCGGCCAGCAGCAGCGCCTCTGCATCGCCCGCACCATCGCCGTCAGCCCCGACGTCATCCTGATGGACGAGCCCTGCTCGGCGCTCGACCCGATCGCCACCGCCAAGGTCGAGGAGCTGATCGACGAGCTCCGCACCAACTTCACGATCGTCATCGTCACCCACTCGATGCAGCAGGCCGCGCGCGTCTCCCAGCGCACCGCCTTCTTCCATCTCGGCAATCTCGTCGAGGAGGGGCCGACGGACCAGGTGTTCACCAATCCGGTCGAGAAGCGTACGCAGGACTACATCACCGGCCGCTACGGCTGATCCGGCCCGATCCCGCCCGGTCCGCTTCCCGAGGAGAGTTTCCATGCCCGAACACACCATGAGCGCCTTCGAAGCCGAGCTGCGCCAGCTCGCCGGCCGCATCGCCGAAATGGGCGGCCTCGCCGAAACCCAGGTCGCCGCCTCCGTCGAGGCGCTGACCCGGATGGACCTCAACCTCGCCCAGCGCGTCATCAGCGACGACCGCCGGCTCGACGCCCTGCAGCGCGAGATCGAGGAGACCGCGATCCTCGTCATCGCCAAGCGCCAGCCGATGGCGGTCGACCTGCGCGAGATCGTCGGCTTCATGCGCATGGCCAACGACCTCGAGCGCATCGGCGACCTCGCCAAGAACATCGGCAAGCGCGTCATCGCCATCAACGGCCAGCTCGCCTCCAAGCAGCTGATGACCGGCGTCGACCACCTCGCCGAGATCGCCCTGCAGCAGCTCTCCAGCGTTCTCGACGCCTACGGCAACCGGAACGAGAAGCTCGCCCGCGAGGTCCGCGAGCGCGACGACGAGATCGACGCGCTCTACACCTCGCTGTTCCGCGGCCTGCTGACCTACATGATGGAAGACCCGCGCAACATCGGCCAGTGCACGCACCTACTGTTCTGCGCCAAGAACATCGAGCGCATCGGCGACCACGCCACCAACATCGCCGAGACGATCCACTACGTGCTCACCGGCGAGATGATCGACAGCGAGCGCCCGAAGGCCGACACCACCAGCCTCGAGCCCGTGGCGATGCCCGGCTGAGGCCGGCGGCCGTCAAGCACCCCGGAAGCGCCCGCGCCGCGGACGCTTCCACCCCTCCGCGTGACCGCGCGCCGGACCCGCGCGCGGACGACAGCCCCGCGCCGGCGCCGCACGCCGGACCGGCCGATCAGACCCGAGAAGACCGCCGATGCCCAGGATCCTTGTCGTCGAGGACGAAGAAGCCGTCAGCCTGCTGCTCGCCTACAATCTCCAGTCGGAGGGCTTCGACGTCGAGACCCTCGCCCGCGGCGACGAGGCCGAGATCCGGCTGCGCGAGACGGTGCCGGACCTTCTGCTGCTCGACTGGATGCTGCCGGGCCTCTCGGGCATCGAGCTCTGCCGCCGGCTGCGCCAGCGCCCCGAGACCGAGCGGATGCCGATCATCATGCTCACCGCCCGCGGCGAGGAATCGGAACGCGTCCGCGGCCTCGGCACCGGCGCCGACGACTACGTGACCAAGCCCTTCTCGGTCGCCGAACTGGTCGCCCGCATCAAGGCGATCCTGCGCCGGGCCAAGCCCGAGAGCCTCTCCAGCCAGCTGGTCGCCGGCGACATCGAGCTCGACCGCGAGACCCACCGCGTCCGCCGCGCCGGCCGCGAGATCCACCTCGGCCCGACCGAATTCAAGCTGCTCGAATTCCTGATGCAGAGCCCGGGCCGGGTCTTCGCCCGCGAGCAGCTGCTCGACGGCGTCTGGGGCCACGACGTCTACGTCGACGAGCGCACCGTCGACGTCCACGTCGGCCGGCTCAGGAAATCGATCAACCGCCCCAATTCCAAGGACCCGATCCGCACCGTCCGCGGCGCCGGCTACGCCTTCGACGACCAGTTCGCCCGGGGGGCGTGAGCCGGGGCGGGCGACGCCCACCGACAGGACACACCCTGGCCGCGGCTGGATATCCGTCGCGGCGAGGGGGTGCGGTCTCGCGCTCAGCCCTCGGTCTCTTCCAGCGCCAGCGGGTCGAAGTCGTAGGCCGTCGAGCAGAACTCGCAGACCACTTCGATCCTGCCGTCCTTGACCATGTCGCGGCGGTCGTCGACCGTGAAGCTCTTCAGCATGTCGGTGACCTTTTCGCGCGAGCAGCGGCAGCGCTCCACCACCGGGGCGGCGTCGAAGACGCGCACGCCGCGCTCGTGGAACAGGCGGTAGAGCAGCGTCTCGGCGGAGACCTCCGGGTCGGTCAGTTCGTGGTCCTCGACGGTGGCGACCAGCGAGGAGGCCTCGGTCCAGGCGTCGTCGTCGTCGGCCGGATCGAAATCGGCGTCGTCCGGGGCGTCGCCGGGGTCGAGGTCGCGGACGACGACCCGGTCGGCGTTCTCGGGCAGGAACTGCACCAGCATGCCGCCGGCCCGCCAGGCGTGGCGCGCCGGGGCGCCGGCCTCGCGGCTCAACACCTCGGCGACGGCGAGGCGAACGAGCGTCGGGATCTGCTCCGACTGCATGAAATACTGGTGCGCGGCGGCCTCGAGCGAGGAACCGTCGAGCGGCACCACGCCCTGGTAGCGGCTCATCGCCGGGCCCTGGTCGACGGTCATGGCGAGATGGCCGTGGCCGAGCAGTTCGGCCGGCGAGGTGCGGCCTTCGGCGATGGCCGTGGCGACCTCTTCGGCGTCGAAGCGGGCGCAGGCGCGCAGGCCGTCGGGCGTGTCGAAATCGACCACCAGCATCCGCACCGGCCCGTCGCTCTGGGTCTGCATGATGAAGCGGCCGTCGAACTTCAGCGCCGAGCCGAGCAGCACCGTCAGCGCCGCCGCCTCGCCGACGAGGCGGGCGACGGGCTCGGGATAGTCGTGACGGGAGAGGATGCGGTCGAGCGCCGGGCCGAGGTGCACGGTGCGCCCGCGCACGTCGAGCGCCTCGACCTCGAACGGCAGGATGCTGTCGGCGGTGACGCCGCCCGCGGGCATGGCCGGAATCTCGTTCATGGGTCTGTTCCTCAGGCGTCGGGCATCGAGGGTCGGTCGGCCGCGGCGCAGCGTGCAAGTCGTGAGCGGGGAGGGGGGAGCGGCGTCCGCCGTCCCGTCCCCGTTCCGCGCGCGGCGATCGGCCCTCGTCCTCTTGTCGGGTGGTGGCGCCGATATGGCGACGGCCGCCCTCCGGCGCAACCGGTGCAACCGCCGTCCGCCGGCATGGCAGTCATGCCGGCCGGCGCCGACATCGCCGCTCGCGTCGTCGGCGCGGCCAGCAGCCGTCAGGCGGCGCCGAGGCACCAGGCCAGCACGCCCTTCTGGGCATGGAGGCGGTTCTCGGCCTCGTCGAACACCACCGACCGCGGTCCGTCCATCACCGAGCCGGTGACCTCCTCCTCGCGGTGGGCCGGCAGGCAATGCATGAAGATCGCATCCTTCGCCGCCTCGGCCATCAGCCGGTCGTTGACCTGGTAGGGCATCAGCAGGTTGTGGCGGCGCTCGGCCTCCTTGTCGCCCATCGACACCCAGCAGTCGGTGACGACGCAGTCGGCGCCTTCCACCGCGGCGAAGGCGTCGGTGCCGACGTGGACGGTGGCGCCGTTGGCGCGCGCCCATTCGACCGGCCCCTCGCGCAGCGCCAGCTCCGGCGGCGTCGCGATGCGCAATTCGAAGCCGAAGCGGGCGGCGGCGTGGACCCAGGAGGCGAGCACGTTGTTGCCGTCGCCGACCCAGGCGACCTTCGCTCCGGCGATCGGGCCGCGGTGCTCCTCGAAGGTCATGACGTCGGCCATGATCTGGCAGGGATGCGACATCCGCGTCAGCCCGTTGATCACCGGCACGCTGGCGTGGGCGGCGAGTTCGGCGAGGGCACCCTGGTCGAGGATGCGGATCATGATGGCGTCGACGTAGCGCGACAGCACGCGGGCGGTGTCGGCGATGGTCTCGCCGCGGCCGAGCTGCATCTCGGCGCCGGTCAGCATCAGCGTCTCGCCGCCGAGTTCGCGCATGCCGACGTCGAAGGAGATGCGCGTGCGGGTCGAGGGCTGCTCGAACACCATGGCGAGCACCTTGCCGGCGAGCGGCCCCTCGCCGCGCCGGGCGCCGGCACGCTGGCCCTTCAGCGTCTTCGCGGTGTCGAGGATGCGCCTCAGCTCACCGGAGGAGATGTCGGAAAGATCGAGGAAATGGCGGGGGGCGGTGGCGATACGGGTCACGAGGCGGCCCTCCCTTCGTCGACGGCGGTGATGGCCGCGGCCGCGGCGTCGAGGCGGGACACCGCCTCGCCGATCTCGGCCTCGCCGATGACGAGCGGCGGCAGCAGCCGCAGCACGTTGTCGCCGGCGGGCACCGCCAGCATGCGCTGGCCGCGCAGCGCCGCGGCAACCTCCGCCACCGGCTTCACGCATTTGAGGCCGACCAGCAGCCCCTCGCCGCGCACCGCCTCCAAGACGTCCGGATGGGCGTCGACCACCGCGGCGAGCCGCTGCTTGAACAGCAGCCCGGTGTCGCGGACGTGGTCGAGGAAGCCCGGCGCCAGCACGACGTCGAGCACGGCGTTGCCGACCGCCATCGCCAGCGGATTGCCGCCGAAGGTGGTGCCGTGGGTGCCGGGCGTCATCGCCGCCGAGGCCTCCTCGGTGGCGAGGCAGGCGCCGACCGGGAAGCCGCCGCCGAGGCCCTTGGCCGAGGCGAGGATGTCCGGGGTGATCCCCGACCACTCGTAGGCGAACAGCTTGCCGGTGCGACCGATGCCGGTCTGGACCTCGTCGAGGATCAGCAGGATGCCGGCCTCGTCGCAGATCTCGCGCAGCGCCTTGAGGAAGGACGGCGGCAGCACCCGAACGCCGCCCTCGCCCTGCAGCGGCTCGACCAGGATCGCCGCCGTCTGCGGCCCGACCGCGGCCCTGACCGCGGCGAGGTCGCCGAAGGGCACCTGGTCGAAGCCCTCGACCTTCGGGCCGAAGCCTTCCAGATACTTGGCCTGGCCACCGGCCGCCAGCGTCGCCAGGGTGCGGCCGTGGAAGGCGCCCTCGAAGGTGATGATGCGCACGCGCTCCGGCGCGCCCTTGGCGTAGTGATAGCGCCGCGCGGTCTTGATCGCCGCCTCGAGCGCCTCGGCGCCCGAGTTGCAGAAGAACACGCGGTCGGCGAAGCTCGCCGCGACCAGCCGTTCGCCGAGCCGGGTCTGGCCGGGGATCTGGAACAGGTTCGACGTGTGCCACAGCTTGCCGGCCTGCTCGCTCAGCGCCGCGACCAGATGCGGGTGGGCGTGGCCGAGGGCGTTGACGGCGATGCCGGAGCTGAAATCGAGCCAGGCGTCGCCTCGGTCGTCGTAGAGCCAGGCGCCCTCGCCTCGCTCGAACGCGACGTCCGCCCGGGCGAAGGTCGGGAACAGCGGGGAGGCGGTCGGCGTCGTGGTCATGGCTGCACCGGTGAGGTCACGGGAAAGCGCGGGGGTGCGCGACATCGAGACGAAGCCTCGCGCCGCCGGTCGCGGGCGGGCGGAAAACTTGCAAGGCCGCACCCCCGGTCCCCGGCGGCACGGCCTCGTCTCGCGCGCCCGTATACCATGCGCCCGCGGGGCGATGTCAATCTCGCCGCGTCGCAGCAGCCGGATTTCGCCCGGAATTCCGCCCGATCCGGCGGACGGGGGACGGTGCGGCGGGGCAGGGGGCGGAACCTGCCCCGCCTTCCCGCGTTGCGTGTGAGGCGGCCGGAGCGACGGCTTGTCCACCGATCCGGCCGCACCACATTATTGGGGAAAACCGGAGAGAGGCCGGGACGTCGCCCCCGGCGGCGTTGCCACCGAGTCGGCCGATATTGTAGCGTCAGGGCCAGTTGCCACGACATATCGTGGCCGATGCCTTTGACGAGGCGCAATTCGACATCCCTTCGCAGGTGCCGCGGGCCGCGGCGCCGGAGGGCACGGCCGCAGGCGTGGCCGTGCGCGGGACCGGATTCCGCCGGTGAAGCAGGAGATGCGGGAAGTGACAGACCTGTCCTGGACCGAGGAGCGCGTGGAGCGGCTGACGACCCTGTGGAACGACGGTCTCAGCGCCAGCCAGATCGCGGCCGACCTCGGCGGCGTGACGCGCAACGCCGTGATCGGCAAGGTGCACCGTCTCGGCCTCTCCGGCCGGGCCAAGCCCCAGCCGCAGGCGGCGAGCCGGCCGCGCAAGGCGCGCGAGAGCGCCGCCCCGAACCGCCCGATCACCATCGGCAACGTCGCCGTCAAGGCCGAGGAGGAGGCCGCCCCCGAGGCGGCGCCCAAGGCCCGGCCGGCTCCGGTGCCCGAGGTGCTGACCTTCGAGCGCGCCACCATCCTGACCCTCACCGAGCAGACCTGCAAATGGCCGATCGGCGACCCGAGCAAGGAGGATTTCTTCTTCTGCGGCCGCCGCTCGGAAGTGGGCATCCCCTATTGCACCCACCACGCCCGCATCGCCTACCAGCCCGCCGCCGACCGCCGCCGCAAGGCCGGCTGAGGGGCGGTACGCGGTCTCGAGGGAGACCCGGGGCGTGCGGGCCGGCCGCCGCGGATGGGCGGACCACCGCCGATGCGGCGAGGAAGCGATCGAGATGCTGAAGGGCGGCCGCCGGGCCGCCCTTTTTCGTCGGTGCTCTCCGCCCTTCGCCCGGTTCAGACCATCCCAAATCAGACCATCCGGAGCCCGCGGGCGAGAGCCGCGGCCTCGGTCGCGGCTGTGCGGATATGTCCGTCGTGGGTGAGGCCGCTGCGCAGGCGCGGGGCGAGATCGTGGTCGCCGTCGGCGAAGGCGACGATCCGCACCGAGGCCGGCAGTCCCGCCGTCGCGAACTCCGCCGGCGTTCCGAACGGATCGCGCTCGCCCTGCAGGATCAGCAGCGGCCGGCGGCAGGCCGTCAGCGGAGCGAGGCGGAGCGCCTCGGGCTTGCCCGGCGGATGCAGCGGGTAGCCGAAGACGACGACGCCGGCGATCGCATCGGCCAGCGCCCCCGCGACGGGGCGAGGAGCGGTGCCGCCGGCCGGCTCTTCCAAGCGGCCCTCGCCCGGATCGAGCGCGCCCATATCGTCCCCGACCATATCGACCCCGCCGGCGACCATCGTCGCGACCCGGCCGCCGAGCGACTTGCCGCCGACCAGCAGAGGTCCCTCGGCGAGAGGCGTCGCCACCGCGACGGCGCCCATGAACTCCCCGACCAGCGCCTCCGCTCGCGGCGGCGGCCGTCGCGAGCCGGAGCGCCTCGCGGCCATGTAGGCGAATTCGAAGCGCAGCACCGTGATCCCGGCCGCGGCGAGCGCCGAGGCGTAGGCGGCCATCACCGGCGCGTCCATCGCCACCCCGGCGCCGTGGGCGAGCAGCAGGGTGGCGAGCGGATCGGCGGCGCGATCGACGAGGAGGTCGGGACCGGCCATCAGTAGAGCCCGATCGGGAAGAAGCGGCGGTAGAGGGCGTCGAGGGTGCCGTCGGCCTCGAGCCGGGCGAGGCCGGCGTCGAGGAAGTCGCGCAGTGCCGGCTCGTCGCCGCCGACCGCGATCCTGAGCGCGCCGCGGAAGGCGCGCGGCTCGGCGTAGGCCGGACCGGCGAAGCGGCAGCAGCCGGCGGCGCCGGGTCCGGCGAGC
>Ga0065721_10050049_pt1 | contig 23853 bp, 30 predicted proteins | sample Mesricmetagenome_FD_59108 | JGI IMG/M metagenome (GOLD analysis project Ga0065721, IMG submission 59108) | Mesophilic microbial community from rice straw/compost enrichment Sample: eDNA_1 v2 (version 2) | ecosystem: Engineered > Solid waste > Grass > Composting > Bioreactor | place: USA: Davis...
GGCCGAAGGGGGTATCGATCACGGTCAGCGTACTGCCGTCTCCTTGCCCCCACAAGAGGCGCTCGGAGCCGGTAGGTACGAGCTTGCGGTGCTTGCCCAGAAGCTCTCCGTCGGGACCGATGTACACAATCGAGTTGTACAAGGTGCCCCGGCTGAATTCCCGATCCCGCTCCACCGCCCCGACAATCAGATATACGCCGAATTCCTTGGCCAGCTCGCCCAACTTGTCCGTCTCTGCGCCGGGAACGTCGATCGAGCTTTCCCAATACCGCTGCCAGATCCGTCTTCCCTCCTCCGTCCGGCTGCCGACGCGGGCGCCGAATGCCAGCCCTCGGGGATATCCGGACAGAAATACTTCGGGAAACACGATCAGCTTAGCCCCTTGCACCGCGGCTTTCCGCGTCAAGCTCTCGATCGCTTCCATGGCGGAGGATTTATCGAACAGAATGGGCGCGGCTTGTACGACGGCGACTTTGACATAACGGTTTCTCATGACGGTTCCTCTCTCCTCATTTCGAAATTGACGGCTTTGACCCTATGATATCGGATTCGGGTCGTTAACAGACCCTCCATTTCCCCGTTCTTTTCCCCATCCAAGTTCAACGAATCGTTACGGAATCTTCGGGATTTGCGCGAATTCGGGTTTCTTGTTTTCAGGAAAACAGTGGTATGATAATAAGCGCATCAGGTTCGATAGCACGACGGGAGAGTATATTCATGTGGAAGCCGGACCGGCACAGTCGACAACCTCTATACGAGCAAATCGCCGATCATCTCGAACAGAGAATATCCTACGGCGAATTTCCGCCGGGCAGCTTGCTGCCGTCGGAACGCAAATTGGCCGCTCAGCTTGGAGTCAACAGAAGCACCGTCATTATGGCCTTCGACGAGCTTCGGGCAACGGGACTCATCGAAAGCCGGACGGGCAGCGGGACCCGCGTCAGCACATCCAAATGGGAAGTGGCGCCCAAGCATACGCCCAATTGGAAACGCTATTCCGAAGGCGGCCACTTCCTTCCCAATCTGCCCTTCATGCGCAAAATTCGGGAGGCTCTGGCCTCGGACCCGGCCCTCATCGATTTCGCCAGCGGTGAATTGGCCGCGGATCTGGCCCCGATCGACGAGATCGCCGCGCTCATGAGCGAGCATCGGTATACTTCGTATTTGGGCTACGATAATCCTCAGGGCTACGTTCCGCTCAGACAAGCGCTGGTTGCCTACCTGGAGAAGCATCGGGGCGTTCGCGCAACCGAAGCCTCGATCCTGATTACTTCCGGCTCGCAGCAGTCGCTGTATCTCATTACGCAATGCTTGCTGTCGCCGGGAGACGCCGTCGCGATCGAAGATCCTTCATACTGTTACTCCCTGCCGATGTTCCAATCCGCGGGCTTGCGGCTGTTCCGGCTTCCGGTCGACGAGCACGGCGTTCGTCCCGAGGACGTTCGGGCATTATACAAGAAGCACCGCATCAAAATGGTGTTCACGAATCCGAATTTTCAAAACCCGACGGGATCCGTTCTGGCCGCAGAGAGACGCAAGCAGCTGCTGGAGGCGGCGAGCGAACTGGCGCTGCCGATCGTGGAGGACGATCCGTTCAGCTTAACCGCTTACGATGGAATGGCTCCCGCGCCTCTTAAATCGATGGACGAGGTCGGTTCCGTCCTGCACATCGGCTCTTTCTCCAAGATCGCTGCCTCCGGTCTGCGAATCGGCTGGATGGTCGCTCCCCGCGCCATCGCGGAGAGGCTGGCCGACGCGAGACAGCAGATGGACTTCGGACTGAGCGTCATTCCGCAGCAGGTGGCCGCGCAGTTTCTGAATTCGCCTTATTTCGTTCCACATCTGGAGCGGCTGCGCGCGCAGTTGCTGTTTAAGCGGGACTTGTTGATCGAAGCGCTGAACAGGGAGCTTCCGGGTTTGATTCGGTTCACGGTTCCCAGCGGGGGACTGCATCTGTGGTGCAAGCTGGTTCCCGAGATTCACGACGGCAAGCTGCTGGAGGAGGGAATTCGGAGGGGAGTCGTCTTCGTGCCGGGCAGCGTGTACGGTTCGGATTCGGGCTTCGTCCGCTTTACGTTCGCCAGAGCCCGAACGGAGGACATCGCGGAGGGGATCGCCAAGTTTGCCGAAGCTCTGCGGGCTTCGATCGGCGGTTAACCGGAAGCAACCGCGGAGCTTTCGCTCGGCGGTTGTCAGCGCATGAGGATGGGAAAACGGCGTCTAGTCGTTCAACGCGATCACGATGACGATTACCGCGATAATGCCGACTACGTAAATTCCGCCGAGACGCAGCCACTTTTTGCCTGTATTTTGAGTATAGCGGGGGTCCGATTCTCGATTGCTCTTCGATTGACCGATGATCAGCGTCGCTGCCAATCCTGCAACCATAACGACAACGACAATCGCCAGCAGCCATTCCATGCTCATCACCTGCCTAATGGATTGTGAATAGGCCAATCTTGTTATCTCCGTCTCACAACCCATTATAATGAACCGCCCGCAGAAGTAAACCAACCATTTCCGATCTTTTTTGCCCGTCCAGTTGTTCCTCCCTTCAAGATTGGACCGTCAAGCGGCTGCGCATCGCTAACCCGAATGGAACGAAGGACGCCAGACACGTTCAAGCGACATCACGATCAAGGTAGCGGCCAGCAAGCCGTTACCCAATACGTACTGGACGGCTGCGGGAAGCGCTGCGGGCGCGGATGCGGACGCTATCGTAAAGCCGATTCCGATCAGAAGCCCGATTCCCGCGATCTTGAGCTCCCTCTCCCCTGTCGCTGCGCGCGACAACGACTGAAGCGAATTCGCGGTCATCTGCACGAAAGCGGCCAGAGAAACTGCGCTCGCGACGGAGGTCGGCAGGTGAGCCAGATGATGGACGATGCCAGGGACAAGCGATATGCCCGCCAACGCGGCGCAAGCGACGAGAAACGATTTTCTGCCCGTCTGACCGGTCATCCGGATGAAGCCGGCCGTTATCGGCAGCGGAACGACGCCGACGGAGCTGAAGGCGGACGCCAATCCGTGCGAGATTCCTCCCACGACGCTGCCTCGGTTATAGTCGCTCGGCCCGACCGATTGACGGCGCGGCACCTCTTGCTCCGCGGCCGCGATCGCCGCGAACAGATTCGAGATGAGAATCAAAGTGAACAGCACCGCCGTCGCCGCCATTCCGGCATTCAGGCTCGGACTTCCCCACGCCCAAAGCTCCGGAAGCCGAATCCACCCGGACGACGGCTCCGCCGCCTTCCGGTCGCCGCCGATCCACGCATGAGCCCCCCATCCGCACGCGATTCCGATCAGTATCGCATAGTTGCGGGTCCAGCCTCTGCCCCTGACGGTAAGAAACACCACTCCGGCAAATACGGCGACAGCGACAAGAACTTCTTCGAGACGAACGGCTCCCTCCTCCCCGTTGACGCCGAGCATCCCTTTCAGCAAAACGCCGCTAAGCTGCAGAGAGAGAATAAATAAAAACGTATGCGTCACGAGCGGAGTAAACCAGTCCAACAGCCGGTAAAAAAGCTTGGTCACGCCGAGCAGCAGCAACAGCGCCCCCGCAATCAGCATGCCGCCCTCCAACAGACGCAGCGCGTCTTCTCCGCTCGTTCCTTGCCGCTCCGCCATTCCCGCCATCATAATAAACACGCTGACCCAGGAGCCGGCCGGACCGTCGATGACCGGGAAGCGATGCCCCGCTATCGCCTGCAGCATCGAACTGACGCCGACGACGAAGAACGTACGCTGCATCAGCGAAGTAATCTCCTCCTGAGCCAGCCCGAAGACGCCGCCGATCACGATCGGCAGCGCTATGGAGCTCGCCGTGATGAAGATGAACCACTGCAGCGCGCTCAACCCTTCTTTTCCTAGCGATATTCGCTTCACTCTCTTTCCCTCGTTTCCATGGCAGTCGAAATCCCCGGCCGTCGCGGCAGGGGATTTCGACTCGTTAACGCTATGATGTTGTTGATGTTTGTTGATGTTTGTTGATGTTACTGATGTTATTGACGGTATTGGAGGTACAACATCGGAAACAGCTTTCTCTTCTCTTCCTCGTCGGGCGTTCGGCCGTAATCCGCCACCTCGAAGGGCTCCGCGTATCGAACGCGGGAGGCGGCTTCCTTGCCGTAGAACGTTTCAAGCGGGGACTTCATTTCCTCTGAGACGTCCAGAAACGCGCTCCAGTTGTCCAGAATGTACTGCCGCCTGTCCTCCCACCCGGACGGAACGGAATCCAGGAATCCCCGCTGCCAAGGCGCGAATTCGTAAAATTGGGAAGCATGGGCGTCGCAGCCCAGCAGCTTCTTCTCGATCGCGGAATCGACGGACACGACGATGTCCGGCCGGTACGCGCTCCTCTTGGCGTAATCCGGCATAAGGAGGAACAGCGGAGATTTCAGCAAATGCGGCGCATCGGGCACGGCATTAGGCACCATCGCGATGAAATCCGCGCAGTCGCGAACGATTTTGCCCGCTCCGCGATTGTCGACATGGCCGGGTCCGTCCGGATGAAACGTCAGGACGACGTCCGCTTTCCAATTGCGGACGAGGCGGATGACTTCCGAACGCACCTCGTGCGTCGAGGAGAGCTGGCCGTCCGGAATGTCCAGAATCGTATATTCTTTCACGCCGAGCCTGCGGGCGGCTTCGTAGGCTTCCTGCGTTCTTCTCTCGATCAGTTCCTTGCCCTTCATGCTGTAATGACCGCAGTCTCCGTTCGTCAACGAGACGAACTTGACGTTATGGCCGAGCTCGGCGTACAGAGCGGCCGTGCCTCCGGCATAAATCTCGGCCTCGTCGGGATGCGCGGCGATGACGATAATTTGCAATGCTTCGTTCATTGTGTAGAATCCTCCAAGCGATTTAACCTTTGACCGCTCCCGCGGTCAAGCCTTTAATAACGGTCTCCTGCGAGATCATGTAGAGGACGAGCAGCGGCGCGATCGAGATGGCGATCGCCGCCATCATCGCCCCGTAGTCGGTTCCGTATGCATTCGAGACGAGCGAGAGCAGCACGGAGATCGGCTGCATGTCCCGTACCGGCAAGTAAACGAGCGGCATAAGCAGTTCATTGTATGACCAGAGGAAAATCATGATCGACACGGTGGCGAAAATCGGCACGCAGAGCGGCAGCAGAATGCGCCAGAAGATTTTCCAGATGGACGCTCCGTCCACGACGGCCGCCTCTTCGAGCTCTCCGGGCAGCGCCGCCATGAAGCCGGTCATCATGAGAATGGCAAAACTCAGATTGCCTGCGATCTGAGGCAAAATGACGGACCAGTAGGTGCCGTTCAGGTGCAGTTCCTTAATGATCATGAAGTTCGGTATGATGACCGCGAACTGCGGCAGCAGCATGCAGACGACGAACAGAACGTTAAACAGGCTCTTGCCCCTGAATTGAAACCGGGACAGAACGAACGAGGCCAGGCCCCCGAAGAACGCAACGCCGAGCACGACGGAGCCGGAGATGAGCAGGCTGTTCGCGAAGCCGCGCAAAATGTTAAGGTTGCCGTACTCGTTCAGCTTGACGTAATTGACGAAGCTGAAGGTGTCCGGCAGGCCGAACGCGTTGGTCAAAATTTCGTCGGACGACTTAAGGCTGCTCAGCAGCACCCATAGCAGCGGAACGATGGTCGTGCACGCCCACGCGATCAGCAGCGCATAAACGACCGTTCTGCCGGCGTAGCGGCCGGGGCCGCGCCTTTGCCCGATATTTTCCGCGACGGTAGACATCGCTGTTCCCTCCCGATCAGTAGCTAATCGTATCTTTCTTGACGGCTTTGTTAAGCAGCACGGTGATCAGAATGCCGAGCAGCATCATGGCGATGACGATCGTGCTGGCATATCCGGCGTTCTGGCCGTTGAAGGCTTTGTCGTACATATACGTGCTGAGCAACTCGCTGGAGTTCATCGGGCCGCCCTTAGTCACGATGTAGACGACGTCGAACACCTTGAGCGCCCCCGCGGTCGCAAGCGTCAAGCAGGAAGCGATCACGTCGCGAAGCAGCGGAATCGTAATTTTGAACGCTTTCTGTATGCCTGTAATTCCGTCCAATTGCGCCGATTCGTAGATGTCCTCCGGAATTTTCGAAATGCCGGTCAGGAAAATGACGAAGTAGAAACCGACGTATTGCCACAGAATCGGAATCAGCACGAGATAGATCGAGCTGTGCTCCGTCAGCCAGACTTGCTCGGGTAGACCGAGGGCGCGCATAATCGCGTTCAGCAATCCGTAGTCGTAGTTGTAAATAATCGAGAACATCAGGCCGATGGCCGTCCCCGAAATAACGATCGGGAAGAAGTAGACGGTCCGGAAAAACTTGAAGCCCCACTTCACGCTGTCCGTCAGCAACGCCAGCGCGAGTCCGCCCCCGGCCTGCAGCACGATCGCGCCGACGATAAGGATAAGGGTGTTTCTCAAGGCGATGCCGACGACCGGGTCCTGAACGAGCTGCCGGTAATTGTCCAACCCGATGAACGTCTTCTTGTTCGAGAAGTTGTACCAATCCGTGAAGCTGTAATAGACCGATTGGATCAAGGGATAGAGCAAAAACGCGAACAAAAGGATGACCGTCGGCGACAGGAAAAGCACGATGTAGCGTTTGTCTTTGAAATTCACTTCCGTTCCTCCTTAGGAGGCAAGCTCCCGGGCTCATCCGACGAGTCGCGACCGGCCTTGCGTGCCGATCTCCGGGAGCGCCTGCCCGCTTGCCTAACCTTGATTGCGATCGCTGAGCTTCTTCGCCTGGGCAAGCACTTCTTCCGCCGTTTTCTTGCCGTACGCCAGGTAGCCCAAGCCTTTCAGGAAATCGGTATACGACTCGCGGGAAACGAAAGAGTCGATCGGCATGACGAAATCCTTCGCCTGGGCGACCATCTCGTTACCGGCTGTGAGCAGCGGCGCCGTAGTGCCCGTATCCGTCGTTTTAACCGCGTAGGTTCCTCCGACGGCGGCGAATTTGCCGGCCACGTCCGGCGACGTCATATACTTGACGAAGGCGAGAGCGGCGTCGTACTGGGCTTGATCGTCGTTTTTCTTCATGTACCAGCCCGAGCCGAAGCCCGACACGATCATGTTCTCGCCTTTGCCGCCGGGAACGAGCGGGAACGGCGTGATCTGGATCGCCGGGTTGGAGGACAAGCCGACGGCCGTCCAGGAGCCGTTGAACATCATTGCCGCCTTGCCGCCGGAGAACAGCGCTTGCGCCTTGTCGTCATCCAGCGTCAGCGCATCGCGAGGGAAAGCGTTGCGGTCGCTCAGCTCTTTGATCAAGTTCAGCGCCGGGGCCCAAGACGGATCGTACGCCAGCTTCTGGCCTTCGGGGCCGACTTGGGACAGAACAAGCGCCTCTTGGATGTAAGGCGTTGTCAGCGACGTGGCGATCGGAATGATGTCGTTGGCGGCGAGCGTATCAACCGCTTTCATAAAGGCTTCGAACGTCGTCGGGGCTTCGAGCTGATGCTTGTCGAACAACTCCTTGTTCCAGAACAATCCTTCGTAGAAGCCGATATACGGCAGGGAATATTGCTTGTCTTCGTACTTCACCTTGTCAAGAATAGCCGCGTTGAACGTGCTCGCCCACTCGGGATCTTTGGCCAACTCGTCTTCCCAAGACACGATCTCGTTCGTCTCCTGCAAAATCTTCGTCTCGCTGCCGTTGAAGTAGAACAGAACGTCGGCCAGGTTACCCGTCGCCGCGTCGGCTTTCACCTTCGTGCGCAGCGCCTCTTGGTTAACCGGGGTCGACTCGTCGACGATCGCAATGTTAGGATTGGCCGCCTGAAAAGATTGGACCGCATCGGTCCATGCCGACACCCACGGATCCGATCCGGCAAATGACGTCGCTACGCGCAGCTTGACCTGCTTGCCGCTATTCGGCGAGGAAGCGCCTTGGGTAGAAGAAGCGGCGTTGTCTTTGTTGCCGCCGCATCCGGCCAGCAATCCTCCCGCGAGCGCGGCGAGCAGCAGTGAAACGGTCATCTTACGGCTTGCTTTTCTGATCTGCATTCCTGGACTCTCCCTTTGATAAAAGTTATATATTGAACTCGGACACACCGGTTTGCCCGAGAATCAACCTTTGTTCATATGGGGGGAATTTAGTTAATTAAGTTTCCTAATTATATAGAGAGGAGAAAGCCGCTTTACACGGACTTCTCCAGAAGCAGTTCGTCGAATACCGAATCCAGCGCCAAGCTGATGCCGCCCAGGACGACCGCCTTGCTTCTCAACGCCGTCGTCCTGATCGTCGGAGGCGCAGGAATCCGCCTCCTCACTTCCTCCGCCAGCGTCTCCGTATACGTATCGCCCAGCGTCGCAAATCCCCCGCCGAGGATAATGCAGTCCAAATCCAGCAGCAATTGCATGTTGGAGACGGCGATGCCCATCATGCGCGCGCTCTCGCGCACGTGCTTGACGCAGAGCGCATCGCCCGATAGAGTCGCGCGGATGACGGCGTTAAAGTCGATGCGGTCCGGCTTGCCCCCCGCTTCATCCAGAACGGAGCTCTTGGCTCCGAGCTCAACCTCATCTCGCACGGCCTGTACGAGCGCTTTGACGGAAACCAGATCGCCTAGAAGGGGCAAAGCGGCCCCGTCGGTCGGCGGCTGCCGGTCCATGACGAAGCGGCTCAGCTCGCCGGCTCCGTATTTACTCCCCTTGAACAGCGTCCCGCCGAGCACGATGCCGGTTCCTACTCCGACGTCCGCGCTTACGAAAGCCGCATTGTCGCTGTCCTTCGCCGCGCCGAAGTTTCTTTCCGCGATAATGGCTGCGTCGATATCCTTGTGCAGCAGCACCGGGACGTCGAAGCGGCGTTGAAACAGCTCGCGAAAAGGCACCTTGCCCAGCGGAGCCAAGTAAGAGCCGCATTCGACGATGCCCTTCACGCTGTCGACGATGCCCGGGACGGACACCGAGATCGTCAGCAGTTGGCTTGGAGCGATGCCGCCCTGCTTAAGCAGTTCACCGATTTTCTCCGTCAGCAGTTCCATTAATTGTTCGGTACGATACAGCTCCAGGTCGAATTTCAATTCGCTCACTACGACCGGTTCCAGATCGCTGAGAGCCAGCGTGATGCACGGGTTGCTTAAGTCGATGGAGATCAAGTAGCCGAACCGGGTATTGAGCTTCAACAGCTTGGCTTTGCGGCCGACGCTCGACGTCTCTTCCCCCGTCTCCCGCACGATGCCGAGCTCGATGAGCTGGTCGACGTTCGCGCATACGCTCGGCACGCTTAATTGCAGCGTCTTGGACAAGACGCTTCGGGTGGCGCTCTCTTTTTCGCGTATTGTCGAGAGAATCAGATTTTGATTGGTCATGCGAACCAGCGTCTGGTCCGCCGAACGTTTAGCCATTCTTTATTCCTCATTTCCGGGCGTAACCTTGTCAATACATTAATTAGGTTTATTAATTAATAGATTAAGCGTTTTCTGCCGGGCTGTCAATACGTTATTGCTTGGAGCCGGGCAGCTTAAGCGTCATAAAATCTTCGTCGTAATACTGATCGTTGTATTTTAGGGCGTTCTTCTCCACCCCGTACGTGTCGAAGCCAAGCGAGCGGTAGAGCTTCTTGGCGGGCGCGTTGTCCGATACGACGGCCAGATTGATCTGCTCCAGCCCGTCGTACTCCTTTGCCTTTTCGATCAACTCGACGAGAAGCCGTCTGCCTATCCCCTTGCCCCGAGCAGAGGGCGCCACGTACATCCCGTATATGTTTGCTTTGTGCGAGGTTTTAACGCCGCTTTCGCGCACGAACGTCACGATTCCCGTCAATGATGAACCGTCCTCCGCAAACGCCCCTAACACAAACTTGTCCTTGCTGGGCGTAATTCGATTGATCATCGTCTCCAGCGTAAACTGCGCCTCCTGCTCGTAGGTAGAGCCGAACGCTTCCGGATTCGTCTGCAGCCCGGCGAGGCGCAATTGCCTGTACGATTCAGCGTCAGAATGTTGTAAAATCCGTATATTCATCGAAGTGTAATCTCCTTCGGGTCGTTCAGATTTCGATTCCATTTTTGTTGTTGCGGTCCTCGGCCAGCTTTTTCAATTCAAGGTTGCGGTGCTCCAAAAACTTCCTCATGTATTCCTTCAGGACAAGCTTCTCGACCCATCTTCCGATAATCCCGAGCGGAGCTTCGAAAGTTAACGTATCCGTCATGACGGTCTTGCCGTTCGCCTCTTCGAATTCATGGACGTGCCTCAGCCGCTTGAACGCGCCCTTCTGCATCTCGTCCACGAACAAGTAAGGCTCGCGGTACTCGGTAATCAAGGAAGTCAGCCGCTGCCTTACGCCCAGATGCGTCGCTTCGAAAGTCACCGTCTGTCCCGGTCCGATCGGGCCGCTCGTAACGCCCCGAATCGCCTTTTCCTTCGTATGCTTCCACACCGTTCGGGTATGTACGTCTATGTCTCTCGCCAAGTCGAAGCAGTGCCGGATCGGCGCATCGATCTCTACTCGCGTTGTAACGGTCACCATGCGTTGTCGTCTCTCCTATTGCCCTAGCAGGTTTTCGATCAGTTCGATTTTTTCGTTATCCTTTTTGTTTCTTGTACCGATTCTGTAGCCGTCGAGCACGGATCGATTATAGACAGCGTAGTATTGGCGAAGATTCAGCAGTTTATATTTCGCTGCGCCATCCTCTCTTTCCTCTATCTCCTCCGGCCTGATCCCGGCAAAGGCTTCAAGATCCTCGATATCCGCAAAAGCGATTTTGTGCTGTCCGTTATCGAATTCGCGTTCCCGAAGGTCGACGAGGGTATAGCCTCGGCTCTCGATCAGCTGCCGTAACTCATCCCAGCGATCTTGAAGAAACGCAAGCGGAACCAGGACGTCAATGTCCTCCGGAGAGGTGTCAGCTCCCGTTAAAACTTCCAGTCCTAACGATCCGTACAATAGCGGCACGATATCCGATTGGCGATTGAAATCCTCGGCGAGCAGCAGAAAGCGTTCGTATAAGGCATTGTTGCTCACAGTGTTTCCCCTTTCACGCTTACGATTCTTCCCGTTCTTTTCGTTAACCGACGATCAAGTCTCGATCTGAAATATCGTGTCGACGATAATCGGCAGGTTGTCTCTTACCGAGACCGCGCCGAAGACGGAACGGGCATGAAGCCCCCTATCCCCGAACACCTCAAGCAGCAAATCCGAAAAGCCGTTAAGCACCTTGTGATGCTCCTCGAAAGCTGCGCTTGCGTTGACGAAGCCTTGAACCTTTACCGCCCTCTTCACCTTATCCAACGAACCTAACGCGGACTGCAGGACGGCAAGCACTTCGAGCGCCGTCTCTCGTGCGAATGCGTATCCCTGCTCCGTCGTATAATCGATTCCGAGTTTTCCTTTCGGATTGCCGGACGGACCTTTGCCCGAGACGTACATCAAGTCGCCCACGATAACGAAATTCGCGTATTTCGCGGCGGGCTGGCTTGCTGCGGGAAGGGTAATGTTAAGCTCATGCAGCCGATCCTCGATCCTATGTCCGGACATGTAAAAACCCCCAATATTATAAATATTGGAAAGAGTGTACCCCGATTCAACGGATTGGTCAATATAAACGGTCCGATTTCAAGCCGCATTCGATGAAGGATCGTCGACCGAACGCGGCTTGATCCTGCCCTTATTCAACGGCTTCTTGCTTATCCGCTCTGGGCATGCGCACTGTTAAAACAAACATAAGGACGCCGAGTCCCGCGCAAACCCATGCCATGCTGTGCAGATGCGGGGTGGTGATATTTTTGCCGAAGAGCGCCGCCAGCAGGCTGGAAGAGAGGATCGTCCCGATAAAGCGGGACGTCATGAACAGACCGGAGGCGATGCCGGTCTCCGACTTCTTCACATAATCGTACAGCGCCGTCTGCATGCCCAGATTGTTAAAGCCGTTGGCAATCCCCAGGACACACAGCACAAGGAAAATTGTCACAACGCTGGCCTGATCCCGAATCAACAGCAGGAGCAGACTTCCCGCAACGACGGAGAGTGTTCCGAACAGCAGCGATGGCCTGGAACCGCTTCGGTCGATCCAGCGGCTGACCAACGGCGTGACGATGACACTGAACCCGGCGATCGACAGCATGACGAGCCCCGCTTGCTGCGCATCCATCATTTGGACGCGTTGAAGGTAAGACGGGATGCCGAACATAATCGAATAAAACGCCATATTGGTTAAAATAAACTGTACGTAGATCACCGTCACATTTCTGTTGCTCCTTAAGAAAGCGACGTTGATGAACGGCTTGCTATGGCCGATTTCATAACGGTATAACGCATACGTCAGTCCGGCGCTGACCGCAAGCATCCACAGACTGATCTCGCCGGCGAGCGACAGGAAGAAGAGCAGCCACATGAAGATCGTCGCGGAAAACAGAGCGACGCCCGGCCAGTCCATGTCGGAGGCGCGTCCTGACGTTTTCGGGTCTCTGGGGAACACTTTCCACGCCAGCAGGAAGGAAGCGATAATAAACGGAAAATTGCACAGGAAGATGAGCGGCCAATCTCCGTAGTGAAGCAGGAACCCGCCGATCGAAGGCCCGAACGCCGCCGATGTGCCGGAGAAGATCGACACGATGCCGAGCGCCTTCGCCTGGTTGGCGGTAATTTGGCTGCGAATCATCGCCATGCCCGACGGGAACAGTGCCGAGCTTCCCAGCGCCTGAATGATCCGAAATCCGATCAGCCAACCGAAGCTCGGGGCCAGCGGAGCAAGGCATGACGACACGGTGACGAGCAGCAGCCCGATCATGAACACCTTTTTACGACCGAATAAATCGCTCCACTTGCCCATAAGCGGCTGACCGATCGCACTTGCCAAGTAGTAGGTGGAAATGAGCCAAGACACGTCGGCAAACGTCAGCTGGAAATCCTCTTGAAGACGCGCCAGCGCAACCGAAATCATCGTCGTGTTCAGCGGATTCAGCAAGGTCCCGAGAGCTACGGCGGTAATGAGCAGCATTTCTTTTCGTTTAATCGCGTTCTGTTGGAGGGCCATGGTGTCTCCTTATCGTATCTCTTGCAGAGCCAGCTTATCCTTCGCTGCCTCTGATGGATTTCGCTTCATCGCAAGTGATTTTCGTCATAGTGATTTTTATCACATTAATCCGCGGCGCGGCGCTTTAATATAGGAGTCAGAAAGAATCTTCTTATTTGGAGGTTATGCTCATGAGCATTCCATTTCTGTCCAACCTGCCCCCTGTCGGCGAAAGCGTAGCGAAGCTGGCTGCGGAAGGCGGTCAACTCGCCGCGGACTATATCAGCGTATACGGATTTTTCGCTTTCTGTCTTGTGCTCGTACTCTTCTGCCTGACCGTTCCGGCCCATATGTATGAGAAACATTACAAGGTCGGGGACGATGCGCCTGTGGAGCCTGCCGTGGAATTGAACGTTAATTCGCATCAACAGAAATCGACCGATCCAGCCGCATGAGCCGGCAACGGTCGGATAATCGATATACTCCCGGGTTCCCGGCGCGGACGCCTCCTTGATCTATCGATCAGGAGGCGTCTTCATTTTCACGAAAATCCTCATACTGAACGTTGGAGCTTGGCGACCGTTAACACTTGCAGACCATCAGCAGGTTGCCGTCAGGATCTTTGAAATTAAACCACTGGCCATGCTCGATTCCGGTGACGAGGTTGACGTTCTTCCGTTTCATATAGCGATACGCCTCTTCGATATCGTTCGTGTTGAAGTGGAACGCCGCCACTTTGTAGACGCTGTCCTCGGAATAGATTTTGCTGTCCAGAACAAGGTTGGTTCCCTGCAAGGGGATGATATAGAGATGGCCGAACAGAATTTCTCCGTTAGCCGGGATGCCCAGAATATCGCAATACCAGTCGCGGGCTTGCTCGATGCTACTTACCGGAATAAACACGGCTCCTATTTGGTTTAAAATCGGGGACGCCATGGCGGTTGCCTCCTATACGGATGATGATCGATTAGAGCAATGCCGGCAATTCGCTTAGATGTTTGATCGTATGCAGCGGCGCAGCGGTAATATGGTCTCTCCAAGGCTGATTGACCTTGAACCAGATTGTCCGCATTCCGGCGTTGGTCGCGCCTTCGATATCGTTCACCGGATGATCCCCGATGTAGAGACATTGTTCCGGTTGAAGCTCCAGCTTGGCGGTTGCCATTTCGTATATCGCACGATCCGGCTTTTTGACGCCTGCTTCTTCCGACACGAGAATGACGTCGAACATGTCTCTGATGCCCAGTCGATCGATTTTCCCATGCTGTATCGCCGTCTTGCCGTTCGTGATCAGACCGAGTCGATATTTCTCCCTCAAGCCGAGAACGACTTCTCGGGCTTGCTCCATTAGCAGGGCATGATTCACGTATTCACGCTTATAGAACGCCAACAATTCGGAATGCTCCGGCGGAATCCTCCATGGCAATTCATCGAGGAGCTCTGCGAACAATTCTTCCTTGTCCTTGTACCCGTCCTGGTCGAGCTCGATGATCCTGTCGAAAATTTCCCGAGTTTCATCGAGATGGCTGAAATACGTTGCGATGAAACCGTTCGTGAATTGCTCGAATGTTCTCGTCCGGTCAAGCAGCGTGTTATCCAGGTCGAACAAGATTGCTTGGATGGACACAAGGGTTTCCTCCTTAGTCTATCAACTTAAGTCGCGGCCACAGGTTCAACCAATTTTTACTTTTCACCCTGGATCTGTAATAATCGGCATCTTCGAAAAACGGACTGCGCTTGATTTGCAGACTGAACAGATCTTCCAAGCCTAGAGGGGCAATAACTTTTAACTTGCCAGCGTAGTCCAGCGCGACTCCGACGGCAGTTGCGGTTTCCGGCCAACGCTTCATGGCATCTTCGACAGAGCGATAAGGCTGCTCATCGTTTCTTTGATGCATTCTGGCTTGGTTTTTAACCGACCAATTGTACTCGGGCTGCCGCTTGGTCAATCGTTCTTCATAGCGCTTCTCGGTCTCTTCCCGAAGATCGGCTGTATCGTAATAAAGAACGTCGATATCGTTCAACGGCGTAAACCTGCTCTTGCCGTGAAAATGATCCCATACAAAATTTCTTACGTACCCCGCGGCTATGCATCCGTCCGGCAAGCCTAAGGAATGGACGAGCTCCAGGTCTCTCATAAGGAAGGGATGAGTTCGTAATAAGTCCATAAGTTCATCTTCATGCTTCATTAAGGTCCCCTTGCTCCCCGTTAATCCGCTGTTAAACACCTTTCGATCTGCTTCTCGATGTCTTTCCTCGATTTGGCAAGATAAGGTTGCTTGCCGCAATCATGTACGACTTCAATGGCGCTTCGGTAGTCGTAGCGATGATTCCAATGCACGAGCATCTTGTATAGATTACTAAACGATTGCGTGTAATTCCATGGACGAATTCCTGTTCGAGACAAAATAAACCTCTTGATGATCCGGTAATCCCGTATGTACACGTTCGGGTCAAGTATGAAAACCAGATCCGCTTGCTCGATCGAGTTCAGCGTCCACTCTTTATATTGGACTCCTTCTATGATCCACGTGTCCAGGCGAAGAATGGAGGCTAACGTTGCATCTCTGATTTCTTCCGGAAATTTCAAGTTGTCCTCGCTTCTATCCCAGATCATGTTATCGACCTCGAAGCAAGGAATGTCGTACTTTTCCGACAGTTGTTTTGCCGCCGTAGATTTACCGCTCCCGCACGAGCCGATAATCCGAATTTTCATTGGGGGGAATGCGGCTTAAGCATGTATTTAATCGCAGGGTAGGAAACGATGTTTCTATCTCTATAGGTCGCCGAGATTGCGTCATCGAATCGGCTCAAAATTCCGTTCTGCAACATGACCGCGCTGAATCCTCGCTCTAACGCTCCATTGTAGGTAAACAAGACGCAGTGCTCCGCGGCATTGCCCGCGATGACCAACAACTCGACGCCTTGATCCCGTAGAATTTGCTCCAGCTCGGTTTTCCAAAACGAATTCGAATACTCTTTGGTCAACGTCCGATCCCCGGCTTCGACTTGAATTTCCGGAATCGTATCGAAGGCTCCTCTGTTCTCTTCGGTCAACCCTTCTATATCCCGAATATGGATAACGACATGACCGTTCGAGCGGATCATACTCGCTACGTAATTGATATATTCGCAGGCTCTGTCTACGTTTTTCTTCTCTATCCCTTCCAAGTGAACGCTCTGCATATCGATAACCAGAAATCCTATTTTCATGATTAATTGCTCCTTCTGTCTCCGAAGAGATTCCTGTATACATCTATGATGATTCCTAAGTTTAGCAGTTCGGAGATATGCGACTGCTTCGATTATCGAGCCGAAATTCTATCGAAATTTCGTAATACTTGCAAGTTGCTCAAAGTAAGATAACTTTTCCACTCTTGTTTAGCGACTTCCCATTCTTGTTCATATCTGCCCCACGTCCAATTCGGGAGCCATGCCCCTTCGTCGGTTTGAGTATCGATTAGCGAATCCAAGTCCTCCGAAAGCACGTCACTGTACAAATAATAAAATCGAGAGGACGGCGAGTCGACGATTTGAAGAGGCACAGCGCAGTAACCGGTTCTTTCCGCAGGTTCTTTGATCACGCAGTTACCGATAAATTGTTCAATCTTCGGAGCGAATTGCGTTTGTAGTTCGCGCGGCAATCGATTCAGCAACCGGATATAGCAAAAAAGCTCGTGCATCTCGGATAGACTTGATCTGTTATTTAAGTGGTCCTCGACCTCTGCCGTTAGTTTGGACAGAAAGTCCGACTCAACTAAATCACGATACTCGTAAAAGTAACCGATAATCTCGGCGCTCGGATTCCCCCAATGCTCCTGAAAACCATTGTAGTTCCACCACATCGCGCGAGGAGCGTGGTTAGCCGCTTCCGGTATAATGGCCCAGCCGTTATGGACTTCGTCAAAAGTATTCAAAAGATAGTCGAAGCTCTCTTTTACAAGGTCCATTTTTTTGTCGCATCGGATTCGTGATAAATATTGCAGAGCGATCGTCGTGGCCAATGCCGATGATTCTCCGCATCTAAGATCCGGCTCCAGCGCGTTGCCGAATCCCTTGTCAGCGTTTTGGTAACCCCTTAAGGCTTGTAGAATCTCATCGGCGCTGCCGTTCTCGAATTCGTATCTGAACATGGCTTTATCCAGTTCTCTTGCCTCGTTTAATATAAAGTTCCTGGCTTTATTAAATTGTTCGCGGGATAATGTGGACATCGTTTCCCTCCTATGTGTAAAAGCAGGCATCATCTTGTCAGCGGTAGCCATCTGCCGAAGTTCCACGAGTTTCCGTCCTTTCGATTATCGAGGCGGTGCGTTAAAAGGTAAAAATGCCATTTACTATTTCAATACCTTTATTGTTCATTGCGGTCGGATTATCTTTATACTCCCGTTGAACGTATTCGTAGGAGTTCCATTCATAATTCTCCAGTTTGAGCAGTTCCGCAATTTGATTCACGGGTTCCCTCTCCATCGCTTCTTCAAAATCGGATATATAGAAAATCTTTGTAATATCCAGAGGCGTGACTGATCTCGGTTTATTGGGATTCAGATTTATTAGCTCTACAAGCCTTTCTCTATGATACTCGTCTTGATTCACCTCCATCTCTTCTTCCCATGTACATTCGAAATGGAAGGTTCTCCGGCTCCCATCATAGATACTTAAAGACCAACCGTGATCTTCGGCATGAATTAAATGAACCAAAAATCCCTTGTTACGAGTAATGAGTCTTTTATTTGGTTGGAAGCTTTTTCCGCTTGGCAGTATCGTTACCCAATTATTACTTGCCGGATAGACGTACCCTCGAAGCCACGCACTTCTTAGAAGCTTTATTCCTTCGCTTTGTTCCGTTGAAAACAGATGATAGCTCTCGCTGAACTCGCTCACTCTAACCCTCCCTTAAATGCCAAGCTTTGATTCCATTCCTCGACGAGAATGCTGTATTGCAGTTCGTTGTCCCATCCACCATTTTTGTACCTTGCTTTTCGAAATTCGCCTTCTCTTTTCATCCCGGTTTTGATCATGACTTTTTCAGAGTTGGCATTATTCGCGTTGCAGCGCGCAAATACGCGATGGACGCCCAATTGATTAAAGCAAAATTCAATGAGGCAATTGGCTATTTCGGTTGCATACCCTTTCCCCCAGAATTCCGGGTGCAGAAAGTATCCGATTTCCGCGCTTCCGCCATCCTTATTTTTCTTCACGATCCCGGCATCGGCAAAACCGATGAATTGACGGCCGCTCTGGTCGAACACGGCGTATTCGAAAGTTGTGCGATTATCGGTCGTTCCATTATTTTTCAAGATGTTCTGAAAGTAGGGAACCAAATCCTCTTCGCTATCTGCCTTATCCATAAGCGCATATTTCATGATGGCTTCGTTAGAGAAAATGGAATAAAACAAGGAGAAATCCACTGCTCCGAATTCTCTGAAATATAGACGATCACTTCTCATCTCCGTAAGTCCCCTTCATCAACTGCTGCTTCCCCTCGCCACCTTGAGCGGTTGGTTCCCGGCGGTTAGAGTATCTTTTCATAAAACACAATGGTCATCTTATCGTTTATGACTTCCGTCTTTCCGGAGAATTCTAATCGCGCCCACGGCAATGTTTGAATCTTTAATGATGTAATAGTCCGAAAAGGGTTGGTTCATTCTCGCTATAATCCGCTCGACTGACTCGTTAGCAGGGCTTGTTTCGAAGTCCCGGTACTTGTCCAACAACGGCATGAACGCCTTGATCTGCATCTCATGAATGGCGGACGCTTCGCTGTTTCCGGATTTATGTAATGAAATATCCATAGAATCTACTCCTCAACAATGCCTTGCATTTCATAAGGGTAATCGATTTGCTTTTTGATCAGTTCCACGGCTTCCGCATTAACGAAAAGCCCGACCATATACAGAGCAAGATCGATGGAAGTCGCTACTCCTCCGGCCGTAATGAGATTGCCGTCCCGCACGATTCGGCATTTGACAACTTCCTTGCAGTACGGCTCCAGCAATTCGTATACATTGGGGTGCGTTGTCGCTTTCTTATTCTTAAGAAATCCGGCTGCTCCGAATAATAGAGAGCCGGTACATACGGATACCAAAAATTTTACGTTTTCGGCTTGTTTGATCCAACTCACGAATTCCTCGTCGTGCCTCAGATTTCGGGTCCCCATGCCGCCTGGAACGAAAACCAGATCGTATTGGGACAAATCCGGCTTCACCCGGCCTACCCGAACGGTCAAGCCCAGTTCATCGGATATTTCCTCCGACAGCCCGCAAATGTCCCATGTCGTGCCTTTGGTCTCTTCGAAGAGATTCAGCCGGTAAATAACGTCGTAAAAGCCGATAAAATCCAAAAACGTAACTCCGTTAAAAAGAACGAACGCAATCTTCATGGGATCATCTCCTAGGGCGTGTATGCAACCTCCGAGGGTAGCAATGGAAAACTAAGCCGGGCGACGTGAACGGTCAGGATACCAAATAGGCGATTAACAAGGAAATCAGTCCGGAAATGATCATTACAAACGGCTTAAATCTGAAAATCAAAATCCGGTTTTCCATTGCATACTTAAGAGACCCTTGACTTGTCATCTCCCGAATTTCCCGCTCTGCCTCCAACGATGCTTCCGCTGCATTATACTGGCTATTGGGCATGAAGCGATTGCCGAACGCTCTGCCTTGCATCGAAAAATAAAGCCCTGAAATCAGGACCAGCAATCCAATGACAAATGTCGTATCCGACAAAGAAAAATCATAGAACCTGCTTATCCCGTAGGCAAGCAAGCAAATGACGCCGACTGATATTATAGAGGCAATGGCCAACCATTTAAGTTTGTGAACGATAGGAATCCCGCCTATTTTTGAATTTTGAACGTAAACTTCCACTCCGCCGTGTTGCCGGAATACCGCCCGCGGTTTTCTTTGACCGTTACCTTCAGCGCTTTATTCACCGGTTTAGAGACGGAGGACGCCTTGATCGAAGCCGTGGATGTTCCTACATCCGGGATCTTATCCTGCTCTTCGGCGTAGGCTTTTAGCTTAACACTTTCGGTTGGTTTTAGGTTTAAAGTGACCGTCGAACCTTTTTTAATTTCTTTGTCGTTAACATAAGCGGCCGTATACCATTCATTGCCGACATGATTGTTTTCCACCAATTCGATGCTTACCAGGGTCACCTTTATTTTTACCGTTTTGGCAGCGGCTGCAGTTACGGGCTGTACGAGCAAAATAGAAAGCAGCGAAAGGATAAGCAGCGACTGTATGCCCTTATACATCCAAGTTGGCCTCCCTATGAACGAAATACATGCTTTATTTACCTATTTCTACAAAATAAAGCCTATCCCTTCTTTACTGAATGAATTGAAACAGGAAAAGACGACGTCTGCCAGACTTGCTGACAAGATGTCGTCTCTTTCACTGCTCAGGTGCGTATTCATTCCAATCTTCTGCTGCAAATGCTCTTTGGTCTGCTGCACTTTCAGATCGTAGTCCGCCAGCTTCTCGTACATTATTATCTTATCCGCTTCAGTCTGAGCAGGATAAGAGTCATTCGACACATGAAACCAAACCTTCACCTGATCTCCGGCTTTATAGCGCTTGGAATTACGGACCTTTACCCAATATACTTCCTTAAACTTACCGGAAGATAGGATAGATTCTACCGATTCGCCAGCTTCCTCTCTTGTGATGCCTCCGACTACTAATATTCTGCTTCCCTCCGTTGTAACCACTCTGCCTGTCAACTGGGGATCTCCGAGCGCAACTCTGTTGCACGCATTCAACGACATAAGCAGTAATGCGGTAAGGACAAGAATGAATGATTTCTTTATCGCATTCTTCTCCCTTCATTTATTCTTCTGAATGCGCGACTAATTTTCCGGCTTCAATCTTGCTATGAATAATGTTGAGTAAGTGCTTCCCCAGATTTTCTGTGGATTGTAGTTGACCGGATTGATGTGCTCGTTTGAAGAAATTCGCCATTTCATACTGCTCTTCGCTTTTCTCGCGTGCGACTGCCTGCATTTCAGTGTCAACCATTCCGGGATCAACGGCAATGATCTCTACTGGATGCTCTCGCCTTCTTTGCTCTTCCCCGACGCATCGGGTAAACATGTTCATACCGGCCTTTGCTGTACAATACACGCTCATTCCAGGAGCCGGGTACGACCCTGATCCCGAGGATATATTCATGATCTTTCGCCTCGCTGAAACGTGGTTAAATTGCTTAATGAAACAAGCTGTCAAGACCGTTGGAGCAATTAAGCTTACCTGCAGGTTTGTATTTATCTCTTCGGGACTGCACTGATCTATTGACTTCAAAGGCTCAAGCATCGCGGCATTGTTTATCAGACAAATCATCTCCGTACGTATGCTGTTGCCGTTAATTCGTCTGGCAATCTCGCTCACCAAGCGCTCAATACCCAGTACATTGCCTAAATCAAAATTGAAATGTTCGTATTTCGTATAGCTGCTTAACAGCGCAGAAGCCCCTCGTGAAATCCCATAGACAAAATAACCTTCCTCTAGAAGCAGTTGGGCTAACTTCTCGCCGATTCCCTTCGACGTTCCGGTAATAATGAAATGGTTCAAGTTCACTTTCCTCCTGGAACTGCAACCATTCTCCACTTCCCACAAAAGAATGTGCTAGTCGCTTCTTCTTCAACTCTTATGCACCATTATTGTCGTGCTCAAGATGCTTTGTACAGTTATGAAGCTCGCATGTCCATCGATTATCTTGTTTTTTCAAAATCGTTAACGACGTATTATCAAAATGCGTTGAAGGAAAATCAGCTACCAAATGAATAAAACTAAATTGAATTAGCGCGCCATGAGAAACAACCAGAACATTTTCTCCTGGATGCCTCAAGTAGATTTCTTCCAGAAAATCTTTACCTCTCTTTTGGACTTCTTCAATGGACTCGATGCCAAGGTCTACGTCTCTCCAGCCTGTTCCCCATTTTTCGATTCTTTCCGCTTCCGTTGTCCCCTCGATCTGCCCTCCTGATCTCTCCTTAAGGCGATCGTCAAAATGAACATTTAACCCTGTAGCATCCGCTATAAGAAGTGCGGTTTGTTTGGCTCTTTCAAGTCCACTTGAATAAATGTGATTCCAGTGCCCCGACTTAAGTCTGCCGGCTAACAGCTTGGCTTGGTTAATTCCGTCTTGATCAAGAGGAATATTAGAGCTGCCTTGCGCTCTCCCCTCTTTGTTCCAACTGGTACTGCCATGCCTGATTAAAGCTATAGTTGCCATGCTGTGATTCCTTTCCGGATTAAAATTTACCGATCTCACATTCGTGTTCATTGCGTCAGGACCACAAAACCTAACCAACCAATAACGCAATATACCGGCACGCTTACCAAGAATGACATTATATATCTGTTCTTCTTTATGAGTAATCCGGAGCCGACGTATAACAAGGGGAATATTAATCCCCCTATCAGAAACCCCGGCCATCCTGCAAGATACAAAGACATCGGAATGATTAATAGGGCCGCGGCATACAGACTTCGATGGCTCTTGAATAATATTCCGAGGACAGAACAAATGATCGATGCAAGCATGCATGGCCAGAACAATAAAGTAATCATACCTAGTCACGCCTTTGTCGTTTGTGTGCAGCTTAGGAAGCTGATAGCTGCTAACATTTCTGTGTTCTCATACCATCCTAATTGAGGTTAGTGCTCAAGCTGCTCCAGCCGGAACCACAGAGGTTCTCTCATAAATACATAAACTTAAGACTTTGTATTCCCTATATCTCCCTCGGAACGATTCATTATCCTTCTGCCCTTACTTTTCCTTGTCGCAATAAAATAAATCAGAATCGTTAATTGAACTACAGCAAATATAAACGGTAAAAACAGCTCCCATAATCCCCAATCCCATGTTAACGGCATTATCCCTCTGGAATTACCTTGTATTTTTGCATAAGTCATAAATAATAATCCAGGAATAGCAGAAAAAACGACCCACTTAATTAAAGTATTCTTGTTTTCCGACCTTACCGCAAAAAACCCATTCGGTATACTAATACATATTAGAACGGTATATACAGGAACATAAGGGAAATTCGATTCCGCAAAAATAGAGCTGTTATATACCACGCCTAATACATAGTGAGCAGCAATAATCATCAAAAATCCAAGAGTTAATTTCAACGCCATTCCCCCTGAACTAATGGTCGAACTGAGAGATGACACATTTCTCAAGAGAGGCTACGGCTGTTTTCCTACAGCTTTTTTAATATATTCATAATCAATTTGATTTCCTTTTGCTTTATAGAAAAAGCCCTTGTATCGAATTGTATCCGATGAATTTATGATTAATTTTTTCGCCGGTTTTCCCTGATGATTGTAGATCGTTGTTCTGTAGCTATAGCCCATATAAAAGAAAGCCCATTTATCTTTCTGAAATGTAACTTCATTTAGGTTGTTGATGATGTACTGGATCGCTGCTTTATCGGTTATTCCCGTCTCGTAGCCTGTGTTCCCATCAAAAATCTTAATACTGGAAACCTTGTCCGGCTTGATGTGGACGATTGTATGCGGAATATAAGTAAGTCCATAAAGCAGAGCTAATGCAGCCAGGATCCCGACAAAAATCAGCGTTTTTTTATATTTTCTCATCTAATCATCCTAGAATAGCACTTTTATATCATGCAATGCTCTTTATGAATCTCTCGATTTGTTTTTTATGATGTTTGTCATGAGGAATAAATCCTCTCAGATACTTCCGAATGCTAAATTTCTTTTTGTCGCCGTCCACATATTCCCTTGTATCCTGGATTCCCGGCTACTCATAACGAGGTTGGCGGTGCCACCCCGAGCTTTGTAAAGAGCTCTTTCTGGCGAATGGTCATCTCACCGATCTGGTTATCGCGTCCCGGTCGACCGAAGCATTCGATAC
>Ga0065721_10050050_pt1 | contig 23849 bp, 22 predicted proteins | sample Mesricmetagenome_FD_59108 | JGI IMG/M metagenome (GOLD analysis project Ga0065721, IMG submission 59108) | Mesophilic microbial community from rice straw/compost enrichment Sample: eDNA_1 v2 (version 2) | ecosystem: Engineered > Solid waste > Grass > Composting > Bioreactor | place: USA: Davis...
GTCCCCAGGGCGGCCGGGCCGGACGGGGCGGCCAGGGCAGGGGCCGGCTCGACGGCAACGGCGGTCACCGCGATACAGGCGGCCAGGACCCAGAACTTCGATCTCATGCCATCTCTCCTGAAAGTCGGCACTCAAGCAGCTTTGCGATCACGCCGCGGGGAGCATGGCCGCCGCGGCACTTGTTGAACGGCCATGGAGCGGCGGTCCGCGCGACGCGCCCGCTCTGCCGTACGTTCGGGTATTTACCGATGTAGACCCCTAAGCTGGCACCCCGCGCTCTAAGGCCTCCTGTCACAAGACGTTGGTTCTTCTGCGAAAAACGAAAGTTTTGCCTGCCGCGCCCAGGCCCCCGTGGCGGCGCCGAGGCCAAGCCCGCTGCGTAGACTGCGCCGCATGCAACGCTTCATCGTCGGCGGCGCGGTACGCGACCGCCTGCTGGGCCTTCCCCATACCGACACCGACTGGGTCGTCGTTGGTGCCACACCACAGCAAATGGCGGACGCGGGCTTCCGTCCCGTGGGCGCCGACTTCCCCGTCTTCCTGCATCCCCACACCGGCGAGGAGCACGCCCTGGCGCGCACCGAGCGCAAGAGCGGGCGCGGCTACCGCGGCTTCGTCGTCCACGCCGCGCCGGACGTGACGCTGGAGGACGACCTGCGGCGGCGCGACCTGACCATCAACGCCATGGCCATGCGTGAGGACGGCACGCTGGTGGACCCCTGGGGCGGCGAGCGTGACCTACGCGCGCGCGTGCTGCGCCACGTCAGTCCCGCCTTCGTCGAGGACCCGGTGCGCGTGCTGCGCGTGGCGCGCTTTGCCGCGCGCTTTACCGATTTCACGCTCGCGCCCGAAACCCTGGCGCTGATGCGCCACATGGTGGAGGCCGGCGAGCTCGACCACCTCGTGCCCGAGCGCGTGTGGCAGGAGCTCGCGCGCGGCCTGATGGAGCGCCGGCCTTCGCGCATGTTCGAACTGCTGCGCGAGTGCGGTGCGCTGGCGGTGCTGCTGCCGGAAGTGGACCGGCTCTGGGGCGTGCCGCAGCCCGAGGCTCACCACCCGGAGGTGGACACCGGCGTGCACCTGATGCTGGTGCTGGACTGCGCCGCCCGGCTGGAGGCGCCGCTGCCGGTGCGCTTCGCTTGTCTGGGCCACGACCTGGGTAAAGGTGAGACGCCGCCGGAGGTCTTGCCTCGTCACCTGGGCCACGAGGGCCGCAGCGTGGAACTGCTCAAGGGTCTGTGCGAGCGGCTGAAGGTGCCCAACGACTGCGCGCAGCTGGCCGAGGTGGTGGCGCGCGAGCACGGCAACGTGCACCGCAGCGGCGACTTCGGCGCCAAGGCGCTGCTGCGGCTGCTGGATCGATGCGACGCGCTGCGCCGGCCCGAGCGCTTCGAGCAGCTGTTGCTGGCCTGCGAGTGCGACATGCGCGGGCGCGCCGGGCGCGAGGACGAGGACTATCCCCAGCGCCGCCGCCTGCAGGCGGTGCTGCGCTGGGCGCGCGGCATCGACGCGCGCGCCGCTTCGTCCGAGGCCGTGGCGCGCGGCCTCAAGGGCCCGGCCATCGGCGAGGCGGTGCAGCGCGAGCGGGTGAGGGCGATCGAGGCGGGGCTGGCGGAAGAGGCGGCGCGCTAGATCAGCATCCCGATCAGCCCGGCGATCAGGCTCAGCACCAGGCTGCTGGCCAGCGGCAGGTGGAAGTCGCGCCCGCGCCAGCGGAAGCTGAGGTCACCCGGCAGCCGGCCCAGGCCGATCTTGCGCAGCCAGCCGTTGAGGCCGCTGAAGATCAGCGAGGCCAGCAGGAAGACGAGCAGCCAGCGCATGGGTCAAAGGCCCGGCAGGTCGCGGGCCCGGCTCACAGCCGGTGGCTGCGGTCGCCGTGCACGAAGCCGATGGGATCGAAGCCTTCAGGCAGGCCACGGCCGAAGCCGATGACCTTGAACAGCTCGCCCATCTCGTGCTCCTGCATCAGCTTCTGCGCCATGGTGCGCTCGCGCACCCCGGCCTGCGCCAGCCGCTCGGCCAGGCCGCAGTTCATCAAGAAGTGGCCCTGCGAGGTGTAGCCCAGCACGTCCAGTCCGGCGTCCTGCCCGGCCAGCGCGATGCCGGTGAAGTCCACGTGCGCGGTGATGTCCTTGAGGCCCACGTCGGACAGCGGGTCGGTGTCGGCCTGGTGCGCGCGGTGGCACATCAGCGTGCCGCCGTGGCGCTGCGGGTGGTAGTACTCGGCTTCCGGAAAGCCGTAGTCGATGAAGAAGGCGGCGCCACGCTGGAGCTTCTCGGCCAGCGTGGCGATGAAGGCGCGCGCCTGCGGGTGGATCTCCGTCACGGTGCCCGGCACGAAGGGGCCTTCCACCGGCGGACGCAACTCGGTCGGTCGGTCGGCGAAGACGAATTTCCACTCGTCCACTGCCACGCCGCGTTCGAGCCACTGCGTGCCGTCCCAGTGCAGCAGCTGCACGGGCATGGCGTCCAGCACCTCGTTGCCCACCACCACACCCTCGATGCCTTCGGGCAGCGCATCGACCCAGCGCACGCGCTCGCCGAAGGCGGCCAGCCGCTGCTGCTGGCGCTGGCGCAGCGAGGCCGAGAGTTCGACGATGGTGTAGCGGGCGCAACGATCGCCCAGCGCTTCGAGCAGTTGCTGCGCCAGCGCGCCGGTGCCGGCGCCGAACTCCACCACCTCCGCCAGGCCCGTGGCGTCCAGCACCTGCGCCACCTGCACCGCGACGGTGTGGCCGAACAGCGGGCTGATCTCGGGCGCGGTGACGAAGTCGCTGCCGCTCTCGGGCGACCAGCCGAACTTCACGCCGCCGTGGGCGTAGTAGCCCAGGCCCGGCATGTACAGCGCGGCGGCCATGAAGCGGTCGAAGGGCCACCAGCCGCCGGCCGCGGCGATGTCCTGCCGGATTTGCTGGGCCAGCGCGGCCGATACACTGGCGGGTTCGTCTTCTCTATGCATGTGGGGGATTGTAGGAATCATGGTCCAGCGACCCGCCGTGCTGGTTACCGGCAGCGCCCGTCGTATCGGGCGCAGCATCGCGCTCGATCTGGCCGCCCACGGCTGGGACGTGGCGGTGCACTGCCGCGGCTCGCAGGACGAGGCGCTGGATACCGTGGCGGCGATCCGCGCGTTGGGCGCGCACGCCGAGGTCTTCAGCGCCGACCTGGCCGACGAGGCCGCGACACGGGCCCTGGTGCCCGCCGTCGTGGAAGCGCTGGGCCGGCTGGACGCGGTGGTCAACAACGCCTCGCTGTTCGAGCACGACACGGTTGACAGCTTCACGCACGCGGCCATGGAGCGGCACTGGCGGGCCAACACCGCCGCGCCGGTGCTGCTGGCGCAGGCGCTGCACGCGCACCTGGCCGCGCGCGACGCGCGCGGCTGCGTGGTGAACCTGCTGGACCAGAAGCTGTGGAATCCGAATCCGGACCACCTGTCCTACACCCTGTCCAAGGCGGCGCTGGAGAGCGCCACCACGCTGCTGGCCATGGCCCTGGCGCCGCGGCTGCGCGTGGCGGGCGTGGCCCCGGGCGTGACGCTGCCTTCGGGCCCGATGGACGAACGGCAGTTCACGGCCGCACATGCGATGACGCCGCTGGGCCGCTCCTCCACCGCCGGGGACATCGCGCACGCCGTGCGCTTCGTCCTGGAATCGCCGGCCATCACCGGCACCACGCTGCTGGTGGACGGCGGCCAACACCTGGCACGGCAGGCGCGCGACGTGCTTTTCCTCGCGCCCACTAAACCCGATTGAGATGCAAAGCCTGCTTTCCCACCCCAGCCTCATGTCCTGCCGCAGGCTGTTCCTGCGCAACTACGAGGTGTGGATCAACATCGGCGTGCACGACTTCGAGAAGAAGGGCGAGCAGCGGGTGCTGATCAACGTGGAGCTCTACATCCCGCTGGCGCTGTCCACGCCCAAGGCCGACGAGCTGCACGAGGTGGTGGACTACGACTTCATCCGCCGCACCATCGCCGAGCGCGTGTCGCGCGGCCACATCCACCTGCAGGAGACGCTGTGCGACGACGTGCTGGCGCTGATGCTCAAGCATCCGCGCGTCATGGCCGCGCGCGTCTCCACCGAGAAGCCCGACGTGTATCCCGACTGCGAAGCGGTGGGCGTTGAAGTGTTCGCAGTCAAGAACGACGAGCAGTCCTGAGAACCAGCATGAGCAGCACCCCCGACCTGATTTCCGAGAGCGCCCCGGCGCTGGATGACGAAGCCCGCCGCGCCGAGAAGAAGGCCGCCTTCGAGATCAACAAGCTCAGCAAGCGGCTGCACCGCCAGGTCGGCCAGGCCATTGCCGACTTCAACATGATCGAGGATGGCGACCGCGTGATGGTTTGCCTTTCCGGCGGCAAGGACAGCTACACGCTGCTGGACATCCTGATGAACCTGCGCCAGCGCGCGCCCATCAAGTTCGAACTGGTGGCGGTGAACCTGGACCAGAAGCAGCCGGGCTTCCCTGAGCACGTGCTGCCGGACTACCTCAAGAGCCTGGACATCCCGTTCCACATCGAGAACCAGGACACCTACAGCATCGTCAAGAAGCACATCCCCGAGGGCAAGACGATGTGCAGCCTGTGCTCGCGGCTGCGCCGCGGCATCCTCTACCGCGTCGCGGGCGAGCTGGGCGCCACCAAGATCGCGCTGGGCCACCACCGCGACGACATGCTGCAGACGCTGTTCATGAACATGTTCTTCGGCAGCCGCCTGAAGGGCATGCCGCCCAAACTCGTCAGCGACGACGGCAGGAACATCGTCATCCGCCCGCTGGCCTACGTGGCCGAGACCGACATCGAGCGCTGGGCCGCGCACCGGCAGTACCCGATCATTCCCTGCACCCTGTGCGGCAGCCAGGAGAACCTGCAGCGGGTGCAGATCAAGCAGATGCTGCGCGACTGGGACAAGCGCTTCCCCGGGCGCATCGACAACATGTTCACCGCCATGGGCAACATCGTCCCGTCGCACATGATGGACAAGCGGCTCTACGACTTCATGGGCCTCAAGGCCACGGGCGTGCCCGATCCGGACGGCGACAAGGCCTTCGACCACGAGGAAGAGGAGGCACCGGCGCAGAACGTGGTGCAGTTGCAGCTGGACCGCTGAGCCGCCGTCCGTCGTCTCCGTGGGGCACGGCACTTGCCGTTTTCCCTTGCCACAGGAGCTGTCATGTTGTCCCTTCGCCTGAGCGTGACCTTGGCTGCCGGCGTGCTGCTGGGGGGCTGTGCTTCGTTGAATCAGGTGTCGTCCGACGTGGTGGGCTACGGCGCCTGGCCGGCCGGGCGCTCGCCCGGCAGCTACGTGTTCGAGCGGCTGCCTTCGCAGCAGGCCGAGCTCACGCTGCAGCAGCAGCTGGAGGACGCGGCGCGTCCGGCGCTGGCGCAGGCTGGCTTCACACCCGCGGCCGATGCGGCGCAGGCGGGCGTGAAGGTGCAGATCGCGATGCGCAACGTGCGCTACGACCGGCTGGACTACTGGGGCCCGTGGGGCGGGCCTTGGGGGCCGGGCTGGAGCTGGCCTTATCGCCGCTATCCCGGCTTCTGGGGCAGCCCGTGGGGGCCAGGCTGGTGGGGGCCGGCCTACAGCTCGCCGTGGTACGAGCGCGAGGTCAGCGTGCTGATCCGCGACCGCAGCGGCGGCCAGGTGTTGTACGAGGGCCATGCCCGCAGCGACGGCGCGCTTTCGGGCGGCTCGGCGCTGTTCGAGGCCATGTTCCGCGCCGCGCTGGCCGACTTCCCGCAGGGCAACCCCTCGCCGCGGCGCGTGAACGTGCCGCTGGACCAGCAGGAAGCGGCGGCGAAGGCGCAGTGAGCGAGGCTGGGCGCTGCAAGGCCCGTTTCATCACTGTTGCCTGACCAAGCCCGCAGGCCGCCAGCCACTACGCCGTCATTCCGGCTTTTGCCGGCATGACGACATTTCTTCTTCGGCCAGTGGCAGGAGCGTTCCTGCAGAACACAACGGCATCGGGCTGCCCTCAATGCTTCCCCTGCGCCGCCAGCGCTTTGAAATCCATCTCCCACCCGCGCAGCCGCTCGCGCGCCGTGCGGCGCTGCTCGGCGGTGCTGAGGTTGTGGATCTGGGCCGCGAGGCCGCAGTTGAACTCCTGCAGCGCCAGCTGGTAGCGGCGGTCGCCGGGGTCGGGCGGCTCCTCGACGTGCCGGGCCAGCGCGCGCAGCGCGGCCTGGGCCTGCGCGGGTGTGGCGCCCTGCAGGCCGCGCAGGGTCTGGATCACGTCCTGCTGGCGCGACACGCGCAGCCGCAGCGCGTGCTCGGCGTCGAAGGGCGAGCCGGCCTCGATCTGCGCGATACGCTCGCGCTGCGCGCGGTCCAGGCGGCCATAGAGCTTCTCCGCGCGCTCCACCGTGCGCTTGTGCAGCGCCTCGCGGCGGTCAGCCGCATCGGGCTTGACGAAGTCGTTGCGGAAGTTGCGGTTGAGCTTGTCGAAGCGTTTCTGCATCGCCTTGAGCTGGTCCGCCTCCAGCGTCACGGCCAGCGCCGACAGCGCGGGCAGGCCCTGCTCGTAAGCGTCGTGGAACCAACGCTGCAGCTCGTCCTTGAGGGTGCAGGCGGCCGCAGGCGTGGTGTCGGCCAGCACCTGGGGTTGCACTTGCGCCAGCCGCGCGGTGTATCGGGGCAGCTGCGTGCGGCGGTGCCAGTCCAGGAACTCGTCCAGCCCGGCGCGCACGCGCGGGGCCTGGGCCTCGGTGAAATCGGCGTAGCCGTCGGCCCACCAGTACAGCAGCTCGTCGGCCTGCCTGTAGGCCAGGCGCAAAGCCGTGCAGCCGGCCAGGGCGAACAGCAGCAGCGCCAACCCGATAATTCGCCACCGTCGCAAGGACTCACTCATGGCATCCAACGTCGTCATCATGGCCGCGGGCAAAGGCACCCGCATGAAATCAGCGCTGCCCAAGGTGCTGCACAAGCTCGCGGGCCGCAGCCTGCTGCAGCACGTGCTCAACACCGTGGAGGCGCTAGGGTCGCAGCAGCGCACGGTCGTCATCACCGGCCATGGCGCCGAGGCGGTGGAAGCCGCCGTCGCCGCGCCGGGGCTGCAGTTCGTGCGCCAGCAGCCGCAGCTGGGCACGGGGCATGCCATCCAGCAGGTCTCCCCGGTGCTGGACACGGCGCTGGACACCACGCTGATCCTCAACGGCGACGTGCCGCTGATCCGCGCCGAGACCGCGTGCGCGCTGGTGGAAGCCTGCGGCGGCCAGCGCCTGGCGCTGCTGACCATCGAGCTGGACGATCCCACCGGCTACGGGCGCATCGTGCGCGAGGGTGAACAGGTGCGCGCCATCGTCGAGCACAAGGACGCCAGCGCGGCGCAGCGTGAGATCCGCGAGGTCTACACCGGGATGATGGCCGCGCCCACCAAGCTGCTGCAGCGCTGGGTGTCCCAGCTGAGCAACGACAACGCCCAGGGCGAGTACTACCTGACCGACATCGTGGCCATGGCCGTGGCCGAGGGCGTGCCGGTGGTGGCGGCACAGGCCGGCGGCGAGACGGAGGTGCTGGGCGTCAACAGCCCACTGCAGCTCGCCGACCTGGAGCGGCGCTTCCAACGCCAGCAGGCCGAAAGCCTGATGGAAGCCGGGGTGCGCCTGGCCGACCCGGCGCGCTTCGACCTGCGCGGGCGCCTCACCTGCGGGCAGGACGTGGAGATCGACATCGGCTGCGTGTTCGAGGGCGACGTGGTGCTGGGCGAGGGCGTGCGCGTGGGCCCGCACTGCGTGATCCGCAACGCGCGCATCGGCGCCGGGGTGCAGGTCGCGGCCTTCACGCACATCGACGGCGCGCAGGTGGGCTCGCAGGCGCAGATCGGCCCCTTCGCGCGGCTGCGCCCGGGCGCGCAGCTGGCCGAGGAGGTGCACATCGGCAACTTCGTGGAGGTCAAGAACTCCACGCTGGCGCGCGGCGCCAAGGCCAACCACCTGGCCTACCTGGGCGACGCCACCGTGGGCGAGCGTGTGAACTACGGCGCGGGGTCCATCAGCGCCAACTACGACGGCGTGAACAAGCACCGCACCGTCATCGGCGACGACGTGCTCATCGGCTCCAACTGCGTGCTGGTGGCGCCGGTGGAGATCGGTGCGGGGGCGACCATCGGCGGCGGCTCCACCATCTCCAAGAACGCCCCGGCCGGCCAGCTCACCGTGGCGCGCGCCAGGCAGGTGTCGCTGCCGGGGTGGCAGCGGCCGGTGAAGAAGCCGAAGTGAGGCGCGCCGCGCAACATTGAAAAAGGCCGCGTTGCGCGGCCTTTGCTGTTTCAGGCGGGACTGCCGGGCGATGCGCTCAGCCGCGCCGCGCGCGCGCCCGCCACGCATCCAGCCGCATGCACCCGTGCTGTTGCGCCAGGTACTCCGGCGCGATGGCCGACACCGCCGCGGGCTGGATGCCCAGTTCCCGCAGCCCCGGGAGGTGGCCGCTGGCGACGTTGTCCACCTTCATCGAGTTCAGGTTGTCGCCCGACATCAGCGGCTCGCCCGGCAGCAGCGCCATCAGGCCGGCCTGCACCCGCGCCAGCGCGCCCGGCAGCGCGATGACGGGCCGTTCGTGCCCGCAGGCGCGGCCCGCCAGCTGCGCCAGCTCCGCCAGCGTGTACACGCGCGGGCCCGCCAGCTCGTAGACCTCGCCGATGGTGCGCGGGTCCTCCAGGCAGCGCAGCAGCGCCCGCGCCACGTCATGCACCCACACCGGCTGGAAGCGCGCGTGCGCGCCGGCCAGCGGCAGCACCGGCGCCCAGGACTGCAGCTTCGCGAACAGGTTCAGGAAGTGGTCCTCCTCGCCGAAGATGACCGAGGGCCGCAGGATGGTGACGTCCAGCCCCGAGGTCTGCAGCGCCGCCTCGCCGGCGGCCTTGGAGCGCAGGTAGCGCGAGGGCGCGTCCGGCGCCGCGCCCAGCGCGCTGATGTGCACCACGCGGCGCACGCCCGCGACGCGGCAGGCATGCGCGAGCTTGCGCGGCAGCTCCGCATGCACGCGGCGGAAGCGCGCCTCGTTGCCGTGCAGGATGCCCACCAGGTTGACCGCCGCGTCGCAGCCCTGCAGCAGCCGCGCCAGCGCGGCTTCGTCGTGGATGTCGGCCTGCGCCAGCTCCACGTCGGGCAGGGCCAGCAGCTCACGGCGCTGGCCGGCGTGGCGGGTGGGCACCAGCACCTCGGTGTCGGGATAGCGGTCGGCGAGTTGCGAGCACAGGGCCCGGCCCACGAAGCCGGTGCCGCCGAGGATCAACAAGCGATGCATGACGGACTCCTTGCTCAGTGACTTCCCTGAAAGGACAGACCCGCGCGGCTCAGGGCAGTTCCGCGTCCGGCGTGGCGCGCGCGGCCGGGCCGATGGTCGGGCCCAGCCGCGCCTTGAGTGCCACCGGCTGGCCGGTGATCAGCGCGGCGTAGTCGGCGGCGTTGGACAGCACCTTCTGCACGTAGTCGCGCGTCTCGTTGAAGGGAATGTTCTCGGCCCACGCCGCCGCCTCCAGCGTGTTGCCCTCGCGCCAGCGCCGCGGCCGGCCCGGCCCGGCGTTGTAGGCGGCCGCGGCCAGCGCCTCCCGGCCCTCGAAGCTGTCCAGCACCAGCTTCAGGTAGCCGGTGCCGATCTTGAGGTTGGTGTCGCGGTCGGTGATGAGATCCGGGGAGTAGGGGATGCCCAGCTTCTTGGCCGTCCAGCGCGCGGTGGCAGGCATCACCTGCATCAGCCCAGAGGCGCCCACGTGCGAGCGAGCGTCGGTGATGAAGCGCGACTCCTGGCGGATGAGCCCGTACACGTAGGCCGGGTCCAGCCCGATGGCGCGCGCCTCGCGCAGCACCGCCTGGCGGTGCGGCATGGGGAAGCGCTGGTTCATGTCCACCTCGTCGCGCGTGCGCTCACTGGTGTTGATGCAGCGGTCCCACACTTCGCGCTCGCAGGCGCGCTGCGCCGCGGCCAGCAGCGCGCGGTCGTCCATACCGCGCAGGCTGTAGTTCCACTCGCGCACACCCTCGTTGCGCAGGCCCAGGTCGATGAGCTGCAGGGCACGAGTGAGGCCGGGGTGGGCATTGGCCGCGTCGCGCTCGGCGGTGGTCAGGGCTGGCGGCGCCGGCGGCAGCGCCGTCTTGCGCCCCAGTTCCTCGGCGGCGAGCTTGCCGTAGAAGCTCAGGCCGTTGGCGATGCCCGCCAGTGCCTGCTGCGCCTGCTGGCGCAGCGGGTCACCCTCGGCGCCAGGTGCGGCCTCGGCCAGCACCGCGCGCGCCTTCCAGTACACCCACACCGGCTCGCGCTGGCGCGCCAGCGCCATGGCGTCCACCGCGTCGCGCACCAGCGCCCAGCGCTGCGGGCTGCCGCGCAGCGCGGCGCGCACCTGCCAGGCCAGCATGTCCTCGGACCACGCCACCTTCGGCCCCGGCGCCGTGGCCAGCGCGCTGGCGCGCAAATACCACTCGGCGGCCTGCGGCAGCAGCTTGAGCGCGCCCTGCATCCCCACCTGGCCCCAGGCCCAGCCGGCGAGCTGCGGCGGCAGCCGGCCCTGCCAGTCCTGAACCAGCGTGGCGGCGCTCTCGGGGTTGGATGCGGCGGCGCGTGCGATGGCCAGCGCGACGAGCTCCGCGCTGGCGCGGTCGGACGCCGAAGCCTTGCGCGCGAGGTAGCGCACGGGCTGGCCGAACACCTCGCCCAACGCCGCTTCCACGGTGCGGCTGCCCAGCAGCGCGGCGGCGGCCTGTGCGGCCTTGGGCCGGTTGCCCTCGGCGGTCAGGCGCAGCTTGGCCCACACCTCATCGGCGCCGAAGACGCCGGCCCGGGCCAGCGTGCCGGCCAGCAGGTTGCAGCCGTCATCGGCGTCGCGCTGCGCCAGCCAGGCCTCGCGCGCGGCCTCGCGCACGTCCTTGCCGGTCAGGTGCTCGGTCAGCAGCGCGTAGCAGCTCACCTCGCGGTCGTCGTTCATGCGGAAGCGCGGGTAGTCGCGGCTGAAGGCGGACCAGTCGCGCCGCCGCCCCAGCTCCAGCAGCCAGTCGTTGCGCAGCCGGTCCTCGACGTAGGTGCCGCTCCAGCGCGCGTAGAAGGCCTCGACCTCCTCGGTGCTGGCCTGGTTGAGCCGGTTGCTCAGCTCCCAGTACTCGACCCAGGACGCCAGCGGATGGCGCTCGGCCGTGACGAGGCTGCGCGCGGCGGCCAGCTTCACGCGGTCACGCTTGCGCAGCGCGTCGCGGGCCTCCACCACGATGTCGTCGCCGCTCTGGGCGTGGGCGACGGTGCAGGGCAGGGCGGTCAGCAGCGCAAGCGTGAGCGCGGCCAGGCGGAAAGGGCGGTTCATGAAAGGAGCGCGAGGGAGGAGATGCGGTCGAATCTAGCGCAGCCCGGGCCGCCTCAAAGCGCTCAATAAAAGCCCCGGCATCGGGGCGGCCTACTGGGCGGGCCGAGCCCGCGCCACCCCCTCCACAAAGGCCGGGCGGGCGTGAACTGTTGCCGGCGCAAGCAGCCGCGGCCCCGTGGCCGGCTTACTCCTCGCCCAGCGCGCGCCGCGACACCGCCGCCTGCGCCAGCAGCCACTCCTGCAGTTGCGCGAGCTCCGGCCGCGCCTGCGCGGCGCGGCTGGGGATCAGCCAGTAGGCGTAGGGCGAGGACACGCGCGCGGTCGCGCCGAAGGGCTCCACCAGCTCGCCGCGTTCCAGCGCTTCCAGCACCAGCGCCAGCCGCGCCAGCGCCACGCCCTGGCCCGCGAGCGCGGCCTGCACCTGCTGGTAGGTGAAGTTCAGGTAGATCCAGCGCGCGGGCTCCAGCCGTGGCTGGCCATGCTGGCGCAGCCAGTTGCGCCAGCTCGAATAGTTGATGGATGCGCGCGGATCGTCCTCTTCCAGCAGCGTGTGGCGCGCCAGGTCCGCCGGCGTGGCCAGCGGCGGCGCCAGCCCCTGGCGCGACTGCGCCCACAGCGATGCGTTGACCACCGGCGTGAGCACCTCGCCGAAGAGCCGCTGCGCCTCGGCCGGCACGTTGCTGGGCAGCGTGTAGCGCAGGATCAGGTCTAGCTCCGGGTCATCCAAGTCCACCAGGTGGTCGGTGGCGCTGATGCGGATGTCGATGTCCGGCTGCGCGCGCTGGAACGCCTCCAGCCGCGGCAACAGCCACATCGAGGCGAAGGAGGCGAAGGTGGAGATGTTCACCTGGCGCCGCCCGCGCGCCAGGCGGATCTGGCGCACCGTCGAGTCCAGCCGGTCCAGCAGCGGCAGCACGCCGCGCTGCAGCGTCACCCCCGCGGCGGTGAGCTCCACGTGGCGCGTGCCGCGCACGAACAGCGGCGCGCCCAGCTCCTCCTCCAGGGCGCGGATCTGCCGGCTCACGGCCGATTGCGTCAGAAAAAGCTCCTGCGCCGCGGCGCGAAAGCTCAGCAGCCGCGCCACCGCCTCGAAGGCGCGCAGCGGGCCCACGGCCAGTGGGCGCTGGGGCAGTCTATTCATGATCAAAGCGCATCAATGCAGCGCGGCGATCTCATTGGACCGGCACTGCTTTCGTGACGATAGTAGAGGCGTGACAGATGCCAGGAGGCCCCCATGAAGACGCAGATTTTGATGCCTGAAACGCAACAGTCCCGCGGTGCCACGGCGCCGGTGTGGACGCTGGCGCGGCGTCAGGCGCGTCGGCTGGCCGTCTCGCGTCAGACGCGCTGGCTGCGCGTGCTCGAAGGCGAGCTCTGGCTCACGCCCACCGCGGGCGCCGCGGCGAGCGAGGACCTGTGGCTGCGCGCGGGCGAGCGCCTGGTACTGCCGCCGGGCGTGGAGTTCGTGGCCGAGGGCTGGCGCGACAGCCGCTTCGAGCTGCTGCTGGCGCCTGCAGCCGCGCCCGGGCCGGTCTGGGGCGGATTGCAAGCGCTGCTGCGCCGCGCGCGGGCACTGCCGCGTCCGCAGGGCAGCGCGCCGGCGGCGTGCTGAGGGCGGGGCTTGCTGGGGCTGCTTGCGCTCGCAAAAGGCCCGCGCAAGCCGCTGCCGGCACAATGGCGGCCCCTGCCACACCGACGCCGCCGCCATGAGTTCGCCTCCGTCCCTGCCATTGGACTTCTCGCGAGACAAGACGCTGCTGCGCCGCCAGCTTCAGGCCGAACGCCAGTCGCTGGTGGACCGGCTGCAGCGCGCGCAGTACCTGCAGCAGGTGCTGCGCGTGTGGTTGGTCACACGCAAGGAGACGGCCATCGGCGCCTACTGGCCCATCAAGGGCGAGTTCGACGCACTGCCCGCGCTCTACCGCTGGAGCGAGGCCGAGCCGGGCCGGCGCATCGGGCTGCCGGTGATCGACCGCGAGACCAAGCAGCTGCGCTTCCACGTCTGGTGGCCCGGCTGCCCGATGGAGGAGGACGCCTTCGGCATCCCGAAGCCCAAGGACACCGAGAGCTTCCAGCCCGAGATGCTGCTGGTGCCCTGCGTGGGCTACGGACCGGGCGGGGTGCGCCTGGGCTACGGCGGCGGCTTCTACGACCGCACGCTGGCGGCGCTGCAGCCACGCCCCTACACCGTGGGCCTGGCCTACACGCACGGCTGGGTGCCGTGGCTCAAGGCCGAGCCGCACGACGTGCCGCTGGATGCCATCCTCAACGAGGATGGGCTGGCCTGGCAGTCGCCCGACTCGGAGCACCCCGCGCCCGACCTCAAGCGTTGATCGACGACGCAACGACCATGAAAAACGGCGGCTCGGGGGCCGCCGTTTTTGTTGAAGCAGGAACTGCTTAGAAGCGGTAGCCCACGCCCAGGCTGAACAGCACCGGGTCGACCTTGAAGGTGCCCACTTCGGCGCCGAACGAGTACACCTTGGTCTTGATCTGGACCTTCTTCACGTCCAGGTTGAGCAGCCAGCCGCCCTGCAGCGGCACGTCCACGCCGGCGCCGATGGCCAGGCCGAAGCTGTTCTTCTTGATGGAGGGATCCAGCGCCGTGACGATGGCCGGGTCGAAGCTGACGTTGGAGAACCGGGTGTAGTTGATGCCGGCACCGAAGTAGGGGCGGAAGCCCTGCAGGCCGGTGACGTGGTACTGCAGGCTCAGCGTCGGGGGCAGGTGCTTCAGCGTGCCGATCTGGGCGCCGCCCGCGCGCAGGTCATGCTTCTGCGGGTAGGTCAGGACCAGCTCAGCGGCCAGGTTCGGCGTGAAGAAGTAGCTGATGTCGACTTCCGGGAACCACTTGTTGTTGACGCTCAGGTCCAGGCCGGTGCTGTCCTTGTTGGCCGAATCCAGGTACAGGGCGCGGGCGCGCACGAGCAAGGAGCCGGTGTCCTGAGCCTGGGCCAGGGGGGCGGCCAGGGAGGCGGCAACGGCGGCCAGGGCGATCAGATGCTTTTTCATGTCCTCTTCTCCTCGATACGGGGTAAAGCCGTTTGGCTGAGGAGAATTAGGCTCGTCGGGCCTGGAGGCGCCATTGAGCTGCAGCAAGGTCCGCCGGACGTTGTTGCGGACGCACCACGGCAGCTCCGCGGCACCTGATCGAGATCAAACTCAGCGGCCCAGCCCCAGCCGCCGGCACAGCTCCAGCACCGCGGTGGACTGGTTCATCGTGTAGAAGTGCAGCGCGGGCACGCCGGCGTCGAGCAGCCGCTCGCACAGCGCCGTGATCACGTCCAGCCCGAAGGCCTTGATGGAGGCCGTGTCGTCGCCGAAGGACTCCAGCCGCAGCCGCATCCAGCGCGGCACCTCGGTACCGCAGGCGTCGGCGAAGCGCAGGATGCCGCTGGCATTGGTGATGGGCATGATCCCCGGCACGATCGGGATCTGGACACCCAGCGCGCGCGCCTCGTCCACGAAGCGGAAATAGCTGTCCGCGTTGAAGAACATCTGCGTGATGGCCGCGTCGGCGCCGGCTTCGACCTTGGTGGCGAAGGCCAGCAGATCCGCGCGCGGTGAGCGCGCCTGCGGGTGCATCTCCGGGTAGGCGCCTACCTCGATGGTGAAGTGCGAGCCCGTCTCCTCGCGGATGAAGCGCACCAGGTCGCTGGCATAGCGGAACTCGCCCAGCGCGCCCGCGCCGAAGCCGCTGGGCAGGTCCCCGCGCAGCGCCACGATGCGCGTGATGCCCGCGGCCTTGAACTCGGCCAGTTGCGCGCGGATCGATTCGCGGCTGGCGCCGATGCACGAGAAGTGCGGCGCGCCCTGTTGGCCCTCGGCCAGGATGGAGCGCACCGTCTGCAGCGTGCCGCTTTGCGTGGAGCCGCCCGCGCCGTAGGTCACGGAGCAGAACTCGGGCTTCAATGCGTAGAGCTGCTCGCGCACGGCGGCGAGCTTGACCACGCCTTCGGGCGTCTTCGGGGGGAAGAACTCAAGGCTGAGCGGGACGTCCCGCGTCATGGGTTGAGTCATGTGCTGTCTCCCTGGCGTGCGGGTCGTGCCCACACGAAGAATTCACGGTTGCCGTCGCCGCCGGTCACGGGGCTGTCGAGCCAGCGCTGCACTTGCAGCCCGGCGTCGGCGCAGGCCTGGCGCAGCCGCTGCTCCACGCGCGCATAGGACGCGGCGTCCTTCACCAGCCCGCCCTTGCCGATGTCCGCCGGCTGCAGCTCGAACTGCGGTTTCGCCAGCATCAGCAGGTCGCCCTGTGGCGCCAGCAAGGGCGCCAGTGCGGGCAGCACGAGCGTGAGCGAGATGAAGGACAGGTCGCCGGTGACGAAGCCGAAGCCCTCGGCCGGCATCGCGTCGCCGAGCTGTTGCGCCGTCAACTGCCGCGCGTTCACGCCCTCGAAGGTGCGCACGCGCGCGTCGGCGCGCAGCTTCGGGTGCAGCTGGCTGTGGCCCACGTCCACGCCCACCACGCGCGCCGCGCCCTGCGCCAGCAGCACGTCGGTGAAACCGCCGGTGCTCTGGCCCACGTCGAGCGCGCAGCGGCCGGCGAGCTGCAGTCCGGTGGCGGCCAGCGCCCCTTCGAGCTTGAGGCCGCCGCGCGAGACCCAGCGCAGCTCGGCGTCGTCGGCGACTTCGAGCTCGCAGTGTTCGCTCACCTCGTCGCCGGCCTTGCGCGGCGCCACCCAGCCCGAGGCACCGAGCCAGCGCACGGCGCCGCGCTGGATCAGGCGCTGCGCCGCGGAGCGGCTGGGGGCCAGGCCGCGCTGTACCAGCAGCTGGTCCACTCGCATGGCCTGGGCTCCGTTGGTGCGGCGGCTACTGGATCAGTAGCGGTAGGTGTCGGGCTTATACGGGCCCTGCTTGGGCACGCCGATGTACTCGGCCTGCTCGTCGCTGAGCTCGGTGAGCATCGCGCCGACCTTCTTCAGGTGCAGACGCGCCACCTTCTCGTCCAGGTGCTTGGGCAGCACGTACACCTTGCCCACCTCGTAGAAGTCGCTGTGCGTGAACAGCTCGATCTGCGCGATGGTCTGGTTGGCGAAGGAGGAGCTCATCACGAAGCTGGGGTGGCCGGTGGCACAGCCCAGGTTCACCAGGCGGCCCTTGGCCAGCAGGATGATGCGCTTGCCGTCGGGGAAGATGACGTGGTCCACCTGGGGCTTGATCTCTTCCCAGGTGCAGTTCTTCTCCAGGTCGGCAACCTCGATCTCGTTGTCGAAGTGACCGATGTTGCACACGATGGCCTGGTCCTTCATCGCAGCCATGTGCGCGTAGGTGATGACGGACTTGTTGCCCGTGGCGGTGACGAAGATGTCGGCCTTGTCGGCGGCCCAGTCCATCGTCACGACCTTGAAGCCTTCCATGGCGGCCTGCAGGGCGTTGATCGGGTCGATCTCCGTCACCCACACCTGGGCCGACAGCGCGCGCAGCGCCTGGGCCGAGCCCTTGCCCACGTCGCCGTAGCCGCACACCACCGCCACCTTGCCGGCCACCATCACGTCGGTGGCGCGCTTGATGCCGTCCACCAGCGACTCGCGGCAGCCGTAGAGGTTGTCGAACTTGCTCTTGGTGACGGAGTCGTTGACGTTGATGGCGCGGAACAGCAGCGTACCCTTGGCGCTCATCTCCTTGAGGCGGTGCACGCCGGTGGTGGTTTCCTCGGTCACGCCGATGATGTGGGCGGACTTGCGGCTGTACCAGGTAGCGTCCTCTGCCAGCTTGGCCTGGATGGCGGCGAAGAGTTCACGCTCTTCCTCGCTGCCGGGATTGGCGATGACGGAGGGGTCCTTCTCAGCCTTCTTGCCCAGGTGCATCAGCAGCGTCGCGTCGCCGCCGTCGTCCAGGATCATGTTGGGGCCTTCGCCCTCGCTGCCTTTGGGCCCGAACTCGAAGATGCGGTGCGTGTAGTCCCAGTAGTCTTTGAGCGTCTCGCCCTTGTAGGCGAACACCGGGGTGCCCTTGGCGACCAGCGCGGCGGCGGCGTGGTCCTGGGTGGAGAAGATGTTGCACGAGGCCCAGCGCACTTCGGCACCCAGCGCCTGCAGCGTCTCCACCAGCACGGCGGTCTGGATGGTCATGTGCAGGCTGCCGGTGATGCGCGCGCCCTTGAGCGGCTGCTGCGCGGCGTATTCCTCGCGGATGGCCATCAGGCCGGGCATCTCGGTCTCGGCGATGCGGATTTCCTTGCGGCCCCAATCGGCCAGCGAGGCATCGGCGATGACGTAGTCTTGGGTGGGCTTCAGAACGGCGTTCATGGGGTCTCCAGTGCAGAGCCCGCAACGCGCACGCAACCGTGAAGAGGGACTCACCCACGTTGTTGGACGTTGCGGGTGAGCGCGGTTGCTTCTTGGGGAAGGTTTCCGAGCCTGGGGCCCCAGTCATGCCGACCTCGGGACCTTGCAACGCTCCTCGGAAAGGCCGCCATTGTAGCCACGGCCTCCAGGGGTGGGCTTGACGCGGGTCATTGCCCGCCCGGCTGGCGCGAGAGTTTTTCGCGCTGCGCCTCGTAGGCCTCCAGGAAGGCGCGGGCCGAGAAGGGGTCGGTCTGCTCCTGCAGCTCCGCCAGCGCTTGCGCGTGCAGCTCGCAGTAGCGGTCCCACAGCTGCGCCTTGCGCCACACGTCCAGCGGCGCGCTCCAGCCGCCGCGCGCATGGCGCTGCTCCTCCAGCGCTTGCGGCGCCAGCCGTGCGAGCTGCGCGTCCAGCGCCGCGCGCAGTCCGGCCAGCAGCGCGATCTCGTGCGTGCGCACGTCCTCGAAGGCCTCGCGCACCGCCGCCAGCGGCGGGATGAAGCCCCGGCGCGCCGGGCCCAGCAGGTGCGCCAGGGCGGTGTCCACGTCTGGCGAGAACTTCAGGGCGTTGTTCTCGCGCGTCTGCAGCCGCGTGCCCGCGGCGCCGAGCTCGCGCTTGGCCACGTGGCGCGCGGCCAGGAGCTGCAGCAGCCCACCGATGGCCGCATGCAGCAGCCGCCCGACGAGGTTCGTCTCCTGCGGCGTGGGCGCCGGCGGCACGGGCATCTCCAGCCCGGCGTACAGCGCCGCCAGCAGCGCCGCCGCGGTTGGGTCGGCGGGCGGTGTCCCGGCCGCCGGCACCATGGGTGCGGGCGCACCCACCTCGGCAGGCGGCGCCGCACCTTCGCCCAGCACTTCGCTGAAGGCGCTGGGGCGGGCGGCCGGTACAGGCGTGACCGGCGCCGCGGGCAGGAGCGATGCCGCGGCAGGGGACAGAGCCGGGGGCAGGGCCGGGGCGGGCACAGGCGCCGGCGCGGCGTGGTCCGGAAGCGCCTGCGGCGCGACGGCCTCGGCGGAGTCGTCCTCGGTTTCCATCAAGTACGCGCCGATGCGCAGACTCATGCCCGGCGCCAGCGGCACCTCGGCTTCCAGACCCAGCGGCCGGCCGTCCACTTCCAGCGCCAGGTTGGCGCCGAGCTGACGGATGAAGAAGCGCCCTTCGCGCCAACTCACCTGCGCGTGCCGGCGCGACATCAGGCGCTGCGCGTCGGGCAGCACCAGCGTGCAGTCGATGCCGCGCCCGATGAAGCCGCCAGCCGCGTCGAAGCGGGCGGCCGAGGGCGCTGGCAGCGGCTGGCCGCCATGGGAGAGCACTCGGATCAGCATGGTTTTGAACCCCCGGGGCGGTGGTGCAACACAAGCACTGCGGACCATGCTACTGCCGCCCCGAAAGGCGCTCGCGCACAGGGCAGGACCACCGCAAGGGCCCCTCCACAGGGTGGCGGAACTTCAATTGACAGTGCTCATGCTCGGGGTCCTAATTCATTTGCAACCCGGCTCGGGGATTGCAGGAGGCCAACGCCATGTTGCGTGCACTCATGCTGATCGCAGCGTTCGCGGCGCCGCTGGGCGCCGTCGCCGCCGGCGCCCCGGGCGGCATCACCATCCTCGAAGGCGAGGCGCTGGTCTACCGCGGCGCGGGCCGTGTGCTGGCGGCCGAGGGCCTGGCGCTGGCGCCCGGAGACATCGTCGAAACCGCGCCTTCCGCGTTCCTGCAAATGGAGTTCGCCGATCGCAGCGTGGCGCAATTCGGCCCGTCCACACGGGCTTTTCTCCCGCCGACAAGCGAGCGCTCGCTGTACCTGCTGCAGGGCTGGGCCAAGGTGCGGCTGCCCACGCCCGAGGGCAAGGCCGCGCCGCTGGCCGTGCGCACGCCGTGGGTCGAACTGCAGTCCGCGCCGGGCACCGTGGTGCTGCACGTGTTGCCCACGGCGCAGACGCTGTTCGTCGAAGGTGGCCCGGTGCGCGTGGGCGAGCGCGGTGCCGGCGCGGCCCCCGCGCCGCTGTCGCTGAGCGAGGGTTCGCTTTACCAGCGCAAGGCCGGCACGCGCGGCGAGCTGGTGTCGGCCGCCACCTCCGGGCTGCTGCAGGAGATGCCGCGGCCCTTCCGCGACTCGCTGCCACTGCGCGCCGAGCGCTGGCGCGACCAGGCCATCGCACCCAAGGCGGCGCCGGACTTCGGCTATGCCGACGTGGAGCCCTGGCTCAAGGCCGAGCCCGCGTTGCGCAAGCCGCTGGTGCAGCGCTGGCGGTCCAAGGCCCGGGAGCCCGCGTTCCGCGCCGCGCTGGTGTCCAACCTTTCGGCCCATCCCGAATGGGACCGGATCCTCTTCCCCGAGAAATACCTGCCCAAGCCCACCCCGGCACCCCGGCAGGCCCGCGTTGATGGAGGCGCGCCGTGAAGCTGCTGTTGAAGTTCAACCTGGTGTTCGTGCTGATCTTCGCCCTGGGCTTCGCCGCCACGGGCTTCGTGTCCTGGCGGCTGCTGGAGCGCAACGCGCGCGAGGAGATCGCCGGCAGCGCGCGGCTGTTGATGGACACCGCGCTGGCCACGCGCAACTACACCTCCACGCAGATCGGCCCACTGCTGGAAACGCAGATGAAGTACACCTTCCTGCCGCAGTCGGTGCCCGCGTACTCGGCCACCGAGGTCTTCCACGACCTGCGCAAGAAGCACGAGGAGTACGGCTACAAGGAGGCGGTGCTCAACCCGACCAACCCGCGCGACCGCGCCGTGGAATGGGAAGCCGACATCGTCACGCAGTTCCGCGGCAACGCCGAGGCCACCGAGCTCATCGGCGACCGCGACACGCCCACGGGACGCTCCTTCTATGTCGCGCGCCCGATCCGCGTGAACAGCCCCACCTGCCTGCGCTGCCACAGTTCCGTGGAGGTGGCGCCCAAGACGCTGGTGGACCGCTACGGCCCGGCCAACGGCTTCGGCTGGAACCTCAACGAGGTGGTGGGCGCGCAGATCGTCTCGGTGCCCACCAGGGTGGCGCTGGAGCGCGCGGAGAGCGTGTACACGGTGTTCATGGGCTCGATCGCGGGCGTGTTCCTGGCCATCGGCGTGGTACTCAACCTGATGCTGTGGGCCATGGTGATCCGCCCGGTGGACCACCTCTCGCGCTTCGCCGACCGAGTGAGCCTGGGCGAGCTCGACATCCCTGACTTCGAGCGCACCGCCAACGACGAGATCGGCGTGCTCGCGCGCTCCATCGCCCGCATGCGCACCAGCATGGTCCAGGCGATGAAGATGCTCGACGGTTGAGGGCGCGCCACGCGACGTGAGACATGGCCATCCCGCAGCGCCTGGGCAAGTACCCGATCACCGAGGTGATCGGGCGGGGGGCCATGGGCATCGTCTACCGCGGCTACGACCCGGTCATCAAGCGCCCGGTGGCGATCAAGACCATCCACAAGGAGCTGATCGAGGACGACGACAAGGCGCAGTCGCTCTCGGAGCGCTTTCGCCGCGAGGCACAGGCCGCGGGCACGCTGAGCCACCCGGGCATCGTCTCGGTGTACGAGTACGGCGAGGACGGTGCCTACGCCTACATCGCCATGGAGTACGTGCAAGGCCACAGCCTGCGCGAGTATCTGGACCACAACACCGCCTTCAACGAGCGCGACGCGGTGAGCACCATGGCGCAGCTGCTCGATGCGCTGGAGTACGCGCACAGCCACGAGATCTGGCACCGCGACATCAAGCCCGCCAACATCCTGGTGATGCCCAACGGGCGCATCAAGCTCACCGACTTCGGTATCGCCCGCATCGAGTCCGCGGACCGCACGCGCACCAACATCATCATGGGCACGCCGGGCTACATCGCGCCGGAGTTTTACCTGGGTGGCGCGCTGGACCACCGCATCGATATCTTCTCGGCCGGCGTGCTGCTGTACCACCTGCTGGCGCGCCAGCCGCCCTTCCGCGGCCGGCTGGAGGCGGTGATGCACGACGTCTGTTACCACGACCCCGACCCGCCCTCGGTGGCGGACCCGGAGCACCGCTGGCCGCAGTACGACGCGGTGGTAGCGCGCGCACTGGCCAAGGCGCCGGCCGAGCGCTTCCAGAGCGCCGCGGCCTTCCGCGCCGCGCTGCTGGCGCAGTACGGCCGGCCGCTGGCGGACACGATCTCCGAGTCCACCGTCATCTCCGCGGGCAAGCCGATACGGCCGTTGCCGATGGACGGCGGCCACTTTCACACGCCGGCACCGGCCACCGCGCTGGGCCCGGCGCAGCCCAGCACGCCGCCACCCACGGGCTGGAGCCCCCCGGTGCTCAAGGACGTGGAGTTGGCGCTGGCGCGCTACGTAGGCCCGGTGGCGCGGGTGCTGGTGCGCCGCGCTGCGCAGCAGCACAAGCAGCTGGGCTCGCTGGCCGCGGCGCTGACCGAGAGCATTGACAAGCCCGGCGAACGCGAAGCCTTCCTGCGCGCGGTGCTGGGCCGCGCCGCGACGGCGGCGCCGGGCACCGTGGGCGTGGCTGCCACCATCGGCGGCGGCACGCCCACCCCCATGCCCACGCTTTTCGACGCCACCGGCCCAGCGGTCACCCCGGCCGACGTGGAGCACGCCACGCGAGTGCTGACCACCTACATCGGACCCATCGCCCGCGTCATCACCAAGCGCGCCGCCGCCCAGGGCGGCAGCCGGCGCGCCTTCCTGGAAGCGGTGGCGCGCAGCCTGGACGACGACGCGCAGCGCCAGCGCTTCCTGCGCGAGGCCGGGACGGCCCATTGAACACCGGTTGCGGGCGAAGGCGGCGCGCATGCAGTCCAGGCCTCCCACCTCCATGCCCGGCGCGGACGCGTCCACGCCGCCGGGCGCGGCGTCCCGAGACCCCAGCCCGCCGCAGCCGCCAGCCGCTGTGCCGGATGCCGGCGACGACGACCGCACGCTGTTCATGCCCCTGCCGTGCGCGGCGGCACCGGGAGGCTCCGTCGGCGCCGTCGCTGGCCCCGGTGCCGAGCCGCCGGCCGATGGGTCCGCCTGGCCGGCGGTGTCCGGGGCGCATCCGGTCCAGGCCAGCTCAGCGCCCGGGGACGACGAGGCCACGCTGATGCTGGCGCGCGGCGGCGAATCCCCGCCGCTGCGCATGCCCGTACCGGGCGGCGGCGGCGTCGCCGCCGACGACGACCGCACGCTGTTCGCGCCGGCCGTGGCGTCGGATGCGTTGCTGCGCATGCCCAGCCCTGGCGGGGCGGCGGATGCGGAGTCCACCGTATTTGTGCTGCCCGGCGCCCCGGGCGTCGCCCGCCTGTCGCGGCTGGGCGAAGGCAGCGTGCCCGGGGCCACGGCGGACGACGCCACGCTTTGGGCCGAGCCGGAGGCTGGCGACCGCACTGTCTACGCCGGCCCGGACGCCGATGACCGCACGCTCCACGCCGGCGCCGCGGATGAGCTCACCCTGCACATGCCCGCGCCCGGCGGGCAGCGCACCCAGGTGCAGCCGCGCTCCACTGCCGTGCCGGCCGCGGGGCGCGCGCCGCGCGGGGGCGTGGAGCTGCAGCGCCTGGTGGCCGGCGTCAACCCGCTGCTGGGCGCGGCCAGCGTGCTGCTGGCGCTGGTGGCGCAGCTGCGGGCCACCAGCGCGCATGCCGATCCGGCCGGGCTGCGCCGCCAGTTGTTGGGCCACATGACCGAGTTCGAGCTTCAGGCCGCCGCCAGCGGCGTGGCGCGCCCGCGCATCACCGCCGCGCGCTACCTGCTGTGCAGCTTCCTCGACGAGGTGATTGCCGCCACGCCCTGGGGGCAGGGCACCTGGGAGTCGCAGACCCTGCTGAGCGAGTACCACGAGGAGCGCTGGGGCGGCGACAAGTGCTTCGAGCTGCTGGAGCGGCTGGGCGAGGACCCCAAGGGCAACGCCGAGGTGCTGGAGCTGTTCTACGTTTGCCTGGCACTGGGCTTCGAGGGGCGCTATCGCGGCCAGCCCGACGGCCGTGCGCGGCTGGAAGCGATCGCCGAGCGCGTGCTGGCGGAAGTGCGGCCCGCCGCCCCGCAGCCGGGCGGCGGCGCGCGCAGCCTGTCGCTGCACTGGCAGGGCGTGTCGGCGCCGCAGCGTCCGGGGCTGCACCTGCCGCCGCTGTGGAGCGTGGCCGCGCTGGCTGCCGCGCTGGTGGTGGTGGCGCTGCTGGGTTTCCAATGGCGGCTGGCCTCGCAGGCGCAGCCTCTGCTGCGCGAGCTGCATGCCCTGCCCGCGGCGCTGCAGGCCGAGCGCGCCCCGGTGGCCGGGGCCACGCCGGCGGGGCCGGCACGCCTGGCGCCG
>Ga0065721_10050051_pt1 | contig 23833 bp, 19 predicted proteins | sample Mesricmetagenome_FD_59108 | JGI IMG/M metagenome (GOLD analysis project Ga0065721, IMG submission 59108) | Mesophilic microbial community from rice straw/compost enrichment Sample: eDNA_1 v2 (version 2) | ecosystem: Engineered > Solid waste > Grass > Composting > Bioreactor | place: USA: Davis...
TTAAAGGGTATTGGGCAAAAATAATGTTTTACCGACTTCATCACAAGAATAGAATTTATTTTTTATAACTGCAATACGTGATATAAGCATAGGATTAAACGGTACCGGAAATTGGTTTATTGTATCCCTGTTTCTTTAATTTTTACACATTTCCCAGAAGACGCAGCAGATCACGCACTTGACTCACAGGACGTTGACACTCATAATTTTTGCATAAGTAAATCTGTGTTTCTGCGGTTCGGGTTTTGCCGGCTAATAACGGAAAATTATCATCGCCGGAGGGTGAGGATTGAACAACGCGGAAGGGAATAAAACTACGTAAAACTTCGCTCCTGTAATCATCTGCCAAACCGCCTACGATGGCTATTTCAGGAACACCGTAGGTGAGCGCCTGAATCAACATGGCCCAAACGGCAAATGAACCGGGATGCCGCTCAATGGCCTGGTGCAATGCCGATGTGGCCCTTACTGCCCTGTCCTTCCAGTTTTGTATGTCGAAAACCGTACCTAGATAATGCAAATTAAAAGCCATTATTGCGTTGCCTGAAGGAACAGCACCGTCATAGACCTCTTTTTTTCGCACAATTACATCCTGCTGGTCTTTGTTTGTAAAAAAGAAGAAGCCGGTTTCTTCTTCACTGAATTGATCAATGACGTAGCGGGTGATTGTGCGGGCCCTGTTAAGATAGTCGGGGTTACCGGTCACTTCCTGCAAATGGATAAGGGCCGATATGAGATACGCATAATCGTCCAAAAAGGCTGGGTAACGCGCCTCTTTTTTGTAGGTATGGTAAAAAGCGTCGCCGCTGCTTTTCAGTCTGCTGAACAGGAAATTGATATTGGCTACAGCCATATCCAGATAATGCTGCTGCCCGAATACACTGTACGCCTTGCTATATGCGCTGTTCATAAGGGCATTCCAGCCCAGCAATATCTTATCGTCCAGCAAAGGCCTGATGCGCTGGTGACGGCGCTCCAGCAGCTTTTTACGGCAACGCTGCAACAGCCCGGTGTCGGCTGCCTGCCCGCGTATGTTCAGGATATTCGTATGCTCCCAGTTACCTGGTTCGGTGATGTCGTAATAATCGCAAAAAGCAGTCGCCTCTTCCCCCAACACTTCCTCCACTTCTGCCCGGCTCCACACATAATACCTCCCCTCTACCCCTTCGCTATCGGCATCCAGGGCCGAATAAAAGCCTTTTTCGGGCGAACAAAGCTCCCGCTCCACAAAGGCCAGGGTTTCTTCCACGGCCTGTTTATACAGCGGTTTTTGGGTCAGTTGCCAGGCTTCGCTCAGCACGGTAACCAGCAGGGCATTGTCGTATAACATTTTCTCGAAATGCGGCACCAGCCATTCCCTGTCGGTGGAATAGCGGGCAAAACCGCCTCCCAGGTGATCGTACAGGCCTCCCTGTATCATCTTATCCAGGCTCAGGCAGGCCTGGTCCAATGCATGTTGATTTTTTGATTTATGATAATAACGCAGCAGGAACTGTATCACAAAGGTCTGGGGAAATTTTGGGGCATTGCCAAAACCACCTTCTTCCCGATCGGCCGTGCCCATAATGTTGTTGAACATGGTGTCGATGCTGGCTGTGGTAAAAAGTTCCGCAGTGTTTCCTCTGGCTGCGTTCAATCCAAAGGAATTAGACCGGTGGATATAATCGGTCAAACTGGCCGCCTGGTTTTCTATTTCTTCTTTCTTTTCGCGAAAGGCTGTAGCCACGCCATACAGCACATCTTTCCACGAAGGACGGTTGTAAATGGGTTGGGGGGGATAATAGGTGCCGCCATAAAAAGGGCGGCCATCGGGCGTTAAAAACACGTTTAAAGGCCATCCGCCGCTGCCGGTCATGGCCTGCACGGCATCCATGTAAATATGGTCCAGATCGGGCCTTTCTTCACGGTCAATTTTGATGTTTACGAAATGTTCGTTCATGAGAGCGGCGGTGTCCTCGTCTTCGAAGCTTTCTTTTTCCATGACGTGACACCAGTGGCAGGCCGCATAACCGATGCTCACCAGTATGGGTTTGTTTTCCTGCCGGGCTTTTTGCAGGGCGGCTTCACCCCAGGGATACCAGTTTACGGGGTTATGCGCATGTTGTAGTAAATACGGGCTTGTTTCCTGTGCCAGTTGGTTGGTGTACTTCGCCATAAAGGTGAAAGTTACAAGAAACAGGCCAGGGGAAGAGCGGTGAATTCAAAAATGAATGAAAAGCACTACTTCTTCTTCAGTACGCCCGCCAGGTACTGCTCCAGGGCCGCCACCATCGAGGGTGCCTGGGGCGCGGGCGCCTTGATATCCAGCGTAAGTCCCGCATCTTCCACGGCGCGGCCGGTATTGCTGCCAAAAGCGCCGATGCGCGTACCATTTTGTTTAAACGTGGGAATATTATCGAAGAGGCTTCTCACCCCGCTGGGGGTAAAAAAGCAAATGATATCGTATTCGGTATTCGAGAGCAGATCCTTTACATCATTACTGATGGTGCGGTACATGAAGGGAGTTACATATTCGCAGTTATTGGCCTTGAGCCAGTTCACGATCTCGTTATCCTGCTGGTTTTCCGAGCAGGGATACATGAACTTTTCATTCTCCTTGTGTTTGTTGATCACGTCGAACATGCTCTTGTTCGAGCCGTCGGCGCCATAAAACACCTTGCGTTTCCTGTACAGGATAAATTTCTGGAGATATAATGCCACCGCTTCGGTGATGCAGAAATATTTCGTGTCCTGCGAAATGCTGATCTTCATTTCTTCACAAATGCGGAAGAAATGATCGATGGCATTTCGGCTGGTAAATATCACCGCGGTGTAATAGGGAATTTCGATCTTTTGTTTGCGGAATTCCTTCGCAGGGAGTCCCTCCAGGCGAATAAAAGGATGGAAATCCAATTCCACGTCATACTTTCTCGCAAGCTCGAAGTACGGCGATTTATCGGTTTCCGGCCTGGGTTGAGTGATCAGGATTTTCTTAATGGTAGTTGCAGCAACTGCTACGTTTTTAGCCCCGTTCTTAACCATATTAGCTACGTATGGGATTTGCAAAGTTAATAACTTCTTTCCACAAACATCAATAACACCTTGTAAATCAATAATAGCGGTGCTATTTCGAAGGCGCAAATGTACAGAAAAAATTGGAATCTCGTGATCTTGATCTCATTTCTTATCGGCCTGAACGCAATTATGAACCTGTAAATAAACAGGATTATCAATAAGATAAAACAAATGGTCAATAAAACCGATACCACCTCTGGTTCTGCAAACGCCATCAACATCAATGCAGGCAGTAAATAAATACCCAGCATTTTGTTTACCAAAAATACGATAAAAATGTACGTGTCGGCAGCCATCCGTATATTGAACATCCACCCTATCAATTTCAGGATAATAAATTTCCCCACATAAATGGCGGCCAGCAGTATGGCGCAGTACAACAACAGCAACCAGCGGTTCATGCCGGGCACTATATTATAATGATACACGGCAATGCTCATGAACAGGGCGCCGGAAATTACGAACAGGATATTCAGGAATAAAGAAGGCAGAGGTGATTGCAGCAGCTGGTCGCGTATTTGCTGCTGACGCATAGTGACCCTGAAAAACAGGGTGCGCAGATTATCGAAATACCTGGTGAAGATCACCCTGAACAAACCGAAATAGGCCAGCAGGGCCGCCAGGAAATAAAACATCAGCTCGTCGTTCCCGGCCTTTTTCAACTGGGCGGTCACCAGTACACCTTTTCCGTAAAAATTATAATAAGGATGCTGCCGCAGGGCTTTTTGGAAACCTGCCACGGAATTCTCCGGTGGCGGCAGGGTAAGCAACACCGCGGCCGGCGGCGTTACCGATGGTTTGGGAGGTGTATTGGGCGCCCTGATCACCACCCGGCTGCTATCGGCCGGAACGGAGGGCACCACGATGGCGCTGTCGGGTACTACCAGTGCCACAGCGCTGTCTGTACGGTGTTCGGCGGTATCGGCGCCCGGCTTTTTAACAGTACTATCGGGCCGCGGCTGCAGGGTTTTGCGCAGCGAATCGCGGCGTTGCTCCCGCTTGATACTATCGCGGCGCAGCCGGGATAACGAATCCTGTCCGTTTTGCGCCAGCGCAACAACCAGGGTTAAACAGCAAGTAACAAGTAGTACAAGTTTTTTCACAGGGATCATTTGCGTTTGCAAAAATATTGTAGTACCGCCATTAAAAAGAATTTATAATTTATGATGAGTTGTGTATAGTGTTTTGTGTCGTGGGCTTTAAAAATAATTCACATACCCTAAATGTATCTTGGCCTGCCGCATATTAAACTTTGTATCATCTCTTTTGCCCACGGCATACGACAAGTTAAATATTCCTGCCTTTGTTTCAAACGCCATACCCAGGCCGGTTCCCCAAAACGTATTGCTGTAGTCGGCAAACTGTGCCTTGTTGGCGGCCCAGCCTGCATCGAAAAAACAAAACAGGTAAGAATTGCGGCCTAGTAAATACCGGTATTCCAGCGTGCCCACCCCGTATTGCGATGCAAAAATGCTTTCTTCATCAAAACCACGCAATAATTTATATCCACCAATCTGGAACAACTCGTTGCGGAATATCTGCGGACTTTGCAGCCAACCGCCATTTACGGCCATTTTGATGGTGGAAGCGCGGGTAAGCCTGAAGTAATGGGCCAGTTTACCCTTTACCCGAAACTGGTAGGAATTGAGCTGCATGGTATCGTACAGTCTGCGGAAGTCGAAGCCGGGATCGCTGGCGTCTTTCAGTTGTACGATTACGTTGTTTTGTTTGATCGTTTTATTACCGGCGCTCACGCTCAGCTGCACTTCATTGCCGCGCCTGGGGTTAAAACGGTAATCGGTATTGAACAGCTCATAGTTCACGCCAATATTGATGCTGCGTACATCGGCCTCCTGCGGCAGTCGGCGACTGAATTTAACCGAATTGGTATCCACCATCAACACATTGGTTTGAAAGCTTTGGATAAACACACTGCCTGTTTGCTGCGACGAGAACGCATATTGTGCACCCACCTGCATATCGATATTTATAAAGGAAGAATCTTTTTTAAACAGGTTAAAACCCAGGTTTATACCAAAGGGTGACCCAAACAGGTAGGGCTGCTGGAACGAGAGACTGAGGCGTGGCGATTTCACCTGTATCTGCTGCCAGTCGAGCCCAATGCTCTCGCCATTACCCAATGCATTTTTCAAATTTACCCGCGCCTCACCCGTGATTTGTAACTTATTGTTCACCGTTTGGCTGCTGGATGGTAAAAAGCCCACCAGTACATTCACCTCGCTGCTTCGTTTGGGCGCCAGGTATACATTCAGTATCGAGCCGGTGCCCAGCAGGGTGAGGTTCCAGGGTTGCTGCTCCTTTGCATAGGGCAGCTCGCTGAGCCTGCGACTGATGGCCTGCAGCTTTTCACGTTTATAGATGCTGCCATTGGGTATGGACAAATAGCGTTGCAGAAAGCCCGATGAAATTTTGGCCATACCCATATTGCGTATGCTGTCTATCTTATACAAAGGCCCCTTGCGCACGCGCCAGTGGGCATACAGGGCGCCATTATCGATGGTAACACTGTCCATAACGATCTTCGCAAAGGGATAACCGTTATTTTCCAGGTAGTCGAGCATTTTTTGCTGCATTGATTGTACCTGCTGAAAACTCACCGACTGTTTGCCGCTGTTCCTGGAATTCCAGCCTACGACTTCCAGCAGTTTTTTATCTACCGAATCCATGTTCAGCCTTGCCCAGTTAAAAGTTTCTCCCACGTATAATTGCAGGGTGGCCGATACAGAGTCGTATACCACACTGTCTACCGAGGCGGCAGGATACCCTTTTGACTGCATGAGGTCAGGAAGCCTGTCTACATATTCTCTGCACGCCGTTTCATTTTTAAAATCTGTTCGCAGGCGCAGGGTGGTATGAATAAAGGAGGCATCTTTGTCAACGGGGTCTATTTGCAGGCGATACTGGGCATGAAGCGCTACAGGCAGCAGCGCCAGCAGCATGACAAGGGCTTTACCCATGCGGGAAAAGTTATATACAGCTACCTTTGTCATACCGGATCCTTCTCATTAAACAGTAAAAATTCGGTCAAAATTAAGAAATACGATGGCAGGTATTTATTTACATATTCCGTTTTGCAGACAGGCCTGTCATTACTGCAACTTCCACTTTTCCACTTCATTGCAGTTAAAGAACGATTTTGTGTATGCTTTATTGAAAGAAATGGAGCTGCAGAAAAATTATTTGGCCGGCGAGCCCGTTTCCACTGTGTATTTTGGTGGCGGCACGCCCTCCCTCTTGTCTGAAAAGGAACTCAGCACCCTTCTGCAGGCCTTGCGTTTACAGTTCTATATACTGCCCGATGCCGAGTGCACGCTGGAAGCCAATCCCGATGATATCAACCCGGTAAAACTGGCCGCCTGGAAACAAGCGGGCATTAACCGGCTGAGCATTGGGGTACAATCCTTTTATGAAGAAGATCTGCGCTGGATGAACCGGGCGCACAGCGCCGACCAGGCCGTGAATTGCATCAAGGCCGCCCAGGATGCCGGCATTACCAACCTTACCATCGATTTGATTTATGGCGCCCCCACCCTGCCCGACGATCACTGGCGCCACAATGTGCAAACCGCCATCGATCTTCATATCCCCCATCTTTCCTGCTATGCACTCACCGTGGAACCGGGTACGGCATTGAATGCCTTTATTAAAAAAAACCAGGTACGCGATATCAATACCGACGACCAGGCGCGCCAGTTCCTGCTACTTATGGACTGGATGCAGCAGGCAGGTTACGAACATTACGAGATCAGCAATTTTGCCCTGCCAGGCATGCGCAGCAAACACAACAGTGCTTACTGGCAGGGCGCCACTTATCTGGGACTGGGCCCTTCGGCACATTCTTTCAACGGGCGCGAAAGGCAATGGAATATTTCGAATAATGCCTTGTATATAAAATCGGTTAATGAAGGGTTGGTGCCTTTTGAGAAAGAGGTGTTGACGGATACGCAGCGTTTGAATGAATATATTATGACTTCCTTGCGTACCGTAGAGGGGTTGGATCTGGATTATGTTCAACGGGCGTTTAACACAACGGTACATGCCAATAAGTTTATAAAAGAAGGAAAGCTGAAAGAAGAAGGTAGCCGGTTGGTGTTGACCAGAGAAGGCAAGTTGTTTGCCGATGGCATTGCGGCAGATTTGTTCGTTTGAGGCCTTATAATTCGCGCCCCTTCATATACTTAATTACTTCGTTAATGAATACAATAGCCGCCAGCACGGCAAAAGCCACTATTCCATATGGTTGCACGGACAAAGGCATATACTATCAGACAAGCGTTTTCTCTATTTGTTTGAAACCCACCCTGGGTTTAACATTTTCCCACAAAATGCGGTAAATGGTGGCTGCAATCGGCATCTCGGCCTCTATTTCCCTGTTAACCAGGTAAATACATCTACTGGCAATGTATCCTTCGGCCACCATATTCATTTCCAGCCTGGTAGCCGTTACCGAGTAGCCCTTGCCGATCATATTACCAAAGGTGCGGTTACGGCTGTACAGCGAGTAGCAGGTTACAAGAAGATCGCCCATGTATACACTGGCGGCATAATTCGGGGTTTTGCGGTGCGTAACGGGGTCTTCACCATCGTGCACACCCACTTCTATATGCTGAATACCCACTTTTTTCAAAAAGCCCGCCATTTCATCGGCGCAATTGGCAATCAGCACACTCAAAAAATTATCCCCGTATTCCAGTCCATGTGCAATACCCGCACCCAGCGCATAAATATTTTTCAGCACGGCGGCATATTGCACGCCAATCACATCGGTATTAACAATCGTATTCAGGTATTCGGTATTGAAATAACGGGCAATGGTTTCTGTAGTACCCGCATCAATACCCGAAAAAGTGAGATAAGATAGTTTTTCGGCGGCCACTTCTTCAGCATGGCAGGGTCCCATGATGGTAAAATAATCTGCCAGCGGCAATTCGTATTCCTGTTTCAGGTATTCGTTCAGCAATAAATTGTTTTCGGGCAAAATGCCTTTTACGGCAGAAACCACTTTTTTTCCCGCAAATACATTTTTGGGAAGCCGGCCCAGCGTATCTATCAAATAGGCCGAGGGAATGGCAATGATGATGCAATCGCTTTGCACAATGGTATCGGCCACACTGGTTTGCAGGTTCAATAATTTGGTATCGAAATAAACCGAACTGAGATAATTGGGATTGTGATGACGATGCCGGATATGTTTTACGATCTCCTCGTTGCGCACGCACCAGTTCAGGGTATGCTGGTTATCAGTGCAAATTTTTGCCAATGCGGTAGCCCAGCTTCCGCTGCCTATGATCGCAAGTTGCATGTAGTTTTTGAGGCCAAATGTAAGGCTTTCCCTACTTCTTCACCTCAAACAACTTATCCCTGGGTACCACCTTCACTTTCATGCCGTCTTTCAGTGTTTTGCTGATCACATTATAAGGCGCCGCCACAATTTCATCGCCGGCTTTCAGCCCGCTGGTCACTTCAATATTGTTGATGTCCTGTATACCGGTTTGTACCACCACTTTTTTTACGGTTCCATCGGGTTGCAGCACAAACACCACTTCATCCAGGTCGGTACTGGTGCCGCTTCTTTCCGATTCCTGCAATCCGGTTTCTTCTTTTTTATCTTTTTTATCACCCGCTACATTATCAGTGCCTTTTTCGCGGGTGGTAACGGCATTGATGGGTACAGACAATACATTGGTTTTTGTACGGGTTTGAATATCGGCGCTGGCATTCATACCCGGTCTGAAGGGGAAATGTTTCGGACGCTCGGGATCAAACAGGTCTTTGTACGATTCGGGCAATAATCTGATGTGCACCTTATAGTTGGTAACATCGTTGCTGCTGCTGGCGCCCGTGGCCGTTGCCAGGCTGGCCGTGGTATTGCTGCTGGCAATTTGGGTAACAATGCCCTTGAACTTGCGGTTGTTGTAGGCGTCAATTTCAACCAGGGCGCTGTCGTATAGTTTTACTTTCGGAATATCGTTCTCACCCACATCTACCTGTACTTCCATCATGCTCATATCGGCTATGCGCATCATTTCGGTACCGGCCATCATGCTGTTGCCCACCACGCGTTCGCCGGCTTTTACATTCAGCAGCGATACTACACCGCTCATGGGCGACAAAATAGCCGTACGGCTCAGGTTTTTATCGGCTGTTTCCAGGTTGGCGGCCGAGCTGGCAATAGCGGCTTCGCCGCTGCGTATATTTTGCAGGGCGGCATCGTAATTGGCCTGTGCGGTGCGCCAGTTGTTTTCGGCCTGTTCAAATTCAGCCTGTGAAATGATCTTTTCGCCCAATAGTTGTTTTTGACGTTCGTAGGTGGTTTTTGCCAGGTCGAGGGCCGATTTCAAACTTGCCAGCTGTGCCCGGGCATTGGCCACCAGGGCTTGTTGCCTGCTTACTTCGGCAGCAGCCTGATTGCGCTGGGTGGAATAAATATCGGCATAGATCCTTGCCAGCACCTGCCCTTTGCGCACACTATCTCCTTCCTTTACATTCAACTCCACTATTTCACCGGAAATATCCGGGCTTACTTTTACTTCAATTTCGGGGAATACCTTGCCGCTGGCATTTACCGTTTCGGTAATATTGCGCTGTACGGCTTTTTCGGTGGCTACCTTCATGCCTTCGTCCTTACCAATTACACCGGCCGATTTTAGTCCCACCAACATAATGATGAGTACCACCAGGCCAATAATTATCCACCAGATTTTTTTCTTCTTCATAATGTCTCGGTTTAAAGTCTCATGTGGCGCTACAGTTTTATCCCCTGTCCTTTGTAAAACTCCAGCACTTTCATTTTAAAAACATAATCGAATTGAGCGGCGGCCAGGTCCAGTTTGGCGCGGCTCAGGTTATTATTACTGATGATCAGGTCGAATGTATTCAACAGACCCAGGTCGTATCTTTTTTTGGCAAAATCGTAGGCTTTTTGTGTAATGGCTACCGAGGTTTTGGCTGCATTGAATTTTTGCAGCGCCGCATGAGCGCTGTAGTAGGCCTTATAAATATCGTTCTTCAGGGTTTGATCGGCCTGCGAGCGGATGACCGCGGCGTTTTTTAAATTGAGTTTTGAACGGGCATAGTTGAAGCGGGCCTGGCCACCGCTGTTAATGGGTATGGCAATGCTGAGTCCAAAGCTTTGACGAAAGTTGTTGTTCATTTGATTGCCCCAACCATCCCAGCGTTCGCTGAAAGTTTTTTTGGTAGACTCCTGCTCTATATCGGGTGAATACAGGTTGTACTTGTTGCCATTGAATTCAACATAGGCAGGCGACGGATTGTATCCTGTAATTATCTGTTGAAAATCCTTGTCGGGACTGGAGAAATTCGTGGCCAGCGAACCGCCCACCGAAATGGTGGGGAACAGGGCTGCCCGGCTGCTTTTCATGGAAGCCTCCAGCGATTTGATGCGTTGTTCATTGGCTTTTTGCGCAGGCTGGTTATAGCGGGCAAGTTCAAAAACCGTTTCAGGTTGCAATTGCAGCAGGGGTTCTACCGGTATCTGATCTGCGGGGGGTGTTGTAATATCAAAAGGCTGGCCGGCATCTATATTCAACACCTGTTTCAGTTGCAATAAATTCTGGTCTTCGGTGGCCAGCGCAGAAATATAAGCGCTGCTGTCTGTGGCATATTGTCCTTCCAGCGTAAGGGCATCCAGTTCAGGTACAGCACCGGCAGCTACTTTCTTGCGGGCCACTTCCAGCTGGCTGAAGGTTTGATGCATTTGCACCTGTGCAATTTCAACCTGCTGGCGGGCCAGCAATACCTGCAAATAATAAGTAGCCACATTCAGTGCTACATCATTTTTCATTTTCTCTACATCGGTATGAGCTGCTTCGGCAGCCCAGCGCGATGCCATCATATTATTACGTATGCGGTGCCAGTTGAAAACGGTCACGCCGGCACTCAGGTTAAATCCCTGGTACAACAACTGGTTGCTGGTAAACTGGTTGGTGGTAGGGTCTATAGAGCGGCCCCATTGCAAGCCGGTATTATGATTAAAATCAGCGGTGGGATATTGCTGCCAGCGCGATTGCGCCTTATCCACATCGGCCAAAGAGGCCTGTATCCTGGATTGCAAAACCTGCAGGTTATTGGCCAGGGCATATTCCACGCAGCGACGCAGGTCCCATTTATCCGCTGTGTTTTTTTCCGGTGAGGTAATCACCTGGGCAGATAAAGTGTAAGTGCTGCAAAGCGTCACTACAGCAATCAGTAACCGGCTTGTCCTTTTCATAATCCAAAAATAGTTGTAATGTGAGGGCGCCCACCCGGTTTTTTATAAAAGGTTGTTAATATTTATGAAGTAGGAGGTAGGAAGTAAGATGTGGCAAAAACCTGTTTTATCCTACTTCTTACTTCCTGCCTCAAATGCCTGATCAATGTCCTCAATGAGATAATCCGCATCTTCCAGCCCTACATAAAACCGTATCATTTTATGATCCCGGTTATCTGCATTAAATGCCGATGGCGCCAGCCCGGCACAACGGGGAATGGCCAGGCTTTCATGACCACCCCAGCTTACGGCAATTAATATATGTCGCAACGATTCGCAAAAGGTTACAATCTCCTGTCTTGTTTCTGCCTTCATTACAATAGTAAACAGGCCGCAGGCGCCGCTCATTTGCCTTTTGGCCAGCTCGTATTGCGAAAAACCGGGATCGAAGGGAAAGATCACCTCCTCTACCCTGGGATGGTTTTTCAGGTGTTCCACCACCTTGCGCGTGGTTTTACTAATGCGCTCCAGCCGCGTGGGCAGGGTGCGCAGCCCGCGCAACAGCAGCCAGGCATTGAAAGGCGAAATACCGGTACCCATATTCAGCAGTTCGCTGTCGAAAATCTTTTTCATCATGTCACGGGCGCCGGTAAGCACGCCGGCCACCACATCGCTGTGACCGCCGATATACTTGGTGGCCGACTGCAGCGACATATCGATGCCCAGGTTGATGGGTTTTTGATAAATGGGCGTGCAGTAACTGTTATCGCAAATAGTTATAATATTTTCGGCTTTGGCCAGCTCGGCTACGGCCTGCAGATCCTGGCAGGCATAATCCCAGCTATTGGGCGACTCCAGGTAAATCACTTTTGTATTGGGCAGTATGGCGCGTTCAAAATTTTCAATTTGCCGGCCATCGATATAGGTGGTGGTTACGCCAAAACGGGGCAATACGTTATCGAACATTTTTTGGGCCCAGGTATAGGGACTGCGCACGGATACAATATGATCGCCGGCGCTAACATTGGCAAATACCGAACTGAATATGGCCGAAGCGCCGCTGTTGAACACCAGGCAGTCTTCTGCATCGTCCAGGGCGGCCAGTTTTTGACGCAATATATCTACCGTTGGATTCAATCCGCGGCTATACAGGTAAGTGCTGTACTCGTCTTCAAAAACCTTACCCAGCTCATCTATTGTCTTGAAGGCAAAATTGCTGGTTTGCATGATGGGCGGCGCCACCGCTCTGAAATACTGGTCCCTGTCTTCGCCCAGTTCGTTCAAAATATAAGAAAGGTCGCTCATGTGATGGTTAATTTTGAGATTTCCTGAAATATCGCAACACAAAATACAGTACAAAGAACACGGCAAAGATGAGGCTGCTCACCCAGGCAGCTTCAGGGGTGTTGATGGCAATGCTGGTGCCTACAAACAAATAAGCCGCAATAAAAATCAGCGGCAGTATGGGATATAGTTTCATTCGGTACCGGTCGGATATATCCTGTCCCACGCCTTTTTTTCTTAATATAAAAATGGTAGCCGCCGAAGTGGCCATGCCAATACAATCCAGGAATATCGTATGATCGAGTATGTGATCGAATGTTTTTCCGTAAAACAGTGATACCAGGCACAGCGTAGTAAATGCGCTCAGGGCATTCACCATCACATTTCTTTTCAGGGTCACCTTTTTAAATATGGGCGGTAATACGCCTTCTTCGCTCATGGCATACATAACACGGGGATTACTCATGAGCAATACATTTACATAGGCAAGCACCGACAAAAACAGCAGGATGGATAAAATGGTAAATCCTTTAGCGCCAAAGATAGCACCGGCCAGTACGGCGGCAATCGACTGCGCTTCTTTCAGGTTATTGAATCCGATAACTTTATAATACGTATAATTGATGGCAAGATACACCAACATGATGATAGCTATGCCCAGGAAAATGCCCCTGGGCAAATTTTTCGAGGCCTGATGCACTTCGCCCCCGAAATTGATCGTTTGCTGGTAACCGCCATAGGTAAAACTCACGGCCACCAGGCAGGCGCCAAAAGCCTTGATGGCCGTTGACCAGTCGCCTGTGCTTTCCGGCGCCGGTGTAAACGGGGTGGCATAATCGCCGCTGAACAGCGCACCGATCAGCAGCAGCACCAGCCCTATCTTGATAACCGTTAATACATTTTGCACCCGGGCGCTCATCTTCAAACCAAAGAGGTTAAAACAGTAAAATATAACTACCGCTGCCGTTGAAATACCCAGTTTGATGGCATTGATATTCAGATGGCCTTTGAACAGTACATTGGCCAGGTATTCAGAACCCACCAGGGCTACGGCTGCCAGCGAAGCCGAGTTGGAGACCAGTATGATGCAATTGATGGCGAATGCTATAGAGGGATGATAACAATGGGAGAATATCTTGTAATAGCCGCCTGTTACGGGGTAGCGGGAACCGATCTCGGCATAGGTGAGCGCCCCGCATAAGGCAATGAGTCCGCCCACCACCCAGGCCAGGAAGAACATGTCCGGCGAACCAGCCTGGCGGGCCACATTTACCGGGGTACGAAATATGCCCATTCCAATAACCAGGCTTACGACAATCATGGTTACGTCGAACAAACTGAGCTTTGAAGACTTCATTCGTGGAAGATAAATAATATTTGGCTTTACCTTTATAGCTAATTCATATTTAATGACTATGAAGCGTGGACTGTTACTGCTTATACTCTCCTATTGTTGTACCCTTTGCGTGTTGGCGCAAACAGATACCGTAAACACCTTGCAGGAAGTAGTGATCAGGGCTTTCGAACAAAACCGGCAATTGAAAGAAGTGTCGGGCGCCATTAATTATATTGGTGCTAATCAGTTGGAGCGGTTTAGCAATACCAGCATATTGCCAGCTATCAATGCCACACCGGGTGTGCGTATGGAAGAGCGGTCGCCCGGCAGTTACCGGCTCAATATCCGGGGCAGTTCCCTGCGTTCGCCCTTTGGCGTGCGTAATGTAAAAGTGTACTGGAACGGCATTCCCTTTACCGATCCCGGTGGTAATACCTATTTGAACCAGTTGGGTTATTTCAATGTACGGTCGGTGGAATTAATTAAAGGTCCCGCCGGCAGCCTGTATGGTGCGGGAACAGGCGGTGCCATGCTCATCAACAGCCAGCCCGATGAAGCGCCGACAGGCGCTTCAGTTAATTATATGTATGGCAGCTATAACCTGAACAGCCTGAATGCACAGGTACGCCTGGGCGATGCCGGCCACCGTCATTTAATTGGGTATACGCATCAAACCAGCGATGGCTACCGGCAGCATACCCGCATGCGCCGTGATATTGCCACCTGGGAAACAAATATCAAAACCGGCGAAAAACAGCAATTGCAAGCCTCGTTATTATATGGAGATCTGTTTTATGAAACACCCGGCGGTTTGAATGCCACCGAATATAAAAACAATCCACGAGCTGCACGGCCCAATGCCGATGTGGTAAAGGCGGCTATATACCAGAAAACTTTTTTAGCCGGGCTTACACATAGTTATCGTTTCAACGAACATTTTGAAAATACCACGGTGGTTTATGGCGCTTTTTCGCAGATCAGAAACCCTACCTTTTTGAATTATGAGCGCAGAACCGAACCGCATCTTGGTGGCCGCACGGTGTTTACCGGGCAGCACCAGCTGAACGATGTGCATATTCAATGGCTGGCCGGCGCCGAATCGCAGGTAGGCTTTTTTAATACTAAAGTATTTCAAAACTTCCAGGGCAATCCCGATACCCTGCAAACCGATGATGATATTTACAACCGCATTGGCTTTGTGTTTGTGCAAACCGATATCCGGTTTCCCGGCAATTGGACTGTGAGCGCCGGCGCCAGTTTGAACCAGAGCGCCATTCGCATCACCCGTTTGTCGGTGCCCCTGTTCACGCCTGTAAAAAGAACTTATAATAATGAGCTGGCGCCGCGGCTGGCCGTTTCAAAAAAACTTATCCCAAATGTATTGTTGTATGGCAGTGTGGCCAAAGGTTATTCGCCACCTACCACGCAGGAAGTGTTGCCCTCTACTTCGGTGATCAGCACCGGGTTGAATACCGAACAGGGCTTGAACTACGAGGCCGGTGTAAAAACAAGCTGGCTGCAACAGCGTTTGTACGTAGAGGTAAATGCCTTTCGTTTTCGTTTGCAAAATGCCATTGTATTACGTCGCAATGCAGTGAATGCCGACTATTATGTAAATGCCGGTTCCACCAAACAACAGGGCATCGAATCGCAGGCGGCCTACCAGTTATTGCCGCAGGGCGGCCGTGTTATTTCAAATGCCCGTGTATGGATCAGCCATACCTGGAATCATTTCCGCTACCAGGAATTTGTAAAAGATACTATGAATTTTGCCGGTAATAAATTGCCCAGTGTGGCGCCCCACCTGCTGGCTGGCGGGTTAGACCTGGCCACCCGTTTTGGACTGTATACCCATATCACCTGGTTTTACAGCGATGCCGTGCCGTTGAACGATGCCAATACCATATCGGCCTCTTCTTATCATGTGGCCGGGGCGCGTGTGGGATGGCGTGTACATAAAAAATGGATGCTGGATTTGTTTGGAGGCGTTGATAATCTGTTTGATACGCAATACAGTTTGGGCAATGATATCAACAGTACCGTTGGACGATATTATAATGCGGCTGCCGGCAGAAACTATTATGCAGGTATTACATTACAATCTCCGTTTAAATGATTTTTCCACAGGGTGATTAAAAATATTATTGTTCAATTAGTCCCACCCCTTATTTTTGCCGCGTAATTGGTTCCCGGCAATGTTTGTCGGGATAATAGGGAAACCGGTGCAAATCCGGTGCTATCCCCGTAGCTGTGAGTTCTTAGTATACCATCCGGGTATACAGTTGTTGAATACCTACGCCACTGTGCCGGACTGCCGGTATGGGAAGGCATTCAGCATAGAACAAGCCAGAAGACCTGCCAGTTGCATTCAATACATCAACGAGCTTTCGGGTGAAAAGCCGGGATGAAATCAGTCTTGCCCGCGGAAGACATTTCATTTCTGTTCGCATTCATTTTTACCGAAGGCTCATAGTTTAACATCAAATAACTATGAGCATGATCAAAGGGCTACTTACAGCAACTGTATTACTTACAGGCATACAGGCCTGGGCACAGGATTCTACCAACAACAAACAATTGGACGAAGTGGTGGTTACCGCCACACGTTACCCCGTTAAACTCAGCGAAACCGGCAAGGTGGTAAGCGTTATTACCCACGAACAACTGGAACGCAGCACCGGTAAAAGCCTGGCGCAATTACTGGGCGAACAAACCGGTATGATTGTGAACAGCGCCAACAGCAATCCCGGTAAAGACAAAACCATTTTCCTGCGTGGCGCCTCCAATGAATATACGCTGATACTGGTAGATGGCGTTCCGGTGAACGACCCATCGGGTACCGGCGGCGCCTTCGATCTTCGCCTCTTCCCTATCGAAACCATCGAGCGCATCGAGATTGTAAAGGGCAGCATGAGCACCCTGTATGGCAGCGATGCCATTGCCGGTGTGATCAACATCATCACCAAAAAAAGCGGTAAAAAGGCGGTTGGTTTTAATGGAAGCGCTGCCTATGGCAGTTATAATTCCTTCAATGGTTATGCCGGCATCAATGGCAGCACCAAATTGCTCGACTATAATGTGCAATACACCTATTCGGCTTCCGATGGTTTTAGCGAAGCAAAAGATACATCGGGCAAAGCCAGTTTTGATAAGGATGGTTTTGCACGCCACACCGTGCAAAGCAGTCTCACTTTTAAAGCCGGTGATCGGGTGAAGATTACGCCTTATTACAGATACAGTTATTTCAAAGGCGATTTTGATGCCGATGCTTTCCTGGATGCACCGGATTTGTTCACCGCCATGCTGAACAACCCGGGCGCTGTTGCCACCATCAGCTTACCCCGTGGCGCCATTACTGCCAATTACGGGTATACCTATGCCAAAAGGGGTTATATAAACGCCTGGGGCGACAATACCTTCAGGGGACAATTTCATAGCGGTGATGTATATATTACGCAGCAACTGAACGAACATATAAAAATGCTGGCCGGGCTTAATTACCAAAGCTATGGTTTGCTGGACAGTACGCTGGAGAAAAAGAACCCCACTACCTCTATCGTCAGTCCTTATGTATCGTTTAATTTACGCAGCGCCGATGGTATTTATTTGGAAGCGGGTGGCCGTTATAATAACCATTCTGAATTTGGCAGTCAGTTTACTTATAGTTTTAATGCCTCTTACCAGTTGAACAGCCGGTTGAAATTTTTCGGCAGCGTATCTACCGGTTTCAAGGCGCCCACGCTGAGCGAGCTGTTTGGCAGTTTTGGCAGCAACCCGCTGCTGAAGCCCGAAGAAAGCACCAATATAGAAGGTGGCGTACAGGTGTTTGCCTGGAACCGCAAACTACAGTTCACCACCACCGGCTTTTACCGGGATATCAATAACCTGATTGCCTTTGTAGACGGCCAGATGACGAATATCGATCAGCAGTCTGATAAAGGTGTTGAAGTAGAGGCAACGCTTCGACCAACAGACCGTTTTACAGGCAAAATCTCTTACACACATGTCACCGGCAGCATTCAGCAAAGCCGTAACGGGAAAGACACCAGTTATTATAATTTGATACGCCGGCCCAAACACAGTTTTACCGTTCTGGCAGGTTACCAGTTTACACCGCAATTGTATGCTTCGTTATCGGCACAATACCTGGGCAAAAGATCCGACCTGTATTTTGGCGCCACCACTACCACCGTAGAGCTGAAAGCTTATACCTTATTGAATTTGTATGCAGAATACAAATTGCTGAAAAACAACCTGCGTGTATTTGCAGATGTAAAAAACCTCACCGATGCAGATTTTACCGAGGTATATGGATACAATACCATGGGCATTAATATAAACGGTGGTTTTAAAGTTAGTTTGTAATTGAATCACTTAATTAATAAAACGCTTATGTCAGCTCCAAAGATCAATCCAAGAGGCATGGTATTACTGCTGATCATTGTGGCAGTAGCCGCTTTACGATTTGCTTCATTTACCGGTATAGGTCCGCTTACCGTGTTCACCCCTGTGGGTGCCATGGCCTTATTTGGCGGCGCTTATTTTAAAGGCAATATCAAACCTTTGCTGTTTCCCCTGCTTACTTTGTTTTTAAGTGATGTGGTGCTGGCATTTACGGTATTGGCCGAACATCGGACAGGTATTTTATATGCCGGCTGGGTGTGGACTTATGCGGCATTTGCTTTAATGGCCGTTGCCGGAAAACTGATCATAAAGGATATTACCATTAAGAATATCGCCATAGCGGTAGTAGTAGCTACCTGTATTCACTGGCTGGTGAGCGATTTGGGTGGTTGTGTGCAGGAAAACAATTTATCAATGACCGTATATGTGCAGCGTTTGATGACCGCATTGCCTTATGAATGGCGTTTCCTGAGTGGTACGGCTATTTATAGCGGGTTGATGTTTGGCATTTTTGAATGGCTGCACCGGAAATATGTGGCTTTAAAACCTGCGCATTAATGATCGCTTCTTCCTTTTTGCCGGCTGCCACCCAAATGATTTACGATATGGGTTTGCAACACCTGTTGCAGGGCATCACTTTTGAATGCCCTGCCCCGGCTTTGGCAGAAAAACAAAAAGTTGTGCGTTGTGTGCTGGAAGGTTACCACCACAGCAGCCAGGAAATAGACAGGATATTTGCTGCCTCCAAAGCGCAGGGTAAAAGTTTGTATTATGTGGATGACGCATTGTTGCAATCCATAGCGCCCGATCTCATCTTTACCCAGGATGTATGCGAGGTATGCCAGATAGATACCGCCTGCACCGCCGCGGCCGTGGCCAAACTGCCAAAGCAACCGCGGCTGGTGGCATTATCCCCCAATACGCTGGACGATGTGTTTCAAACCGCCGTTACCATTGCCACTTCATTGGGTAAGGAAGAAGTGGCTTATACTTACCTGGCCGCCCTGCAAAAAAGGATCGATGTGGTTATCGACGCATTGCGTTTGCACAAGACGCCGCCCAAAAGAGTGATGATTATGGAATGGCTGGCGCCAATATACAATTGCGGGCATTGGATACCTTACCAGGTGGCCTATGCAGGGGGTATTGATATGTTGAGCAACCCCGGTGGTGATAGCATTGTTACACCCTGGGAAAAGATCGTACGCTACGATCCCGAAGTGCTGGTGATAGCGCCCTGCGGATTTACCATTCAAAGAACCATGGAAGAAATGCATTTGATTACCGGTAAACCGGAATGGCAGCAGTTGAAAGCCGTTCAAAACCGGGCTGTATTTGTAGCAGACTACGATTTGTTTACCCAGCCCGGCGCCGGTACCCTGGTAGACGGCATTGAATTGCTGACAGCGATGTTTAACCCGCATTTGTTTCAGGCGCCTGCCCGCCTGCAACATAAATTCCAAAGCCTGTATCAAATTCCTGCACATGTGTAAGCATGAAGAAAAAACCTGCCCGCGTTGTGCAAAGTCCTTCGAATGCAAGGTGGGTGATATTGCGCATTGCCAGTGTTTTGGCATATCTTTTACCGTGGAGGAAAAGAAATTTATTGAAGAACGATATAATGATTGTCTTTGCCGGAATTGTTTACAGGAGTTGAAACAAAAGGATACGTTTTTTAAGGAGAAATTTTATACGCATGGACACAGGTAGCCTGATCTTTGTGACCGGAGGCGCCCGCAGCGGCAAAAGCCGCTATGCGCAGGAACTGGCCTTGCAAATGAGCGATGCGCCTGTATACGTGGCTACTGCCCGCCATTGGCACGATGATTTTGAAAAGCGCATTCAACGCCATCGTAACGACCGGGATGAAAGATGGACGAGTGTGGAAGAAGAAAAATACATCAGTCGTTTGAACCTGGCTGGTAAGGTGGTGGTGGTAGATTGTGTGACCCTTTGGCTCACCAATTTTTTTGTGGACTCCAAACAGGATACAGATGCCTGTTTAGAGGCGTGTAAACGTGAGATAGATGCATTGTATACAAGTGGCCGTACATATATTGTCATCAGCAATGAGTTGGGCATGGGCATGCATGCCGATACCGAAACCGGCCGAAAATTCACCGATTTACAGGGTTGGATGAACCAGTATATAGCCGCCAAAGCCAATAAAGTAGTGTTTATGGTAAGCGGTATTCCATTGGTCATAAAACAAACAGCATGAGCAAAGCCTACATGAACTGGAGCGGAGGAAAGGATTCTTCGTTGTGTTTATATACCATACAACAGAATCCCGCTTATAGCGTGGATTGTTTGCTTACCAGCATAAATGCCGCGCACGACCGCATATCGATGCATGGGGTGAGGCGTTCGCTACTGCAGGCGCAGGCTGCTTCTATTGGATTGCCTTTGACCACGATTGAATTGCCCGAGCAACCTGGTATGGAAGCATACGAGCAGGCCATGATGCAAAAGGTAAGCGCTTTAAAGCAAGATGGTTATACCCATGCCGTGTTTGGCGATATTTTCCTGGAGGATTTAAAAAGATACCGTGAAGAAAAGCTGGCGACGATGGATATGGACTGTGTTTTTCCCTTATGGAAGATATCTACACGGGAATTGATGCAACAGTTTTTGTTGCTGGGTTTTAAGGCTATAATAGTTTGTGTAAATGAAAAGTATTTAGATAAAAGTTTTTGCGGTCGCCTGATCGATGAATCATTTGTACGTGATTTGCCGCCGGGTGTGGATGTATGCGGTGAAAATGGCGAGTATCATTCCTTTGTATTTGATGGTCCTTGTTTTAAATACCCCGTGCCTTTTACGAAAGGTGATATAGTACGCCGTCAATACCAGGCGCCGGAACAGGCGGGGGATTATGGATTTTATTTCTGTGACCTAATTGCTTGACCTATGCAGGCGACATCAACTGGTTTGCGGCAAAAGTTGCAACAGCTTATCAACAATAAAACCAAACCATTGGGGGCATTAGGCCGCCTGGAAGAACTGGCGCTGCAGATAGGCCTGGTACAGCAAACTGAAAGGCCGGTGATCACGCACCCGCATATCATGGTATTTGCCGGTGATCATGGCATTGCCAAAACCGGACTGGTAAATGCCTATCCCCAGGAAGTGACCGTGCAAATGGTGTTGAACTTTTTACAGGGCGGGGCTGCTATAAATGTGTTTTGCCGGCAACACCAGTTGGCGTTGAAGGTGGTGGATGCCGGGGTGAATTTTGATTTTACCGGTTATGATAATCTGATGCATGCCAAAATAGGTTTTGGCACCAATAACTATCTGGCCGGGCCCGCCATGACGGTTTCCCAGGCCGAACAAGCCCTCGAAAAAGGTAAACAGATCGTAGCGCAAGCTGCTGCCGCAGGATGCAATTGCATTGGTTTTGGGGAGATGGGTATCGGCAATACGTCTTCTGCTACTTTGATCATGAGCGCCATTACCGGTTTACCGGTTGCAGCATGTGCCGGCCGGGGCGCGGGTTTAAACGATGAACAACTGGTTAGAAAGATCAGCATTTTGGAAGAGGTGTATCACAAACACCGTCTTGATCAATTACAACATGAGCCTATTGCCTTATTATGCGCCATAGGCGGATTTGAAATAGTCATGATGGCGGGTGCCTACCTGCAGGCTGTTTGCCAACGTATGATGGTAGTGGTGGATGGGTTTATAGCTACCGCTGCCTTTCTTATAGCCACCGAACTACACGGATCGTCTTTATTGGATTATTGTGTGTTTGCCCACACCAGCAACGAGTATGGCCATGAAAAACTTTTGCATTATTTGAATGCTCGTCCGCTTTTACATTTAGGTATGCGTTTGGGGGAGGGTACCGGCGCCGCATTGGCAATGCCGTTGATTCAATCTGCTGTTCATTTTTTGAATGAAATGGCGAGCTTTGACAGTGCGGGGGTATCGAAGGCGCTATGACAAGCATTCGCTACACTCGTCCCAAAAACAACATCATGAAAAAACAACTCCGTATACTCTTCACCGCCTTCATGTTCCTCACGCGCCTGCCCGTACCGCGCTTCACCGACCACTCGCCCGAATACCTGGAGAAATCCGTGGTGTACTTCCCCGTTGCAGGCTGGGTAGTAGGCGCACTCAGCGCCCTCGCCTTCCTGGTATTCAACAAATACATCAGCGAAGACATCGCCATTGCTGCCTCCATCATTGCCGGCATCCTCATCACCGGCGCCTTCCATGAAGACGGCTTTGCCGACGTTTGTGACGCTTTTGGCGGCGGCTGGACTAAAGAAAAGATCCTCCACATCATGAAAGACAGCAGCCTCGGCACCTACGGTGTCATTGGCCTGGTAGCCGTATTGGCCTCCAAATTCCTTCTGCTCAGGGAACTGCCCAAATTCACCCCCGACCCCGCCCATCCCTCCATCAACATATTTTACAATTACCGCTACTTTATTTTCATATTGCTGGCGGGGCACGCCATCAGCCGCCTCATGCCCGTGCTCATTATGCAGTTTTATAACTACGTCACCGATCCAGAGGGTAGCAAATCAAAACCCGTCGCCACCCGCAAACCGGGTTTTATGATGGTGCCAGCCGCCCTGTTTGCCTTCATCCCCTTTATTTTCCTGAGCTGGCATTTTGTACTCGCCGTAATCCCCGTAGTGTTAGTGGCCTTTAACCTGGCCAGCTATTTTAAGAAATGGATTGGCGGCTATACCGGCGACTGCCTTGGCGCCATTCAGCAGGTGAGTGAGCTGGCCTTTTACCTGTCGGCAATAATTGTGTGGAGATTCGTAATTTGAGGCGTATGTCTATTTATTTAATCCGTCATACCACACCTTTGATAGAAAAAGGCATCTGTTACGGTCAATCAGACATAGATGTAACCGATTCCTTCGCGCAGGAGGCAGCACTGATTCGCAAAGTCCTGCCCGCCGTGGATATGCTACAGGTTTTTTCCAGTCCGCTGAAACGCTGCCATAAACTGGCCGGCCATTTATTCCCCGACCATGACATTATCCCCGAGCCTGCCCTCATGGAAATTCATTGTGGTGAATGGGAGGGTTTGCATTGGGATGCCATTCCCCAAGAGGTGATCGATCCCTGGATGGACGATTTTGTGAATGTATGTATGCCCGGTGGTGAAAGTTATGTGCAAATGCATGCACGCGTAACCGAATGTTTTTCGCGTATTGCCGCCCGGCCGCGCCCGGTGGCCGTGGTGACCCATGGCGGTGTAATGCGCAGTATACTGGCGCATATCACCGGTACCCCGCTGGCGGATTCGTTTGGGGCTTTTGGCATCAGTTACGGCTGCGTGGTGCGGGTGGATGAGAATCTCAGCTACGAAGTGCTGCACAACATTGAAACCGAGAAGGAGCAGCATAAACCCAGGGGATTTAAGGCCAGGGGGTAGAATTTGGTATTTTTGGTGTAGATTTGCCGCCCGCCGGAGTTTTTGGCGAAACCGGTCTCGTAGTACAATGGATAGTACGCAAGTCTCCGGAACTTGATATCCCAGTTCGATTCTGGGC
>Ga0065721_10050052_pt1 | contig 23822 bp, 21 predicted proteins | sample Mesricmetagenome_FD_59108 | JGI IMG/M metagenome (GOLD analysis project Ga0065721, IMG submission 59108) | Mesophilic microbial community from rice straw/compost enrichment Sample: eDNA_1 v2 (version 2) | ecosystem: Engineered > Solid waste > Grass > Composting > Bioreactor | place: USA: Davis...
GACTGTGGACTACAAGCGGGCGGGCCGCTCCCGTCAGGCGCAACTGACGCTGGGGGGGGACGCCACACCCGGCACGGACATCGCCTCCTACCGGCGCGCTGGCGTCTGCCGCAAGGAGGTGTACCGCCTCGCGGTGATCGGGATCGCCTTCCCGGATACCCCGCGCAGCGACGCTATCTCCGACCAGGCGTGGGCGGACAGCCTGTTTAGCACGGGCCAGTATACCCAGAAGAGCGCTACCGGGCAGCAGGTGTACGGCAGCCTGAACGACTACTTCCGAGAGGTCTCCGCCGGGAAACTGCGCGTGGAGGGGAAGGTGTTTCCCTGGCTGACGGCGGAAAAGAAGCGCTCCGAGTACGCCGTGGGCACGGGGAACCGCCGTCTGCTCACACAGATCCTGGAGCAACTCGTGGCGCGCGAGGGAGCAAAGGCGCTGGACGGCTTCGATGGGGTGATGTTCCTGTATGCGGGAACGCGCGGCACGGCGACGCGGGGCAATCTGTTCTGGCCGCACCGCTCCAGCGTGTCGTTTCAGGGCAGGCGGCTGTCTTACTTCATCGTGCCGGAGCTGAGCCGGGACCAGCGCATGACCGATATCAGTGTCTGCTGCCACGAGTTCGGGCACATGCTCGGCCTGCCGGACCTGTACGCGTCGCCAGGCAACGAAGGCAGCGAGGGGCTCGGCCAGTGGTGCCTGATGGCGTCCCAGATGGGGCAGGGGCAGCCCCAGCACCCGTCAGCGTGGTGCAAGGAGCAGATGGGGTGGTTGACCCCGACCGTGCTGGACCCGCGCGTTCCGCAGTTCCTCTCCCTGTCGCCGGTGGAGGGCTCGGACAACGAGTGCTTCAAGATACCGGTGCGCCCGGACGGCAGCGAGTACTTCCTGCTGGAGGTGCGCAAAAAGACGGGCTTTGACGCGAGACTTCGTGGTGAGGGGCTGCTGATCTGGCGCGTGGTGCGGGGGCGTCCGTTCCTGGAAGAGTCTACCGGGGTGGCCGGACCTGCGGGGCCGCGTGTCTTTGTGTCGTCGGTGCCGTACCCCAGCGCCTCGAATCAGGCGTTCACGCCGTTGACCACCCCCTCCAGCAAGGCGTTGTTAGGAGGCGGTCTGCCCGTGTACCTTACCGAGATCACCCGCCTCCCCGATGGACGGGTCACCTTCCGCATCGGCTACGCTACCCAGTAGCCCCTCCGGGGGAAATCTGAACTCGATCCGCGGCGGGGCGGGCTGTTACGAGCTAAGCGGCATCAAAGGGGTGACCGATATACTCTGGGAGAGTACGGACACCCCGGCGAACCGCCCCGAGAAGGTCGTGGCGCGCGTCGTGGAGAGCAATGACGCCTTGGGCCTCCGGGTGCAACGGAGAGGCACAGACGCCTGGCTGTCATCTCGCTCCGTGCCATCCGTTACTCTCCGCAGATCCACGTCGAGGAGAGGAGACAACCATGACACGCTCCCGCGGATTCACCCTCATTGAGCTGCTTGTCGTGATCGCCATTATCGCGGTGCTCGCCGCGATCCTGTTCCCGGTCTTTGCCCAGGCGCGCGAGAAGGCGCGGCAGGCATCCTGCCTGTCCAACCTCAAGCAGATCGGCCTGGGCATAATGCAGTACACCCAGGATTACGACGAGTGCTCGCCCCTCGTCTGGCACGGTCCGATCGCTCCCGGGGGCGGCTACTATGTCGGGCAGAACGTCCTGTGGAACCAGATGCTCCAGCCCTACATCAAGAGCACGCAGGTGTTCCTCTGCCCGAGTGACTACCGCTCGGGCGACATACCCGTGACGACGTGGGCCAATCCGGCGCCGACAGGGTTCCCCCCGCCCTTCCTGACCAGCTACATCCTGAACGTCCAGTACGCGTCGTACAACCCGGTGCCGCTGGCGTCCGTGGAGAAGCCCTCCTCGACGATTGCCCTGGCGGACGGCTCCGTGCGCGGCGATACAAATGCGCCCTATGTCACGACCGAGCCGAAGCCCGCGGCCTACCTGCTCCAGGACCCCGGCACCAACAACAACGGCACCTGCTGCTACGAGTTGACCAGCACCGATAACCCGGACTGGGGCGCCCCTGCCGCCCGTCACAACGGTATGGCCAACGTCGCCTTCATAGATGGCCACGTAAAGGCGATGAAGGTCGACCGCTGGTACTACCCGAACACCCCGTGGCTGGACTGGCGCCGCGGCGGCGAATAAGAATTAAGCGGGTTTCCGATTTTCGGTCTTCCCTCGTAGTGGCGGCACCATTGGGGGAGCCCCCACGCGTCTTCTGCAGTCCTCGCACCGGGATGCGAGGACTGCAGGAAGGACAGAGAGGACCGAAAGGAAACCGTATGAGCACCCAGACCCTGGAAGCGCCGGAAGCGATGGAAGCGGGCACGAAGCCCGTACCGGAGCATGCGTGGCTCCAAAAGCTCGTCGGAGAGTGGCGCATCGCGTCGGAGATGAGCATGGGGCCTGATCAGCCCACCCTGACGTCGCAGGGCACCGAAAGCGTCAAGAGCGTCGGCGGCCTGTGGGCGTTCGGCGAAGGGAAGTCGACGATGCCGGACGGCACGGCCATGACCTACTTCTCCGCGCTGGGCTACGACGTCTCGTTCAAGGAGTACCGCGGCTGCTGGTTCGCCTCGATGTCCTCCCACCTGTGGAAGTACGTGGGAGAGTTGAGCGCGGATGGCAAGACCATGACCCTGAACTGCGAGGGGCCGGACATGGTGAAGGAGGGGGAGACGGCCAACTACCGAGACGTGATCGAGATCCAGGACGAGAACCACCGGACGCTGACCTCATACGCCCAGGACGAGAAGGGCGAGTGGCAGCAGTTTATGAAGGCCCGCTACACCCGGGTCTGAGCCTGCCGGACCGAACCGGCGCCGGCTGCCTACAGGAGCATCCCCGAGTATGGGCCGGGGATGCTCCTGCCGCTTCCGCATTGCCAGGCGCGCGAGGAGTGCCGTGGGCGGGATTCCGGCGTACAATAATCGGCATCGCCCTGAGTCAATCCCCCGTGTCGAGGTTGTTTGTTCCATGCCCCAGGAAGCCCGTGACGCCGCCGCTGCTGCTGTGAAGCCCGCCATCCCCCTGGAAAAGCTGACGCCCATGCTGCGCCAGTACGTGCAGCTCAAGGAGGAGCGCCCCGACGTCATCCTGCTCATGCGCGTCGGCGACTTTTACGAGGCGTACGGCGAGGACGCCGAACTGATCGCGCGGCAACTCGAGATCACCCTCACCGGGCGCGAGGTGCAGGGGCTCGCGGAGCGCTACCCCATGGCCGGGGTGCCGTTCCACGCGCTCGACCGCTACCTTGCGCGCCTCGTGCAGAAGGGCTTCAAGGTCGCCATCTGCGAGCAGGTGGAGGACCCGAAGCAGGCCAAGGGACTGGTCAAGCGCCGCGTCACCCGCGTGGTGACCCCCGGCACCCTCGTGGAAGACGCGCTGCTGGACGCCAAGTCCAACAACTACCTGGTGGCGGCGGTCTGGGGCGACCCCGTCAGCGGCGTCGGCGTGGTGGACGTCTCCACCGGCGAGTTCCTGGTGACCGAGATTGCGCGCGAGTGCGGCATTGCAAAGGTGGTGGACGAGGTGACGCGCCTCGCGCCCGCCGAGTGCCTGGTGCCCGAGGGGATGGACGACCTGGCCGACGCCCTGCGCGAAGCCTGCCCCGCCACCCTGACACGTATCGCGAAGAAGGAACTGCCGCGCGACGCGCGCACGTCCCTGCTGGAGCACTTCGGCACCAGCACCCTGCGCGGCTTCGGCTGCGACGACTACACCGCCGGTCTGGACGCTGCGGCGGCGCTGCTGGCCTACCTCAAGGCGACCCATATGGGCGCGGTCGCCCACATCCGGACGCTCGCCACCTACAGTACCGACGAGTGCATGGTGCTGGATGCGCCCGCGCGCCGCAACCTCGAACTGACCGCTGGCCTCTACGACAACCAGAAGGGCAAGTCGCTTCTCGCAGTGCTGGACGCGACCGTGACGGCGATGGGCGGGCGCCTGCTCAAGCGCTGGCTGGACGCACCCCTGCTCTCGGTGGAGCGCATCCAGCGGCGCCTCGACGCCGTAGAAGCCTTCTACGAGGCGGCGATGGACCGTGGGGACGTCCGCGATACCCTGCGCGGCGTGGCCGACCTGGAGCGCCTGATGGCGCGCATCTCTACCAGCACCGCGAACGCCCGCGACCTGGCGGCTCTGCGCTGCTCGTTGGAGAAGGTGCCCGAGGTCGCCGCCTGCGCCGCCCGCATCGAGAACCCCGCCGTGCGCGCACTGTGTGAGGAGATGGACGGCCTGCCGGAGCTTACCGGCCTTCTGGCGCGCGCCATCGTAGACGAGCCGCCAATCTCGCTGCGCGAGGGCAACCTGATCCGGGATGGGTTCGACGCGGAACTGGACGAGCTGCGTGCCATCGCGCGCGGCGGCAAGACGTGGATTGCGGAGATGGAGGCGTCGGAGCGGGCACGGACCGGCATCAAGAGCCTGAAGGTGGGATACAACGCCGTGTTCGGCTACTACATCGAGGTCTCGCGTGCCAATCTCTCGCTGGTGCCGGAGGGGTACATCCGCAAGCAGACCACGGCGCAGGGCGAGCGCTTCATCACTCCGGAACTCAAAGAGATGGAGGCGAAGGTCCTCGGGGCGGAGGAGAAGATTACCGCCCGCGAGTACGACCTGTTCTGTCAGGTGCGCGATGCTGTGGCGGAGCGCTTCGCTGCGCCGGTGCTGCGGGTCGCGCAGGCGGTGGCCCGGCTGGATGTCGTGGCGGCACTGGCCGAGGTCGCCCAGGCGAACCGCTACGTCCGGCCCGTGGTGGACGACGGCCCGGTGATTGAGATCAAGGGCGGCCGTCATCCGGTGGTGGAAAAGCTGATGGGCAGCAGCGTGGTCTTTATTCCCAACGACACGCTGCTGGACAACGGCCCGAACCAGCTCCACGTCATCACCGGCCCGAACTCCTCGGGCAAGTCCACTGTGCTGCGGCAGGTGGCGCTCGTTACGCTGCTGGCGCAGGTCGGCTCCTTTGTCCCCGCGGACTATGCCCGTATCGGTATCGTGGATCGCATCTTTACCCGCGTCGGTGCGCACGATGACCTGGCGGCGGGGCAGTCCACCTTCATGGTCGAGATGACCGAGACCGCAGACATCCTGAATAACGCTACCGACCGCTCCCTGGTCATTCTGGACGAGATCGGGCGCGGCACCAGCACCTACGACGGCGTCAGTATCGCCTGGGCCGTGGCGGAGTACCTGGCGCAGCGCGGGTGTAAGACCCTGTTCGCCACGCACTACCACCTCCTGAACGACCTGGAGAAGACCCAGCCCTCCGTCCGCAACTTCCGCATCGCGGTCAAGGAGACCGGTGATCGCATCGTGTTCCTGCGCAAGATCGTCGCCGGCGGCACGGACAAGAGCTACGGCGTCCAGGTCGCGCGCATGGCGGGCCTGCCGCCCGAGGTCATTGAGCGGGCGCGTGAGGTGCTGAAGGAGCTGGAGCGCGAGGGGCGGCAGAAGCGCGATATGACGCCCGGCGCTGGCTCTGTCTCCACTGCCGCCGCGGCCGCGCGCACCCAGAAGCTCCAGATGACTCTGTTTGAGGCCGAGCCGCACCCGGTTCTGGAGGAGATACGCCGGGTGGATCTCTCCACCCTCTCGCCTATCGAGGCCCTGAACCTGCTCTACCGCCTCCAGCAGGAAGCCAAGGAGAAGTAGCGCTGCCATGCTCCGGTCGGAAATAGACCACGACCGCCTGTTCAAGGAGCTGCTCTCGACATTCTTCGTCGAGTTCGTGGACCTGTTCTTTCCGGAGATGGCCGCGTACCTGGACCGGGACAGCCTCACGCCGCTGGACAGGAGGTGTTCACGGACGTCACCGAGGGCGAGAAGTACGAGGCCGACATCGTGATGCGCGCCCGCTTCCGTGACCGGGAGGCGTTCTTCCTGGTCCACGTCGAGAACCAGTCCACGGCGCGGGGGCTTCATTTTGGGCGGCGCATGTTCCTCTACTGGTCGCGCCTCTTCGAGAAGTACGGCCTGCCTGTCTATCCGATCGTCGTCTTCAGTTACGACGCCCCGGAGCGTGCCGAGCCAGACTCCTTTGCGGTTGCCTTCCCCGACCTGGACGTCCTGACGTTCCGCTACCGAGTCGTGCAACTCAACCGCCTGAACTGGCGCGACTTCGTGACGCGGGAAAACCCCGTCGCGAGCGCCCTCATGGCGAAGATGCGGATTGCACCGGAAGACCGCTGGCGTGTAAAACTACAGTGTCTGCGGCTGCTGGCGACCCTCCGCCTCGACCCGGCGAGGATGCAGCTCATTTCGGGCTTCGTGGATAGCTACCTTCGTCTCTCTGCGCGGGAGGAGAGCGAGTTTCAAACGGCGTTCCGGCGGGAGGTGCCCGCCGGGGAACAGGAGGCCGTCATGCAGATTGTCACCAGTTGGATGGAGCAGGGAATCGAGAAAGGCATCGAACAGGGCATCCAGCAGGGGATAGAACGGGGCATGGAGCGGACGATCCTGCGCGTGCTCGGGCGCCGGTTCGGGCCGCTTTCCGAGGCGCGAGAGGCGCGCATCGTGGCGCTCGGCGTCGCGCAGCTCGATGCCCTGGCGGACGCGCTTCTGGACTTCGCAGCGGTCGAGGAGCTGGACGCCTGGCTGGACGAGCACCCTGCGACGGACACCACAGGAAACGAGAATGCCGGTTGACTACAGCAGGGGCGCGGTCGCCAGCGAGGGGCTGCGCGCCCGCCTGGAGCAGTTCAGCCAGGTGCTCGGTCGGACCGTGCGCGTGGTGCGCGGCGACACGGCAGCCGCGCCTCCGCCGGTGCCCCCTGCACCCGACCCACTGTCGCCCAGGCAGAAGCCCGGCTGTCTCGGGGCCATCTTCGGCGCGAAGCCTGTCCCGGTCGACCCAGCGGTCTACCAGGGGCGTGTGGCGGGGGAGCAGGGGCACGCGTCGGGCGGCGCGGCCGACATCGTCGTGGACGGCCTGACGACGCGCGAGGTATCCGAAGCCGCGGCCCGCTCCGGGCTCTTCGACGGAGTCGGGCACTACGAGGCCGACCGGGACATCGGCGCGCACACCCACGTGGATGTTACCGGGCGCGGCCCATCCGGGGCCGCGCGCCTGTGGCTGGTCGGCGGCGGCGCCGCTGCTGCGGGAGCGACCCTCGGCTGGTTCGCCGCGGACAGCCTGTACCGCCGGCGACCGTCGGACTCCTGACGGGCGCGTCTGCATGAAGCCTCCCGCTCCTATCTTCGTGGTCTGGCCAGAGTACCCGCCCGCCCTCGGCGGGATGCAGGTTCACGGGGTCGAGTTCGCGCGCGAGTTACACCGTCGCGGCGATTCTTTCGTGGTGGTCGCGTCCGCGCCTCACGCCCCCGGGGACGCGGCGGACGCCGCCGAGTTCGACCGCATCCAGGGCTTCGCCGCCCGGCGTATCCTCCCCCGCGACGCCCCGTTGGAGCAGACGCTGGCGCTCCTGGAGCGTACGGCGCGCTCCGTCCGGCCCCGCGCAGTCTTCTCGTCCCAGGTGGCGTACGCCCCGGCGTTCGCGCGCCTCGGCGTCCCCGTGGTCTGTCGCAGCGCCGGGAACGACGTGCTGCGCCCCTGGATCGGCCCCTGCGACCTGACGTACCGCGCGGTACGCCGCCTGCCCTACGAGGAGCAGCGGGCGCGACTGCGCCGGAACCGCGAGTGGGTCTGCGGGGCGTCCGCGCACTGCCACGCCCTCCTCTGCAACAGCGCCTGGACGCGCGACGCCATCCGGGCGAAGCTGCCCGCGTTCGCCTGCGAAACGCTCCCGGTGGTCCTGGGCGGCGTGGACGTGGAGCGGTTCCGCCCGCTCCCGGACCGGGAGGCGGTGCGCCGCGGACTGGGCTGGCCGGACGGCGCCGAGGTCTGCTTCCTCGCGGCCCGGCACACCCTGAAGAAGGGCATCGACACCGCCATCGAGGCAACGGGGCTGCTGCGGAAGGCGCGCCCTGGCCTGCGCCTTCTGATCGCGGGAGACGGCACGGAAACGAACCACCTCCGCGCGCTCACCGAGGAGCTGGGGCTCGGTGACCGGGTGACGTTCCTCGGACCGCTGCCGCACGCTCTGATGCACCGCTATCTGGCCGCCGCCGACATCGCCCTGGCGCCGAGCCGGGACATCTACGACCCGCGCCGCTTCGCGATCGACTACGAGACCATGGGGCGGATGATCTGCGAGGCGGCCGCCTGCGGCGTCCCCACCGTCGCCTCCCGGTGCGGCGGCATCCCCGAGGTGGTCCGGGACGGCGAGACTGGCCTGCTCACCCGCCCCAACGACCCCGAGGGCGTCGCGGCCGCCGTCGACGCGCTCCTCGCGGACCCGGCGCAGGCGCGGGCGATGGGGGAGCGGGCGCGCGCGTGGGCCATCGAGCGCCTTTCCTTCGGCCGCGTGAACGCCGAGACTCTGCGCTGGCTCACGGGCGAAGCAGCGGCGGAGGTCGTCGCGTGAGCCAGCCCCCGCTGCGGTTCGAGCACATGCGGGTGCAGATGCTCTTCCCCTGCGCCGCGCGCTGCCAGTGGTGCCGCACGTTCCTGAAGAACCCGGAGTTCGGCAGGCTGTACCGCCAGGGCGAGGCCGATGCCGTCCATGCGTTCTACCTGGCCGCGATGGAGCGGTACCGCCCGCGGGCGCTGTACATCAGCGGGGGCGAGGCGCTGCTGATGCCCGGCATCGCGGATTTTCTGCGCCAGGCGCTGGACCGCTGCGACCACGTCCACGTCTACACCTCGTACCAGTACCCGGCGCACGTGTTGCAAAACCCTGAGTGGGCGGACCTGCCCGCGGATCGCGTCACCCTGGCCCACTCTTGTATCCACTTCCTGCCCGACCGCTGGCACAACCTCACCAACGGGTTCCCGCACGCGCGCTACGTCGCAAACCTGCGCGCGGCAAAGGCGCTGCCGTTTCGTAAGACCGTGAAATTCGTGCTGAACCACCCGGAGAGCGACGAGGAGGTGCGGGCTTTTCTTGACGCCGTAGAGCCGGACGACCGCTTCGCACTCTGCTACAAGCTGCTCAACGACCAGAACAACGGCTTCGGGGCGCCCCGGATGCGGGCGACGCGCGACCGGGTGCGCGCCCTGCTCCGCGCCGGCGAGCGGGGCGAGTCGCCGCTGCCGCTGCTGAACCCGGGCCTCGCCGGGGCCGTTGCGGCGGACGACCTGCTGGCGCGCTGCCCGTACCGCCACGGCCCGAAGGAGGTGCGCTTCGCCTTCTACCGAGCCCGCCCCGAGGGCGTCTGCCTGAAGGTCCGCTTCTGTCCCTACTTCGGGCCTGACACCAGCCACAAGTTCACGGTCGGCGCCACCCCGCTGGAGAAGATCGACCGGTGGTTCCGCTCCGGAGAGTACCGAGGCAAGTGCGACACCTGCCGCCTGCGCCACTACAGCGACGCGACCGGGGAAGACGCGCCTTCAGGGTTTCGCCTTGCCCTGCCGATCCTGCCAGGAGAACGGAAGGACGAAAGGCATACGTCCCATGCATACACGCCCGATGAACCCGCTGTGTGAGCGGCTGGGGCTACGCTACCCGATCTTGCAGGCTCCGACGGGGAGCGTGGCAGGGCCGGAGTTAGCCGCGGCCGTCTCCGCGGCGGGAGGGTTGGGCGCGATGGGCCTGACCTGGACTGAGTCCGAAACGGCCGCAGCCTATGTGCGGCAGGTGCGGGACGCCCTCCCCGCGGACGCGCCGTTTCAGGTCAACTTCGCCCTGCACTTCCCCCCGCACGCTCTGGACGCCGCGCTGGACGCGGGCACGCCCGTGGTGACCTTCTCCTGGGGCGACCCGGCGCCGCATGTGGCGCGTGTCCGGGCGGCAGGGGCGAGGATCGGCGTGCAGGTGACGAATCCCGCCGGGGCAAAGCGTGCTGCGGAGGAACTCGGCGCGGACTTCCTGATCTGTCAGGGCGTCGAGGCGGGCGGGCATGTCCAGGCGTCGGCGTCCCTATGGGACGTTCTGGCGCGGGTCGTAGAGGCCGCAGGGACGGTGCCTGTGGTCGCCGCCGGGGGCATCGCAGATGGGATGGGGGTGGCGCGGGCGCTCGCGCTCGGGGCGGCGGGCGCGGCGCTGGGCACCCGGTTCGTCGCCACCCGCGAGAGCCGCGCCCACCCGGAATACAAAGCAGCCCTGGTCGCCGCCGCGGGCGCCGGGGACACCGTCCTTACCCTCTGCTTCGATGGCGGCTGGTCCCAGGCCGCCCACCGGGTCCTGCGTAACGCCACCCTGGAGGCATGGGAGGCGTACGGCTGCCCCGCCCCGGGCCCGCAGCGCCCCGGCGAAGGCGAGGTGCTCGCTCGCGCGGCGTCCAGCGAACCGATCCTGCGCTACGCGGATACGGCGCCCCGAGCGGGCATGACGGGGCGCATCGCGGAGATGTGTCTGTATGCCGGGACCGGCGTCGGCGCCGTCACGGGCATTCCCCCGGCGGCAGAGGTGGTCGCTCGCCTCGCCGCGGAAGCCGGGCTCAACGAGCCGGGGCGTTAACCGCTATCCAGCCGCTGCCATCTTGCGGCACTCCTCGGCGCAACGGCGGCACGCCGCGACGCACTCGTCCATGTCGCCCACCTCCTCACACGAGCGGGCGCACGCGGCGCACACCTCGGCGCAAGCGCGGCAGACGTGGGCGTGGAGGGCAGAGCTGCGCAGCATGAAGTTCGCGGACGTTTGACAGATTTCGGCACAGTCTAGCATGGTGCGGAAGTGCACCGGCTCCACATGCTTACCTCCCGCTTCCAGACAGTGGTTCGCAGCGGTTGATAAACAAACGCTCGCGCAGTTCCGGCAGGCGTCGATGCACTGCTGCATCTCGGCGCTCGTATGATGCATGGGCCTTCCTCCGTTTGTGGTGATTATCAAGTTGTGGTGATTATCAAGGCTACCTACCCGCCTTCCGCCGCGCCGAAACGAGCCGCCGGCTCTTGACCGCCCGGTTTCCCGCGCCTTTCCTGGGGGCAAGTAACCGCTGTAATCCAAAAGGGAAAGGGTGCCTGACATGGGCGATACCACGATCATCAAGGTGCAGTCGTCCCACTCTCCGTACGGGGAGAAGGGGCAGGTCTATCTCGCTTCGGGCAAGAACGTGGCCATGCGGCTGTGGAAGGACAGGAAGCCCGGCGAGGCAAAGGAGCCGACCGCCCGCGATTACGAGACGGTCGGTTACGTAATCTCCGGACGCGCGGAACTTAAGAGCGAGGGGCAGACCGTCCTGCTGGAGGCCGGAGACTCCTGGGTCGTGCCGAAGGGGGCGGTCCACACCTACCACATACTGGAGGCGTTTACGGCGGTAGAGGCAACGTACCCCCCCGCACACGTCCACGGGCGTGACGAAGGAAGCAGCGGTGCCAGTTAGCCAGAGTGACTACGAGCCGGCCCACACGGGCCGGCCGGTGACGCTGCGTCCCTCCGCGTGAGCCGGGCGGGCGCGGCAGCAAGGAGACAAACAGGACCATGAGCCAGAAGAGCGGAAATAACGTGACCCCTCCGGTCAAGGACAAGCCGGACGCCTCCGGGGAGATCCCCACCAACCGGGACAACCTCGCCGAGCAGCACCACGGGGAGAGTACGAAGACGCTTCAGGACGACAAGCGAATCGGGCAGCACCAGGGCGCCGGCCGCCCGCCGCTGATGAAGAAGTAGGCCCGAACGCTTCGGTTAGTAGCGGGTGAAGGCCCACACCAGGAACAGGAAGAACCCGACTACTACGACGAAAGCGACCGCCCGGCGGCGTAGCGTCCATTCGTACACTACGCCGCCGACGCGCGTCTTGCCCGGCGACCACTGCTCCACCGAGTCCCGGAGCGCGCCGCACAGCGACGGCTCCTGGAAGTTAAGCGGCACCGCGAAGTGCCGCACCCGGCCCTTCGTGTCCTCGGTCCGGTAGATCAGCGCCGCCCACCGCAGGTTCTGCTCGAACCAGAACTCTTCCACCTGCTCCCACGGGAAGAAGTCCTCCCGCGCCACCCGCCGGTACTCTCCCAGCGTGGCCGCCGTCAGGGCCGTCACGAACACCAGTCCCTGGAACGCGCTGAACACCCACGTACGCCGGAACGGGACGGAAGAAAAGGGGAGCCGGGCCACGAGCAGGAAGATCCAGACCGCGTAGGCGGCCGTGGAGACGGTGGAGAAGACGTTCTGGTCGGGGAGCCCCCTCCCCTCTAGGCGGACCCCCTCCCCGGTCAGGCGCATCGTCCCCTTGCGCATCGGGGCGCGGCGCACGGTGTAGGTCGCCACCGGCGGCCGGTACGGCTCCGCGACCACCGGGAACTCCGCCAGCGCTACCGCCCACGACGGCGCCCTCTCCGGCGCCGGGTCGTGCCCGCTCAGCACGGGCAACGGTGGGGTGTCAGCGGCGAGAGGAAGCGTTCCTGTCTGTGCGGGTAGCAGTGGCGGCGGAGTGTTCACTTCGGAATGGCTAATAGCAGCACCAGGATCCCGACGAACAGGGCAACGAGCACAGCCAGACCCAGGGCAGGGTCACGGGCAGTATCTGGCCCTCTCGTGCGCTATCGTTCCACGCCTGCGCTCTATGTTCCTGCGCGCCGCATCGCGCCGCTCAGCGGTCGCCGGAGGTCCACCAGGGCGAGGAGGAAGAGGGAGATACGGTGACGCCGCCGTTGACGTGTACGTGGTGCCCCGCCGGCAGCGCACCAACCCCGTAGGCGGGGGCGGCCTCCGCCGCCTCGCGCTCATTCAGGAACGTCGCGCGCATCAACTCCTCCACCGCCCGGACGTTGGGGATGCCGGTAAACATCGGAGGAAGCAAAGACGCGCCGCCCGGTCCGGACGTGCCGCTGCCACCGTGCCGACCGCCTCCCGTTGGTCCGAAGATCAGGTCGCCCGAGCCGTCCGCGCGCTCCGTCCGCTGGAGGTCCGCGGCGCGCTGCGGCAGGTACGCCCGCACGGATCGGGTGCGTCCCGCGTTGAGAATCAGCACCCGCTTCGTCGTGATCGCGTACACCGTGTTCTGCGCGGCGCGCCACGCAAAGTACGGCGCGGAGAGCATGGCGAGGCCGATGCCCACGAACGGCAGGCCAAAGAGCGCGAAGAGAATATTGACCCCCGTGGGCGCGCCGCCTCCCGAACCCTGCCTCAGTATGCCCGAAGCCATCACCATCCAGAACACGGAGAACGCCGTCCAGGGGATGCCGAAGAAGAGGATCGGTAGGGACTCCCGCAGGTTACGCGTTACGGCGGGCCGGTCCGCCCATAGCAGACGCTCCCCGCTGCTCAGTTCGCTCTCCAGGGCGTCGCGCAGCGGGCGCGGCAGGTCATACAGGTCGGCGTATCCGGCGGCGTTGGGCATGGCGTTCGTGCCTCCTGCCTATCAGACCTGCAAGCGCCATGCCCGGTTGCTCCCCGCGCTCGGTTCCCGTATTTCGGCGGACGCGCCCGCCTACCGGGGCGCCGCCACGTGACGCCGCACGAACTGGAGTACGTCCCGCACATGTTCGTCCCAGTACGGCCAGTCGTGCTTTCCGTTGAACTCCGTATACTCGTGCGGCACCGCACGGTCCAGCAGCGCCTCCTCCATCATTCGACTGTGCTGAAGGATGAAGTCTTCCGCGCCGCAGTCCAGATAGAGGGCCGGGCCCTTCCAACCGCCCTTGCCGTCGCTCAGGGATCGGATGCGCTGCATCAGGCCATCCTGCGCGTACATCTCCTGCATCTTCGCCGGGTCGGTGTCCTTGCCGTAGAGCGCCTGCGCGAACGGGTTCGGTCCATTTTGCGCGACCTGTCCCTCGCCCCAGAGCAGCGCGCCTGAGAGCGAGGCCGCCGCGCAGAAGTCCTGCGGCCGGTCCAGCCCGATCCGCCACGCGCCGTAGCCGCCCATGGAAAGCCCGGCGATGGCCCGCCCCTCCCGGGCCGCGATGGTCCGGTACTTTGCGTCGATTGCCGCGATGAGCTCCTTCTCGAAGTAGTCGTTCACCGCGCCCATGCCCGGCGTATTCGTATAAAAGGAGTTCCCCCCGGCGTCCGGCATCACCACGATCAGGGGCAGATCTTCGGTATAGGCGGCGATGCCGCTGCGCGCGTTCCAGTCGCCGTGGGCGCCGCTCGCGCCGTGCAGCAGGTACAGTACCGGGTAGCGCAGCCCACTTGTGGCGTAGTCCTTCGGCAGGAGGACCGTCACCGGCGCGTCCCGCTTCAGCGCCTTCGACGGGATCTGAATCACCTCGGCGCGGGCGCGGGCGGCCTGCTTCACCTCGTCCGCTACCTTCGGCGGGACCGACGCGGCAGCGCGGTTCCCGAACGCGGGCGCGTAGGGGACGAAGCGGTCCGTCATCTCGAAGTCGCTCGGGAGGGCGGGCTTTCCTGCCTCCTCCCAGGCCTTCACCAGGTACCCCGCCAGGCTCCGCCCGCCCTTCTCCAGCCGCGCCACGGCGACCGGCCTGGCCTTCGCCGCAAATGCCTTGAAGTAGGCATCGTTGTAGTCGCTGCGCTGAGCCTTTGCCGGGTCCTTGCCCGCCGCCTTGAGCGCCTCGGTATCGGCCGTGAGGATCTCCTCCACCGCGTTGACGCTCTCCTGAAGGGTAGCGAACGTCGCCTCTAGCGGGTCCCCGATCTTCTCCGGGGCGCCCGGCTTGAGGTCGGGGATAGTGACGAACCGCGCCACCACGCGCGACTCGAACCGGGAGTGGATGCCCTTCTGCGCTGGCTGTGATAACTGACCGTCGTAGTTCGAGGACGCGTGGAACGGGACGTGCGCGTCGCCTACGTAGTGCGACAGGTAGGCCGACTGGAGCATCACATCGTCCCAGCGCTTCTCGCGCAGAGCGCGCACCAGGAGGCCGTAGTGCTTGCGCACCGTCCAGGGATTCACGCCGTCCTTACGAAGCTGCTCGTAGCCGCGCAGCTTCACGGCCTCGGAGAAGCGGCGCGGGACCTTCGCCATGTCCCGGCCGAAGCCGAAGTTCTCGGTGTCCAGGAAGTGCCGCGGCGCCTCGGCCTTATCGGGCCGGTTGCGCCAGCGGTCGGGCAGGGAGGATGCCTGCTCGAACCAGCCGCGGTTGCGGCCGTAGAACCCTTTCAGTGGCTCCGGCAGGGACTCCACGGCGATACGGGCGACGTGCGCGTGACCCTCGTTTCCCCACGCGCGCGCAGGCGACGCGGGCAGGACAGCGGCGGACAGGCTGAGCAGGATGGCGGCGGCGCAGAACGCCGGGGCGTGGGAACGGGGGCGTGTGGGCATGACGTGATTATATCCCGCGCTGCCCGGGGGTATCGGGTATAACGATTGCCACTATGGCACCTGAACACACCCTGCGCTATCTCAAGAGCGGCCTGGAAGCCGCCCCGCTGCTCCTGGAACACCTGCTGGCCGGGGTCACCGAGGCCGAGATCGACTTCCGCCCGGACCCGGACCGCTTTACCCTGCGGGAGGTCGTGGCGCACCTCGCCGACTGGGAGCCCATCTGGCTCGGACGCATGGAGGTCATGGTGCAGCAGGAGGACCCGCACCTCCCCGGCTACGACGAGGGGCAGTTCGCCCTGGACCACGACTACGCTCATGCCGAACTTGCCGGGCAACTCGCGACCTTCCGCGAAGCACGCGCCCGCACCGTCGCCTTCCTGAGTGCTCTGCCGCGCGCCGAGTGGACCGGGCGCACCGGGCGTCACGATGAGTGGGGGCGCGTCACGATCTATGACCTCGCGGCGCTGGTGTGCGGCCACGATGGGTACCACCTGCGCCAGATCGTGGAGTGGCGCGCCGCGTTTGCCGCAGCGAATCCGGGGGGAGCTCTGTGAAGGCCGTCGTGACCGGAGCAACGGGGTTCCTCGGGCCCCGTCTGTGCAAGCACCTCCTCGCGGAGGGCGGGTATCGGTCGCTCACCGCCCTGGTGCGCGACCCGATGAGCGCACAGCGCGACCTCGGGCCTACTGTGGAGTGCCTGGACTGGCGGAACGAGGTCGCCTGGAAGCCGCGGGTCGCCGAGGCGGATGTGGTGTTCCACCTCGCGGGGGCGGCCGTGGCCGGGGAGCGCTGGACACCGGACTACAAGGAGACCATCCGCAAGTCGCGCACGGAGACCACGCGCCGTCTGGCAGACGCCGGGCCGCGCGGCGTGTTCGTCAGTACGTCTGCGGTCGGCTACTACGGCGACCACGGCGAGCGCACGGTGACCGAGGACGACCCACCCGGCGACGACTTTCTGGCGCAGGTGTGCGTTGCCTGGGAGGAGGAGGCGCGGCGCGCGGAGGCGACGGCCGCCCGGGTCGTGCGGGTGCGCCTTGGCACCGTGCTCGGGCGGGGCGGCGGGGCGCTGGAGTCGCTGCTACAGCCGCCCGGCGTGCCCTTCTCGCCGTTCAAGCTCGGTCTGGGCGGTCCGCTCGGCAACGGCCGCCAGTGGATGCCCTGGGTGCACGTCGAGGACGCCATCGGCCTGCTGCTCCACGTCGCCCGCCCAGAGAGCGCCGCCACGGGTGCTGTCAACGTGGTATCGCCCAACCCCGTGACCAACGCCCAGCTTTCGGCGGCGCTCGGTCGCGCCTTGAGGCGGCCCGCTGTGGTGCCCGTCCCCGCCTTCGCCCTGCGCCTCGTGCTCGGCGAGTTTGCGCAGTACCTGCTCTACAGCCAGCGCGTTCTGCCCATGCGCGCCCAGGAGTGGGGCTATCACTTCCGCTTCCCCGACATCGATTCCGCGCTGACAGACCTTCTGAGGTAGGCCCGGAATGTCTCGCACCCCGCGGTGGGCGGCGCTGCTTGCCTCAGGTTAGCGCATCGTCTTCAGGACGCCCCGGACATAGCCCACGGACTCGGCGAGGCCCGGTAGGGGGTCGTTGGCGTCCTTCTCGTACTCAAAGCCAACGTGGTGCGCGAACCCGATTTCCAGAAGGGCGCGCAGGATACCGGGGATATCGAGCGCGCCGCGCCCGACCTCGCACACCGGCGTCCGCGCTTCCCGGCGGACGATGTCTTTGAGGTGAACATCGTACAGCCGCTCGCGGCACCGCCGGATGGCCTCCGCGGGGTCCACTCCGGCCCGCGCCGTGTGGCCGACATCAATGCACAGGCCGAGCCGCCGGTCGAACTTCTCCACGACCTTCCAGGCGTCGTAGGGCGAGGCGAAGCGCTTGTCCTCCGGCCCGTGGTTGTGGATGGCGATGCGGATGTCGAACTCCTTCACCAGCCGGTCCAGGATCGGCATGGAGTCGGGGTGGGGGCTGCAGACGATGGTGGGAATGCCCGCGTCCTTTGCATACTGGAACGCGTCCCGAGGGTTCCCTTCGTTGTTCTGCAGAGTGATGGTGCCGCAGCTCAAGGGCGTCAGGCCAGCGTCTCGGAATCGCTGTGTCACCGCCCGCCGCTCCTCCGGGTTGGTCTTGAGCGACAGGTGGACGTCCTTGATCGATACGTAGCGTACTCCCACCCGCTGCGCCGCCTTGATCGCGGCGTCGGTAGGGAGCGTGCGCAGGCTGTAGGTAGCCACCCCCACCTTCAGGCCGCGCCAGACGTCGCCGTCCTCGCGCTGCAGCCGCCCCCGCCCTGCCGTCGCAAATCGTGCCATTTGTCTCCTCCCACGCGTTCGTGCTACTGTCAACGTTCGCGGCGTAGCCTCGGTTTTCATGCGCCGCCCCGCCGGATTTTCTCCCGTGGCAGGGGCGGGCGTACTGCCTGCGGAATTGTTTAGCAGAGCAGACTTCCTCAGGAGGACCGTGGATATGAGCAACGAAGGTCACGCGCCGGCGGGGCGTTCGACTCGTCGGGACGTGCTGCGCGGGGCCGGGCAGGCCGCCGCCGGACTGGTCGCGGCGAGTCTGATCCCGCAGCCCGCGCGCGGCGCGGGACTCGGGCGTGCGGCGCACGAATACGGCGTGGTGCCCGTTGATGCGGCGGCGGAGCCGGGCCGCCGTCAGGATTCCGGCGGCAGCGCGAACGACGGCGTGGTCATTGCTCTGATCGGCGCGGGCGGGCAGGGGCGCAGTAACATGCGCGGTCTGATGAACAAGCCCGGCGTGCAGGTCGCTGCGGTGTGCGATCCGGACGAGAGGCACATGGCGCAGGCGGCGAAGATGGTGGAGGACAAGTTCGGCAAGCGCCCGGCGGAGATCAAGGACTTCCGCAAGGTGCTGGAGCGCAAGGACATCGACGCCGTCATCGTGGCGACGCCCGACCACTGGCACGCCCTGCCGACGATTCTGGCATGTCAGGCCGGCAAGGATGTCCACTGCGAAAAGCCCATCTCGCACAACATCGTCGAAGGTCGTGCGATGGTGGAGGCCGCCCGTAAGACGAAGCGCGTGGTGCAGGTGAACACCTGGCAGCGCTCCGGCCAGCACTTCCTGGACGCCATCGACTATGTCCGCTCAGGCAAGCTGGGAAAGATCACCCTATGCCGCGCCTGGAAGGTCCAGGACCCGAAGGCCGCCACCATGGGCAAAGAGGCGCCGAAGTCGGTGCCGTCCGCGCTCGACTACGACCTGTGGGTCGGCCCCGCCGCCTGGGAGCCGTACCAGGAGAACCGGTGTCACTACCGGTTCCGCTGGTACTTCAACTACGCGGGTGGCATGACCGGCGACTGGGGCGTCCATATGATCGACGTCGTGCTGCTGGGCATGAGCAAGAGCGATGACCTGGTGATGCCGACGCGGGTCGCCTCCTACGGTGGCAAGCTGTTCACCGGTCCCGAGGACGACCGGACGACGCCCGACACGCAGATCGCTATCTACGAGTTCCCGGGGTGGATGCTCCAGTGGGAGGTGCACGTCGGCGGGCAGGGGCTGGACGGTGGCCGGGACCACGGCGCGCTCTTTATCGGCACGGAGGGGCGCCTGCTGGTGGACCGGGGAGGCTGGTCCCTCTTCGACAACGCGGGCAAGCCGGTGGAGAAGCCCGCGACCGCGAACCCGCGTGTGGGCGACCACAACGACAACTTCCTGACCTGCCTGAAGACGCGGGAGATCCCGCGCTCCGGCATCGCGTCCATGCACCAGACGACCACGGTCTGCCACCTGGCAAACCTGGCCTACCTGCACGGCGGCGCGATCACCTGGGACCCCGCCCGCGAGGTCGTCACCAACGACAAAAAGGCGATGGACCTGCTGCCCTACCGCCGCCCCTACCGCAAGCCCTGGTCGCTCCCGAAGGTGTGACCCGTCAGCGGCCCGCCGCCCCCTTGCCCCCCGCCAGCAGCCAGTCGGCCACGGCCTCGGGGGGGAGGGGGGCGGCCTCCAGACGCGGCTTTTGCGCCTTCAAAACGTCCGCGAAGGCGCGCAGGGTGGCCGGGTCAGCATTGTGCAGGCAAAGGCTGCTCCCCTCAGCCGCGGCCAGCAGGGCGGCGGACCGGAGGCCGCCCGCCATCCGCAGGCCCGGCGCATACAAACGCGCGAGGTAGGCCGCGTCCTCGTCCACCGGGAAGCGGTCCAGGTCCGCTGCGGTCACGCCCGGCACTGTGCCCGCCAGGACGCCGCGCGCCAGCAGCGCCCATGGCCCGGCGGCGCCCACCCCGACCAGGTTCACGCGCCCGTGCCCCTGCCGCCGCAGCGCGGCCAGCGCCTCTACTATCGCCTGCACCCGGTCCCCGAGTGGCGTCCGGTTATAGGTCGTGAAGTACCCCTTCCAGAGCGCTGCGGTTGGCGTATCCACCGGTGGCAGCGCCAGCACGCTCACCGCCGGGACTCCTCGCGCCTTCAGGGCGTCCCGTATTGCCGCAGCGGCGGCCGAGTCGCGCCCGGTGTCCGGCGCCACTACCAGAGTTCCGCTCCCGGGCGGACCACTCGCGCCCACCCCGACGTTTGTGTCCGGCAGGTGGACCCCCAGGGCGAGGAGCAGGGCGGGCGCAGCGGCGCCGGAAAACCGCCCGAAGGCGCCGCGGGCATTGTTCGGCCACCAGGCCGCCACGGTGTGCTCCCGCTCGGCCCGCAGGAAGGTCTTCAGGGAGTTGTCGTCGCGGGCGTCCGCCGGGCGCGGGTGCGCGGGCGTCCACACGCGCAGCGTCGCCGGGTCTATGTCGTCGGGCGCCTCCGGGGCGGTGGCTTCCTCTGGCCGGCGCCCGGCCAGCCAGCGGTCGAACCAGGCGTACATCGCCGCCCGGCTTTCGCGGTTGAAGTTGTGGCCGTAGTGGAACTGCCGTACTGTGGTGCGTTCGCCTGCGCCGTACAGGTCGTACACCCGCTTCAGGGCGGGGCCTTCCACGGTCGGGTTGTCCCGTGTCCAGTCGCCTGTCGCGCTGACCAGGAGCTGCGGGCGCGGCGCGGTCAGCGCGGCAATCTCCACGTTGTCGGTGCCGACGCGCAACGCGGGGCCGTTCTCACACAAACAGCCGCCCTGCATGTGCGCCGAGACCATGTTCACCGGCACGGAAACGCGCACCCGCTCGTCCACCGCCGCCAGCAGGAACGTCTGCGTCCCTCCGCCGCTTGCGCCCGTCGCGCCGATGCGCTTCCGGTCCACGTCCGGCAGGGACTCCAGGTAGTCCACGGCGCGCAGGCCGTTCCACAGTTGGAGGCCGAGCAGACTGATGCCCCAGAGCCAGGAGCCCGGGTCGCCTGCGAAGCCGTGTGACACCTGCGTGGTGTCGGCGTAGCCGGGCATGTCGTAGGCAAAGACGACATAGCCCCGGCGGGCGAGGTTCACCCCGATGGCCACCAGGTCACCCCGCCCCTCAGCGGGCGGCGCGGGCGGGGGAGCGGCGGGTGGGACGTCCGGCTGGCGCTCCAGGCGCCCCTTTGCCCAGTGTCCGTGCGGGTTTGCGATGGCGGGGAAGGGGCCTTTCCGGCCAACCGGTCGATACAGGCTGCCGCACAGGTAGAAGCCCGGCAGGGTCTCCAGCGCCACCGCCTCCACGGTGAAGTCCGGCCGCTCCACGCGCCCGGTCACGCGGGCGCGCGGCAGGGGCGGGCGCTTCTGCATCGGCCAGAGGCCGGCGCTGAAGAGGACACGCTGTTTCAGCGCAGCGGCGCGCTCCTCCCACTCCCGGCGCGTGGCGGGCGGGGAGAAGCGGTGCGGCGTGTTCAGGTCGCGCGGCGGCTCAGCGACGGCCATGGTCTCGCCTCACTCCGGCAGCGGTTTGCCCTTCGTTTCCGGGGCGAGCCAGACCCCAACCAGGCCCACCAGGTAGACGCAGGCGACGATGCTGGCGGCCGTGCGCAGCCCGGCGGCAGGGTCGCCCGGCTTGTCATACGTCTGCGCCAGCGCCCCGAGGGTGAAGGGGGCGAGGGCCGCCACGAGACGCGCGCAGTTGTAGCAGAAGCCGACACCCGTGGCGCGCAGGCGCGTCGGGAACAGCTCCGGGAAGTAGACTGCGAACGCCGAGAAGGGGGCGAGCGCACAGAAGCCGAGGATTGGCGCCCACAGGAAGGCCGTGGGCAGGTCGTGCAGGAAGCGGAACGTGCCCTGCACCGCGCCAAACGCCAGCACCAGGAACAGCAGCAGCGCCGGTCTCCGCCCGATGCGCTCGCTCAGCACGGCATAGGCGAACATGCCGAAAAGCGCGCCCACCTGCTGTGTCAGGAACACCAGGCTTGTGGTGCGCGTCATCGCTGCCTTGTCGAGGCCCAGCGGGGCGAGGGCAAGGCGGGTTAGCTCCGGCAGCCAGAAGCCCACGCCCCACAGGCCGCCTACCCCCGCCAGCGCCAGCAGCGTCCCCGCGAGGGTGTTGCGCGCGATCTGCCGTTCCCGGAACAGGCCGGGAATCGACCCGAGCGACTTGTTCTCGGTGCGCGCCGTGGCCTGCGCCTCCACCCACTGCTCCGGCTCGCGTACCACGCGCCGGATAAAGAACACCAGAACCGCCGGGAGGGCGCCCACGAAGTAGGCCCAGCGCCAGGAGTTGTCCAGACTGCTGAGGCTCAGCGTCACCACAGCGGCCATCATATTTCCCACCGCGGAGAGGGCCTGGAGCGTACCCAGTGCCATCGCGCGCGAGCGCTGCGGGAAGACCTCCGCCACCAGCGCCGCGCCCGCCGCGAACTCTCCGCCGACGCCCAGCGCGGTCATGAAGCGGCAGACGCCGTACCAGAACGGCGTATTGGTGAGGCCGGTCAGGCCGGTGAAGGCGGCGTAGATGAGGATGGTGAGCGCCATCGTCCGGGCGCGCCCGAACCGGTCGCCGATCATCCCGAAGAGGAACCCGCCGATCGCCCAGCCTACCAGGAACAGGGCGGTCATGTCGCCGCTGAGCTTGCTGGTGGCGGCGGTGAGCTGGTCTTCCGGCACGGTCGCACTCAGGATATCCCGGAGCGACGGCTGGCGGACCAGATTGAAGATGTTCTGGTCCATCGTGTCGAACAGCCAGCCGAGGGCGGAGATGGCCAGCACGACCCAGGCGTAGCGGGGGACGCCCCGGTACCAGGGCAGGCGGGCGTCGTCCGCGTCACCGTTCGGGAGCGCGCGGTCGTCAGGCGTCGGGACGTCGGCTTCGGGCGGGGGGGGCGGCACTGGGCGGCTCACGGCGTCTCGTTTCTTCTCCGGCGAAGAGACAGGTGGAATTTCGAACTAGGTTAGCCGCGCCCGCCCCTGGTTCCTGTCCCGCCCTCCGGTTCGGCCCGAAACGACGTCAGTGGCGCCCGCTGCCGCGCCCGTGGCGGCGGCGCTTGCGGACACCGAGGAAGATGAGAACCTTGTCCTCGACGCCCGGCAGGAGGTACAGGATGATAAGTGCCGCAAACAGCAGGGCGATCACCTCAAAGCGCAGGAATGGCAGGCCAGTGATCGACGGCAAGATGGACTTAAGGAAGGCCCCGATCTGGCGGCGGACATCGCCGCCCACCAGGGTGAGCAGGATCAGGCCGGTCACCAGCACCAGGAGCGCCACCCTTAGCCGCGCGGTCTGCGGAGGCACCGGAGCGGTGCGCCGCCGTCGTCGACGCCGACGGCGCACTGCCACCATAGCGGGGCCCGTAGTAGCGGCGGCGGCGGAGGTGGTGTGGGGCGAAGCGACGCCTTCCTCGGCCGCCTGCTCCGACTGCTGCATGGAGGAAGCGGACTCGCCGCTGCTCGATGTGGGGACTATCTGAGGCATCACATATTAAACACGGATGACTGCGTTGCAGTGGCACTATCCGGCGAGTGGTGCCTGCATTATAACCCATCCCCACGCCTTGCGAAACCTGGGCTTACGGCCCGATGTTCAGCCCGTTGAGGTACGCCCGCAGACTCCTTTCTGCCTCTGCCGCCTGACTACGCAGCCGATTCGCATCCGCCCGAAGCGACTGGATACGCGTCTCTTGCTGGTCCAGTTCGGCCACATAGCGCTTGTATAGAGCGGAGTCCTTGTCCAGCGCGGCCATATTCTTGCGGATGCGGTCCTGGTCGGCCTCGATGCCCTTAATCTCCTCCTGGCGCTGCGCTGCCTGCGTCTGAAGGTCCTGAACACGCTGGCGGCGCGCGACAATCTCGCGCAGGGCGTTTTTCAACTCCGCGGATACGCCCTCCGTCCGGTTCGAGTAGGCCAGGATGCGGTTCAGGTCGGTGTCCAGCAGACCGACCGCCTCCTGCGTCGGCTCCTCCGTGATGACAGTCAGCTTCTCGGTCTTCCCGGCGGGCAGGGCCAGCTCGAAGCGGTAGCGGTCGCGGGTGCGCTCCGCGGCCTCCGCCGGCTGCACCAGCTTCTGGGCCGGCGCGAACGGGTGCTCTACCAGGAGAGTTCGCGGCTTCTCGTCCTTATTGCGGAACGTGTAGGTAGTTTCGTGGCGGACGCGGCGGGTTTCGCTCAGGACGCCCTGCCGGATGGCGAGGGTCGTCTCCACTGTGCGCGTCCCCGTGCCCTGCCGCTCGCCCTCCACCCCGAGGTCCACCGCGTAGGTGATAAGGCGCGAGTCGCCGGGGGGGACGTCCTCCATGCGGGCGTCCCC